>WNFC01000259.1_pt1 | contig 70684 bp, 68 predicted proteins | sample 5400541 | NCBI WGS metagenome assembly WNFC01 (sample SAMN13153342, study PRJNA577476) | soil metagenome | isolation source: 120 cm saprolite under Douglas fir tree site 2 hole 2 replicate 1 | place: USA:California | collected 2015-04-18
GCGCAAGTCGCGGCGCGAGGAGCCGCTGGACCCCGAGGAGCCGCTGGACGTCGAGGAGGCGGCAGTCGCCGGTCCCGAGCAGGAGGCGGTGCTCGCGGACTCGGTCGGGCTCGCGCTGCTCGTGGTGCTCGACACGCTCCCGCCCGCCGAGCGGGTTGCGTTCGTGCTGCACGACACGTTCGGCCTGCCGTTCGGCGAGATCGCGGCGATCACCGGCCGCTCGCCGTCCGCGGCCCGCCAGCTGGCCAGCCGCGCTCGCCGCCGGGTACGCGGCACGGCCTCGGTTCCCGGGATTCGCCTGGCCAGGCAGCGGAAGGTGGCCGACGCGTTCCTCGCCGCCTCGCGCGGCGGTGACCTGGGCGCGCTGCTCGCCGTGCTGGACCCCGAGGTGGTGCTGCACGCCGACGCCGCGTCCGCGCCGCGAGGCGTCCCGGTGACGATCCGCGGCGCGGCGGCCGTCGCTAGGGGAGCCCGCGCCGCCTCTGGGCGCTCCCGGTACTCGCGCGTCGCCCTGGTCAACGGGACCCCCGGCATCGTGATGGCGCCCTGCGGGCGGCTGATCCTGGTGCTGGCGTTCACGATCCCGGACGAGAGGATCACCCGGATCGACGTGATCGCCGACCCCGCCCGGCTCCAAGAGCTCGACCTGGCCGTGCTCGACGGCTGACGCAGAGCCGGCTGACGCAGAGCCGGCTGACGCAGAGCCGACTGACGCAGAGCCGACTGACGCAGAGCCGACTGACGCAGAGCCGACTGACGCAGAGCCGACTGACGCAGGGCGGCCACGGTCGCCGGCGCCTCTAGCCGGCCAGCTCCACCGTCAGGCCGAGGCGCTTGGCCAGCAGGCCCACGCGCTCCTCGTCCTGAGGGCTGAACGCGCCTTCGGCGCGGGCGAAGCGGATGTGGTGCACCGACCCGCCGTGGGGCAGGCCGTCCTCACGCACTAGCCTGATCCGCTTGCCGCCCGGCCAGGTCAGCTCGGCGGCTTGGGCGTCGGCGGCTTCGAGCTGGCCGTCCAGGGCTTCGGTGAAGAGCCGCGTCGCGCCGGCCAGGTCGCTGACGCGGTGCTCGATCAGCTCGAAGGAGGCCGGCGGCCCGGGCTCGGGCAGCTCTCGCGGCGGCGCGGGCCGTGGCGGGGAACTGGCCTGCTCGGCGACCTGGATGACGATGCCGTGGGCGCTGCCGGGGTGCAGGAACGCCTCTTTCCAGTTCGCGTTGGCCAGGTTGACACCGATGGGCTCGATGCCGAGCGCCCGGATCCGGGTCAGCGTCCCCTGGATGTCGGTGACGATGAAGTTAAAGTGGTGCGGGCCGGCGCCGCGGGCGGCCAGGAAGCGCTCCAGGAAGGCCGCGTCGGCGCCGCCCGTGGGTGTCAGCAGCTCGATCTTCGGCCCTGCGAAAAACTCAAGCTGGCCCCACCAGTACCCGGGGGAGTCGCCGCCGTAGGCCCACGTTCCGCCGAGGACGCCGCCGAACAGGTCCCAGCCGTCGGTCAAAGCGGGCGTGCCGATGGCGAAGTGATCAAGCACGACGGTCATGGGGCCTCACGTTGCGGTCGGGAGAGTTCGGAGCCGGACACCAGTGATCGTGCGGATGTGACGAAGCTACCGTCAGCGCCCGGGGCGGCGCTCACGCGGCACCGCCAAGCCGTGCCGCCGGATCACCCCACTGGTAGGCCCAGCGCCAGGCCGCTGCGGCCAGCCAGCCCGCTACGGCTAGGACGCCACGCGACGACGCAGCCCGATGGCGGCCATGGCCAGGCCCGCCAGCGCGATCACCGGGCCGGCCACGGCCCAGAAGGTAACGCCCGACATGACGCTTCCGCCGAGGACGCCCACGCCCTGCAGCGTGAAGATGACACCCGCCAGTGTGACGAGGACCCCGACCCCGACGAGCACGACGCGCCTCATGATTGCTGCCTCTTTCCCGGACAAATGGACGTGGCCCATCTCCCTGCCGTCATCCGTGGAACGGCCTGGCCCTGGGTGAGGTTCAAGGTGTCTGTGGCGCCGAGACCAGGATTCCGGCTGCGCGGACCGCCGGGTGCGAAAGTTCCCGATACTGACCGGCCATTTCCCAGCTGTCCGGTAGCAACTGCCATAGGCCGAAGTTCCCGTCGCCCGTGCCGGGGCTCGTGAACTGCGCTCCCTCCAGGTTGCGGATCACGTACTTAAAGCGAGTTGGCGCGTCGTCAGGCGTGATAGACATCAGTCCGGACAGGTCCAGGTCGGTCAAAATATTCCAGTAGCGCACACGTCCGGCTGACGGGGTGACCCGCGGCTCGGCTCCGGCCGTGACATCCATCTTCCGCAGGACTTCCTCAGCGATGGCCTGGGCCCTCGTCCGCATGTTCGGCGTCGATGGCCAGGCGGAGCCTCACGGTCCAGTCTTGATCCGGATCACCGTGCTGACTTGTTGTCATATGGACAGTGTGTCACTGCCCCGGTGCAGACGAGGCAGGCAACCGACGGGCGCCGACAATCCGCGGCGCATGCAATTGCTGATTTACTGTCGCAACTGTAGATTGCCGAGTGACCTCGCCGAATAGCGATCGGTTTCCTGGTCCGAATGCGTTGAGCAGGCGTTCGTTTTACCTGTCTAAAATCGGGACCCTGCTTGGTACTGGTGCTACCGGGCCTGGTAGTCCTAGGTTTGCACCAGGAATACGTCCTGTTCGCAGGGGAGGAGATCGCATGGCAGAGATCACCGTCACCGTCGACGGCGTGAAGTATGCGGATCACGTCGAGCCCCGGATGCTGCTCGTCCACTACCTAAGAGAAGTCGTGGGCAAGACAGGGACTCCGATCGGATGCGATACGTCAAATTGCGGTGCATGCACGGTGCTGCTGGATGGAGAGTCGGTCAAGAGTTGCTCCGTTCTGGCCGTCCAGGCGGACGGCGCGGAAATCACCACCATCCAGGGCCTGGCGAACGGTGGCCTGCATCCGCTCCAGCGCGCTTTCCACGAGGAGCACGCGCTGCAGTGCGGGTACTGCACGCCAGGGATGATCATGGCGGCGTCCGACTTGCTCAGGGAGAATCCCCACCCTAGCGACGAGGAGATCCGCGAGGGTCTGGAAGGCAACCTGTGCCGCTGTACCGGCTATGAGAACATCGTCCGCGCCGTACGGCGCGCCGCCCAGGCGGGAGTGAGCCAATGACCGCGCAGACCGAGGCACCTGAGGCACAGGCCGGAGAGCTCGGCAAGGCACGCCTGCGCAAGGAAGACGAGCGCCTCATCACCGGCCAGACCAACTGGACCGACAACATCACGCTGCCCGGGATGCTGCACATCGCCTTCCTGCGCAGCCCGTATGCGCACGCCCGGATCACGTCGGTGGACGTCAGCGCGGCCCTCAACGAGCCGGGCGTGATCGCCGCCTACTCCGGCGCGGACTTCGCCGACGAGCAGGGCAGCCTGCCCTGCGCCTGGCCGGTCACCCCGGACATCGTGATCCCGGCCCACCCGCCGATGGCGGTGGACGAGGTGCGGTACGTCGGCGAGGCGGTGGCCTGCGTCGTGGCCCGCGACCGCTACGCCGCAGCCGACGCGCTGGCCGCCATCGAGGTCGACTACGACCAGCTTCCGCCGGTCCTCGACATCAGGACGGCCCTGGACGAGGCATCGCCCAAGGTCCACGAGGCGGGCAACAAGAGTTATGAGTGGGTCTTCGCCAACGGCGACATCGAGGCCGCCTTCCGTGACGCGCCGGTCGTGCTGGAGCGCACCTACCGCCAGCAGCGGCTGATCCCGGCCGCGATGGAGCCGCGCGCGGTGGTCTGCTCGAGCGTCGGCGGGGAGTTCACCCTCTGGTCGGCGACCCAGATCCCGCACGTGCTCCGGGTCATGCTGGCCCTGGTAACGGGCATCCCGGAGCAGAACATCCGGGTCATCGCGCCCGACGTCGGCGGCGGCTTCGGATCCAAGCTGCAGGTCACGGCCGAAGAGGTGCTGGCCATGCTGATCGCCCGCAAGCTGGGCCGGCCGGTCAAGTGGACCGAGTCGCGCAGCGAGGGCAACATGACCGTGCACCACGGCCGCGACCAGTGGCAGCGGATCAGGATCGCGGCGGACAGCGACGGCAGGCTCCGTGGCCTGGACGTCGACCTGCTCGCCGACATGGGCGCCTACCTCATGCTGGTCACGCCGGGCGTCCCGCTCCTCGGCGCCTTCATGTTCCCGGCCATCTACAAGATGGACGCCTACGCGTTCAAGTGCACGGGGATCTTCACCACCAAGATGCCGACGGACGCCTACCGGGGCGCGGGCCGGCCCGAGGCCACCTTCGCCATCGAGCGGATGATGGACGAACTCGCCGCGCACCTGGGCGTCGACCCGCTGGTGGTGCGGGAGCGGAACTGGATCACGCACGAGGAGTTCCCGTTCACCACCATCGCCGGCCTGACCTACGACTCGGGCAACTACGAGGCGGCCACGGCCAAGGCCAAGGAACTGTTCGGCTACGACGAGCTGCGCAAGGAGCAGGAGCAGCGGCGGGCCAGCAACGACCCAGTCCAGCTCGGCCTCGGGATCTCCACCTTCACGGAGATGTGCGGGCTGGCCCCGTCCCGTGTGCTCGGCTCGCTCGCCTATGCCGCGGGCGGCTGGGAGCAGGCCTCGATCAGGATGCTGCCCACCGGCAAGGTGGAGGTCGTCACGGGATCCAGCGCACACGGCCAGGGACACGAGACGGCGTGGAGCCAGATCGTCGCCGACCAGCTCGGCGTGCCGTTCGAGGACATCCGGGTCCTGCACGGTGACACCCAGATCTCGCCCAAGGGCATGGACACCTACGGGTCCCGGTCGCTGGCGGTCGGCGGGATGGCCCTGGTCTCGGCCTGCGACAAGGTAGTCGAGAAAGCCAAGGTGATCGCGGCGGGCATGCTCGAGGCCTCGGCCGACGACCTGGAGTGGTCGCCGGGCCGGTTCGCGGTCCGCGGCGACCCGGATAAGGGCGTCACGATCGGCGAGATCGCCTTTACCGCCTTCGCCGCGCACAACCTGCCCGACGGCGTCGAGCCGACCATCGACGCTGACGCCACCTACGACCCAGACAACTTCTCCTTCCCGCATGGCACCCACCTGTGCGCAACCGAAGTCGACACCGAGACCGGCTTCGTGAAGATCCGCTCGTACGTGTGTGTCGACGACATCGGCGCGGTGGTCAACCCGCTCATCGTGGAGGGCCAGGTCCACGGCGGCCTCGCCCAGGGCATCGCTCAGGCCCTGTACGAGGAGGCGGTCTACGACGACGACGGCAACCTGGTCACCTCCACGCTGGCGGACTACCTGGTCCCGTCGGCGGCCGACCTGCCGTCGTATGTCACCGGCCGGACCGAGAGCCGGGCGGCCAACCGGCTCGGGGTCAAGGGCGTCGGTGAGGCGGGCACCATCGCCTCGACTCCCGCGGTGGTCAACGCGATCGTCGATGCCCTGCGCCCGCTCGGCATCAACGACGTCACCATGCCCTGCACCCCCGAACGGGTCTGGCGTGCGATCCAGGAAGCCCAGGGCGACACCCAGCAGACCGGAGGCACACCATGAGTGAGCCGAAGGGGCGCGGCGCCGCCTGGACTGAGGAGCGAGGAACGAGCGACGAGGGAAGGAGGCGCCTTGAGGCGCCCCGGAGGCGAGCAGGAGGCAGAGCATGATCCCGGCAAAGTTCGATTACGTCCGTCCCGGTTCGCTCGACGAGGCGGTCACCGCCCTGGCCGACGGCGGAGACGACGCGAAGGTCATCGCGGGCGGGCAGAGCCTGCTTCCGCTGCTGCGCCTGCGGCTGGCGTACCCGGAACTGCTGGTGGACGTGGGCGGCCTGGCCGAACTGCGCGGCGTGACCGACGCCGGGGACGCACTCGTCATCGGCGCGCGGACCACGCTGTATCAGCTGGTCAACGACCCGCTCGTGGCCGAGCACTGCGGGCTGCTGGCCCAGGCCTCCAGCGGGGTGGCGGATCCTGCCGTCCGTCACCGGGGCACGCTGGGCGGCGCCCTCGTGCACGCCGACCCGGCCGGCGACCTGCCCGCCGTGGCGCTGGCGCTGGCTGCCACCCTGGTGGCCAGGGGACCCGGCGGTGAGCGCGAGATCTCCGCGGCGGACTTCTTCGTCGACTACCTGACCTCGAGCCTGGAGCCCGACGAGATCCTGACCGCGATCCGGGTGCCCAAGCTCGGATCCGGGTGGGGTTACCGGTATGAGAAGTTCCACCGGACCGCGCAGTCGTGGGCGACCGTGGGCGTGGCCGCATTGGTACGGCGGTCCAACGGGTCCGTCGCCGAGGCCAGGATCGGGCTCACCAACATGGGCCCGACGCCGCTGCGGGCCACGGCCGCGGAAAGCGCCGCGGCCGGGACCGAGGCCAGCCGTGACTCGCTGCGGGCCGCGGCCGCCAGTGCGGACGAGGGCACGAATCCGCCGGCTGACCTGCACGGAGCACCTGACTACCGGCGGCACCTGGCCCGGGTGCTGACCGGGCGGGCCCTGGCTGCGGCGGCGGGGGTCTGACCTTGGACTATGGCTGATCCCGGCGAGCAGAGGCTGTCGCTGGCCGAGTGGCTGGTGCTGTGCCTGGTTCGCGAGGAACCGACCTACGGTCTCGTCCTCGTCGGGCTGCTGGCCCGTGACGGCAGCCTGGGCCAGGTCTGGTCGGTTCCGAAGGCCATGGTTTACCGCGCCCTGCAGCGGCTGGAACTGCTCGGGCTGATCCGTACGGTAGGGGAGCAGCGGACCAGCCAGGGGCCGGTCCGCTCGCTCCATGAGGCGACCCCGGCCGGGCAGGCGGCGGCCGGGGCGTGGCTGAGCACGCCGGTGGGGCATGCCCGGCATGTCCGATCTGAGCTCATGGTCAAGCTGGCGCTGCTTGACCGGAGCGGGGTTGACTCTCGGGATTTGCTCCAGGCGCAGTTCGCCCGGCTGCTGCCGGTCGCCGCCGCCCTTGATGATCGCCTGCGTGCCACCACGGGATTCGAGCACACACTGGTCCTGTGGCGGCACGAGGCGATAACCGCGACTATGCGGTTCCTGGAAGCCATGATGTCGCGGCACGAGGTGCGGATGGGCTAGCCGCCGTACGGCATGATCCGGCTGGTGTCCCGGCCAGGCTGCGGGCGGCGGGCGGAGACCCTTAAATTTTTTCGGCCGAACGGGCCTGGTATCTCGCCCCGGTTCACCCTGCGTGCGGGCCGCGGGCCGCGCGTGATGCGGTGAGGGACGCGAATACGACCGTGGAACTGAGGTAATGGCCGGTGGCATAGTCGAAAGTGCCGCCGCAGGTTATCAGGCGGAGGGACGCGTAGTCGGTCGCGCCGTAAATGGCCTTGGCCGGGAATTTGGACTTGGCGTACTCGCGCACGCCCGTGATGCGGAAAATAGCCGTGATCCCGTCGGCGAGGGTTATGTCGACGGTATCTCCCGGGCGGAGGGCCCCGAGGCGGAAGAAGACAGCGGGCCCTTGACGGCTGTCGAGGTGACCTTCGATGACCGATGACCCGATCTGGCCGGGCGTCGCCGAGTACTTGTACCATGCCGCCTTATCGGAACTCGTTTCGAGCGACGGCACCTGGATCGTGCCGTCGGAGTTGAGTCCCAGGTGAAGCAGTTTCGATTTCACGCCGATGGCCGGGATATCGACTGACACCGGCAGTGAGCGCGGCAGTGATGGCCCCCGGGCCGATGACCCGATCGCGCCCGCTGCCGACAGGGACGGCTGCGGCGCGCGCACCTGGGCACTGACCGCGACGCCCACGGCGGCGGTTCCGGCCATGATGAGCAGGACCCCGGCCGCCCCGGCCACCCGGGCCCGGAGGCCTCGCGGCGCGGGCGTGGTAGGCGGCGGGGCATAGCCGCTCTGCGGCCAGGAGACGACAACGCGAAACCCGGCTATACGCCGCCAGCGCGCATCCCGCAATGTCGTCGTCCCTTCCTCGGCCCTCCCTCAGGGTGTTCTACTTGCGTAGCCTAATATTTCGATGGTGAACAGGCCATTGCACGTCTGCGTTCGCCGTCTGCCCTTAGGCCGGTCACGCATTTTCCCTTCCAATGCCGGTTTCTCATGCCAGGACCGGGAAAAACAGTCGTCATCTGCCCCTCGCATGAGGAGGTTCAATGAAGGTGCGCACAACGATCGCGGGGACGGCGCTGAGCGCGAGGCTGACCGCCGTCTGCTGGGGTGCCCTGACCCTGCTCGCTCCCGCGGCCGTCTCGGCCTGCACCTCGTCCTCGTCCTCGACGACACCGACTGTTTTCTCGCCCTCGGTAACCGGCTCGGCCACGGCGACCGGCTCACCCACGGCGACGGCCTCCTCTGGCAGTAGGGCTTCGTCCGGCAGCTCGTCCTCGCCTGGCAGCTCGTCCTCGCCTGGCAGCACGTCCTCGCCCAGCACGCCCGGCGTGAGCACAAGCTCCCCGGCATCGCAGACGGCCACATCCAGGGCGACGGCGACCGTGACGAGAACGGCCACGGCCACGCCGACCTCGTCAACCAGCCAGATCCCGACCGCCGCCCCGCCCACTGGCGGTGGTGGCACCGCCGGATTGCAGGACGCCCTGCTGTTCGGGCTCGGCGCGGCGGCGATCCTGGCCGGCGCCGGGAGCATTGTCTACCGCAGGAAGCTCACCCGGCACCGCTGACAGAGAGGCCGATGGGCGAGGGCCAGGTGCGGGGGCTCTGGGCACCGCCGCGGCGGGCGCTGACCGTTGGCCTGGTCCTGACGATCACCTTCATCGCGTCCGAGGCACTGGCCGTGGTGACGGTGATGCCGGTGGTCGCACGTGACCTGGGCGGGCTGCGCCTGTACGGCTGGGTGTTCAGCGGGTTCATGCTGGGCAGCGTGATCGGCATCGTGGCGGCGGGGCGGGAGGCGGACCGGCGCGGGCCCGCGGTTCCTTTCGTGGCCGGGGTCGTGCTGTTCGGTTCCGGGCTGGCCGTGGCGGGTCTGGCGCCCTCGATGGGCGTGCTGGTCGCGGGCCGGGTGCTGCAGGGCCTGGGCGCGGGGGCGGTGCCCTCGGTGGCCTATGCCTCGATCGGCCGCAGCCTGCCCGGGCCGCTGCGGGCCAGGATGATGGCGGTCCTGTCCACCGCGTGGGTCGCGCCCGGGCTGGTCGGGCCGGCGGTCAGCGCCGAGGTGGCGCGCCTGTTCGGGTGGCGATGGGTGTTCCTGGGCCTGCTGCCGGTGGTTGCGGTGGCCGGGTCGATCGCCGTGCCGGCCCTGATCCGCCTCGGCCCGCCCGCCTCCGCTCAGGCGCAGGAGCACCGGCTGACCGACGGCATCCGCACGGCCGCCGGCGCCACGCTGATCCTGGCCGGCCTGACGCTCGCGGCCGGATCCGGCGCGGTCCTGGCTGGCCTGACGCTTGCGCCCGGATCCGGTGCGGTCCTGGCCGGCCTCGCGCTGATCGCGGCCGGCGGCGTCACCGGGCTGCCCGCCCTGCGCCGGCTGGTACCGGCCGGGACCTTGACCGGGCGCCCTGGGCTGCCGGCCACGATTGCCAGCCGGGGCCTGCTGACGTTCGCGTTCTTCGGCGCCGACGCCTACGTGACCCTGGCCATAACGGCCGTACGCCACCGCAGCCTGGTGGTGGCCGGCATCGCCGTCACCGGCGCCACGGTGGCCTGGACGGCTGGCGCCTGGGCGCAGGCCCGCCTCAGCGATGCCTGGGAAGCACGCCGTCTGGTGCGCATCGGGCTGGTGATCATCCTGGCCGGCATCGCCGGGATGGTCCTGGTCCTGCAGCCGGCCGTGCCGGTGGCCGAGGGCCTGGCGGCCTGGACCGTCGCGGGCCTGGGCATGGGGCTGGCCTATGCGCCGCTGTCGCTGATGATGCTGCAGAAGGCGCTGCCGGGGCAGGAGGGCCGCGCCTCGGCGTCCCTGAACCTGGCCGACGTGCTCGGCACCGCGATCGGCATCGGCGTGGGCGGCGCGGCCGTGGCGGCCGCCGCCGGCAGCGACCTTCGCCTGGGCATCACGGCCGCATTCGCCGCTGCGGCGGCCGTGGCCCTGGTGGCGCTGGCCTTCACCCGCAGGCTGCCGGCGGGCACCAGTTCCGCCCCGCCGCCGGTCACCGAACAAGTGCCCGCGCAGGCACCAGACTGACAGGGCGGCCCACCGAACCCCGCCCGGCCGGTGAGCGTTCCTACGCGGGCAGCGGCCGGTCGTGCACCACCTGCTTCATCACGAGCGTCGAGCTCAGGCGCTGGACACCGGGCAGGGTCGCCAGCTTGTCGTCGTACAGGCGCTGGAAGGACGGCAGGTCCGCGCTGACGACGCGCAGCAGGTAGTCGGGGTCGCCGAAAAGCCGCTCGGCCTGGATGACATGCGGGATCTCCGCCACTGCCTGCTCGAAGACCGCGACGGTGTTCCGGTTTCTCCGGCGCCGTGATGATCGTCATCGGCGTGCTCCTCCTCGCCGAGGCGCTGGCCGAGGTCAGCCGGCGGCCGCGGTGAAGACCGGCAGGTAACCCAGTTCCTGGCCGCTGGCGGTGGGATGGTAGGACGAGCTGATCGCGAAGATGTCCACCGAGTGCAGCCAGCTGCCGGAGTCGCATATCTCGTGTCCGGCGAACCGGCCGCGGACATCGGCGAACGTGGCGCCGTTGGCGGCCGCGGCCGCGGCCAGGGCGCTGTCGAGATCGTTCGCGCCCCCGTTCAGCGCGGTCCGGTCCTGGGTGCTCAGCCCGATACAGGTGCGGGACTTGGACAAGTCGTAGGGCGCTTTGCCGGTGACGCAAACCGCGATGATCAGCCAGCCGGGTTACCGGGATGGATTGCAGCTAGCGGGAATCGAGCCAGTTCGGTTAGCCGGAGACATAGATGACCGCTGGCCACAATGACCACGGACCCCGTTCGGGCCATCATTGGAACGCCCGAGCTGGTCAAGCCGGGGCGGGAGAAGGGCCTTACGCGGCAGACCACCATCCCGTGCGGCGGTTACCGGCCGCGCACCGCTGCACCAGAAGGAGATCGGCATGACTGACGAGCGCCCGGTCACGATGACGAACCCTGGGGTGTCCATCAGCTCCACGGTCGCCGATCCCGCCGGGAAGCGATCCCTGACGATGGCGACCGCGCAGGCTCCCAGCCGCATACCCGACCAGCCCTGTGCCGACTGTCTCGACCAATCGCTCGTCGCCGAGCGCAGAAGGCTGTCCGTTCCCCGCCAGGTCGCGTTCTGGCTGCTGGCGTTCGTCTTCACCGCCACCATGCTCGGCACCACCCTGCCGACCCCGCTGTACGTTATCTACCAAGCCCAGTGGCATTTCTCCGCGGTCATCGTGACGGTGACCTTCGCCGTCTACGCCGCCGGGGTCCTGGCCACCCTGCTTCTGGCGGGGCGAGCCGCGGACCAGGCCGGACGCAAACCGGTGCTGGCCGCGGCCCTCGGCAGCAGCGCGCTGAGCACTGTCGTGTTCATCCTGGCCCCCAACGTGGGAGTGCTCTTCGCCGGACGGATCCTGTCCGGGCTCTCCGCGGGCCTCATGACCGGCACGGCGACCGCCACACTCACGGAGCTGATCCCGGCCTCGGCCAGCCGCCGGCCATCACTGGTGGCCACGGCCGTGAACATGGGCGGCCTCGGCCTCGGCCCCCTCATCGCCGGGCTCTTCGCCCAGTACGCGCCCCATCCCACGGTCCTGGTGTTCGAGGTGTACCTGGCGGTGCTGGCGGTCGCGGGCCTGTGCTTGTTCCTCGTTCCCGAAACGGTGAGCCCACGCCGGCGGCCCACGTTGCGCTTCGCCGGCCTCGCCATCCCCGAGCGGGGCCGGGGCGAGTTCGTCGCCGCCGGCGCGGTCAGACCATATCCACCTTCTTCGTGCTGTGCTACGCCGGCCTGATCATCCCCGTCGTCGGCGTCGGGGTGGCCTCTGTGTTCATCGGGGACTTCCGGGCCGTGCTGGCTTTCTCTATCCTGCTCGCTGCCCTGAGCCTGTTCTCCCCTCGCCAGCATCCGGAGGGCCCTCTGAGTTTGAGCTCACTCAGGTATTCGGAACATCGGGTGAGCGGCGGTTGTTCTTGGGACATGATTGAGGGCCGGTTTGCTGAGCTGATTGCCGGGCAGCGGCAGGGAGTCCTGGTCACCCTCAGGAAAGACGGGTGGCCGCAGCTGTCCAACGTTAACTACGCCTGGTACGCGGAGGAGCAGACCATCAAGGTCTCCACCACCGATGACCGGGCGAAGACGAGCAACATGCGCCGCGACCCGCGGGTCAGCTTCCACGTCACCAGCGGCGACTTCTGGTCCTACGTCGTGGTGGACGGGCACGCCGAGTTGTCGGCGGTGGCCAAGGACCCGCACGACGCGGCCGTCGAGGAACTGATCGACCTGTATCGCGCGGTACAGGGCGAGCACCCGGACTGGGATGACTACCGGGCGGCCATGGTCCGGGACCGGCGCCTGGTCGTCCGGCTGCGGGCCGAACGGGCCTACGGAATTGTTCACCGCGGCTGACGAAACGCAAGGTGCGGTTGCGCCGGGCAAAACCTGGCTTCTGCGCTCTTGACAGGAGACGCCATGAGTACCAGTTGGGTTTTGCTGTCACGCGTAGGCTTGAATGATGCTGTCTGATTCCTTCGGGCGGATCGCCACTGACCTGCGCGTATCGCTCACCGACCGGTGCAACCTGCGGTGCGCGTACTGCATGCCGCCCGAAGGACTCGACTGGCTCCCCGCTCCCGACCAGCTCACCGACGATGAGGTAGTGCGCCTGGTCCGGGTCGGGGTCGAGCTGCTCGGCATCCGTGAGGTCAGGTTCACCGGCGGCGAGCCGCTGCTGCGGCGCGGGCTGGTCGGCATCATCGCCCGCACCGCGGAGCTGCGGCCGCGCCCGGAGATCTCGCTGACCACCAACGCCATCGGGCTCAAGCGCAGCGCCGCGGCGCTGCGCGCGGCCGGGCTCGACCGCATCAACGTGTCCCTGGACACGCTGCGGCCGGAGACGTTCCGCAAGCTCGCGCGCCGGGACCGGCTGCCGGACGTGCTCGACGGCCTGGCCGCCGCGGCCGAGGCCGGCCTCAGCCCGGTCAAGGTCAACGCCGTGCTCATGCGGGACTTGAACGACGATGAGGCCGTGCCGCTGCTCCGGTTCTGCCTCGACCATGGCTACCAGCTGCGCTTCATCGAGCAGATGCCGCTGGACGCCCAGCACGGCTGGAAACGGGCCGAGATGGTGACAGCGGAGGAGATCCTCGCCGCGCTCGGCCGCGAGTTCACCCTCAGCCCCGATGATCCGCGGCAGCGCGGGTCCGCGCCCGCCGAGGCGTTCCTGGTCGACGGCGGCCCGGCCCGGGTCGGCGTCATCGCCTCGGTCACCCGGCCGTTCTGCGGGACCTGTGACCGGGTCCGGCTGACCGCCGACGGCCAGGTGCGGAACTGCCTGTTCGCCCGGACCGAAAGCGACCTGCGCAGCCCGCTGCGGGCCGGCGCGAGCGACGCCGGGCTGGCCGAGGCGTGGCGGCGGGCCGTCGCGGTGAAGCTGCCGGGGCACGGTATCAACGACCCGTCGTTCCTGCAGCCCGACCGCCCGATGTCCGCCATCGGCGGGTAACCCGGCTGGAAAGCGAGCCACCGGGGGAAACGACTGCCCGCCGGGGCTGGCCGCCAGTACGGAAGGTCGAAAAACCGGCTCGTTCGGGATAAAAACCTCAGTGCCCGAGCTCCGCATTAATGAGCAAAGGGCCCGAAACCCCAGGGAGCGCGTGGGTGCGGACAACTGGTAACATTCGGGTGAACTGAACACGCACGGGAGCCCGGGCAAACCGGGCTGAGAGGGTGGCTCCTCGCGCCACCGACCGTCTGAACCTGTCCGGGTAATGCCGGCGTAGGGAGGCTGCCGTGGCGGCGACCACCAGTGACCAGACGCCCACCGCGAACGACACCTTCGTCACTGTTCCCGGTGACCGCCATTCCGAGGTCGCGCACACGCTGGCCGAGCCGGTGCCGCAGGCGCTGAGCCTGATCGACCAGTTCGGGCTGTGGGGCAACCTGGGGGTCAGCCTGCTCGGCTTCACCGGCGCGATCTTCGTGCTGCAGCCGGGCGGCGCGGGCACCCCGGAGCTGTCGCTGGCCGCCGCGCTGGCCGCGATCGCCGTCGGCACCCTGCTCGGCACGCTGCCGCTCGCGCTGGCCGGGCTGCCCGGCGCGCAGACCGGCGCGCCGGCCATGGTGCTGCTGCGCGGGCTGTTCGGCGCCCGGCTGTCCTACCTGCCCACCGTGCTGAACATCCTGCAGTGCCTCGGCTGGGGCGTGTTCGAGCTGGTCACGATAGCGACGGCCGCGCACACCGTGGCGCCCGCCTTGCCCAAGTGGGGGTACGTCCTAATCGCCGGGCTGGCTACCGCGCTGCTCACGATCCGGCCGCTGGGCGCCATCCGGGTGCTGCGAAAGTACGCCACGGGTGCGGTGCTCATCGTCTTGTGCTACCTGTTCGTGCAGCTCATCCGGCATCCGCTGCCGGCCCTCACGCACGGCACCTGGTCCGGCTACTGGGCCGCGACCGACACCGTGGTCGCCGTCGCCATCTCGTTCGCGCCGCTGGCCGCCGACTACACCAGGCACTCCCGCAGCCCGCGCGCCGCCTTCGCCGGCACGCTGGCCGGCTACGGCGTCACCCAGGTCCTCTGCTACGTCATCGGGCTGCTCGCGCTGGTCACCGTCGCGCGCGGCAACCCGGGCCATATTTACGGCGCGTTCATCGCGCTGCCCGTCGGCTCGCTCGGCTTCGCCATCCTGGCCGCGCGCGAGCTCGACCAGGCGTTCGCCGACGTCTACTCCAGTGCGGTGTCGATCCAGAACCTGCGCCCGCTGTGGGACCGCCGGGTGCTAGCCGGCGCGATCGCAGCGCTGACCACAGCGGGCGCGCTATGGCTGAACATCGCCGACTACGAGAACTTCCTCGTCCTGATCGGCTCGGTGTTCGTGCCGATGTCGGCGGTCCTGATCGCGGACTACTTCGTCGTGTCCCGCCGGCGCTGGGACCTGTCGGCGGCCGCCCGCTCGCGCTGGCTGATGCTGCTGCCCTGGGCCGCGGGCTTCCTCACCTACCAGCTCATCAACCCCGGGTACGTGTCCTGGTGGGCCTCGGCGTGGACGTCGTTCGGGCGGTTCATCGGCTTCACCCCGGCCAGCTGGATGTCGGCCTCGATCCTGTCCTTCGCCGTCGCTGCGGCGGTTACCCTGCTGGTCGGTCTGCTAGTCCGTCGGCCGCAACGTTGACTGACGGGCCATCGGGGGCGCACGCCGTCCACGGCATGGGCCGTGAGCTGGCCGAACCCGATTGGCCCCCGCTGACAGACGACGAGCTGCGCGGCATCCTGGGCCGGCGTGACCCCGGCGGGCTTGGCCGCCAGCCCGTGGTGACCTGGCGCAGCCCGCGGCCGATGTCCGCCGCCGCCCTGGTCCGCCACGGCGACGCGACGGTGTTCGTCAAGCGCCACCACCTGAGCGTCCGCACTCCCGCCCAGCTCGCCGCCGAGCACGCCTTCGCCGGCCACCTGCGGATGCGCGGACAGCCCGTCCCCGCCGTGCTGCGGCTGGCCGACGGTCACGGGGTCCAGTCCGTGCTGCGGCGCGGGGACTTCTGCTACGAGGCCCACCAGGTCGCGGACGGCGTCGACCTGTACCGTGACGCGGTCAGCTGGTCGCCGTACGCCAGCCTCGGTCACGCGCACGCGGCCGGCTCGGCGCTGGCCCGCCTGCACCTGGCGGCGGCGGATTTCCCGCTCCCGGCCCGGCCGCCCGCGGTGCTGATGAACTCCGGCCAGGTCATCTGCGCGGCCGACCCGCTCGCCTCGGTGAACCAGCTCGTGGACGCGCGGCCCGCCCTGGCCGCCTACCTGGCCGGACGTCGCTGGCCTGGCGACTTCGAGGACGTCCTGGCCCCGCTGATCCAGCGCGCCGCGCCGCTGCTCGCGGCGCTGCCCGCGCAGTGGGCGCACGGCGACTGGCACCCGTCCAACCTCACCTGGACCTCAGCGGCGCCGGACGCGCGGGTGGCCGGGATCTTCGACTTCGGGCTGGCCAACCGGACGCTCGCCGTGCACGACCTAGCCCTCGCGCTCGAGCGCGCCGTGGTGAGCTGGCTGGACTTGCCCGAGACCGGGACCGCCCAGGCCGACCTGGCCGCCGCGGCCGTCATCCTGGACGGGTACCAGACGGTGCGGCCGCTGAGCGACGCCGAAGCCGCCGCCCTGCCCCTGCTCCTGCCCGTCGTCCACCTCGAGTACGCGCTATCCGAGGTGGACTACTTCACCGCCGTGGCGGTCTCGTCCGCCCACGCCGACCTGGCCTATGAGTACCTGATCGGCCACGCCCGGTGGTTCGGCCAGCCGCCGGGCGCGGCCCTGCTCGGCTTCCTGTCTCAGCACCTGCGCGCTTACCGGCCGTCGCCCGGACGGTAGGCCGGGCCGTGCGCGTCGTCGCAGTGCTGCTCGCTGACGCCGATCACCCCGGGCGCGACCGGAAGGCCGGCGTGGTCGACCTGGAGGGTGGCGTGGGTGATGCCGTACTCGCGGCTCAGGAAGGCCTCCAGGTCGGCGCGGACCGCGTGGCAGTCCTCGCCCGGCGCGACCAGCACGTGCGCGGAGGCGGCGGGCAGGCCCGAGGTGATCTCCCAGATGTGCAGGTCATGGACCTCGGCGACGTGCGGGCGTACCGCCATCGCCGCACCGACCGCCGCCGGGTCTAGCCCGGCCGGCGCCGCCTCGAGAAAGATCCGCCCGGAATCCCTGATCAGCCCGGCGCCGGCCTGCACCATCAGCACCACCACGACCAGCGTGGCGATCGCGTCGGCCCGGGCGAACCCGGTGAGCAGGATGACCGCCCCCGCCACCGCCGTCGCCGCGAACGCATACAGGTCCGTGAGGATGTGCTTGAACGCCCCCGCGAGGTTAAGGCTCCGCGCCCCCGGCGGCTCGCCGTGGCCGCCGCGGGCCGCCCGCGCGATCAGCAGGGTCGCCACGACGTTGACAGCCACGCCGGCCAGCGCGACGCCGAGCACCGTGCCGCCGGTCACCGCGGGCGGCGTCACCAGGTGCCGGATCGCGGTGTAGCCGAGCCAGGCCGCGAGCAGCACCAGCGTGATGCCGTTAGCCTGCGCGGACATGATCTCGGTGCGGTGGAGGCCGTAGGTGTACCCGCCGGCCGGCGGCCGGGCGGCCAGCCGCGCGGTGACCAGCACGAGCGCGATCGACGCGGCGTCGGTCAGCATGTGCGCGGCATCGGAGATCAGCGCGAGTGAGTGCGCGGCCACCCCCGCGATGACCTCCCCGGCCATGAACGCGAGGATCAGCGCGAGGGCACCGGACAGCCACCTGGCGTCCGCACCGGAAGCCGGGCCGTGCGCGTGCAGATCAGTTCCCGTCACCATCTGACGATATCTTCAGCCATCAGGGACAGGTAAGCCCGGCGAACCCGACGGGGGACGACGTGGGGACATCGAACGGTAAAGGGGCCCTGGTGACGGGCGGTTCGCGGGGTATTGGCCGGGCGTGCCCTGAGCTTCTGGTAGCCAGAGCCTAGGCTGGCTCCATGAGCACACTGGACCAGTGGACGGCCACAGTCTGCGCCGACCTCGGGCTCGACCCCGCCGCCGCGGACACCATGACCGTGCTTGACCTGGCGCGCGACGTCGCGCACGGCGTGGCCAGGCCGGCCGCGCCGCTCACCGCCTACCTGGTCGGCGTGGCGGTCGGCCGGGGCCTGGCGCTGCCGGACGCGGCCGGGCGGATCTCGGCGCTCGCGGCCAGCTGGACCCGGGAACCCCAAGAAACCCGGGAACCCCAAGAAACCCGGGAACCCGCGGAGTCCGGCGCGCCGGACAAAGATCATTTACCCGAACGGTCCTCTGCAAGCCGGCCAGCATGGTTACCGGACTCTTACAGATCTCGTCATCGCCCGGCGGCCTGCGGCCGGTCTCCCCTAAGACGGTGTCACGGGGCGGAGGCAGGACAAGCGAAGGGTGGTCGATGACTGCCGAATCCACGGTGGCCGGCAAATCTGACCGGAGCGGCGACGCTCAGAGCAGCCCGCGCCCGACGAGGCGCGGGGTGCTGCTGGGGGCGGGCCTGGCCGGACTGGGTGGAGCCCTGGCTGGCTGCAGCACCGCGGCCGTGCCTTACGGCGCTAACGAGGCGGGAGTAGTAGACCAGAACGGACCAGGCCCCAATACCCAGGCCGCCATGCCGAGTTCGGGCGCGATGCCGAGTTCGGGCGCGATGCCGAGTTCGGGCGCGATGCCGAGTTCGGGCGCGATGCCGAGTTCGGGCGCGATGCCGAGCAGTCCCGCCATGGGCGCCAATGTCACCGGCACCGTGCTCGGCGCCGCCGCTGAGATCCCCGTCGGCGGCGGCAAGATCTACACCACGGCGAAGGTCGTCGTGACCCAGCCGGCCCGCGGCCAGTACGAGGCGTTCAGCGCGGTGTGCACCCACGTGGGCTGCATTATGAGCGCAGTCGCCAACGGGACCATTGACTGCCCTTGCCACGGCAGCCAGTTCAAGATCACCAACGGCGCCGTGGTCACCGGGCCGGCCCCGAGCCCGCTGCCGCGGAAGCAGATCAAGATCGTGAACGGCAAGGTCATCCTGCTGTGATGCGGTGCTGGCCCGGGGGGACGACCCCCCGGAACCCCCCGCACCGGGGGGATCCGGATCCCCCCGGATCCCACTGGAGGGTGGCAGGATGGCGGGTGTGGGCTCACTGATGCTGCTTGATACCGCGTCGCTGTACTACCGCGCCTTCTTCGGGGTGCCGGAAACCGTCCGGGCGCCGGACGGCACGCCGGTGAACGCGGTGCGCGGGCTGCTCGACATGATCGGCCGGCTGGTCCGCGCCCGGCAGCCCACCCGCCTGGTCGCGTGCCTGGACGCGGACTGGCGGCCGGCCTTCAGGGTCGCGGCGATCCCGTCCTACAAGGCCCACCGGCTGGCCGCCGACGGCACGGCGGAGGAGACGCCGCCCGCCCTGGCCGTCCAGATCCCGGTGATCGAAGAGGTGCTGACCGTATCCGGGCTGGCCATCGCCGGGCAGCCGGGGTTCGAGGCGGACGACGTGATGGCCACGCTCTCGGCCCGGTCCGCCGACCCGGTGGACGTGGTCACCGGAGACCGGGACCTGTTCCAGCTCGTCGACGACGCCCGGGGTGTCCGGGTTATCTACACCGTCCGCGGCCTGATGAACATGGACGTGATCGACGAGGCGGCGGTGACCGCGAAGTATGACATCCCGGGCCGCGCCTACGCCGACTTCGCCGCCCTGCGCGGCGACCCGAGCGACGGGCTGCCCGGCGTTCCGGGCGTGGGGGAGAAGACCGCGGCCGCGCTGATCCGGACGTTCGGCAGCATCGAGGGGATCATCACCGCGCTGGAGGCGGGCCACGGCGGGTTCCCCCGCGGCAGCCGGGACAAGCTCGAGAAGGCCAGAGACTACCTGGACGTCGCCCTGTCGGTGGTCAAGGTCGTCGACGACGCCCCAGTTCCCGAGGTCGAGGGAGAGCTGCCCGCGGTGCCCGCCGATTCCGGTCGGCTGAAGGAACTCGGCGAGCGGTGGGGGCTCGGATCTTCGCTGTCCCGGTTCGTCACCGCGGTTTCACAGACCTAGCATTTATCTGGTGACGACAGACGAACTGTATCCCGCGGGCCGGCTCGACCAGGTGCGCGAGGCGGTGGGCGCGGCCGGGCTCGACGCTGTGCTGCTGACCCCGGGCCCGGACCTGAGGTATGTGATCGGCTATGACGCCAAGCAGCTCGAGCGGCTGACCTGCCTGGCGGTCCCGGCGCAGGGGGACCCGGCGCTGTTCGTGCCGCGCCTGGAGCTGGCCGCGGCGCAGGCCTCGCCGGCCGGCGCGTTCGGCTTTGAGATGATCCCCTGGGAGGAGACCACCGACCCGTTCCGGCTGGTCGCGGCCAGGCTCGGGAACGTCTCCGCGGTCGGCGTGTCCGACCGGATGTGGGCGCTGTCCGTGCTGAAGTTCCGCGACGCGCTGCCCGGCGCTCGCCTGGCGCTGGCCGGCGGCGCGCTGCGGACGCTGCGGATCAGGAAGACCCCGGCCGAGGTCGCGGCCCTCCGGGAGGCCGGCGCGGCCATCGACCGCGTGCACGCGCGCGTTCCCGGCTGGCTGCGGCCCGGGCTGACCGAACGGGCCGTGGGCTCGGTGATCACCGAGGCGATCCTCGCCGAGGGGCACGCCACGGTGGACTTCGTGATCGTCGGGTCCGGCCCGAACGCCGCGAGCCCGCACCACGAGGTCTCTGACCGGGTGCTCGCCGCCGGAGACGTCGTGGTGGTCGACATCGGCGGCACGATGCCCTCCGGATACTGCTCGGACAGCACCCGCACCTACGCCATCGGCGAGCCGCCGCCCGAGTTCACCGCGTACTACAAGGTCCTGTACGACGCCCAGGAAGCGGCCTGCGCCGCGGTACGGCCCGGCGTGACCGCGGAGTCGGTCGACGCGGCCGCGCGCGAGCCGATCACCAGGGCCGGGTTCGGGCCGGCGTTCTTCCACCGGACCGGCCACGGCATCGGGCTCGAGGCGCACGAGGACCCGTACATCGTGGCCGGCAACAGCGAGCCGCTCGAGCCAGGCATGGCGTTCTCGGTGGAGCCGGGAATCTACCCTGGGCCGCACGGCGCACGGATCGAGGACATCGTGGTCTGCACCGAGGACGGCTTCGAGCGGCTGAACCACACGCCGCGGGAGCTGGTGGTCGTCGGCTAGGAATCCGGGGTGCTAGCGCTCCGGGGATCCGCCGGGCGGGTCGGTGCGGTCCTGGTTCTCGGCCAGGAAGCGCTCGAACTGGGCGGCCAGCTCGTCGGCGGTGGGCATCGCCTCGCCGTCGGCCAGCAGGCCGGCTGCCGCGTCTGACGCGGCTTCCTGGCTCTGGGCCGCGGTGTCGTATTGCTGCTCGAGCGCGCGGACCAATTCGGCGACCTCTGCGGACTCCTCGACCTGCCGCTCGATCGCCTCGTTGGTGCGGTCCGCGGCCTCGCGGAGCTCGGCGTCAGGCAGGTCGAGCCCGGTCGAGGTGGCCACCGAGCCGAGCAGGGCCAACGCGGCCGGGGGATAGACGGCCTGGGCCAGGTAGTGCGGCACCTGCACGGCGAAGCCGAGCGCGTCCCGGCCCGCCTCGCCGAAACGCAGCTCGATGAGGGCGGGCGCGCTGCCCGGCACCTGGATCCGGCTCTGCAGGCGCTGATGGCCAGTCATCAGCTCCTCGCGGGTGGCATGCGCGATCACCCCCAGCGGCCGGGTGTGTGGCATCCCGGCCGGGATGCCGAGGAAGCTGATCGCCGGACCGGTATCGAGCCGGGCCGCGATGGCCAGCACGGCCTTGGTGAACAGGTCCCACTCGTGATCGGGCTCCGGCCCCGTCAGCAGCAGGAAGGGCCGCCCGCCCGGGGCATGCAGCAGGTGCAGGGCGAGCTCGGGAGGCTCATAGCTCTCCCATTGGCTGTTGTCGTAGACCATTAGCGGCCGCCGCGACCGGTAGTCGATCAGCCTGTCGGTGTCGAACCGCGCGACCGTCTCGTGCGAGAAGCTGCGCAGCAGGTGCTCGGCGAGCAGACGGCCCGCGGTACCCGCATCGATGAAGCCCTCTAGGTAGTGCAACATCGGTGCGCCTGCGATGTCGGGCGCGGCCGGACCGAGCTCGTAGAGTTCTTCCGGATTGCGTTGCATCTCTACAGTTTCCCACGGACCGCCGACTGCTGCGGCCTAGGTCGCCATGGCGGGCGCCTAGGCCGCTCGCTGCGGATCTCAGGCCGCTGACTCCGCCAGGCTGGCCGAGGCCTGCGGGTGACCGATGGACAGGCCGCTGGCCGGGTCGAAGAACTGGAGGTTGCGCGTGTCGACGCCGAGCTCGATCGGCTGCCCGGGCTTGGCCTGGCTACGTGCCGAAACGCGGGCCATCCACAGCGACCTACCGCCGACCAGCGCGGCCGCCGCCTCCTCTGCGTCATCGCCGGTGTCGGCCGCCTTCGTGAGGCTCGCGTGCTCGACCGGTGGCGCGTCAATCGTGAAGATCACGTGGATCTCGGTGCCGAGCTCCTCGGTGACGCCGGTGGTGACCTGCATGGTTCCCCACTGGCCGTCGCCCAGGCCGGCATCCTCGAAGTCAGAGGGCCGGATGCCGAGGATGACCTTCTTACCGATGAAGTCCGAGAGTCCGCGCTTGGCTTCCATCACGGCGGGCGGCACCGCGAGTTTGTAACCGGCGAATGTCACCGCCGGGCCGCCGTCACGGACCAGGTCCGCGGTGACGAAGTTCATCGCGGGCGAGCCGATGAAGCCGGCCACGAACAGGTTCACGGGCGACTCGAAGAGATACTGCGGCGTGTCCACCTGCTGCAGCTGCCCGTCCCGCAGGACGCAGACGCGGTTGCCGAGCGTCATGGCCTCGATCTGGTCGTGCGTCACGTATACGGTCGTGACGCCGAGCCGCTCGTGCAGCTGTTTGAGCGAGCCCCGCATGGACACGCGCAGCTTGGCGTCCAGGTTGGACAGCGGCTCGTCCATCAGGAAGGCTTGCGGCTCGCGGACGATGGCCCGGCCCATCGCGACCCGCTGCCGCTGCCCGCCGGACAGCGCGGCCGGCTTGCGCTTGAGGTACTGCTCCAGGCCGAGCATCTGGGCGGCGTCGTCCACCCGCCGCTTGATCTCTTCCTTCGGCGTCTTCCTAAGCTGCAGGCCGAACGCGAGGTTCTGCTCGACCGTCATGTGCGGGTAGAGCGCGTAGTTCTGGAACACCATGGCGATGTCCCTGTCCTTGGGCGCCAGGTCGTTGACCACCCGGTCGCCGATCTGGATGGTGCCGCCGGTGATCTCCTCGAGCCCGGCGATGGACCGCAGCGCGGTGGACTTGCCGCACCCGGAGGGACCGACGAATACCATGAACTCGCCGTCTTTGACGTCAAGGCTCAAGTCGTTAACGGCCTTGACGCCGCCTGCGTACGCTTTTTCGACGTGCTCCAAGATGATCTGTGCCATGGCGGCAGCGTAACCTCGGCATGACGCGCTGATAAGTACGCGCCGGGCGATGTTACATTAGTGTAAACGTCGTGACCATTTCGTTATATTGTGATGAAGTCGCAGCGTGGAACCGTTGGCGCTAACGTGACCACGTGGAAGAGATCGACCGCAAGATCGTGTCGTTGCTGACTCGTAACGGCCGGATGAGCTTCACCGAGCTGGCCAGGCAGGCCGGCCTCTCCGTGTCGGCGGTACACCAGCGGGTGCGCAGGCTCGAGCAGGACGGCGTGATCAAGGGCTATGTCGCGGTGTTCGACCCGGACGACGTCGGCCTGCCGCTGACGGCCTTCGTGTCCATCAAGCCTTTTGACGCCGCCGCCCCCGATGACCTGCCCCAGCGACTTGAGCATCTGGCGGCGATCGAGGCCTGCCACAGCGTCGCAGGGGATGAGAACTACATTCTCAAAGTGCGGGTGACTTCCCCGACCGCGCTGGAAGACCTGCTCCAGCAGATCCGGACCATCGGCGGCGTCTCCACCCGGACTACCGTCGTACTCAGCACCCCGTACGAAAACCGCCCCCCCGACCTCTAACTCAGCGCTCCCAATCCTTCCCCGCCCCCTTCCGGCCGCCCCCTTCCGGCCGCCCCTTGCCCGCCCGCCCCTTGCCCGCCCGCCCCTTGCCCGCCCGCACAGCCTCACCCGTCAGCTCAGCCCCAGCAGTTCCCTCCGGCAGGCAATGAATGTGGCAACGTACCCGAAAGAGCGACTACGTTGTCACATCCATTGAATCCTGGGGCTTCGTGCGGAGGCCGTCGAGCATGACGGAGAGCAGCATGTCGGCCCGTTCCGGCGCCTTCTCCGAGCTCACCGTCACCCCGTGCACCAGCCGCATCACATCCGTGGCGTCCACGTCCGGCCGGATAACGCCGGCCTGCTGACCGTTCGCCAGCAGGCGCTCAGTGGTCTGGCGCATCGCCATCCAGCAGGACGAGATCAGCTCGGACTCGACTCCAACCGCCTCGATCAGCGCGTGCGACAGGCCGCGCTTGGTCACCAGGTAACCGGCCAGCGCGCGCATCCAGCCGGCGAAGGCCTGCTCGGGTGATGCGGTCTGGATGAGAGCGTCCCCTTGCCCGCACACGGCGCCGACCTGGCTGCGGAACACGGCCGCCTGCAGGTCCAGCCGGGTCGGGAAGTGCCGGTACAGGGTGCCGATGCCCACCCCGGCCCGCCGGGCGATGTCCTCAAGCGGCGCGTCGGCGCCCTTCTCTGCGAACGCTGTTGTGGCCGCGACGATCAGCCGGGCATGGTTCTGCCGCGCGTCGGCGCGCAACTGCTCGGCGGGCCGCGGCGGTACCTGGTCTGGTGTCCTGGTCATTGCTTCGAGGTTAACGGGCTTCTGGGTCAACGGGCTTCTGGGTCAACGGGCTTCTGGGTCAACGGGCTTCTGGGTCAACGGGCTTCTGGGTCAACGGGCTTCTGGGTCAACGGGTGTTGAGGATCGACGGGCTTCGGGATTAAAAGGGTTGCGAAACGGAGGCTGCCTCCGTATAGTAACCGGAGTAGACCTCCGCTTCATTCCTGATCGTACCGCCCGGCCAGCGGCCTGTCAGCCACCGGAGGCCTGCCTCAACCGCATCGATGCTCCATCGTCTTCGCCAGGACGGCATCGATGTTCCATCGTTGCGGCCGCGAGATCGCATGACCAGACAACCATGGAGGCATCTTGTCTTCTTCGCAGGCTCCGCATGGGGCTGAAGGTGCCAGAGGGGTCAACGGGGACCGTGCGCGCGACGGGCTTCCGGGATCGCCGAGACGCGGTTCCGGGCGGCCCGGGATTGCCCTGGCCATCATGCTCAGCGCCCAGCTCATGATCATCCTGGACATGACAGTGGTGAACATCGCCCTGCCGCATATCCAGGCCAACCTGCACTTTTCCCCGACCAGCCTGTCCTGGGTGCTGAACGGATACACGCTGACGTCAGGCGGCCTGTTGCTGCTCGGGGGCCGGGCCGGCGACATCCTTGGCCGGCGGCGCATGTTCATCGCCGGCATCAGTCTGTTCACCCTCGCCTCGCTGGCCGGAGGGCTCGCGACCAACGCGGGCCTGCTGCTGGCCGCCCGGGCGGCTCAGGGCGTGGGCGGGGCGCTCGCCTCGCCCGCCGTCCTCGCGCTCATCGTGACCAGCTTTCCCGAGGGCCGGGAACGGACCCGCGCGCTCGGCATCTACATGGGCGTGATCACCGGCGGTTCCTCCCTCGGCCTGGTGCTCGGCGGGGTGATCACCGAATGGCTGTCCTGGCGGTGGGTGCTGTTCATCAACGTGCCGATCGGCGTGGCCGTGGTGGCGATCGCGCCGCTGTTCGTCGGCGAGACGCCCCGGCTGCCCGGCCGCTTCGACCTGGCCGGCGCCCTGACCGCCACCGCGGGCGTGACCGCGCTGGTGTACGGGTTCATCCGGGCCGCGTCGAACGGCTGGGGCGATCACCTGGCGCTGGCCACGTTTGGCGCCGCTGCGGTCCTGCTCACGCTGTTCGTGGTCACCGAGACCCGGGCCCGCCAGCCGATCACGCCGCTGCGCCTGTTCACCGACGTCAGCCGGGCCGGCTCGTTCATCGCCCGGCTGCTGCTCATCGCGGGCATGTTCGGGGTGTTCTTCTTCCTCACCCAGTTCCTGCAGAAGATCATGGGCTTCAGCCCGCTCCGGGCCGGGGTGGCGTTCCTGCCGATGACCTTCGCGCTGTTCGCGGTGTCCCGGCTAGCGCCGAAGCTGATGCCGCGGCTGGGCGCGAAGCCGCTGATGATCGTCGGAATGGTGCCCGCGATCGCGTCGATGGCCTGGCTGTCGCGAGTGACGCCCGCGACCGGCTACTGGTCCGGCGTCTTCGGTCCGATGCTGTTGATCGGCCTCGGGATGGGCCTGGTGTTCGTGCCGCTGACCACCGCGTCGCTGGCGGGCGTACCCACGGCGGACTCCGGGGCCGCGTCGGGCCTGGTGAACATGCTCCAACTGGCCGGCGGCGCCCTGGGCCTCGGCGTGCTGGTGGCCGTCTACGGCACCGCGAGCAGGCACGCGGCCAGCCATCCGCTGGCCGGCCTCACCCCGTTCGCTCAGTCGCAGCACGTGCTCACCCACGGCATCGCGACCGCGTTCGGCTTCGCCGCCATCCTCAACGTGTGCAGCCTGCTGGTCATCATCACCCTCATCAGGACCAGGAGGCTCACACCAGCTCCCGCTCCCGCCCCGCGGCAGCAAGAAGAGGCCGTCGCTTCCTAGCCACCAGCACGCCCCGACTGACACGACACCCGGCACCGCCCGGTCCGCCTCTCCGGGCGGTGCCGGGCCGGCTGAACCCCGCTGCCGGCCCGGCGCCGCGCCCGCCGGAGGCCGGCGGCTACGCGGCCGTCGCGGAAGCGCCGCCTGGGAGGAGGTGGCGGGTGAAGAAGCGCTGTGAGCTGTCCAGCTCGAACGCGGGTACGCCGGCGTGGCGGCCGGGGTTAGCGTGCAGCGTCTTCTCGCGGGAGGCGAAGGCGTCGAACAGCGCGAGGCCCGAGTCGCGCGGCACCAGCTCGTCGTCCCACTGCAGCAGGAACTCGACCGGGACGGTGACCCGGGCCGCCGCCCCGGCCAGGGTTTCGTGGCCCGCCAGGCCGAAGACGGCGGCGGTGATCCTCGGTTCGGCCACGGCGAGCGGCACGCCGATCGCGCTGCCCAGCGACACGCCCCAGAACCCCGCCGGCCCGCCCGCGCCGACGCAGTCAAGTTCGGCGAGAGCGTCCAGGATGGCCTGCCACTCGGAAACCGCCCGCGCCGCCAGCGCTGCATGGTAGCGGGTGATCTGCGGGCCGGCGGGCTCACCTGCCGCCACTCGTTCCCGGATGCCCGCCACGAACCGCTCGTCCGGCCCGGTTCTGGGCCGGTCGCCGTGCCCGGGCGCGTCGATGGCCGCCACCGCGAAGCCGCAGGCCGTCACGTAGCGGCGGGCGCGGGCCACCAGGCCCGGGGCCTTCTTGTGCTGGCCGCCGCCGTGGCCCAGCAGCAGCAGGGGGCGGCTACCGGCGGCACCGGCGGGTGACCAGAACACGCCGGGGATGTCGTCGAGGGTGAACAGACGTTCCGAGACGCCGTCCGAGGTCGTCTCTGAGGTGAAGCGCATAGGTTCGTTGCCTTCCGGGATGCCTGCGGGCACTCCCCGGCCACCTATGCCAGATGAACCGCACAGCCGTGCCGGAGGGGAGCACCCAAGCCTGATACAGCGGTAATGGGTCTCACCTCCTCGGGTCGGTCACGTGCACAGCGACGCTATCAGAGTCCCACCAAGACCACACAGCCCGCCCCGCACTGTCACTTCCGGATCCACCACCGGGTCGAGGTGATCGGCGCGCGACATCAGGATCGCGGTTCCGGTAACACCATCCTCGGAATCGTGGTCCCGGGATAAGGCGACGGGGAAGACCCGGGTCGCCGGGACGCCGGGGACGTGAGTGCCGCGGGGGACGATGGCGGCAGTGCCCTTGTAAACCCGCATCGCGGCCGTCACCAGCGGGAGCGGTGCCGCCACCAGCGTGGCGCCGGTCAGCAGGGTGAGGTCGAGCAGCGAGGTATAGGCTTGCCCCTCGCCGCAGGGGGGTGCCGCGACGACCACGTCCCGGTGGGTCAGCTCCTGGCCGGGGTCCGGCGCGGGGGTGAGCCGGGCTTCGTCATCCGCCAGGCGATGCTCATCCGCCAGGCCGGGCTCATCCGGCAGGCCGGGCTCATCTGGCTGGCCGTGCGGGCCTGATTCGAGCAATGAGCTGAACGGGGTCGTCCCCGGCGCTTCGCCGAACGCGATGACCTGCCGCACCCGGGAACGGTCCGCGCCTTCGGCGGCGAGTTCGGCCAGCGGGGCCGAAGTGATCAGCAGCCGCGCGCCGCAGGCGTTGAGCCGGGCGGTGATGTCCGCCGGGCTGGCGTCGGGCGGGATAAGGCAGCCGGTGGCCCCGGCCGCGCGGACGGCGTTGATCGCGATCGCGAAGCTGGCCGCGTCCTGGACGAACACGCCGACCGTGTCCCCCTCCGCCAGGCCGCGCCGGCTGAGACCGTGCGCCGCCGTGCGGACGGTCCGGGCGAACCGCGGCCACGCGGTCACCCTGCCTTCGGTGGCGTCGACGAGGGCGGCCCGGTAGCCGGCCTCATCAGCGAGCTCCAGGATGCGTTCGGTCATCGCGCGGTGCGACATGCCCGCGCTCGCCATAAGCGGGTCCGCCTCCGTGCGTTCTCCGGTACTGACGCCGCGTTCCACCAGAACCTCCCAGCCTGGGTGTAGCAACAGGCGGGTCCTGGCATGAAGCCGGGACCCGCCCGGCCGCCGCCGCCGGTTGCCGGTCCCCACCCCCCCTTGGGGACCAGCCGGCGGTTTTCTAGACCCACCGCCGCCGCGCGATAGCGACAGTTGAACGCTATGGGGCGGCGCCCGGCTGCACATGCACCGAACTGTGTATTCCCATGTGCACATTGCCCGGCTCAGGCGCCGGCGCCGTGTGCACATGTGCACGTCACGGTCAGGCGGGGGGCTCGTGGCGAGTGGCCCATGAGGCAACCTGTGTACGCGAGGTGAAGCCGAGCTTGGCCAAGATGTTCGCCACGTGGCGGGCCGCGGTCGCCGGGCTGATCACCAGCTCGTCGGCGATCTCCCGGTTGGACAGGCCCTGGGCGATCAGGAGCACGATCTCGTGCTCTCGCGGCGTGAGCGGGCTTGGTACCCGGTGAGCGCCCGCGTCATGGCGCGGTCCTCCCACCGTGCCCAGCCGCGCCGGGTCGGTCCAGGCAGGCTCCCCGGCTCCCGGGGGTCCTGACCCAGACTGTTCCTGGTCAGAGCCGAGTGCGTAGCTGGCGGCGTCTTCCACCGTAATGTCGCGTCCCTCGGCGAACAGGGCCGCGGCAGCGGACGCGCCGAGCCGGTCGCGGGCGAACTCAAGCACCTCTTCGATCCTCGGGCCGATGCCCGTCCCGTGACCGAGGGACTCACGCAGCTGGCAGGCCGCGCCGGCCAGCCGGGCCGCCTGTTCGGGCTGCTGCCGGGCGGCCGCCAGGGCCGCGAACGCCTCCAGCCCCCGCGCGATGCCGAGCCGCTGTCCGCCGGCCTGGTTCAGCCGCAGGGCTTCCGCCAGGCTCTCCTGGGCCAGCCCGAAGTCGCCGCTGGTGAGCGCGATCCAGCCGATCCCGGCATGGCAGCGGGCGATCTCTGGCCAGGTCTCGAGCTCACGGAAGATCTCCATGGCCTCCTCGAAGTACCGGACCGCCATCTCGGCGTCGCCCCGCGCCCGGGCGAGCGTGCCCATCCCGTACTCGACCTGCGCGACACCCCAGCGGTTGTTGTCGCTCAGCACCTCCAGCGCCGCCTCATAGGCCCGCTGGGCGGACTTCAGCTTGCCCTGCCTAACCGCGATGGCGGCCTTGGCGGCCAGCGCGAGCCCGGCCTCCCAGTCATTGTCCGCGGCCTCGGCCGCCGCGAGCGCCTCATCTGCATACGCCACGGCCTCACTGAACCGGCCCGCCCGCAACGCGGCCTGGCTGATCACCCGCAGCGCTATCGGCACCGCGAACTCATCGCCGCATCCCCGGCTCAGCTCCAGGCCCTGCGGCGCGTACCGCAGCAGCACGTCGTAATCCTGCAGATCGAAGGCGATCTCCGCGCGGCAGGCCAGCGCGCGACCGAGTACCCGCGGGGAAACCTCGCCGGTCTCCTGGGCCAGGAACCGGTCGAACCAGGTGCCCGCCTCCCGCTGATCGCCGCGCGGCACCCACATGTTGCGCAGCCCGATGCACAACCGCAGTCCCTCGTCCGCGTGACCGTAGGCCAGCGACGTGGTCAGCGCGATGCGGAAGTTGCCGTACTCGGCGATGCCGCGGCGGAATATCTCACGGCGCACCGGCCAGGGCGGGTCGCCGCGGTTGAACATCCGGTCGGCCGTTTCCTCCACCAGCGCCAGGATGCAGTCGCGATGCCGTAGCGACAGGCTGGACACCTCACCCGCGGCGGCCAGCCGCTCGGCGGCATACTCCCTGATCGTGTCGAGCAGCCGGTACCTGGCATCTCCCGCCGCCTCCCCGTCCAGCACGACCAGCGACTTGTCGATCAACGAGATGAGCAGGCCGAGCACCGCGTCGGCCGGGATGGCCTCATCCGAGCACACCTGCTCGGCCATGTCCAGGTTCCAGCCGGAGAAGGTGGCCAGCCGCCGCAGCAGCATCTGCTCCGGCTCGTCCAGCAGCTCATAGCTCCAGTCCACCGTGGCCCGCAGCGTCTGCTGCCGCAGCGGCGCGGTCCGGTCGCCCGAGTTCAGCAGCTGGAACCGGTCGCGGAGCCGGTCGGCGATCTGCTCGACCGACAGGGCGCGCACCCGGGCGGCGGACAGCTCGATGCCGAGCGGTATGCCGTCCAGCGTGCGGCACAGCCTGGCCACCGACGGCGTGTTGTCCTTGGTCAGGGTGAAGCCGGGCCGGGCGCCCGCAGCCCGGGCCGCGAACAGGCGGACGGCCTCGTGGGAGGCGAGTTCGGCGCCAGCCACGCCGTCGGGCGGCAGGTCAAGCGGCGGCACCCGCCAGACGGTCTCGCCCCGCACCCGCAGCGGCTCCCGGCTGGTCGCGATGATCCGCAGCCACGGGCACCGGGCCAGCAACAGCTGCACGAGCGTGGCGCAGTCGCTGACCTGGTGCTCGCAGGTGTCCAGGATCAGCAGCATGTGCCGCGAGCGGAGTGCCTCGGCTAGCGTCTGCGCCAGCGGAACCCCCTGCTCCTCGCGGATCCCGAGGGTAGCGGCGACCTGCTGGGCGGTCTGGCCGTGCCAGTCGGCCAGATCGACCAGCCAGGCCTCATCCAGGTCGGGTCCCTCGGCCGAGTCAGAATGCCCGATATCGGAATGCCCCATGTCGGAATTCCCGATATCGGCATGTACAGCGCCGGCGAGTACCTCACGGGCGAGCCGCACCGCGAGCCGTGTCTTGCCGATACCGCCGGGACCGCTCAGGGTCAGGGCGCGGACCTCGCTGAGGAGCCTGGCCAGCTCGGCAAGATCACGCTCGCGACCGATAAAGCTGTTCGGCTCCGCTGGCAGGTTGCCGCTGAGCAATGCGGTGGCGGACTGCATTGGCCCTCTGGAAATCTCACGCTCGAAAAAGGGAATACCAAGAGTCTCTCACCGTATCCGTTCGCCCGCAGCGTAGGTGGTCAGTTGACCGGCTCGATAACAACGGGAATGGCTTCGGTGTACCGGACCCGGCCGTAGTACATGACTTTCACGAGCGCCCACCACTGCGCTCCGTGGCGCGCCGTCACCGGCGCATTCACCCCGAAGCGCAGCACCGTACTGGTGCCGGGGGCGGTGCTGAAGCCCTGCGTCCAGGGCCCGAGCATCTCCCAGCTGCCGAACGGCGAGAGCAGCTGCGCCTCGCCGTGCAGCTCGGACGCCAGCCCGCTGGTCACGCGGACCAGCAGCTCGCCCTGACCACCGGGGGCCAGGCGCACCTCAGGCGTCAGCACGGCCAGGTCCACCTCGGCCGCCCCCGTGCAGTAGTCGGCCTGCATCAGCTCGAGCGCCTCCTCGGGCGGCAGGTCCGGATCGGGCCAGCGGCGCTCGCCGACCGCGACCATGGCCGTGTCCTCGACGAGGTGGCCGAGTTCGTCGCGGATCCGCGCGGCCACGAAATACCGTCCCGCCGTCGTCCCCGGCGTTACCCGCACCGTCAGGCCCCAGTCCGCGTAGCCGCCGGGCGCCAGGTCATAGCGCAGGTCGCGCGCCGGGGTGACCGTTACCCCGGCGGGTGTGACCAGCTCCACGACCCCGGAGGCGGGTTCCGCTCCACAGCCCACCGTCAGCGTCAGCGCCGCCGCGTCCCCCGGATCCGGCAGGGCGACCCGGGTGGGAGACAAGTGCACCGCGACCGGCAGGTTCCCGGCCGGCGCCGGGCCCTTCCCGTGCAGCCAGTAACGCGCGTAGACGGGCTGGACCAGGTCGGTCCCGGCGGTCCCCGCGGCCGCGCGTGATCCCGTCCGCACTATCACGGTCACCGTGCCGAATGCCGGCAAATCGACAAAAATAGCCCCGTCGTGGACAGACAGCGGAGCACTGTCCGACTCCTCGAGCAGATCGGTGAGCCATGCGGCCGAGATCTCGTTCGCGAGCCGGACCCGCGCCGTCGTGGCCCGTCCGCTCGTTTCCCGTAGCCGCACGGTAACCGCGGCGTCTTCCCCGGCCGCGCTCGCCCGCGGTATCGTCCGCCCGGAAGCGAGCGGATTGCCGCGCGGCTTCACCGCGCTGATCGTGACAGTGGCCGGCTCCACCGACAGCAGCCCGGCTCCAGCGGAGCTCGCCTCGCCCGGGACCGCGACTGCGATCAGGTCGTGGTTGTACTCCTCGGCGACGGGGTTGAAGCCCGCGGTCCGCCAGTCGCCGGGGCCGGAGGCGAGCGCGTACTCGAACGTGTGGCTCCAGTGCTGCCAGGCGAAACTGCTGGCGTCCGGAGCGCAGCGGCGATCCCCGTCGATCCATATCCCGGACGGCCACGCGCTGCACGAGCGCATCAGCGACATGTGCAGCGTCCCGTCGGGCGTGACCACGCAGCCGGGCGTGCCCCGGTTCAGCACCGCCACCGACCGGTCCGCCAGCGGCACCGGCACCGCCCCAGAGTGCCCATAATGCCCCTGGTTGCCCGGCAGATCAGCATCGGCCAGGCCGCCGACGTCCACCACGGCGTCCGCCAGGTCCTCGGCCAGGGCGGTGACTGCCGCGGCCAGATCCTCGGCTCCGGCGGCCGCGACGATCAGCACCGGCAGGTCACCGGCCCCGCGCACGTCGGCGTCTGGCCCGAAGGTCTCGGCCCGGTCCCGCGACGCCGGCACCCACAGCCGCGCCGCCCCGGGACCCGCGGCGAGCCGGACCGCCAGCGCCTTGGCGTACCCGGGCCCGGCGGCGGACAGCACCTCGGCGGTGAACGGGTTCACCTCGGGACCGCCGACCGCGATCCTGACGTCGGGCAGGTTGGAGTCCGCGTCGATCCCGCCGTACCGGGACCCGTCGGCCTGGCTGCACGTCGCGGTCACGCCCGCCGCCGCCAGCGCGATCAGCAATTGCCGGAGCGTGTCACGCAGCCCGTTCGGCATCAAAGGGCAGACGATCTCGGCCACGCCGATCGCCTGGGCCAGCCCGTTACGGCCTCGGAGGTCCCCGATGCGGACCCGCGCCGTGGAGCCCAGCCCGAACCACTGATGAGCGGGGTTATCCAGGGTGTACCAGTGGTCCGCCGAGTCGACGTCTACGACCCCGAACGAGCGGCCGATCACGGCCGTCGCCGTCTGGTACACCGGCAGCCCGCCCGGCACGTCGGCCGGGAAACGGACCCGGAGCAGCCGGTCACGCCCGGTGTACCCGTCGACGTGAGTGCGGAACTCGACGCGCTCCGCGCCGGCCCACAGCAGCGTCTCCTGGGTGACCTCCAGCCCGTCGAGGGTGAACGAGGCGACCAGCCGGGATCCTGCCTGGCACCGTTCCGCCCGCATCCGGGCTGCCACAGACACCGATCCCGTCCCCGGCCCCTTGGGCGACAGGTGCCACGGACCCTCGCCGTGCCTGGGGTGCTGCGCGTACTCGTCCTGGATCACCAGCTCGTTGCCCGGCCCGGCGAGCACCCGGACGCCGGTGCGCTTGTCCACGATGCTGACCGTCCCGCCGCGCGCCGGATCCGCGATGACCAGGTACGCGTCGTTCTCGATGGTCGTCCCGGCGACTTCCCGCCAGCCCGGGGCGGCGTCAGCCTTCGCGGGCACCAGCCGGTAGGTCTGGAACCCGAGCGCGGGCACGCCGCGGACGAGCAGCGTGAGCGTCACCTCGGCCAGTGACCCGTCCTCCCGGCGTCGGGCCCCCTCGACCACCGACGGCACGAGCCGTCCCGAGTCATCCCGGACTTCCAGCCACTTGGTGCCGTCCTCAGGCACTTGCACCGTGACCCGCGCCACCCCGTCCCGCGGCCGGGCCAGCCCGTTGAACACGCTGACCGCCAGCCCGGAACCCGCCTGCCGCCCGGCCAGGGCGGCGGCGGCGTCGCGGCGGGCGGCGGCGCCGAGTTCCCAGGCCTCCCGCCAGCCGCCGAGCAGGTCCAGGTATACCTGGTCGGACTCGACCCCGGTGATGCCGTCGTGATGGGCGCCGTAGGCCAGCAGCCGCCACGCCTTGTCCAGCGCCGCGTGCGGGTACGGGGCGCCGGCCAGCCAGGCCATGGTGCCGAGCCGCTCGGCCTCGGTGACCGCGGTCTCGATGGCGCGCTGGGCCTGCTTGGTGTCGATGTAGGAGACGTCCTTGCCGGTGTACACCGGGTTCATGTCCCTGGTCTGCGGGGTGATCCACGCGGCCGTGCCGTCCCCGGAACCCCGGTCGGCCTCGGCGCGGACGGCGTCGAAGAAGTCGCGAGGCACGGCGATGGTGAACCTGGGCCACACGTACCGCTGGTTCCAGTCCCGGTGAATGTCGGTCACCCAGCGGGCCGGGATGACGTGGTCCGAGCCGACCGGTAGCAGGACGTTGCGCGTGGTGGCGACCTGCGCCAGCCCGCGGAACTGCCCGTACGCCTCCAGTTCGGCGGCCTGCAGGTCGGGCGGCGTGTGCAGCCGCCAGCCCGCGCCGTAGTGGTGCGCCATGTAGGCGGTGAGCAGCCCGCGGCCGTCCGGCGAGATCCACTCGAACTCGGTGCTGAACTGCATGCGCCGGTCGCCGCCCTCAGCCCCGGACGGACCCCACTGGTGAAACGGCCCGCGGGCCCACGCCGACGAGGTCAGGCCGGCCGCCGCCATCAGGCCCGGATACCCGGGATCGTGCCCGAACACGTCGATCATCCACGCGGTTCGCGGGTCGCCACCGAACACGTCCCGCTGGAACCCGATGCCGTAGACGGCGTTGCGGATGATGGCTTCGGCGCAGATGAGGTTGGTGTTCGGCTCGTTGTAGTTGCCGCCGACGATCTCCACCCGGCCCTCGGCCATCAGCCGCCGCAGGTCCTCGCGGTCCTGCGGGAAGGCGTCGAAATACGGCTTCAGGTAGTCGGTCTCGGCCAGCACGAACTTGTAGTCGATGTCCCTCCTGGCCTTGTCCAGGTGCGCGCCGACCAGCTCGAACGCGGACCTGACGTCCGGTAGCTTGCCATCCTCGTCCGGCAGGCTGAGCCGCGTCTCGGTGAACTGCCCCTGGGTGTTCCACCACACCGGGTCGTAGTGGAAGTGGCTGACCATCCACATGGTCCAGCCCGGTTCGGCCACGGTGATGTCCGTCTCGGCCTGGATGCGCCCCGCCTCGCTCTCGACCGTGACCGTGACCCGCCGTGTGCCGCCTGGCTGGTAAGGCGCGGCGATCTCCGCCGGCACCTCGAAGGCTCTCTCTTCGCCCGAGCTCAGGCCATTTATTCCGAACGGGCCCGGACTCCGCACTCCCGCCCCCTGCACGCTGAGGCTGGCGGACATCGCCGGGGTGGCCAGCATGCCCGGCCCCTCGTTCACCAGCGTGACCCGGACCACCTGCAGCGGGCGCTGTGTGGTTCCCACGAACAAGTCTGTTGATTCGACGCTGGCGATCCGCATCTGCTCATGTTTACATGCCCCGGCCGGTGACTCGACCAGGGGAGCCCGGATCGGATGGCTGGTACTGTCCGTTTTCATGGCCATCCAGTGGTCCGGTCTGGGGCCGGAACTGCTCCTGCGGCTCGACCGCGAGAGCGATCGGCCGCTCCGGTCTCAGCTGGAGACCGGGCTCCGCGACGCGATCAGGGACGGCAGGCTGCCTGCGGGGGAGCGCCTGCCGTCGTCCCGGGAGCTCGCGCGTGAGCTCGGCGTCTCCCGCGGCCTGGTGCAGGAGTGCTACGGCCAGCTGCTGTCCGAGGGCTACCTGGACAGCCGGGTCGGCTCGGCCACCCGGGTCGCGCCGCGGGCCTACCCGGCCGCGCAGGCGCAGCCCCCCAGACCCGCCAGGGCCGCCCCGTCGCCCCGGCTGGTCGCCGACTTCCGTTCCGGGGTTCCCGACCTGGCCAGCTTCCCCCGCGGCGACTGGGTGTGGGCGACGCGGGAGGCGTGCCGGGAGGTGGCCACCGCCGATCTGGACTACGGCGACCCGCGCGGCAGCGGCGCGCTGCGCGAGGTGGTGGCCGGGTACCTGCGCCGGGTGCGGGCGGCCGCCGCCGACCAGCGGGACATCATCATCTGCACCGGCTTCGCGCAAGGGCTCAACCTGGTGCTGCGGGTGCTGAACCAGCTCGGCGTCGAGCGGGTGGCGTTCGAGGATCCCGGTTACGGTGACATCGAGGCGAGCACGTCGGTGCGTTCGGCGGGCCTGGCGAGCGCGCAGGCGGTGCACGTCCCGGTCGATGACCTCGGCGTCGACGTGGCGGCGCTGGAGGCCAGCGGCGCCCGCGCCGTGGTGGTGACCCCGGCCCACCAGTCGCCCACCGGCGTGGTGCTGGCGGCCCAGCGCCGGCACGCGCTGGTGGAGTGGGCCAGCCGCCACGACGCGTTCATCGTCGAGGACGACTACGACTCGGAGTTCCGCTACGACCGGGAGCCGGTCGGCGTGCTGCAGGGCATCGCCCCGGACCGGGTCTTCACCCTCGGCACGGTCAGCAAGTCGCTGGCGCCTACGGTGCGGCTGGGCTGGGTCATCGCGCCGCCGGCGCTGGCCGGCGCGGTCGCCGAGGCGAAGACGGTCAGCGACCGCGGTAGCTCAGGCCTCGATCAGCTGGCGCTGGCCGCGCTGCTCACGTCCGGCCGCTACGACCGGCACCTGCGCCGTATGCGCGCCACGTACGCGCGACGGCGCACGGTGCTCATCGAGGCGCTGGGCCGGCATGCACCGGGGGTCCGGCTCACCGGCCTGGCGGCCGGATTCCACGCCGTCGCGCACCTGCCCGGCTCCGCCGAGGAGGAGGCGGTCGTGGCGGAGGCACGGCGACGGTCGGTCGGCTTGTACGGGATGAGACCCTTCCGCGCGAGCCGCGGTGACGCTCCGCCGCAGCTCGTGCTCGGCTTCGGGCTGGTGAACGAGCGCGCCATCGAGGCGGGTATCGCCGCCGTGGCCGACCTGCTGCGCTGAAGTCGGTCGCGGGCGTCGTCACCCGGGCCGTCGGTCATACCGGGCGCAGCCGCCGGGCGAACGCCCGCGTCGCGGCGGCGGGATCGTCCGCCTCGGTGATCGCGCGGACCACGACCACGCGGGTGGCGCCGGCCGCGAGCACGTCGTCCAGCCGGTCCAGGCTGATGCCGCCGATCGCGTACCAGGGGCGGTCCGGCGTTTTTTCCGCGACGTGCGCCAGCAGGCCGGGGCCGGTCGCCGGGCGTCCGGGCTTGGTCGGCGTGGTCCAGACCGGCCCGGCGCAGAAGTAGTCGACGCCTAGCTCGGCGGCCGCCGCGTCGGCCTGGTCCGGGCTGTGGCTGCTGCGGCCGATGAGCGGGCCCGGGCCGAGGATGCGCCGTGCGACCGGAACCGGCAGGTCATCCTGGCCCAGGTGCAGCACGTCGGCGCCCGCGGCGAGCGCCACGTCCGCGCGGTCGTTCACTGCGAGCAGGCGGCCGTGCCGCCGGCAGGCGCCGGCGAACACCTCGAGCAGCGCGAGTTCCTCGCCGGCCTCCAGGCCCTTCTCCCGCAGTTGCACGATGTCCACCCCCGCGCCGAGCACGGCGTCGAGGAACCGCGGCAGGTCCCCCCGGGACCGCCGGGCGTCCGTGCACAGGTAGAGCCGCGCGTCGGCCAGCCGCGCCCGCAGATCGCTCTTGACATCCTCCCGGCCCTGAAGGGCCGGGATTCCCGGCAGGCCGTTCATGCGGCGTCCCGGGTGGTTCCCGCCGCGCCGTGGTCCGGCGTCTTGCGCGGGCGTACGCCCCGTAGTCCCGGGGCCAGCGCGGGGACGCCCTCACGAGTTGCGAGGGTCAGTCCCCGGGCCAGGATGTTCTTCGCCGCGTTGGTGTCCGCGTGATCCTCGTGGCCGCATTTCACGCACCGGAAGACCGCTTGGCTCTCGCGGCTGGCTGATGCGATGTGACCGCACACGCGGCACTCCTGCGACGAATGCTTCGGGTGGACGTAAACGACGACTGCGCCGGACGCGGCGGCCTTCTGCTCCGTGCGGGTAGCGAGGTAACCCCAGCAGGACGCGAGGATGCCCCGGTTCAGGCCCGCTTTGTGGCGGCGCCGGTTCGGCAGGAAGTGGCCTTGCTGGTCCGGGTCGGGTTTCGGCTTCGGCTTGCGGACCATCGCTTTGGTGTTCAGCCGCTCGAACACGATCAGGTCGTGATCCTGGACCAGCCGGGTGCTGATTTTCTCCGCCCAGTCCCTGCGCCTGTCGGTGACTTTCGCGGTGATCGCGGCCATCGCCCGCCGCGTCTTCTCCCGCTTCTTGGAGCCTTTCTGCTGCCGGCTCATCCGCCGCTGCAACGCCAGGTACCGGGCCGCGCGCCGGTCGCTGATCCGGGGTACCCGGTAGTGCTGCCCGCCGGAGGTCACCAGCGCCGTGCGGACACCCCGGTCGATCCCGGTGACAGCGCCGGTCGGTTCGCGGTCGATGGCGGGTTGCGGGCCGGGGAACGAGACGTGCCAGCGGCCCACGCGGTCGCAGGTGACGCGCGCCATGCCCGGCTTCTCCGGGAGATCCCGCGACAGCCGGAACCGGACCCAGCCGCACTTCGGGACGAACACCTCAGCGTGGTCCCGGTTCAGCCTTCGCACCTTCACGTCCCGGATCACGAACCCTTGCGTCCCGCGCTTACTGCGCCATGACGGCTTCCCCGCCGGGTTGCCGGGGTCGAAGAACGCGGCCATCGCCCGGTCGAAGTCGCGGAGGGCCTGCTGCTGCACTGAGGAAGACCCGGCCCGGAGCCACGGCTCCGCCGCGCGGGCCTCCGCGAGCTGCCGCTGCCGCTCAGCGGAACCCGGGGCGCTGCCCCGGCCCGGCCACCACCACGACTGCTGCTCCACCGCCAGGTTCCACACGAACCGGGCATGAGCGCAATGCTCGCCCATCGCCGCTTCCTGCGCCGCGGCGGGACACAGCCGGTAACGGTTAGCCATGAGGCCGATCTTTCCGGCACCTGGTCCGAGGTAGCCGACGTGGGCAAAAGGTCCAGCTGGTGCCCGGGAACCCTGACCGGACCACCAACATCGAACAGACTAACGCACCCCGGTGACATTCCCCGGGAGACACGCCGCGCCAGCCAGGTCGTCGTGCACCAGTGCGCCCCGGTAGCCGCGCAGGCCGGGCTAACCCCGCCCTGAAAGCCGGGGCTTGCGCCCGGCCACTCGGTCACCGGGCCATCCAATCATTGCCCGATACCCGCACCGGATCCGGCACGCGGCTGTCTGGCCCCCGCGCCGGACCCGGCTCCCGGCTGTCTCTGGTTGATATAAGGTGGACTGTCGGAAACAACTCCGACCACGGGAGCCCGCAGGGCTGAGAGGGAGGCCGAGCGCCTCCGACCGTTGAACCTGATCCGGGTAATGCCGGCGAAGGGAGTGCTCGTGGCCGTTACCGCAGATGTGGTCGTCGCGGGTGGCGGCGTCATCGGGACCGCGATCGCCTGGCGGGCCGCCGTGGCCGGGCTCGATGTCGTCCTGGTGGACCCGGAGCGTGGCGACGCCGCGTCGCTGGTGGCCGCCGGGATGCTCGCCCCGGTCTCGGAGAGCTTGTTCGGCGAGGGCGCGCTACTTCGCATCAACCTGCTCGCCGTCTCCAGGTTCGGTTCGTTCGCGGCCGAACTCGAGGAGGTGACCGGCCACCGGATCGGCCTGCGCCGCGAGGGCACGCTCGCCATCGCCTACGACCCGGGCGACTATGCGGCGCTGATGCGGCTGACCGCCTTCCGCCGGTCCGCCGGGCTCGACGCGGAGGAACTGGACAGCCGGGCCTGCCGCAAGCTGGAGTCCTTCCTCACCCCGGATGTGCACGGCGGCGTGCTGTTCGCGGGCGACTGGTCGGTCGATAACCGGCGGTACGCGGCCGCGCTGCGTGCGGCCACGGCGGCCGCGAAGGTGCGGATCGTGCGGGACCGCGTGATGGAGGTGCTGGCCCAGGACGGGCGGGCCCGCGGTGTCCGGCTCGCGGACGGTGGCGATATCGGCTCGGCTCGGGTCGTGGTCGCCGCCGGATGGTGGTCGGGCGCGGTCGCCGGGCTGCCTGCGGCCCTGCGGGCCGCGGTCCGGCCGGTCAAGGGCCAGCTGCTGCGGCTGCGCCACCCGGACGCGATGCCGCCCGTCCTTAGTCACACGATCCGGGCCACGGTGCGCGGCGTGGACGTCTACCTCGTGCCGCGGGCCGACGGCGAGGTGATCGTGGGCGCCACCCAGGAGGAACGCGGGCCTGACCGGACGGTGACCGCGGGCGCCGTGCATGACCTGCTGCACGACGCCATGAGCGTGCTCCCGGTGACCAGCGAGCTGATCCTGGCCGAGACGTGCGCCGGCCTGCGGCCGGGAACGCCGGACAACGGCCCGATCGTGGGCGGGTTCGGCGTCGACGGCCTGCTGCTGGCCACCGGGCACTACCGCAACGGCATCTTGATGTCGCCGGTGACCGCGGACGCGATCGTGGCCTGCCTCACCGGGCAGCCGCCGGCGGCGGAATGGGAGCCGTTCTCCCCTGAGCGCTTTACGGCTCAGCCGGCTGGCGGGCAGGGAGCACGGTGACCGTCCGGGTGAGGCTCAACGGCGAGCCGCGTGAGCTGCCGGACGGCAGCACCATGGTGCAGGCGGTCGCCGAGCTGACCGCGGCCGCGACCGGTGTCGCCGCCGCCGTCAACGGCGACGTCGTGCCGCGCGGCTCGTGGGCCGCCACGCGGCTTCGCGACGGCGACCAGGTGGAGGTCGTGACGGCCGTGCAGGGAGGATGACAACGAGCTGAAGGGGAGACGGACCATGAGCGATGCCGATCTGAGCCAGAAGGCGCCTGGTTCCGAGCCGTGGGTGCTGGCCGGCCAGGAGCTGAGCTCGCGGCTGATCCTTGGGACCGGGGGAGCGCAGAGCCTGGAGGTACTGCGGCGGGTGCTCGACGCCTCCGCGACCGCGCTCACCACCGTCGCCATGCGGCGGGTCATGCCCGCCGGGGACGGAGAAGGCTCGCTGCTCAGCACGCTGCGCCAGGCTGGCGTGCGCATCCTGCCGAACACTGCCGGCTGCCACACCGCGAGCGAGGCGATGCTCGTCGCGAGGCTCGGCCGGGAGGCGCTCGGCACCGACTGGGTCAAGCTGGAGGTGGTGGCCGACGACCACACCCTGCTGCCTGATCCGGTGGAACTGCTCGACGCGGCCCGGCTGCTGGTCGCCGACGGGTTCGTGGTGCTGCCCTACACCAACGACGACCCAGTCCTGGCCAGGCAGCTCGAGCGGGCCGGCTGCGCGGCCGTCATGCCGCTCGGCGCCCCGATCGGGTCGGGCCTCGGGATACGCAACCCGCACAACATCGCGATGATCGTCGAGCAGGCGAGCGTGCCGGTCATCCTGGACGCCGGGATCGGCACGGCCAGCGACGCGGCCTTCGCGATGGAGCTTGGCTGCGACGCCGTCCTCATCGCCTCCGCCATCACCCGGGCGGCCGAACCTGAGCGCATGGCCACCGCCATGCGGCTGGCGGTGGCGGCCGGGTACGCCGCGCGGACCGCCGGGCGCATCCCGCGCCGCTGGCACGCCCGCGCGTCGAGCCCGGTGGACGGCCGCCCGGAGCTGCCGTCGTGAGCATCCCGCGGGTGCTCACCATCGCCTCGTCCGACTCCGCCGGAGGCGCAGGCATCCAGGCGGACCTGAAGGCCTTCGCCCGCTGCGGCGCGCACGGCATGTCGGCGATCGTCGCCCTCACCGCGCAGAACACCGTGGAGGTCCGCGCCATCCACGAGGTCCCGGCGGCGTTCGTGCGCAGCCAGATCGACGCGGTCCTCGACGACATCGGAGCCGATGCCGCGAAGACCGGCATGCTGTTCTCCGCGGCGCTGATCGAGGCCGTCGCCGACGCGCTGACGGTGCGGGACCTGCCGCTGGTGGTGGACCCGGTCATGGTGGCGAGCTCCGGGAGCAGGCTGCTGCTCCCGGATGCCGTCGGAACCCTGGTAGCGCGGCTCTTCCCGCTGGCTACGGTGGTGACTCCCAATCTGCCGGAAGCGCAGGCGCTCACCGGGATGACGACCGAGGATCGCGCGGTACTCGCCGAGCGCCTGGTCACGATGGGGGCGCGGGCGGCCCTGGTCACCGGGGGGCACGGGGCCGACCCGGTGGACCACCTCTTCGATGGATCGCGGCACATGGCCCTTCCGGTGGCCCGTCACCGCGTGGCCGCAACGCACGGCGCAGGCTGCACCCACTCGGCGGCGCTCGCGGCCGGGCTCGCGGCGGGGCTGCCGCTGGCCGAAGCGGCCCGGCAGGCCGCCGTGGTGGCCGCCGATGCGGTGGAGCATGGCCTGGCCGCGCTCGGCGCCGGCGAGGGTCCCGTCCATGTCCTGCACGAATTCGTTCCCCGTAGCCAGGAGTCAGCGTGATGAGCGATAGCTTCAGTGGCGAGCTGTGGCAAGGGGCGGCCGGCATCTATGACGCCATCCTGGCCCACTCGTTCCTGACCGGGCTGACCGACGGCACCCTGCCGCACGACGCCTTCGCGTTCTACGTCGTGCAGGATGCGATTTACCTGCACGGGTACGCCCAGGCCCTGGCGGCCGTGGCCAGCCGGGCGCCGACGCCAGCGCAAACCGAGATGTTCGCGCGGCATGCGGCGGACGCGATCGCGGTCGAGAAGACCCTGCATGGATCGCTTCTGGCCGACCTCGGCATCGACCCGGTGAGCGCCAAGCAGGCCGAGCCCGCGCCCGCGAACCTGGCTTACACCAGCTACCTCCTCGCCACCATCAGCACCGGGTCATACGCGGAAGGGGTCGGCGCGGTGCTGCCGTGCTACTGGATCTACTGGGAAGTCGGCAAGGAACTGCGGCGCCGCGGCTCACCCGATCCCCGCTACCGGCAGTGGATCGACATGTACGGAAGCCAGGAGTTCGGTGACGTCGTGCAGGACGTGATTGACGTGACCGATGAGCTAGGCCCCGGCCTCGGGGCACCCGAGCGTGGCCGCGTGCACCACCACTTCCGCATCACGAGCCGCTACGAGTGGATGTTCTGGGACATGGGCTACCGCAAGGAAAGCTGGCCCGTCTGATCCGCTGGCGTGACCAGGCGTCTCAGGGGTGTCACTCGTCCGCTGGCGCGAAACGCTGACGAGCCCGCGTGTCCGGGTCCGCGCGCACCTCCGCTGGGTCGGCTTCGGCGCGGTTCTTGCGCTGGGCCGGCCAGGAGTGCCTGCGGCTGGCACCAGAGTGCTTGCCGGCGTGCCGGTCCTGGCCAAGGCGCTTGTGCCGAGCAGAATAAGACAAGGTCCCCTCCATGTATGAGATGCAGGGGACCTTGCCTGGCTTCGCCGCGCCAGGTAGGCCAGTCGCCTGGCCCTTTCCGATGCCGCGCGCCGCCCGCCAGAGTCAGGAACCCGCGCGAGGCTCAGGTTTCCCCACTCCTCCCACGTCCCGGAGTTTCCTCCGGGCAGTGCCCGCCTCTAACGGTGAAAGCATTTCTACTGCCTCAGCACGGGCCCGCGCAAGGCCTGTGATGGATCATTTCCTGGTTTTTTCACTATCCACACGATATCCACAGAATGAGGCTGGTTATCCGCATTCGATGCTGGTTATCCACCGTCTTATACACAGCCCCGTCCACAGGTTACCGGGCGTAAGTCGCGGAACACAATTCCCAGGTAGTTCGGGCTTTGTGACTCTCGACACGCCGAATCCAACGAATGTAATTCAGCGAGATTAATGCGCTTCACATCATCCTCGCGAAGCAAGTGCAATCGACGGGGAAAAGTGCGCCAGGAACGATTCGGCCGACACATCCGGGGCCGATTCCGCAGCGGCCGCGATGCCTGCTGGTGAGCTCCTGCGCAGATCATGGCCGACCCGTGCGACCCGGGCCCCGGTTCGTGCGACGATGAGGATGATCAGCCGGGGGCGTCGTCATTGCCGTAGGCGTGTCCGGCCGGTGAAGGGCGGAAGGGCGAGACGAATGGCCATCTTGATCCGCACGAGCGACGTTCCGGCGGCGCAGCGTCACGACGCCTGGCGGAGCGTCGTGTGCGAGACCCTTGGCCCGCTCGACCTCCGGAGCGACCCCGGCACGCCGCTGCGGGGCGAGATCGAGGCCGGCCAGCTCGGCCCGGTGAACGTGGGCCGGGTGAAGACCTCAACGCCGCACAGCGTTTACCGGACACCGGGCCTTATCCGCCGCGACAGCCCTGAGCTGTACCGCCGTCGCCGAAGCCATCCCCGGAGCCGTCCACCGGATCCTGGAGACGCAGCCGCACTACGTGGCGCCGCAGGCCATCGTCCCCGAGCTGCTGGAATTCTTCATCGCCGGCTGATCGCCGCCGAGGTCGCCGGCAGAACGCCAGCATGGTCGCCGGCCTTCGCGGCGCCACGCGGAGTTCCTCAAGGCGCGGCCTGGCCGGGCAGCCGGACGCCGAAGCCGGTGGCGGCCAGCTTAAGCAGCACCCGGCCCGGTGCCTGCAAGGCCGCGACCTTGGCCGCGCTCAGCTCCTCAAGCTGGCCCAGCAGCGCGGTGTAGGCGTCGGGACCCTGCCTGCGGGCGTGGCTCAGCGCGACTGCGTTGGCCCACACCTTCTCCCGCGCCTCACGCAGGAAGCGCTGGGTGCCGAGCCGGTTGAAGGGACGGAGCAGCCGGTCGAGCAGGGGAGCCGGGCCGGAGATCCTGGTCAGCTCGTCGTCTTCGGCGGCGACCCGGGAGGCGAGCACGGCATCGATCGCCCGGTGGTCGGCCTCCCGGCGGGCCAGCAGCGCCGGGTCGTCGAACTCCTCGTCGGTGATCACAGCCAGCAGTGCCTGCGGCAGGTCGTAGTTGATGTGGGCGTTCATGCCGAGCAGCACATACCGGAGCGCGGGCAGGTCGGTGGGCGCGCTGAACGCGACGTCCCAGGGCCGCGTCGGCCGCCGGCCCGCCAGCGAGGCCTCCAGGGCCTCCAGGTACAGGTCGGCGAACGCGACATCCCACCGTTCCACCCACTCGGCGTCGGCAAAGCCGCCGCGCTTGAGTTCCGCGGCCACCGCGATCGTGGTCCGCTGATAGGTGGCATGGAAATACCGCCGCTGGTCGCCGTCGGCCTGCAGCGGCTTGAGCAAGGCCGCCATCCGCGCGATCAGCTCATTTATCACGCGGCCATTTTGACATCCTCCGCCGCCCTGAAGGGCGGGGATTCCAGCCGGCCAGGCTGGCCGGCGGTTCGTCGCTGGTGATCATCATCTCGGCCGACCGTTCGGCCTGATGCCACCGCGAGCGGGCTACCCGGCCGTGCTGTCCCTGGCAAGCTCGCGCACCCCAGCTGCCTCAGCCACCTCGGGCACCTCGTCGGCCGGCGTGACCGTCAGGTCCCGCTGGCCTCGCAGGCCGCTCAGCGCGACCAGTGTGCCGATCGCGGCCACGCCGGTGATCAGGATGAGCGCGGGCCGGTAGGCGGCCAGCGTGGCCGTAGCGGAGACAAGCCTGCTCGCGCCGGCGGCGTCGACCACGGCGGTGACGATCGCGAGCACCACCGCGCCGCCGACCTGGAACGAGGTCTGGAACAGGCTGGCGGCTAGGCCCTGCTCCTCGTTGGGGATGCCCGCCGTGGCCGCCACGCTGAGCGACGAGAAGCCGAGCCCGAAGGCCAGCCCGAGCAGCAGCGTGGCCGGCAGCATCACCGCCGGGTAGTCCGGCCGGACGCCCGCCCGCAGGAACACCGCGTAGGCGATGACCAGGCAGCTGAAGGCGAGCGCGGTGAGCGGCGCCGGGCCGAACCGGCCGAGTAGCGAGGCCATCCGGGTCGACAGGACGACGACCATCACGCCCGCCGGGAGGAACGCGAGCGCGGTGGCCAGCGCCGACCAGCCGGACAGGGTCTGCAGGTACTGCGTGACCAGGAACTGGAACGAGATATAGGTCCCGAACAGCGTCACGGCCCCGACGTTCGCCCGCCGCAGTGCCCGTGAGGAGAAGATGCCGAAGGGCACCAGCGGGTCCCGGCTGCGCCGCTCGATGGCTGCGAACACCCCGCCCAGCACGGCGACGGCCGCGAACGAGCCGATGGTCCTGGCCGAGCCCCAGCCCGCCTGCTGGGCCGAGACGACCGTGAAGACGAGCAGCAGCATCGCCGCGCTGACGGTCAGCGCGCCGGGAAGGTCGAACCTGCGCCCGGCGCGTTCGGCCCGTTCGCCGCGGGGGATGAGCCAGATGGCCGCGGCCAGCACGATCAGCGCGACCGGGGCGGGCACGAGCAGGGTCCACCGCCAGCTGATCTCGGTGAGAAGGCCGGACAGGACGAGTCCCAGCGAGAAACCGCTGGCCCCGAAGACCGTGTAGACGCTGAACGCGCGGTTCCGCATCGGCCCCTCGGGGAACGTGGTGGTGAGCAGGGACATGCTGGCCGGGGCGGTAAACGCCGCCGCCATTCCCTTGACGAACCGGGCCGCTATCAGCAGGCCGGGGCTGCTCACCAGGCCGCCGAACACGGAGACGAGGGCGAAGACGGCCAGCGCCACCAGGAAGACGCGCCTGCGGCCGAGCAGGTCGGCGGCGCGGCCGCCGAGCAGCAGCAGGCCGCCGTAGCCGAGCACGTAGCCGCTGACGATCCATTGCAGTGACGATGTGCTCAGGCTGAGGGCGGACCGGATGGACGGCAGGGCGACGCCGACCATCGAGACATCCAGGGCGTCGAGGCACAATGCGCCGCCGAGCACGAACAAGATGGCCCACAGTTGCGGCGTCCAGCCCCGGCTGTCTCCGTCACGTGCATCGGAGTGAGGTGCATCGGATGAAGTCATGGGTCAAACTATATGCATGTGCAAACACTAGATGCAAGAACAATTAATGCGCTTGCATTTATACCGGTGAGGCGTTAAGCTGCGCCCGTGAGCGTGACTCAGGACAGCGTGGTGACCGCCTGGCGGGAGATGGCGGCCTGCCACGCGGCGGCCTGCGCCGCGCTCGAACGTGAACTTGGCGAGCGGCACGGGCTGGGGGTTAGCGACTTCGAGGTCCTGGAGCGGCTCGCGGAGAGCGAAGGACGCAAGTTCCGCGCCCAGGACCTGGCTGACGCCGTGCACCTGAGCCAGAGCGCGTTGTCCCGCCTGGTTGACCGGCTGGCCCGGCACGGCCTGGTCGAACGCTGCGGCTGCGACGTTGACCGGCGGGGCATCTACGTGGTGCTGACCGAGGCCGGCGAGCGCTGCCATGCCGAGGCGGTGCCGACGCACCGGGATGTCCTCGCTCGCCTGCTGCCTGCCTCCATGCTCAGCGCGGCCAGTAGCGGCGAGTAACACCCCGTGGATAGTGTTAGTCCGTCCAAAACGGGCTAGTCAGGTCATGCCCGTCGGGTGGGGAGCGGAGATGAGCGATGCCTGACCGGCCGGCCACATTGCGGGATGTCGCGGCCGCGGCCCGCGTCCACCCGGCCACCGCCTCCCGCGCGCTCAACCCGGAGACCCGCATCCTGGTCAGCGAGGACACCGCGCGCCGGGTGACCGACGCCGCCGCGAAGCTGGGCTACCGGCCCAATCCCGTCGCCCGGAGCCTGCGGACCCGGCGCTCGCACACCGTCGGGGTGCTGATTCCCGACCTGAACAACCCGCTGTTCCCGCCGATCGTGCGCGGCCTGGAGGACAAGCTGGCCGCGGCGGGTTACGTGGCCCTGCTCGGCAACACGGACGCCGACGCCAACCGCGAGCGCACGCTGTTCGAGGAGATGCGGGCGCGTCACGTCGACGGCTTCGTGCTAGCCACCGCGACACTGCACGACCGGCTGCTGGCTGAGGCGGCCGCGGCGGAAGTGCCCGTCGTGCTGATGAACCGGCTGGCGCCGGACTACAGCTTCCCTTCGGTCTCGGTCGACAACGAGCAGGGCGCGCGGATGGCGGTCACCCATCTGGCCCGGCTCGGCCATACCCGGATCGCGCACATCGCGGGGCCGCAAGAGGCGTCTACCGGTCTGAGCCGCCTGCGCGGGTTCAGGGATGGCATGGCGACCCACGGGCTCGAGGTGGACGAGGCCCTGATCGCGTACGCCGGCCGGTACACGGTCGAGGAAGGCGCGCGCTGCTTCCGGGAACTGCTGGCCAGGCAACCGAACTTCACCGCGGTGTCCGCCGCCAACGACATGCTGGCCGTCGGGTGCTACACCGCGCTCGACGAAAGCGCCTTGCAGTGCCCCGACGACATCTCCGTGATCGGCTTCAACGACATGCCGTTCATCGACCGGCTCCGGCCGCCGCTCACCTCGGTGCGCTTCCCGCACTATCAGCTGGGCACCGAGGCGGCCCAGTTGCTGCTCGAACGGATCAACGGGGCCGAGGGACCGGTGAAGATCCTCTACCTCGCGCCGGAGCTCATCGTCCGCGGATCCACCTCTGAACGTCTCGCGCCGGATGCCGACGCCGGTCAGGGAGGCGCCGACGCGGCGGCCAGCCCGCCGGTCCCGCTGCGCCCTGCCCCAGCCAGCCCTGCCCCAGCCAGCCCTGCCCCAGCCAGCCCTGCCCCAGCCAGCCCTGCCCCAGCCAGCCCTGCCCCAGCCAGGCGTTCCGGCCGCCAATAGCTCCGGCAATCGATTGCTGGCAGGCAAATGGCCCTGCTGAGGGCGGCGAAGATCCGCCTGCGGGGTCGGCGACCCCCTGCCTGGGCTGGCAAAGCAATTTGGTGCGGCTTTGGTAACAGGTTGGACATGCGCCATTGACAAAGGCATCGCCGGAGGCCCAATCTCGGGAGTGCAAACGATTGTGACCAGAGAGGGAGGGGATCTGGCGGCGTGGTGGGACATGATGACGCACGTCGGCTCGGCTGGCTGGGCACGGGCCGCATGGGCCTGGAGATGGGTCGCCGGCTCCTCTCGGCCGGCTGTGATCTCGCCGTTTTCAACCGCTCCATGGAAAAGGCCGAGCCGCTGATACGGCTGGGCGCCAAGCCTGCCGGGACCGCCGCGGAACTGGCGACCAGAGAGATCGTTTTCATCACCGTCGGCTCGTCGGATGACCTCATCTCCGCGGTGCTTGGCCCGGACGGGCTCATGTCCGGCCCTGGGGCGGCGCCTGCCGTGCTCATTGACTGCTCCACGGTGTCGGCCGAGGCCTCAGCCCGGGTGCGGGCAGAGATCGCCGGGCGGGGCACCGCCTTGCTGGCCGCGCCGGTGATGGGCAACCCCAAGGTGGTACGGGCCGGAAAGATGACGGCCGCCGTCTCCGGACCCCGCGAGGCCTTCGCCCTGGCGGAGCCCTACCTGAACATGCTTGGCCGCGGCGTAACCTACGTCGGTGACGGCGAGGAGGCCAGGACGGTGAAGCTCTGCCACAATTTGTTCCTCGGCGTGGTGGCCCAGTCGCTCGCCGAGATTACCGTTTTCGCGGAAAAGAGCGGGATAAGCAGGCACGCGTTCCTTGACTGTCTCAACAAGAGTGTGATGGGTTCACTGTTCACCGGCTACAAGACGCCGGCCTACGTGAACCTCGATTTTGAGCCCACGTTCACCGCCACGCTGCTGCGCAAGGACTTCGACCTTGGCCTGGCCGCCGCGCGGGAACACGAAGTGCCGATGCCGGTCGCCGCGGTGGTCCACCAGCTGATCCAGGGTCTGGTGGGACGCGGATACGGCGATGCCGACTTCGCCGCGCTCCTGCAGCAGGAGGCGGATTCCGCGGGCTTGCGGCTCGTCAGCGAGCACGCGGAGGTCTCCGACGGGCTCGGCACCAGCGACACCTGATCCGTGTAAACCGAACGATGAGGAAGGAGGCACCGGGCGTGAGACCCCACCTTCCCTGGCTCCCCAAGCATGGCCTCGCCCTGAGTGCGGCAGCAGTACTTTCGGCCGGCGTCCTGGCTGCCTGTAGCAGTAGCAGCAGTAGCAGCGCCACGACCAGCACCGGTTCTAGCCCGAGTACCAAGGCGCCGATTCTGATCGGCGCGTCGCTTTCGCTCACCGGCGACTTCTCCGCGGATGGCCATGCCTTTCAGCGTGGCTACCAGCTGTGGGCCAGCGACGTGAACGCGCACGGCGGCCTGCTCGGCCGCCAGGTCACGCTCAAGATTCTCAACGACAACAGCTCGCCGACGCAGGTGGCGACGAACTACCAGACCCTGTTCGCGTCCGACAAGGTGGACCTCGCGTTCGGGCCGTTCTCCTCGCTGCTGACCACCCCATCGGCGTCGGTCGCGGCGAGGTACGGCTACGCGCTCATAGAGGGCGCGGGCGGAGCCCCGTCGGTTTTCTCGAGCCCGGCCAACACTGCGGCCCACAACGTGTTCGACGTCAGCCTGCCGATCGAAGACGTGATGGTGCCCTTCGTCAACTGGATCGCCTCGCTGCCGGCCAGCCAGCGGCCGAAGACGGCTGCCTACCCGATGGCCGACGACCCGTTCGCTGACCCGCCGGTCCAGCTCGCCCAGCAGAAGCTGCAGGCGCTCGGGGTGAAGACGGTTTACTCGAAGGTCTTCCCGGCCGAGGTCGCCGCCTACAAGCCGCAGGCCGACCAGGTGGCCACCACCGGCGCGCAGATCGTGATGCTCGGATCCACCGATGTTCCGACGGTGGCCGCGTTCATGCAGGCGTTCCAGCAGCAGCACTACACGCCGAAGATGTTCATCTGCGCGTCCGGCCCGGACCAGGGCGCCTCGTTCACCTCCGTGGTGGGCAAGGCCAACTCGACCGGGATGATGGTGCCGAACGGCTGGTACCCGGGTTATGCGAATGCGGCCAGCCAGGCGATGGTGCAGGAGTACGTCGCCAAGTACGGCGGATCCCCGTCGGACGTCAACGCGGACGTGGCCGAGGGCTATGCGGTGGGGCAGGTGGCGGCCCAGGCGGTGACCGCGACCGGCGGTACCACCAACGCGAAGATCATCAGCTACCTGCACACCGGCGTGACGATCAGTACCATTCAGGGACCGGTGAGATTCGATTCGCTGGGCAAGAACGGCGCCGCGGCGGCGTTCGTCTTCCAGTGGCAGAAAGACAGTACGTTCAAGCAGGTCCTTCCGGTCGGCTCGGCCGGCTCGGTGCCGATCATCGCCACCAAGCCGAACTGGGCCAGCTAGCCAGATGGCACAGGAGATCTACCGGGCTATTGTCGACGGCATCCTCATCGGTGGCGTTTACGCCCTGATGGCCGTCGGCCTGACGCTGATCTTCGGCGTGCTCGACATCATCAACATCGCCCAGGGTGTCCTGGTCATCCTGGGCGCATACCTCAGCTACGAACTGGCGGCACGGCTGCATATCGACCTGTTCGTCGGGCTGCTCGTCACCGTGCCCGCCATGTTCGTGATCGGCGTGGTCATCCAGTGGGCGTTCATCCGGCGGCTGCGCGGCCGGGAACGCACGTCCATGACGCTGCTGGTCAGCTACGCGGTCGCGCTGATCATCGAGGGGATCCTCTACGAGATCTTCGGTCCCAATCCCAAGCAGCTGGGTGCCTCGTACGTGACATCCAGCGTGCACGTGCTCGGCTTCTACTTGTCGTTTATCTACCTGTACGGCTTCGCGCTGGCGCTGGTGATCATCGCGGGCATATACACGCTGCTGTACCGGACCGGGTTCGGGCGCAGCGTGCGGGCCACCATGCAGGACGAAACGGCGGCGCGGCTCATCGGCATCGACGTGAACCGCGTCGCCGCGATCACCTTCGGCGTCGGCGTGGCGGTGACGGCGGCCGGCGGCATGGTGTTCGGCGCCACGAACAGCTTCAACCCCAACAGCGGCTACGACCTGATCTCGCGGTTGCTCGCGATCATCATCCTCGGCGGGCTGGGCAGCATCGGCGGCGCGCTCGCCGCGTCGGTCTTCATGCTCACCGTGGAGTCGCTGGTCGATATCTGGTCACCTGAATGGGCGATCGTCGTGTTCTACGCCGCTCTGGTGGTGGTGCTGGTGATCCGCCCGACCGGGTTCTTCGGCCGGCAGCCGGTGCGGGCCCAATGAAGGCTGACACCGCGATGGCCAGCATAAGGATGACCAGCGTGAACAGGCCGCGCGCGATGGCGGGGCTGGCGGTGGTTGTCCTGGCCGTGGGGGCCGTGGGGTTCCCGCTGGTGTTCAGCAGTCCGGTGGTCACGAACTACGCCGTCTACGCGCTGATCTTCGCGGCCGTGGTCTCCGCCTGGAACGTATTCTCCGGCTTTTCCGGTTACATCTCGCTCGGCCACGCGGTGTTCTTCGGCAGCGGCGCGTATACCGTGGGCATCGCGGCCAGGGACTGGCACGTCAACGGCGTCGCCGTGTTCGCCCTGCTGCCGCTCGCCGCGGTGGTCGGGGCGGCCATCGCGGTGCCGTTCGGCCTGGTGGCGTTGCGGGTGCGCCGGCACACGTTCATCGTGATCACGATCGCGGTGTTCTTCATCTTCCAGCTGATGGCCTACAACCTCAACTCCTTTACCGGTGGCACCGTGGGGGTGTCGGCGCCGTTCCTGCCCTGGTCGCCGACGAGCTTCAACGACCACTTCTACTACATCGCGATGGGCTGCGCCGCGGGCATGATCGTCATCGCCGCCCTGGTCCGGCGGTCCAGGTTCGGCCTGCAGCTCCGGGCGATCAGGGACGACGAGGACCGGGCGCGCGGGCTCGGCGTGCGCGCCATGCGGGTGAAGCTGGCCGCGTTCGTGTTGTCGGCGGCGGTGACGGCGCTGGTCGGCGGGGTCTGGTTCCTCTACCTCACCCAGGCCCAGCCGAACTCGGCATATGACCCGCTGTTCGACCTGTCTATCGTGCTGATGGCGTTCCTCGGCGGCCTCGGGACCATCGCCGGCCCGGTTCTCGGCGCGCTCATCATCGAGCCCGGCCAGCTCTACCTGACCATTAAGTACACCAACGGCTACCTCAGCGAGATCCTCCTCGGCGCGCTGTTCCTCGTCATCGTGCTGTTCGTGCCGCGGGGCATCGTCCCGACCGGCGGCGAGTGGATAAGGCGGCTGCGGACCAGGGGACGCCCCGCGTCTACGACCTCGGCACCTCCGACTCCGACCTCGGCCGCCTTGCCTCCCGAAGCCAGCGAAGCGCCCGCGAGGGAGGCCAAAAATGGAGCGCCCGCGAGGGAGGCCAGAAGATGAGCGCGCTGCTGCGCACCGAGGACGTGCACAAGTCCTACGGCGGCGTGCGCGCACTGGACTCCTGCTCGGTGGAGATCGACGAAGGCACGGTGGCCGGCCTGATCGGTCCAAACGGATCGGGCAAGACCACCTTGTTCAACGTCATCACCGGCTATGCCAAGGCGGACGCGGGGCAGGTGTACCTGGCCGACAAGAAGATCACCAACGTCGCCCCGGACAAGGTGTTCACCCTCGGTATCGGCCGGACCTTCCAGCTGACCAGGATCTTCGCCAGCCTCACCGTGCTGGAGAACATGCTGGTCGCCTCCAGGCACGGGCGTTCCTCGGCCCGCAAGCGCGCGATGGAACAGCTCGAGTTCGTCGGCATCGCCGGGCACCACGCCGCGCTGGCCGGCACGCTGTCCTACGGCCAGCGCAAGCTCCTGGAACTGGCCTACGTGCTGGTCGCGGACCCCGCCGTCATCTTGCTCGACGAGCCGGCCGGCGGGGTCAACCTCTCGCTGGTCAACCACATCGCCGACCGGATCCGCGAGCTGAACGCGGCCGGCAAGACCTTCCTCATCGTCGAGCACAACATGGAGTTCGTGATGGGGCTGTGCGACCGGATCACCGTGCTCGACTCGGGCGGCGTGGTGGCCACCGGGCCGCCTGACATCATCAGGACCGACCGCCGGGTTCTGAACGCTTACCTCGGCGAGGACCTGGAGGACGATGATCCGGACCCGGGGGAGGAGACATGACGGCGCCAGCCGACGGTCCGGCGCAGGGAGCCGGGGCAAGCACCGCGGCCCGTTCGGTACTAAAGATTGAAGACCTGGTGGCCGGCTACGGCGGCGGAGATGTGCTGCGCGGGGTATCCCTGGACGTGGCCGAGGGCGGCATCACCTGCGTGGTCGGGCCGAACGGGGCGGGGAAATCCACGCTGATGGCGGCGATCAGCGCGCTGCTGCGGCCGCGCCTCGGGTCGATCGCGCTCGATGGGCAGAACCTGATCGGCATGTCGCCGCGCCAGGTGCTGCGCCTCGGCGTGGTGCATGTGCCGCAGAACCACAGCCTGTTCCGCGACATGACGGTCCGGGAGAACATCGAGCTCGGCGGCTACGTGCTGTCGGATCGGGCGCTGACCGCCCGCCGGGTGACGGCGGTGTTCGACGTCTTCCCGGAGATCGCCGGATGGGCGGGGAAGAAGGCCGGCAGCCTGTCCGGCGGACAGCAGCGGCTGGTCGAGTTCGCCCGGGCGCTTATGCTGGAGCCGAGGCTGCTCATGCTCGACGAGCCGTCGATGGGGCTGGCGCCGAAGATCCTGCGGACCGTGTTCGACGCGATCAGGCAGATGAACGCGGCCGGCACGACGATCCTGCTCGTCGAGCAGAACGCCCGCGCCGGCCTGCGGCTTTCCAGCCAGGGCGTGGTGATGGAAAACGGTCGCGTGCGGCTGTCCGGCACCGGGCGCCAGGTGCTCGAGAACCCCGAGATCGGGGCGCTCTACCTCGGCGGCGCGGTCAGCGCCAGCTAGTCCTTCTTGCGGGCCAGCGTCAGGCCGTCGCCGATCGGGACCATGACCAGGTCCACGCGGTCGTCGGCGGCGGCGTGATCGTTGAAGTCCCTGACCGCGATCACCAGCGGGTTGTCGTTGCCGGCGTCGATCACGCGGCCGTGCGAGAACGTGTTGTCAACCATGATCAACCCGCCAGGGCGTACCCGCGGCACGACCTCACGCCAGTACCCGAGGTAGCCGCCCTTGTCGGCGTCGATGAACGCCAGGTCGAACATCTCCTCGTCCGGCAGCGAGCGCAGCGTGTCGATCGCCGGGCCGAGCCGCAGCTCGATCCGGTCGGCGAGGCCGGCCTTCTCCCAGTACTTCCTGGCCACCGAGGTCCATTCCTCGCTGATGTCGCAGCACAGCAGCCGTCCGCCCGCGGCCAGCCCGCGGGCGATGCAGATGGAGGAGTAGCCGGTGAAGGTGCCGATCTCGATCGCCGACGCGGCACCGGCGATCTGGGTCAGCAGGGTCATGAGCGTGCCCTGCTCCGGGGCGATCGCCAGGCCGGTCTCGTTCGGGAACAGGTCGGCGGTCTCGTTGGCCAGCTCCCGGAGGACGGCGTCCGGCGGGCTGCTGTGCGCGGTGAGATACGCGTTGAGGTGAAGGCTGATCTGTTCGCTGCGCCGCGTCATGGGACAACGCTATAGGTAGACCTTCGTGTTCGCGAGAGGGCGGCAGGTATAAACGAGATTCCCGACCAGGTATCACGGGTTTGGCCAGTCCGTGGCCTGCACGCGCCGCGGCCCGGCCCGGCCCGGCCGGATCTGCCCAGACTTTGAACTCCACCAGGCCGGTGCCTGCCATTGGTCGGGTTCGGCCAGCCGGACGTTGACGGAGGTACGCACGAGGACTGCGGTGTGCGTGAGGACTGAAGCAAGGAGTCGCGCACTACTGTCGGCAAGAACGCCCGCGGGAGGGCTGCCGACCGCGGGCGATCGACTGCCGGCTGTAAACGCCCGAATGTCGGCGAATTATGTTTCCGCTTCAAGCTAACTGTTTTATGCAAACGTTCGCAAGCATTCGTGCGGCCATGTGATTCGCGGCTTATCGAGGGGACATTGCTTACCCGCGAGTAGTTTGTGCGCGCTAACACTTTGGCCTGCCGCGGCCGGGAAAGATCAACTCGCCGCGCTCTGGATCGTTACCGCGATCATGAGACATAAGGCGAAATAAGGGGAACAGGTGGTCTATGCTGGCCGCAGGTCCGGTGGTGGTGAGGCGTAACTTGGCCACAGTCACCTCGGATGCGTACGGGGAGTATTCATATAACTACGCAGTTGCGTGAAAACTGAGATGAATATTCCCAATGGGGTGGCGCGCCGCATCCCGGCGTGGACAATATTGCTTCGGACGGTCCTCGGCCGCGTATCTCCCTGCGGCAGTGGGCCGTCATCATATTGACGGCGACGGCCCTCCCGCGCGCGACGGGAGGGCCGTCTGTGCGCCAGGCATTCGCAGGGAGGAAAGACTTCGATGACGGCACGTCGAATACCGTCCGATTGGGCTGCTCCAGACGACCGGACGTCGACGGGTAGCTGCGACGCGGATACCAAGTGCCTGCACGTGCCATGCTTCCAGGTTCAGCTCGAGGCGTCACGCCCGCGGCTGGCTCACCGGCAGGCGAACGCCTGCGCTTACCATGTTCCGGAGGTCATCCAGGCGCTGCGGGCCTGGGCGGGGGAACACGACCTGGCTGACGGGCAGCTGACCATCCTGGCCATCGAGCCGGCCGCGGGCGGGCGTCAGCCGAGCCAGTCAAGCGGTCCGGGCCAGCCGCGCCAATCGAGCGGTCCAAGCCAGGCTGACCTGCGGGGATTCGCCTTCAGCACCATCCCGCTTCATTCCGTTCAGCGACGTGATCCGGAGGCCAGCGTCGGCTCGGGAGCCATAGCGCCCGGCGATCCGGAATCGTAGCGCCCGGCCAGGAGCCCGGGAAAGGCCCTCAGTCGAGGCGCGATGCCCGGTGCCGCAGTGCGCGGGCGAAATCGGCCGCGAACGACGGCGCGTCGGCCTGGTCCAGGCGTGCGAAGGAGATCCGGACGCCGGGTGGCGCGGCGATGCGGAACCGCTGGCCCGGGGCCACCGCCCAGCCCGCCGCGGCCAGCGAGGACGCGACGCCATCCTCGTCAGGAACCGGCACCCAGCAGGTGAAGCCCGACCGGCCGCTGGCCGTGATCCCGTGGGCCGCCAGCGCGGCTCGCAGCGCGACGCCGCGGTGGGCGTACACCTGCGCCGCCGTCTCGAGGCCCCGCGCCACCGCCGGGTCCGACCACAGGTCCGCGACCATCTCCTGCAGCTGGTAGCTCACCCACCCGGTGCCCAGCGCCTGCCGGCCCGCGACGCGGGTGATGGTGGCCTCGTCGCCGGCCAGCACCGCGAGCCGCAGGTCGGGCCCGAGCGACTTGGACACCGAACGCAGGATGACCCAGCGTCCAGGCCCCTTCACGCCGGTGGACCCGACCGGTCCCGCGTACCCGGCGCACGCGGAAAAGGCGGGCACCCCGGCCACCGGCCCGGCATGATCATCCTCGATCACCCCGACCGACGGGTGCCGCCGCAGGACCTCGCCGATCTCGGCGGCACGTCCGGCGTCCCAGGCGGCGCCAGTGGCGGCCTGCGCCCGCGGCGTGACGATCAGCGCGCCCGCACCCTTAGCCAGCGCGGCCGCCAGCTCGGCCGGCCGGATGCCCCGGTCGTCGACCGGGACCGGCGCCACCGTGAAACCCATGGCCGCGAGCAGGTCGAAGGTGACCGCGTGGCCGGGATCCTCGACGATCACCCGGTCAGCGGGCGTGAGCCAGGTGGCCAGGACCCGTTCGATGCCGTCGAGCGCGCCGCCGGTGACGGTGAGGCTGGCTGTGTCGATGCCGTCGGCGGACAGCTGGCCAGCGGCCAGGCGGTGCAGCCGCGGTGAGACCGGCGCCTCGGCGTACATCCGGGTGGACCGCCTGGCTGGCCGGGGCGGGAGCAGCGGAAGCAGGTCCGGGTCCGGGCCGCCGGTCACCAGGTCCCTGGTGCCCGCCGGGGCGCTCAGGTAGACGCGCGAGCTGACCGGGGGAGCGCCCCGGATGCGCGTGCCCGCGCGGCCGGTGCCGGTGGTCAGGCCCCGCCGGCGCAGGTCGCTGTAGGCCGCCGCCACCGTGGTCGGGCTGACGCCGAGCTGGCCGGCCAGCTCGCGGACCGGGGGCAGGTGATCCCCCGGAGTCAGCTGCCCGCTGCGGACGCCCGCCTCCATGCTGGCCGATATCTCCTTGGCGGTCCGGCCCTGCGGGCGATATCGTACCAGTATGTTCACAAAATGTACTGTAACATTTTCTGAAGCACGCCGCGCTCATGGCTGAGGCGGCTGAGGCGGCTGAGCTGGCCATCGCCGGGTACCTGGCCGGCCATCCCCGGGTGGCCGCGGTGCACTATCCCGGTATCGATAAGTCGACATCCGAGCTGGCCGGCCGGCAGATGCCCGCCGGCTTTGGGCCCCTGTTGTCGTTCGAGCTCAGCACCAACACGGCGCAGGCCGCGGACCAGGTGGTGGAGAGCTCGCGGCTGATCCCGCCGGCGACCAGCTTCGGCGGCGTGGAGTCGACCTGGGAGCGCCGTGCCAGGTGGGCGTCAGAAACCGCGCCGGACAGCCTGATCCGGCTGTCGGTCGGCGTGGAACCCGCCTGGACCTGATCACCGACATCGACGACGCGCTGACGACGCTGGAGGTGCCGTGATGCGACACACGATAGGAAACCACGAGGTCGACGACGACCCGGCCAGGATCGATCCCGGGGCCGCGGTGTCGTTCCTGACCACCGGGGCGTACTGGGCCCGGTGGCGCGGCGAGCAGGACATCAGGCGGCAGATCGCCGCGGCCTGGCGGGTGGTCGGGGCCTATGACCCGTCCGGGGCCATGGTCGGCTTCGCCCGCGCGTTCAGCGACGGCGGGTCCGCCTACCTCGCCGACGTGTACGTGCTGCCCGCGCACCGCGGCGTCGGCCTGGGCAAGGCCATCGTGCGGATGATGATCGAAGAAGGCCAGGGTGCAGGCTTGCGCTGGATGCTGCACACCTCCGACGCGCACGGCCTGTACCGGTCGTTCGGCTTCGCCGCGCCCGACGGCCGCTACCTGGAGCGTCCCCCCCAAGGGGGGTCCGGGGGGATGGGTCCCCCCGGGAGCGGGGGGTTCCGGGGGGTCGTCCCCCCGGGCTAGCACTGCCGCTGACGACGCGGTGATCGGCTCGACCCGGTTCTTCGACCTCGGCTGCTGGCCGTGGCCAGACGGCCATCCCCGGCAGGGTCCCGACACCTGCGAGATCGGCTACACCTGGCTGGGCCGGGACTCGATCAGGACCGGCGCGAAGACCGAGATGAAGCGGCTCATGCTCACGCACGCCTTCGAGGTCTGGCAGGTGCGCTCGGTGTGCCTGCATACCGACGCGCGGAACCAGCGCTCACGCGACGCGATGCAGCGGGTCGGCGCGCGGTTCGAGGGCGTCCTGCGCTCCCACCGGCTCGGCGCCGACCTGAAACCACGGGACTCAGCCCGGTTCAGCATCACCGCGGCCGAATGGCCGTCGGTCAGGCAGCACCTGGAGGAGCTGACCGCGCGCCACGATCGATCGTGACGTGCAGGTGCTGCCCGGCGGCCTAACCAGCCGGGCACCACCCGCACGGTGGGTTACGGAACGGCGTTGATGGAGCCCACGAGGCCGTCTTTCTCGTCGTTGATGCCGGCGCTGAACAGCAGCGTGCCGGTGCCGCCGGTGGTCGCGGTACCGAACTTCAGTGCCCACAGGTCGTCGATCTGGACGGGCTGGCGTTGCTCGTCAAGCAGCGCGCCGCGCGGCCTGCCGGAGAACAGCCCGTACGCGTGGATCAGGCCGTCCCCGAAGTTGCCCACCAGGAGCCTGTCGCCAAACGGCCCGAACCCGTCTGGTGCCATCGCGAGTCCCCACGGGGAGTTGAGGTCACCCCGGGACGCCAGGCGCTTCACCAGGAACCCGTTGTTGGTGTAGATGTCGATGAACCCGTGACCAAGTCCCGCCACGTCATCGTGCTTGGTCGCGTTCTGCAGCGCGTAGGTCACGTAAATGAATCCGCGGATTTCCTCGATCCCGAATGGGGCGTAGCCCGCCGGCAGCCGCCGATCCCTGAAGTCTCCGCGCAGGTGCACGAGCTGGAACTGGGAGTTGAACACGTCCACCGTGCCGTCGTGGAAGTTCGACGCGTACAGGAACGTGCCGTGGCGGGTGCTGGCGATCGCCAGCCCCTTGTAGACGGCGGTCGGCGAGCTGAACTCCACCTGCGCGGTGGAGGCCCCGGCCGTGATCGGGTCGGCCTTCGGGTTCCAGGCGCTGATCTGGCCTGCCTCCGCCGAGAAGATGAACAGCCCGGGGCCGCTGCCTGCTTTGGACGTGACCACGAAGCCGCTGGTCGGGTTGAACACCTGACCGGTCGGGCTTGAGCCGTCGCCGGTGGATGCCCGGCCTCCCGGCAGGGTGACCGTGAGCGGCACCTTCGCCGCCGTGGTGCCGCCGACGTTGATGCTGTACAAGGTCGCGACACCGGCGTTGTTGTCCGCCACCCACAGCGGAGTGGTCGGGCCGAGCGCCAGACCCCACGCGTTCTGCAGGTTGGGGTCTACCACCTGCGCCCCCTGGTCACTGCGATCTGAGATGAGGTTGGTCTGGTGGAACTCGTTCTCCGCGCCGAAAGCCATCGCGGATGCACCCGGAACCGCAGTGGCCACGGCCACCGCGGTCGGAACCGCGACGGCAAGCAGGCCGATGGCGGACAATCGATGTCTAAAGAACCTTGACAACATGGGCAGGCTTTCCTTTCGCTCCCTTGAGAAAGTCGTGATCCGGCGCCCATGTCTGATCCAGGTTCCCGCGCACGCCCCGAACCTATCTGTGGGCACCGGACCGGGCATGTGCGCGCGGAAACTGCCGATACCCATAACTACGGATGGCGGGTCGTCATCGTTCGGCCACCGCGCCAAAATGTGACATTTCCCTAACCGGGTACGCGCGAATGCACGGACCCGACCATCGGCGAAGAGCTAACCGGTGGCGTCGGCGATGCTGACGATCCCGGCCCTGGCCTGTTTGGACCCCAGGTTCCGCCACCAGGCCTGGCCTGACTCCGGCAGCATGTAGATCGGGTCGTAGTACGGGTACTCGCGGCCGAGCGCCAGCTCGTCATCCTGCTCGATGGCGGTGCGGTAGTTCTTCGTCCAGTACGAGATGCCGTGGTCGGCGTCGTACCTGGCCACCTGGTGCACCCAGCGCTTACCGACGTAGGGCACGTCGCATACCATCCGCGGGGTGGCGAACCCGGGCAGGTAACCCATGATCTCGTGCTGCAGGGACTGGACCTCGCGCAGCGTGAGCCGCCAGTGCTCGCTGCCCGGGATCATGTCGCACATATAGAAGTAGTAAGGCATGATGCCCGCCCCGTCGAGCAGGGCGAAGCACAGGTCGAGCAGCGCCCCGGCGCTGTCGTTGGTGCCGCGCAGCAGCACGCCCTGGTTCCGCACGTCGCGGACGCCGGCCTCCAGCATGGCCTGGGCGGCCCGGGCTACCAGCGGCGTCACCGACTGGGCCGAGTTCACGTGGGTGTGAATCGCGATGCTCACCCCGCGCGAGCGGGCTGTGGCGGCGAGCCGGGCCATGCCCGCCCGCACCTCGTCGGACAGCCAGTGCTGCGGCAGCCCCATCAGTGCCTTGCTGGCCAGCCTGATGTCCCTGATCGAGTCGATCTCGAGCAGCGCGGCCACGAACGACTCGAGCCGCGGCCAGGGCAGATTCGCCACGTCCCCGCCGGAGACCACCACGTCCCGGACCCCGGGCGTGCGGCGCAGGTAGGAGAGCATGGCGCCGAGCCGGTCTTCCCGCGACAGCGCGAACTTGTGCTTGTCGGTGACCGGCGTCGGGTTGCCGACCAGGTCCATCCGGGTGCAGTGGCCGCAGTACTGCGGGCAGGTGGGCAGCAGCTCGGCGAGCACCTTGGTGGGATAGCGGTGGGTCAGGCCCTCGACCGCCCACATCTCCGCTTCGTGCAGCGAGTCGCGCTGCGCGTACGGGTGGGACGGCCAGTCGATCCGCCGGTCGCTGAACGCCGGGACCATGTACCGGCGCACCGGGTCGGCGTAGAACGCCTCGGTGAAGCCGGGCTGACCGGGAGACCCGTTCGGCACCATGGTGTTGAGCATCTGCGGCGGCAGCAGCATCGACATGGTGGCCCGCTCGCGCTGGTCACGCTCGAGGTCCGCGAAGAAGGACTCGGCCAGCCCCGGCCCGGTGACCTGCCGCAGCTGCCGCGCGTTCTTGACGCAGTGCGCGCGCTGCCACTGTGCGGATTCCCATTCGGCGGGGGACACCCCGGCCCAGCCGGGGAACCGGCGCCAGTCTGGTTCGGCTAGCTCATGTCGCTGGTATATATACGGCTGCGAGACCATGGAACCAACCCCTCCAATCCCAGCATGATACCGAAGAACCTGCGGTACAAAACGTGGTAGACCGTAGATCTTCCTGAACGGCCTGGGTGTTGCGTAGTCGGCTATCCACCCGCACGGTGGCGATGCGCCCGGTCCCGAGGGTCCAACGGTAACAAGAATATTTACATATAATCGGCTAATACACTTCAGAAGTTACTGTATCAGAGCCTTAAGACAAAAGATTTTGCCGAACGACCTGGCTGTCACGTAACCGTCCGTGCACGCACAGGTGGGTAGACGCCAGCCGGCCTTACGCCGCCGGCTTACGGGAAGGACCAGCCGAATGACCACCTCGTCCTCGCTCCAGCCCCCATCCCCGGCCCGACCGTCCTCGCCCCTGGGGCTGCACCGGGTGATTGACCCACCGGGCGTCCTCCCGCAGGCGGCCTGGCGGCTTGACACCGACCCGGCGATCGCCCGCGATGAGGTCCGGGTCCGCGTGGACCGGCTGAACCTGGACGCCGCCTCCTACCGCCAGATCCGCGAGACCTACGCCGGCGACCCGGACAAGATCAGGGCCGCCGTGCTCGAGATCATCGCCACCCGCGGCAAGATGCAGAACCCGGTCACCGGCTCCGGCGGCATGCTGACCGGCACGGTGGCAGAAGCAGGCCCCGAGTCCCCGCTGGGCCTGCTGCCCGGGCAGCGCATCGCCACCCTGGTCTCGCTCACCCTGACCCCGCTGGTCATCACCGACTCCCTGTACCGCTGGGACGGCCGCTCCGAGCAGGTGCCGTGCGAAGGCCACGCCATCTTGTTCGCCCGGTCCATCGCCGCCGTCCTGCCCGACGATCTCCCCGTCCCGCTGTCCCTGGCCGTCCTGGACGTCTGCGGCGCCCCCGCGCTGACCATGCGGGTGGTGAAGAAGGGGTCCGTGGCCGTCATCATCGGCGCGGCCGGGAAGAGCGGCTCGCTGTCGGTCGCGGCGGCCCGGCAGGCCGGCGCGGCCAGGGTCCTCGGCGTGGTGCCCACTGCAACCGAGGCGGCGCTGCTGCGCGACACCGCCGGGCTCGCCGACGAGATCGTCGTCGCCGACGCCAGGGACCCGGTCGGGCTGGCCGCCAAGGTCGAGGCGGCCGGGGGGCCAGCGGACGTGACCGTGGTGTGCGTGGACGTCGCCGGGTGCGAGGGGGGCGCCATCCTGTCCACCGCGCCGGGCGGGACGGTGATCTTCTTCTCGATGGCCACGTCGTTCAGCGCCGCCGCGCTGGGCGCGGAAGGGCTGGCCGCCGATGTCACCATGCTGGTTGGAAACGGGTACGTGCCTGGGCACGCGGACCTCGCGCTCGACCTGATCCGGACCACGCCCGGGCTGCGCGCCCTGTTCGAGCGCCGTGTCCTCGCCGAAGGAGGCAAGCCGTGAGCACCAAGCTGAACCTGGACCCGACCGTCGTGGCACAGGCCCGTGAGCTGGCCCGGCGAGCCGGTCAGCCGGTGACCGACCTGGCCCGGACGCACACCACCGTGTCGGTGGAACGGGCCGTGCTGCGGCTGGCCGGGCTGGACGGGGCGGACGAGGACGGGATGCCATGGGTCAACCGGCTCACCGACGCGGTCCGCGAGTCGGTCGGGCTCGAGCACGGGGTGGCCCTACCGGTCTGGGACGCGCTGCTGGCCGGCGGCTACCCCGACCTGCGCACGCTGGCCGTCGACGCGAGCAGGGGCCTAGTCAAGTTCCGCGTGCCCGAGGGCGACGACGCTGAGGCGGCGCGTGAAACCGCGGGCCGTTCGGTCAAAAAAGGCATTTCTCAGATCGATGCCCGGCGCGCGGAGCGGGACCGGATGATTGCCGCCACCTCCGAGCCGCCGAGGCCGTGGATCTACCTGATCGTGGCGACCGGGGACATCTACGAGGACATCCCGCAGGCGCAGGCGGCGGCGCGGGAGGGCGCGGACGTCATCGCGGTGATCAGGTCCACCGGGCAGTCGCTGCTCGACTACGTGCCCGAGGGCGCGACCCGGGAGGGCTACGCCGGCACGTACGCCACCCGGGAGAACTTCCGGCTGATGCGCGCCGCGCTCGACGACGTGTCCCGCGAGCTCGGCCGCTACGTTCGGCTGACCAACTACGCCTCCGGCCTGTGCATGCCGGAGATCGCCTCGCTGGCCGGGCTCGAGCGGCTGGACATGATGCTGAACGACTGCATGTACGGCATCATCTTCCGCGACATCAACCCGGTGCGGACGTTCATCGACCAGCGGTTCTCCCGGCAGGTGCACGCGCGGGCGGGCATCGTCATCAACACCGGCGAGGACAACTACCTGACCACCGCCGACGCGGTGGACGCGGCGCACACGGTGGTGGTGTCGCAGCTGCTGAACGAGTACTTCGGCCGCGAGGCCGGGCTGGCGGACAGCCAGCTCGGGCTGGGGCACGCGTTCGAGATCAACCCCGAGGTGCCCGACTCGTTCCTGCTGGAGCTGGCGCACGCCCAGCTGATCAGGGAGCTGTTCCCGGACGCGCCGCTGAAGTACATGCCGCCGACCAAGCACATGACCGGCAACGTGTTCGCCGGTTACCTGCTGGACGCGTTCTTCAACCTGTGCGGCGTGATGACCGACCAGTCCATCCTGCTCATCGGCATGATGACCGAGGGCATCCACACCCCGTTCCTGTCGGACCGGGACCTGGCCCTGGAGAACGTCCGCTACGTGCGGCGGGCCGCCGGGCAGCTCGGCGCCTCGTTCCGGCCCGAACCCGACGGGTTCGTCGCCCAGCGGGCCCGGCAGGTGCTGGCCGAAGCCATCGACCTGCTGCAAACCATCGGCTCGCAGGGCCTGCTCAACGCGATCGCCGACGGCACGTTCGGGGTGACCAAGCGCCCGGCCGACGGCGGGCGCGGCCTGGACGGAGTCGTGAAGCGCGCCGAGGGCTACTACAACCCCGCGGTTTCCCTGCTCGAAGGCGCGGAGGTGATGTCATGAGCTTGACCGGGATCGTGCGGCCGTACGGCGACACCACCGGGGACGGCCGGGTACAGCTGTCGTTCACGCTGCCCGTGCCGTTCGGCGACGAGGCCGAACGGGCCCGGGCCGAGGGCGCCGCGCTGCAGCTCGCGGCCAAGATGGGCCTGGACCCGGCGATGGTCGTGCACGCCAAGGGGATGGGGCCCGACTTCACCTTCTTCATCGTCTACGGGCGGGTCAGCCACGTGGTCGACTTGTCCGCCGTGACCGTGGCCGAACGGGAGTTCCCGCTGCTGCCCGCGGCCGAGGTGAACCTGCGGATCCGTTCGGCGCTCGGCCGCAAGCTGGTCGTGGTGGGTGCCTGCATCGGCACCGACGCGCACACCGTCGGCATCGACGCGATCCTCAACGTCAAGGGGCACGCGGGGGAGAAGGGCCTGGAGTACTACCGGGAGATCCGCGTGGTGAATCTGGGCTCGCAGGTCGGCGTGGCGGACCTGGTGGCGCGCGCCGCGGCCGAGCACGCCGACGCGGTCCTGGTCAGCCAGGTCGTCACCCAGCGCGACGCCCACCTGACGAACACCCGGGAGATGGCGGCGGGGTTCCACGCCGCGTTCGGCCTGGAGCGGCCGCTGCTGGTGGTGGGCGGGCCGCGGTTCGACCCCAGCGCGGCCCGTGACCTCGGCGTGAACAAGATCTTCGGCCGCGGCACCACGCCGGGCGAGGTCGCCAGCTACCTGGTGCACGCGCTCGCGCCCGAGGGTGAAGCAGCGGGAAACACTGCATGAGCGAGAGCATGGTCGGCCTGGCGGTGACGCACCGGCGGTACGTGAAGTACGGGGACGCCCACTACGGGGGGAACCTGGTAGACGGCGCCTACGTGCTCGGGCTGTTCGGTGACGTGGCGACCGAGGTGTGCATCCGGACCGACGCCGACGAGGGGCTGTTCGCGTCCTACTCCGACGTGCAGTTCCGTGCGCCGGTGCTGGCCGGTGACATCGTCGAGGCGACGGCCACCGTCACCGCGGTCGGCCGCCGCAGCAGGCAGCTCGCGTTCCAGGCGCGGGTGGTCTGCCGGGCCGACCCGTCGCGCGGGGAGTCGGCCGCCTCGGTGCTCAGCGAGCCCATCGTCGTCGTCACCGCCGCCGGCACCGTCGTCGTGCCCCTTTAGCGGAGATGAATATCACGATACGATATTTATGCTCCGAAGGTGGTGGCGGGCATGAAGCGGTACAGATTCCAGGCCCTGGTGACGCCTAACGCGGACGACGACGGCGATGCGCGCGCGAAGCTTAGTTCCGGTTCGCACCGTATGGTGCTGCGCGCCGAGAACGGCGAAACCCACCGCAGTCAGGTCTTCAGCGCTTTGGTCGACGGTGAGGACGACGGGCCATTCCGGGCCGGCAGCCCTCAGATCATGGTCACGCTGCGGGTTGTCGGCGACGACGTCGCCGATTATCTTGGCATCGGGAGTCACTTCAGCCTCTGGCTCGGCAGCGATGTCGGGCGGGGCGTCGTGACCCGTCGCCTCCTCCTCTGAATTCTCTCTGGTCACCGCTAGGGTTCAACGGTGACCGCGTTTTCCTCATCGGCTGCCCCGGCCGACGAACTGCTGCCAGCGACGCGCCGGGCGCTAACCCGCCGCGTAGCCATCGGCCAGGCCGAGGGGCGGACGCCGTCGCTGGTCGCGGCGGTGGTCCGGGATGGGCGCCAGGCCTGGTGCGGGGCCCGGAGCATGCTCGAGGGGCACGAGCCCGACGGTGACACCCAGTACCGCATCGGCTCGCTGACTAAGACGTTCATCGCGGTGCTGGTCATGCGGCTGCGCGACGAAGGCCGGCTGGACCTCGCCGACCCGCTGGGCAAGCACCTGGACGCGGGCCAGGCGGCGAACGCGACGATCGCGCAGCTGCTGTCGCACACCGCGGGGCTGGCCTCGGAGACTCCCGGCCCGTGGTGGGAGCGGAGCCCCGGTGAACTGCGGCCCGAGCTAGCCGACATCCTCGGGCCCCCGCGGCATCCGGCCGGACGGCTGTTCCACTACTCCAATCCCGGTTACGGGCTGCTCGGCGCGCTCGTCGGGCAGCTGCGCGGGCGGCCCTGGGAGGAGGCGCTGCGCCAGGAGATCCTGGACCCGCTCGGCATGGCCCGCACCACCGTGGCGCCCGACCCGCCGCACGCGCAGGGGTTCGCCGTGCATCCGTGGGCGGATGTCATGCAGCTCGAGCCGGCCGAAGGCACCGGGCTGATGGCCCCGGCCGGAGAGCTTTGGTCGACCGCGGACGACCTGTGCCGGTTCGCCGCGTTCCTGCTTGACGGCGACGAGCGGGTCCTGGCCGCGAAGACGCTGGCCGAGATGCGAGCTCCCGCCTCGCCGCCCGGCGACGACGTCTGGGCCAGCGGCTACGGGCTCGGCCTGCAGCTGTTCCGTCACGACGGTCGGGTGCTGTACGGCCATTCCGGCTCGATGCCGGGGTTCCTCGCCACTTTGTGCGTAAGCCCGGCCGATGGCCTCGCGGGCATCGCGCTGGCCAACGCCACCTCGGGACCCGACATCACCGCGATCTCCGTCGACGTGGTGACGATCGTGGCCGATAACGAGCCGCGCGTTCCGGTCCGCTGGAAGCCGCTGGGCGAGGTCGATCAGGCCCTGCTCGTCCTGACCGGCCTGTGGTACTGGGGGCCTCGTCCGTATGTGCTGCGGTTGCTCGCCGACCGCGGCCTTGAGCTCTCGCCGGTGGCGGGCAGGGGCCGCGCCTCCCGCTTCCGCGCCGAGCCCGACGGCACCTGGACTGGCCTTGACGGCTACTACGCGGGCGAGACCCTCCGCCTGGTGCGCGGCGCTAACGACACCGTCGACCATCTTGATGTGGGATCCTTCGTCTTCACGCGGGAGCCGTACGATCTGTATGCTCCGCCGGCCGCGCGTCCGGATCCCGAGGGCTGGCGGGCGTTCTAGCCGCGATGCTGGTCCGGCCCAGGCGGCGTCCCGGGCAGATCCTCATCCCGCCCGGGATCCGGAAGAGCCGGTCCTTGCTGCATGCGCCACCGTCCGTTCGGAATATTGATCTTGGTATTGACCTTTCGCGATCTATAGAACATAATAGCGAAAACGGCGCCGGATCACCACGCAATATACCGATCAAACAGAAGAGTTCGAACAAAAAGACTAGAGTGAACGGTGTGACGAAAGGCCAGGTCAGGTGGGGGAGTGGTTCGGCGATACGGCTCCGGCCGCCCTGTGGTAGCGGGTCATCGGGCCGAGAACGCCGGGCGCCACGGCGAACGGGGTCATGCCGAGCCGCTTGACGACCGCGACCGAGGCGGCGTTGCCCTCGTCGACTTCGGCCAGCACCTCGGGCAGGCCGAGCGGACCGAGGGCGTGCTCCACGACGGCGCGGGCGGCTTCGGTAGCGTACCCCTTGCCCCACGAACCGGGAGCCAGGCTGTAGAAGATCTCCAGCCCGAAGTCCTCAAGCGGCCGCAACCCGGCCGTGCCGGCCAGTCCGCTACCGTGCTCCTCCCGGATGAGCCAGACGCCGTACCCGCCGGCGGCAAAATCCCGGGCGCTGTCCTCGATGGTCTCGGTGACCTCGGCCGCAGACAGCGTCGCGCCGTCGAACAGGAACCGCCGCACATCCGGCACGGTCCAGTGGGCCAGCAGCGCGGCATGGTCTTGCGCCGTGACCGGACGCAGAACGAGGCGTTCCGTGGTCAGCACGTGGTCCACGTCCGCCAGACTACCGATCGGAGGCTAGGTCATGGTGGTAGGCGTGCGTCGGCACATGCCCAGGCGTCGCAGTGGACACACCACCACCGTCACCATCGGCGCCGAACGGTTCTATCTCACCGCCAACCAGCGCGCCGACGGAAGCCTCGGCGAGGTTTTCATCCACTGGGGCAAGCACGGTACTAGCGGCGCGGGCCTGGTCAGCACCTACGCGATCGCCCTGTCCCTGGGCCTGCAGCACCAGGTGCCGCTCGCCGACCTCATCCGCCCCGGACTTGACCAGTTCTTCGTGCCCAACGGCCACACCGACGACCCGGAGATCCCCAGGGTGCGCTCCGCGGTCGACTACATCGCCCGCCGCCTGGCCATCGACTGGCTGCCTTACCCCGAGCGCGCCGCGCTCGGCGTCTACACGCTCACCGAACGCGTCTACCGAGCCAGCACCTGGATCGAGGCCCACCAGCCCTCGCGGTCCGGTCGCGTGCGCTCCGGGCCGTACGGTACATCGCTCCGGCAGGCCTAAGCGGGACGAGCGCATCCTGCCCTCGCAGGAGGTCGGGCCGGGCACCGAGCCGCTGCTGTACGCGGCGACCAGCGCGGAGGCCGTCAGCGGCGGCTACTACGGCCCCGGCCGATGGTTCGGGCTCGTCGGCCCCACCACGATCGTCCGGCCGCCCCGCCGGGCCCGCGACACCGCTACCGCCGCGCGGCTGTGGGCCGGGGCCGAGCGCCTCACGGGCACTGCCCTTCCCGCCGCCGCCGCTCACCCCGCGCCCTAGTTTTCCATGCTGAGGGTGAACATCTTCTCGGCCACGATGCGTGCCCCGACCGCGTCCAACTGATCCAGCCAGGTCTCGAATTCCGGTCCCTGCCTGGGCAGATAGTAATCGAGCATCGCCTGCCGCAGCTCGCCGTGGGCTGGGTCTCGGACGTCAAAGAGTTCGGCCCGGCCGTGCACGGTCACGGCGAGTTCCTCCCCGGCCAGGTGGGTAGCGCTGACCGCGGGCCGGGCGGCTAGGTGGCGCATGCGCACCGAGTTCCGGCCGGAGCTGAAGTAGAACGACCCGTGCAGGAAGTAGCCGTCGACCGGCCCGACGAGCGGCCGCCCGTCGGCGGTCACCGTGGCCACGGTGAGCAGCCGCATGCCTTGCAGCCGCTGGATCACCTGCTCGGCGGACAAGCGGCGTTCGTCAGTGATGATGCCTCGCAGGTGCGGGCCCGCGTCTGCGGCGCTGCGATCCAGGAGTTGCTGCAGGTGATCGATCTCCGCTGGGTTCTCGAGCATCCGCCGATTACACCACAGGGCTATGACATCAGCTTCCGCGTGCTTAGGGACCGCCGACCGCCCGGGCGGAGTGGCGGCCCCGGGCTGCCTGCGAGGTTTCTGCTTCGGCGAGGTCAAGCCGCTGGTGCAGGTGCCTGAGCGGGGCCGGCGCCCACCAGTTAGCGCGCCCGAGCAGGGCCATCAACGACGGCACGAGCAGTGCCCGGACGATGAACGCGTCGATGAGGACGGCGGCGGCGACGCCGCCGCCGCCGACTTCCTTGAGGAACACCAGCTTGGAGGTGGCGAACGCGCCGATAGCCACGGCGAGCAGGACCGACGCGGAGGTGATCAGCCTGCCGGTGCGCTGCATTCCGATGGCGATGGCCTCGCGTTCCGACACTCCCGGTTGCCGTGCTTCGCCGATCCTGGCCAGCAGGAACACCCCGTAGTCGGTGGACAGCGCGAAGGCCATGGCGGCCAGGATGAGGAAGTCCGAACACCCCCGCCACCGCGAACGCCACCAGGGCGAACAGCAGCATACGGCGGGGGTGGCGGATCGCCAGGTTCGCGAGCGCGCCGAGCACGTCAGCCGTTCCGGCGTGGTGCGGTCACCGAAGAAGATCCGCACCAA
>WNFC01000215.1_pt1 | contig 70387 bp, 58 predicted proteins | sample 5400541 | NCBI WGS metagenome assembly WNFC01 (sample SAMN13153342, study PRJNA577476) | soil metagenome | isolation source: 120 cm saprolite under Douglas fir tree site 2 hole 2 replicate 1 | place: USA:California | collected 2015-04-18
GGGCCGTCAAACGTCCCGCCTGAACCATTCAGTCATCTTGTGCGGACTTTTTTCGCTCGGGCGCATCATTCGGCGACCGGCGCCTCGTCGGCCGTCGTCTCGTGCAGGATGACGCCTTCCAGCGGATCACAGGCGTCGTACCTCGAGGCCGTCATTTACGCGCTTCCGGGCGAAGAAGTCGACGAGCGCACGCACGTGATGCCGCTGTTCAGCGAGCAGATGGTCATCTCCGTCCATCAAGGGCACAGGCTCGCAAACGAGCGTGCCTTCCCGGTCAAGGAACTCAACGGCGAGTGCTACATACATCGGATGAACTGCGAGTTCGCCGGTTACGCCGACCACATTCTCCAGGAAAAAGGCGTGACATGCACGCCGACCTACTGGAGTGAACGCGACGATTGGACCCTGGCCATGGTCGCGGCCGGTTTGGGGTTCGCGTTCATGCCGGCAAACGCCGTCAAGCATCCCGGCGTGGTCGCCTTGCCGGTCGTCGAGCCCGAGTTCTGGCGAAAAGTCAATCTGGTCACGGTCAGGGGCCGACCGCACTCGCCGGGCGTCGGGGCGCTGGTGCGGGAGGCCATGCGCAAGAAATGGTTCGGCAGCAAAGCGATCGCGGCTCGCCTGGCCGAACAAGAGCCCGACAGGACGCAAGACGAATGAGCTGATTGGTCCTGCCCTGGAGATGCACCAGGTCAGGTATTTCCCGGCCACGGGTCGGCGACCTCACCAAGGCTGTGGAGAATGCAACGTGGCGCAGCGGTCGCTCGCCCGGCGGCGTCCGCGGCGCCGAAGATGTGCTCAGGCTCTGATCGCGGCAAGCATGTCGGCGATCGCCATCCGCCTGCGGTAATCGGGATCCATGAAGCGCGCCCGGATGCGGCCGTCGCGCCCGACCACGAACGTGGCGGGGATCGGAAGCATCCAGGCGCTGTTGCCCTGGAAGGTCGGCAGATCCCGAAACCCTTCCATCATCCGCTGCATTTCCGCGCCGACCCAGATGGTGAGATTCAAGGACAACGCGTAGCCGTTGTCCATGTCGGTCAAGATCGGGAACGGCACCTTCACCTGTGACTTGAAGTCGGCCACGAATTTCTGCCGGTCCGGCATGATCGCGACGATCTGGCCGCCTTGCGCCGCGATCTCGTTATGGACGCGCGCCAGCGCATTGATGTTGATCCGGCAATAAGGACACCAATGTCCGCGATGGAAGGTCACCGCGACCGGCCCTCGGGTCAGCAGCTCGCCGAGGCCGACCAGGCGGCCGGCGTCGTCGGGCAGGACGAATGGGGGCATTTCCTCGCCCGGCTGGGGCGAGGTATCGCCGACGCCATGTCGGCGAAGCCGCTCCACCAAGCGGTCGACCGCCGCGGCAAAGTCGGGCCTGAGTCGCCGGGCGGCATCGGCGAACGCATGCAGCTGCTCGCCCAACGAGACATCCATGTCGCGCACGCGCCTGAATGCCTCGTCGAGGTCACCTCCGCTGACATTGGCGGTCATCCGACGGCTCCGGTCGAGTTGGGGGCGGTCGCAACCTTGCACGGCCGCAGACTAATGTTTTTCTTTCTGTCTCTCCAGAACGCGGCCAAGTCACGCATGTTGCGGCCGTTCGAGATGGCGGGGCTCGGCACCCTGTGGAGCCGGGAGCACTCGACCGCGAGCGGGATTTCCGACCTCGGCCATCATCGGCGGCGCCAGCGTCACCACCGGCACCACGTCTTCAATTCGGGAACCGGAAATTCCCGTGATCAACCGCGTGCCGCGCTGAAACGTGACATAGTTCCAGCTCCAATTCACGGCGACTGCCAGGCGATTGCGGAAACCGATCAGAAAATAGATGTGGACGAGGCTCCATAGCAGCCATGCCGGGAACCCGGAGACCTTGACCGTGCGAAGTTGCGCGACCGCGCGCTTGCGGCCGATCGTTGCCATGGAGCCGAGATCGCGATAGCGGAACGCCGGCAGCGCCCTGCCCTGCGTGCGCGCCCGCAACAGCCTTGCCACGTACCACCCCTGCTGCTTGGCGACCGGTGCGACGCCGGGCAACGGCTTGCCGTCGGGCCCGAACGCGGCCGCGGTATCGCCGATGACGAAAACGTCCGGGTGCCCCGGAACGGAAAGGTCGGGTTGCACCATCACGCGGCCGGCGCGATCGCCGGCGACGCCGAGCCATTCGGCCGCGGGGGACGCCTTGACGCCGGCCGCCCAAACGATCGTGCGCGTTTGCAGGCGCTCCCGTCCGAGCGAAACCCCGGAGCAATCGCAATCGGTGACGCCGGTCCCAAGCCGGACCTCCACGCCGAGTTGCTCGAGCGAACGCCGTGCGGCTTCCGACAAGGCGGGGTCGAACGGCGCCAACAGTCGCGGCCCCGCCTCGATCAGGATGATCCGCGCGCAGCGCGGATCGATCGATCGGAAATCGGATGCCAATGCGCGCTTTGCCAACTCCGCTATTGCGCCGGCCATCTCCACTCCGGTCGGCCCGCCGCCGACCACGACGAAGTTGAGGAGGCGGCGCCGCTCGTCCGGGTCGGGCTCGGTCTCGGCGCGTTCGAAGGCGAGCAGGATCCGGCGGCGCAAGTAAGTCGCGTCGTCGATCGTCTTCAGGCCCGGAGCATAGGATGACCAATCGTGCCCGAAATAGGCGTGCTCCGCGCCCGTTGCGACGATGAGATAGTCGAACGGAATGCGGCGTCCTTCCGCGATCACCTCTTTGCGCGCGGTATCGACCCCCGACACTTTCGCCAAGATGACGCCGGCATTCCTCTGCCGATGGAGAATTCCGCGAATCGGGGATGCTATGTCGCCCAGCGACAGGCCCGCGGTGGCGACTTGGTAGAGCAGCGGCTGGAACAGGTGGTAGTTGTGGCGATCGACGACCGTGACGTCGAAGGGCGCCTGCGCCAATTGTTTGGCCGCCGAAAGGCCGCCGAATCCTGCGCCGATGATGACGACGCGCGGGCGCCGCGAGGTGGTGCGGGTGGAGCTCATGGGGTGCTCTCTCTCTATCTCGATTCCTCGCCGCTCATAGGGCTTCCTGAATGCCGACGACCACGTTGGCGTCCGCGAGAAGCGCCAGGTTCGGGGCCGCCTTGAACTTGGGCGCGGTTTGCGCGGCCACCGCGACCGCCGCCGCCAGGGTTTGCCCCTCGGACAAGGCGCGCAGGAAGGCGAAACCGCCGGGCGGCAGGCGCCGGACCTCGACCGCAAGGAACGGTCGCGCCACCAGCGCCGCCTCGGCGCCCCAACGGTCGATCATCGGGTCGTCGGTTTGGTTGCTCTCCCAGATCGTCACGATCGGAAACCGCGACTGCAGCAGGCAAATCGAAGGATGCAGCACGACGCACAGCCAATTGCGTCTTCGCGTGCGCAGTGGCGACAATTCCCCCGCGGCGAGCGGCCGGGCGTCCGCGGCATGCCAAGCGCGGCCCCGCAGCATCTCGAGCTCGGCGATCTCCGCGACATATTCGATCGAGGCAGCATTGCCGAGGGTTCGCAGGAAGCGTGGAAAATCGTCGCCATAATCATGAGGAATCGGAACGCCTGGAGGCTCGTGGCGGATGAAGCGCCGCGCCACGACGCGAAACGACAGCTCGCCGGCCAGCCGGCGGGTGACCGGATACCGGGCGGCCAGGAACTCGATCGGCTCGACGCGATCGCGACGAGCCGAAACACCGGTCCACAAATGCGACGGCGGCGGCACGGGCAATACCGCGAGGACGTCGGGATCGAAACCGGAGACAGTTTGCTGGATGTTTTGCACGACGCGATTCTCCGCTCAGCGATGAGGTAGCAAAGGCGGCGTCGATGTCGCCGCATCGGACGTCGGTACGAGGGCTCCATGTCCCGGACAGCGATCGACATCCGCGAGCAGTGAACAACAGCAGGTGCAATTGCGAAAATATCGATTGGCTATCGAGCCGATAGCCGGGTGCTATGTGCGATCCCGCAGCCGCCGGCCTTACCTTCCATAGCACCGCGCTATCGAAATCGAAGCCATTCGGTATTTAAGTTCGGCGCCGCCGCGCACCATTCTGGCCGCCGATGCACGGTCATCAGCAACCAGGAGGAGCAAGCCATGTTCGCGCGCCTGATTCGACTTTGTTCAACCCTTCTATTCGCCTGTGCGTTGACGGCATGGTCGCCGGACCTCGCGCTGGCCGGGAGCGACGGCATCGTCAGGGTCAAGAGCGCCTACCCGATCGGTGAGACGATCGAGCGCCTGAAGAAGGACATCGCCGACAAGGGCATCAAGTTCTTCGACGAGATCGACCAATCCAAGCTCGCGGCAGATGCAGGCATCAAGCTGCGCCCCTCGGTGCTCTTGATGTTCGGCAATCCACCGCCAGAGGCGTGTTGCTGCGAACGATCGTCATCGGCCTGACGGCCTTTCTCACGGTCGTCGATCTGTTCGCGACCCAGGCGATCCTTCCGACCCTGACCCGCGCCTATGGCGTGACGCCGGCGGCCATGGGCTTTGCCGTCAATTCCAGCACGATGGGCATGGCGGTCGCCGGGCTCGTCGTCTCGTTGTTCAGCCAGCGCATCGATCGCCGAATGGGAATTCTGGTCAGCCTTGCCGTTCTCTCGATTCCGACTGCGCTGCTCGCGGTCGCGCCGGACTTGACCACGTTTACCGCGCTGCGCATCGTGCAGGGCCTGTGCATGGCGTCCGCCTTCACGCTCACACTCGCTTATCTGGGCGAGAAATGCAGCGCCGCCGACGCGGGCGGCGCCTTCGCCGCCTATATCACCGGCAATGTCGCGAGCAATCTGATCGGCCGCCTGGTCTCGGCCGCGCTCGCGGATCACCTGGGCCTCGCCTCGAATTTCTACTTCTTCGCGGCGCTCAATCTCGCCGGCGCGGTGCTCGTCTACTATACCGTCGCGCAAACCGCCCCAATGGCGCAGATGGCGCCGACCGCCCGCTCTCCGTTCGCGGCGTGGATGGCACACCTGCGCAACCCGCGGCTGCGCGCCGCGTTCGGTATCGGCTGCTGCATCCTGTTCGCGTTCATCGGCACGTTCACTTACGTCAACTTCGTGCTGGTGCGGCCGCCGCTGTCGCTCGGCCCCATGCAGCTCGGCTTCGTATACTTCGTCTTCCTGCCCTCGGTCGTCACGACCTTGCTGGCGGGCCGCGCCGTGCAGCGCTATGGAACGCGCCCGACATTGTGGGGCTCCCTGGCCATGGCGGGTGTTGGCCTGCCGCTGATGCTGCTGCCCGATCTCGTCGCGGTCCTGCTGGGCATGGTGCTCATCGGCGTCGGCACGTTCTTCGCGCAGGCGACTGCCACCGGATTCGTCAGCCGCGCCGCCACTGCAGACCGCGGCTCGGCGAGCGGCATTTATCTCGCCTGTTACTTCGCCGGCGGTCTCACCGGCACGGCGATCCTCGGCCAGATTTTCGATCGGATCGGATGGCCGGCCTGCGTCGCCGGGATTGGACTGTCGCTCGGCGTGGCCGCGCTGCTTGCTTTTCGCCTGAAACCACTCCGCTGACGACGAAGCACCAAACCGGAGAATGACCATGAACAGACTTTGGCGCGGCATCGCGATCTTCGTTCTCGGCGGCGCGCTCGGCACGGGTTTCGGTATCGCGCTCGGATTCTTCATCTTCCCCTATGTCTTCCCGCCACCGGCCGCTGCCGAGCAACTGGCCGAGAGCGACCGATCCACGCTCGTTGCCTCCGGCACCTTCATTCATGCCAACCCGTCCGATCCCGTGCATTACGGCAAAGGCCGCGTCAGCGTCTACGAGCACACGGTATTCCTCGGATCCGACTTCGAGGTCGGGCCGGGACCGGCGTTCCACGTCTATCTGGTGCCGAAGGCCTCGATCCACGCGTCGTCGGATCTCAAGGACACGATGTTCGTCGATCTCGGTGGTCTGCGCGCGTTCAAGGGCAGCCAGCGTTATTCGATCCCGGCGGGCCTCGACCTGAAGGGCTATCACAGCGTGATCATCTGGTGCGAGCGCTTCGGCGTGCTCATCTCGCCAGCCGACCTGGCGCTGACCGTGGCCGCGAGGTGACGCCTTGCGCGAAGAAAGCGGCACGCTCTCGGCTATGCGGCCAGGCGCGCCCGATCGTGGGGCTTGGAATAATCGACCGGCGTCCCCTTCGGAATGATGCCGGTCGGGTTCAGCCGCTTGATCGACCAATAATTGATCACGTAGTAGCGCGGCTTCACGGTCGCCGCGACGCCGGGCACTTGATAGAGCTCACGCATGTAGTTCGACAGGTTCGGATAATCGGCGATGCGCTTCTTGTTGCACTTGAACAGCGAGAAATAAGCGACGTCGAAGCGCACCAGGGTCGGAAACAGGCGCCAATCGGCCTCGGTGATCTGACGTCCGACGAGATAGCGCTGTCGCCCGAGGCGCGCCTCAAGCTCGTCGAGGGTCTCGAACAGCCCATCATAGGCGGCCTCGTAGGCCGCCTGCGACCGCGCGAAGCCGCAGCGATAGACTCCGTTGTTGACGTTCGCATAGACGAGCTCGTTGATACGATCGATCTCGGCGCGCAACGGCGCCGGATAAAAGTCGGTGTCGTCGCCGGCAATGCCTTTGAACTCGCTGTCGAGCATGCGGATGATCTCGGAGGATTCGTTGTTCACGATCCGCTTCGTCTTCTTGTCCCACAGCGTCGGTACCGTGACTTTGCCGGTGTAGCGCTCGTCGGTCGCGGCATAGGCCTCATGCAGATAGCGGAAGCCGTTGACGGTATCCGGCGTGCAGTCCGGAAACGCGGGATCGCTCTCGAATGTCCAGCCGTGCTCCTTGAGACCGGGGATGGCGTAAGCGACCGTCACCGCCTGCTCGAGCTTCTTCAACGCACGAAAGATCAGGGTGCGATGCGCCCAGGGGCAGCCGTGCGCGACGTAGAGGTGATAGCGGCCCGCCTCCGCCTTGAAGCCCGACGAGCCGTCGGCGGTGATGCGATCGCGAAACCGGCTGTCGGCGCGGCGGAACTCGCCGATGCGGCCGACTTCCTGGGAAAGCTCTTCGTCGCGCCAAACGCCCTCGATCAGGATGCCCATCGCTGTCGCTCCCGGGTGCGCCACATTCGATCCGAGCCGCCAAGCTACCGCTCGCCTTCCCCCATGAGCAAGATCGAAGACGAGCGACCGAGGCTCGCCGACGGCATCGGGGCGGCGATCAATGGCGGCGATCGCAATTCGAACTTTTCGCGGCGCCGAGAATTGAAGGGGCGTCACTTCGGTGCATTGCCGCGCTCGATCAGGCGGCATAAGCGCCGGAGCGAGCTTCAAGAAATCGCCTTCACGGACCCGTGAGCGGGCCGCGGCCGTGGCGCCTTCCGCCGACCGCCGCAGGGGCCGCACGGCACGAATGGCTCTTGCTTATTCGGCCGCACGCAACGAGCATCTGATCGCGAGGCGTGACCATGCGGACCACGGCCCCTCATTCGGAGAATGTCGCGATCCCGACCTGCGGGGTCGCGGTAATGGCCAAGGCATCCGTTCCCGGGCGCACCAAGACCCGGCTGGTCCCGCCGTTGACGTCCGACGAAGCAGCGCAATTGAACACGGTGTTTCTGCGCGATATCGCCGACAACGTGCTTGCGGTCGCTGCCGAGACCTCCATTGCCGGCTATATGGCGTTTTCCCCGCCGCAGGCGAAGCCCTTCTTCGAAGCGAACCTGCCGCGCGAGATCGCCTTGATCGAGGCTTGCTATCCGGATTTCGGGGACTGCTTGCTTTCGGCCATCGCGCAGCTCCTGCAGCATGGCCATCGGTGCGCGGTGGTCTTGAACTCCGACAGCCCCACGCTGCCCCGAGGCAGTCCAGGCGCTGGCTGAGCCCGGCGATCGAGCGGTTCTCGGACCGGCCAGCGACGGCGGCTATTACCTGCTCGGCCTGAAGCAACCGCACCGACACCTCTTCGAGGACATCGCCTGGAGCACCGAGCAGGTGGCACGGCAGACGCTCGATCGTGCCGCCGAGCTCGGTCTGCCCGTGCACCTGCTGGCGCAGTGGTACGACATCGACGACATCGCGGCGTTCAAGATGCTGCACGCCGAGCTGTTCGGCGATCGTTCCTTCGCCCCGGACCTTCGACCCGGCCAGGCACGGCATACCCGCGCCTTCATCCGATCGCTGATCGGGAGCCCCGGCTGCGAGGCCCGCATCGGCCTCGAGGACGCATTCGGGAGGGCGGCCGAGTGAGGCGGATCACCGGGCTCGATTGGCCGCTGTCGGCGCTGGCCGCCTGCCTGCTGGCGTCGTCGCTTGCCGGCGCGATCTGGATCGACCATTTCGACGACGGCAATGTCGGCGTCATGCTGCTCATCCAGTCGGTGCCTTATGCCCTTGCGGCGGGGCTGATCGTCAAGGGCAGGCCGGCCAACGTCGATAACGGTCGCGCGCTCGTGGCGATCCTCGTCGTCGGCGTCGTCATGCGTCTGCTGCTGTTCCCGGGCTGGCCGGTGTCGACCGACATCTACCGTTACGTCTGGGACGGCCGGGTGCAAGGCGCCGGGATCAATCCCTATCTCCATCTCCCAGCGGATTCGGCGCTGTCGGGACTGCGCGACGACGCGGTCTATCCTTACATCAACCGTGCCGATTACGCCCCGACGATCTATCCGCCGGCCTCGCAGATCGTATTCTATCTCGTCACGCGGATTTCGGACGCGCCGGCCGTCATGAAGGCCGCCATGCTGGCGTTCGAGGCGCTGGCGGTCTGGGCCATCCTGCAATTGCTCGCAGGGCGCGGCCTGCCGCGCTCGCGGGTCCTGCTCTACGTCTGGCATCCCCTGCCGTTGTGGGAATTCGCGCGCAGCGGTCACGTCGACATCGCGGCCATCGCTCTGCTGCTGGTGGCGTTCGTGGCGATCGAGCGGCGCTCGCCGGCCTTGGCCGGCGTCGCGTTCGCTGCCGGCGTGCTGGTCAAGTATTTTCCGATCGTGACCGGCCCCGCGCTCTACCGGCGCTGGGACTGGCGCCTCCCGGCTGCGTTCATCGCCGGCATCGTCGTTCTTTACCTGCCCTATCTCGGCGCCGGCGCCAAGGTGCTCGGCTTCCTCGGGTCTTACATGAGCGAGGAGGGTATCGACGGGGGCGCCGGAATTTTCCTTTGGCAGTTGCTCGATGCGATCGCGCCCCTGTCCCCGCAGGCGTTTTCATTCTATCTCGCGGCGGCCGCGCTGGTCATGGCGTTGCTCGCAATCGTCGTCGTCATGCGCGATCAGAGACCCGGTGCCGACCTCGCGGGCGCCATGCTGCTCGCGGTCACGTCCATGATCCTGTTCTCGCCGCACTACGCCTGGTATTTCGCCTGGCTGGTGCCGTTCCTGTGTTTCTATCCCGTACTCGGCGTGATCTATCTGACCTGTGCCTCCGGCTACCTTTATTTCGCCCATTGGCCTCCGAGCGTCTCCGATGGTCTCGTGATCTACGGTCCCTGCGTCCTCATGCTCATTGCCGAATTCGCGTTGCGCGGCCGGCGAAAATTGGAAGAGCGCCATGCCGTCCCAGCCTGACCTCAAGGTCGATCCGCGGCGCTACTTCGAGAGCGTCGGCAAGCGGCGCGGGGAGAAGGCCGAGCGCTTGCCGGTCTGCGTCTATCTCGAGACCACGAACCGCTGCAATCTGTTGTGCACGACCTGCCCGCGCACCTACGCGGAGCTCGAGCCTCCCGCCGACATGAGCTGGGAGCTGTTCACCTCGATCGTCGATCAGATTCCCGATCTGCAGCGCGCGGTCCTGCACGGCGTCGGCGAGCCGATGCTGGTGAAGAATCTGCCGAGGATGGTACGCCATCTCAAGGAGCGCGGCAGCTACGTGCTGTTCAACACCAACGGCACGGTGCTCAACGAGCGAAACGGCCGAGCCTTGATCGAGGCCGGCCTCGACGAGCTTCGCGTCTCGCTCGATGCGGCGAATGCCAGATCGTTCCGTGCCATCCGCGGCAAGGACTATTTCGGCCGCATCCTCAGGAACGTCCGCGCCTTCCGCAATCTGCAGGAGCGCGAAGGCAAGGATCGCCCGCGGGTGTCGGCCTGGCTCACCGGCTTGAAGGAAACCATCGCCGAGCTGCCGGCCTTCGTGCAGGTCGCCGCCGACATCGGCGTGAAGGAGGTCTACCTGCAGCGCCTGGTGTTCTTCGACCGCGATGCCGTCGGCCTCGCCCGGCCGGACCAGGCGCTCTACGAGCAGATGACGCGCGAGGAGGCCGCTCATCTTGAGGCGGCAACCGCGCTGGCGCGCTCCCACGGCATCACGTTCAGCGCCTCCGGCGCGGTGCCGGAGCCCGGCATGAGCCTCAAGCGCCAGGACGACCGCTCGCCCTGGACGCTCTGCCGGCGCCCCTGGACCGTGATGTATTTCACTGCCAATGGGCGGGCGCTGCCTTGCTGCATCGCTCCGTTCTCGCAGCGCGGATACGAGAACTACACCTTGGGCGACGCCACCCAGCAGACGCTGCAGGAGATCTGGAGCGGCGCGGCCTATCGCTCGTTTCGCACGGCGCTTTTGTCGGACGAGCCCCCCGCCAGCTGCGCCGGCTGCGGCCTGCGCTGGAGCCTCTGAGCGATGGACGCGGCGACCGACCATGCCCGCCTGGCCGCGCGCGATACCGCGGCGGGCCCCGTCGTCGTCATCATCCCGACGCTCGACGAAGAACACTCGATCGCCGACGTCGTGACGAGCATCCCGCGCTCGATCGTGTCCCGCATCATCGTCGCCGACGGCGGCAGCGGCGACGCTACCGCCGCGCGCGCCAAGCACGCGGGTGCCGACGTCATCGACGCCGAGCGCGGCTACGGCCGCGCCTGCCGGACCGCCGTCATGGCGGCGGAGGGCGCCGATATCGTGGTATTCATGGACGGCGACGGCGCCGACGATCCGCGCGCGATCGCGCGCCTGGTCGAGCCGATCCGCGCCGGCCATTATGACTTCGTCATCGCCTCGCGCGCGCGCGGCCGGCGCGAGCCCGGCAGCATCGCCGGGCACCAGCTTGCAGCCGGCCTCCTGGCCGGTTGGGGCATCCGCTTCCTCTACGGCGTGCGCTACACCGACATGTGCGCACTGCGGGCAATCCGGCGCGACGCGCTGCTCGAGCTCGGAATGCGCGAGCCGACCTATGGCTGGAATATCGAGATGCAAATTCGCGCGGCGCGCGCCGGCCTGCGCATCCTCGAAATCCCGGTCGACTACCGCCGACGCACCGGCGGCCGGTCGAAGGTCGCCGGAAGCCTGCGCGGCACCGTCCGGGCCGGCGCGCGCATCATCACGACCTTCGTTCGGGTCGCGACCGAGGCCACACGGCGATCTGGGTAACCAACCGGCTTCCCGGCGGATTTCGCGCGCGCAGCGGATACAACTGGTTCGGCGGGGTAAGATCGCTCGCGGCGCCGATGCCGATCAGGCATCGCCGCCCCGGCCGCCGACCGCGCCGGCCAGATAGACCATGTCCTCTTCCGGATGCGGTCCGACGAAGCTGAGCGCGAGCTCGCCGGCGCCGGCCGCGTGGTAACGTTGCGCCTGCGCGAGGCAGTCCTCCGCGGTCCCGGCAATCGCAAAGGCGCCGACGAAGCGCTCGTCGAGGGCATCGCGCTCGCCGGCGCGCAGGCGCTCGACCGCAGTCACGAAGTCGGATTCCGCCAACCCGCCCGCCCGCAGCAGGGCCGACTTCGCCGCCGGCACCCGCTGAGCCAGCGACCAGAAGGGAGGCAGCATTTCGCCGATCGCCGCCCTGGCGAGATCGTAACCCACTCCACGATCCGGCCGCACCGCGCATGGCACGTATTGCACGACCTCGGGCGGCGGCGGCCGGCCCGCTTGGCGCGCGGAATTGCAGACCAGGTCGACCGCCCATCGCGTGAACTCCGGCGGACACATGTTCGAGATCATCAAGCCGTCGGCGATCCTTCCGCAGAGCGCGAGCGCCTGCTCGCCTCTCGCCGCCATCAGCAACGGCATGTCCGCGCGCAGCGCCTTGCACTCGAGCTTGACCTTGCTCGCCGAGAACACCGGTCCGCGATAGCTCACCTCGCTGCCCTCGAGCATGGCACGGACGATGGTGATGGCATCGCGGACCGCTGCCAGCGGGCGATCGGGGCGCAAGCCCATGCGTTCGGTCGCCGCTGCGACGCCCGAGCCTATGCCCAGCCGCGCCCGGCCCTGCGCCAGTTCGTCGAGAGCGCCGATCTCCATCGCCATCAGCGTGGGATGCCGATTGTAGGGATTGAGCACGCCGATCCCGATGCCGATGCGCGCGGTCGCCGCCGCGCATGCCGATGCCGCCGGCAGCACGCCCCGAGCGAAGGCGTTCTCGGCGAACCATACGGTGTGAAAGCCGTGCGCCTCGGCGATCCCGGCGAGATCGACGCAGCGACGGGGGTCGACGCCGCCGGACAGGCGCACGCTGAGTTTCGGCAGCTCGTTCACCTTCATCCTCTCTCAGCCCGGTCAACCATTCAGTCGACGCGTCACACGCCGCCGGGGCGCGGCCCCGAGCTCGCCTCCGAAAAATGCGCATGGACGACCCGCCAGTCGCCGTCTTCCTTGCGGAATACCATGGTCGAGCGCGTGACGAACTCGTCGCCGCCGTAATGGATGTCTTTCGGCGGCGGCTCCTTCCCCGTCCAATCGCGCCGGGTGCGGCGATGGCACCACACCACCGCCACATCGTCGGATACGACGCCGCCGACGTCGAACGGCGTCCAGTAGCTCGATTGCACGTTCCGCCCGTAGTATTTCCAGAGCCCGAACCAGTGCTCGCGGCCCCTGTAGGTATGGCCGTTGAGGTTGAAGAACAGCGCCTCCGGCGTCTTGCTCCAGATTGGATCGAGCTTCTGCCAGTCGAAGCGGGCGTTGGCGTCGAGGTAATCCTCGTGCAGCTTGAGGATTCTCTCCCGATCGCTCTGCGTGCCGCCGACGAGACTGGATTCCGACATGTCGATGTTCTCTCTTCGTCCGAGGGTGGCAACACCATCGATTGCGCTACACGCTGAGATAATTGCGCAGCACGAAATCGTTGCCCGCGAGCTCCGCCGAGCTGCCGGTGAAGCAGATTTCGCCCTTGTTCATGACGTGGTGACGGTCGCCGAGCGCAAGCGCGGTGCGCAGGTTCTGCTCGACCAGCAGGATCGCCAGGCCCTCGCGCTTGAGATTTCCGAGCACCGCGATGATCTCCCGCACGATCATCGGCGCGAGCCCCTCCGACGGCTCGTCGAGCAGCAGCAGCGACGGATTGAGCATCAGCCCGCGCGCGATCGAGAGCATCTGCTGTTCGCCGCCGGAGAGCTGGAACCCGAGATTTCTCGCGCGCGCGCGCAGGTTTGGGAACAGATCGAAAATCCGCTCCAGCGTCCAGCGGCCGCCGCGGCCGGCGCGCGCGAACACGGTCAGGTTCTCGCGCACGGTGAGGCTCGGGAAGATGCCGCGCTCCTGCGGCACGAATCCGAAGCCGAGCCGCGCCACCCGATAGGGCGGCAGTGCTGCGATGTCGCGATCGCGGAAGAGTATCCGGCCCGGGCGCGGCTTGAGATAGCCCATGATCGTGAGAACGGTCGTGGTCTTGCCGGCGCCGTTGCGCCCGAGCAGGCAGACGACCTCGCCCTCGTTCACGGCAAGCGAGATCCCGTGCAGGATATGGCTGTCGCCGTAGTAGGCGTTGACGTTCTCGAGATGCAGCATCAGTGGGCCATGCCGAGATAGACCTCGCGCACGCGCTCGTTTCCCTGGATCTCGGCCGGCGCGCCGGTGGCGAGCACCTCGCCGTAATAGAGCACAGTGATGCGGTCGGCGAGCGAGAATACGACCTTCATGTCATGCTCGATCATCAGGATCGCGAGCGCGCGCGGCAGGCCGGCGATCAGCTCGATCATGCGGCCGGTCTCGCCCGGCGACATGCCCGACGTCGGCTCGTCGAGCAACAGGAGGTCGGGCTCGCCGGCAAGCGCAATGCCGATCTCGAGTTGCCGCTGCTCCCCGTAGGACAGGTTGCGGGCGAGGCGGGTGCCGTCCTCGCCGAGGTGCACGCGCCGCATCAGCTCCCGCGCGCGCTCGATCAGGTCCGCGATGCGCGCCACGGGGGTCAAGGGATCGAGCGCGTTGCCGCGCCGCGCCTGCACGGCGAGCCGCAGATTCTCGACCACGCTGAGATTCTGGAACAGGTTGTTGCGCTGGAAGGTGCGCGCGACGCCCAGGCGACTCACCCGGTCCGGCGACCAGCCCGTCACGTCGGTGTGCTTGACGAAAATTCGGCCCGCGCTCGGCGCCAGCTGGCCGCCGATCTGGTTGATCAGGCTGGTCTTGCCGGCGCCGTTCGGGCCGATGACGACGTGGCGCTCCCCGGCCTCGACGCTGAGATTGACGTCATTGGTGACGATGAGGCTGCCGAACGCACAGCGCAGATGATCGGTGCGCAGCACGCTCATGGCATGCCCATGGAGTTTTGCCGCGGCCAGCGGACTTGCCGCAGCGCTCCCCAGATGCCGCCGGGGAAGAACAGCACGCAGCAGACGAAGACCCCGCCGATGATGGCGAGCCAATGCTCGCTGTAGGAGCTCACGACGTTCTTCATCAACAGGAACACGCCGGCGCCGATCGCGGGCCCGATCAGCGTGCCGGCGCCCCCCAGCATCGTCATGATGAGAATGTCGCCGGAAGCGGTCCAGTAGACCGCATCGGGCGAGATGAAGCTGTTGAAGACGGCGTAGAGCCCGCCGGCGAGCCCGGCGAACGCGCCGGCGATGGTGAAGGAAAGGAGCTTGTACGCGCGCGTGGGATAGCCGATCGCCAGCATGCGCGGCTCGTTCTCGCGAATGCCGACGAAGACGTGGCCGAGCGGGGCGTTGAGGAGCCGGCGCAGCCCCCAATAGCAGCCCACCAGGAAAACGAGGGTCGTGAAATACATCGCGAGCGAATTGGAGAGGTCGAAGCCGAGCAGGCGGGGCTTGTCAGCGATCGCCAGGCCATCCGAGCCGCCGGTGACATCGCGCCACCGCAAGGCGACCGAATATACGAGCTGGGAGAATGCCAGCGTGAGCATGAGGAACGGAATGCCGCTCGAGCGCACGCAGAAGAAGCCGATCACCGCGGCCCCGCCGGCGGCGAGGACGACGCCGGCCGCCAGCGCCGGCCAGGCATTCACGCCGAGCGTCGCGAGGATCGCGACCGCATAGGCGCCCAATCCGAAGAAGGCGGCATGGCCGAGCGACATCAGCCCGGTGAAGCCGAGCAGCAGATCGAGGCTCATGGCGAAGATCGCGAATATGTAGATCTCGGCGACCAGCGCGCGGGGATAATCGGTCACCAGGAACGGAAACACCAGCATGGCGGCGAGCGCGAGCAGTCCGGCCGCCCGCGTCCTCCGCGTTGCCGGCGCGCTCACGCTGGTGACGGCGGGGGCGGCGGAGCCATGCTTGATCCCGAACAGACCCTGCGGACGCACCAGCAGGACGAAGGCCATCACCAGGTAGATCAGGAACAGCGCGAGAGACGGAAAATAGGCCTTGCCGAAGGTGTCGGCCTCGCCGATCAGCAGGCTGCCGACGAAGGCGCCGCGCAGGCTTCCCATGCCGCCGATCACGATCACGATGAACGCCGGGATGAGGATCTCGGTGTCCATCCCGGGATAGAGCCCGAGCACCGGACCGGCGGCGACGCCGCCGAGCGCGGCCAAGGCGACGCCGGCGCCGAAGATGCCGGTGAACAGCGCCGGGATGTTGCCGCCGAGCCCGGCTGCCATGGCGGCATCGTCGACGCCGGCGCGCACCATGGCGCCGAGACGGCTGCGATCGAGGAGGAGCCACAACAGCAGCGCGATCGCGAAGCCGAAGCCGATCAGGAACAGTCGGTAGGTCGAGAACACGCCGAGCCCGATCCGGGTCGCGCCCTCGAGCACGTCCGGCGCCGGCAGCCGAAGGATCACCCGTCCCCACACCGACTGCACGAGATCGAAGAAGACGAAGGTGAAGCCGAAGGTCAGCAGCACCTGATCCATGTGGCCGCGGCGATAGAGCGGCCGCATGAACAGGAGCTCCATCGCGATCCCGAGCGCGGCCACCGCGAGCGGCGCCAGCGTCAGCGCCAGCCAGAAGCTGCCGGTGAGCTGAAGGACCGAGAGCCCGAAGAACCCACCCAGCATGAAGAAGGAGCCGTGCGCGAGGCTCACCACGTTCATCAAGCCGAAGATGAGCGAGAGGCCGGCCGCCATGAGGAACAGCAATACGCCGTAAACCAGCCCGCTCAGGAGCTGGGCGACCAGGAATTCCATTCGCCCCTCAGCTCACCCAGACGCCGATTGCATCGATCAGCTTTCCGCACCGTCGTCCCCGCGCAACGGCGACGACAATCAATGAACGCCGAACCAACCGCTTTCCCGAGTCAGTAGATCTTTTTTCCGGGGTCCTGCACGTCCTTGAAGGTGGTCAGGACCTTGCTGGTGACCTTGCCCTCCTTCTCGACCACCTGACAGACGTGAATGTCCTGAACCGGATTGTGCGTCACCGGATCCATGCGGAACGGGCCGCGCGGCGCGTTGAATTTGACCGTGGTCATCGCTTCAGCGAGCTTGTCCTTGTTCGAGGTATCGCCGTCGGTCATCTTCATGGCTTCGTCGAGGACGCGCGCCGCGACGTAGCCATAGTCGGAGAAGATATCCGGCAGGACGTTGTACTTGGCCTGATAGTCAGCGACGAACTTCCTGCTTTCGGGATTGTCGACGGTGTCGGTATAGGTCGTGGCGGAGATGACGCCGACCGCGGCCTTGCCGAGCGCGCGCATGGTCAAGGAGTCGATGATGGTGAAGCCGGTGAGCGGGATTTTTTCCTTCAACCCGTATTCGTGATATTGCTGGATGAAACGGATCGCGTCGGCGCCGGGCATGAAATCGTAGGTGACCGGCGGACTGATCGACTTGATGTCGATGAGGTACGGGTTGAAATCCGTCGTCCCCAGCGGCGGCCAGATTTCCTTGAGCACCTTGCCGCCCTTCGCCACATAAGGCCCCTTGAACTGTGCGATGACGTCGCGCCCGCCGGCGTAGTCGGAGGCGGTGGTGACGATCTCCTTGCCGAAATTGTCGAAGACCCAGCCCGCCATCGGGGTGCTCAGCTGGTAGGTCGAGATCGAGGTCCGGAACAGGTGCGGATAGCGATCCCAGGTGATGGCATCGGTGCCGGCGCCGGAGACGACGTAGAAGGCCTTCTGCTGCTTGGCATAGTTGAGCACGGCAAGCGCGACATTGCTCGCCTGCACGCCGATGATCATGTCGACCTTGTCGCTTTCGACGAGCTTCTTGGCCTTCTGCAAGCCGACCTGCGGATTGAACTGATCGTCCTCCTTGATGATCTCGATCTTGCGGCCGGCGATCGTCCCGCCGATGCCGTCGAAATAGAGATTCATGCCGTTGAGGTTGTTCTCGGCGGCATAAGCGATCGCGCCGGTGAAGGAATTGAGGTTGCCGAGCCGGATCGGCGCGCGGGTCTGCGCCAGGATGCCGGGCGCGGGGAGATGGGCGGCGAGCGCAGCTCCCGCGCCGCCGGCCACGAATTTGCGGCGCGATATTCGCCGCGGGATCGCACTCGAGATCGCCATCGTATTCCTCCCTCGCGCTGCGCTCGGCCGCCAGCGTCGTTCGTCCGGCCAGTCTAGGCCGCTCCGGCGGCGTTTGTCATCCGATGGGGCGCGTGACACGCGAGCCGAGACGGCACCCCGGATGGAGCGCCGCCGTAGCCCGGGGCGCCGCCTGCCGATTGCCCGGCATTCCGCGCCGGTTGCGCCTTGCGGCTGCGCTCAATCGGCCTTCAGCCGTGCCAGGCTTTCGAGGTAATCGGCGATGCCCTTGTCGAGATCGTATTGCGGCGCATAGCCGAGCTCGGCGCGAGCGCGCGAAATGTCGTAGATGCCGGAGGCGGGATAGGGCATGCCGAGAAAATTCAGCCCGGGCCCGATCTCGATAACCGCGTTCGGCAGGTGCTCGCGGATGACGCGCGCGATATCGTTGAGGGTATGGCCGACGCCGGTGCCGATGTTGTAGACGCGGCTTGCCGGATTGCGCGCCATGCAGGCGAGATAGATGCCATAGGCGGAGTCCTTGTTGTAGACGAAGTCGTCCTGCTCCTCGCCGCCCTGGGCGAGACGAAACGGCAGGCCGCTCGCGGGATGCTCGACGATCTGGCTGGTCACTCCCATCTTGCCGTGGCGCGCGGTTTTGCCCGGCCCGTAGGTGGTGGCGAAGCGCAGCACCACCACGTCCACCCCCATATTGGCCTGGTAATAAAGACCGACCTGCTCGCCCATCAGCTTGGCGGAATCGTAGATGCGCTTGGGATTCTTCGGCAGATCCTCGGGCATCGGCTTGTAGGTCGGGGCGCCGTATTCGCCGAGCATCGGGCCATAGACGCCCTTCGCGCTGGTGTAGACCACGCGCTCGACGTCGAAGGCGCGCGCCGCCTCCAGCACGTTCACCATTCCCATCACGTTGACCTGCACGCTGAGCGCCGGGTTCGCTTGTGACACGGCGCCGACGAAGGCCGCGGCGTGAACGACATGCGTGACCCGGTGCCGCTTGACGACCTCGAGCAGGCGCGGCATGTCCAGCACGTCGCCGAGCTCGACGTCGACCTCGTCGAGAATGTCGCGAAGGAGCCGCTCATCGCGATGGCGCGCGAAGATGACGGGGCGGTGCCCCTCGCGGACGAACCGGCGGCTCGCTTCGGCGCCGATCACGCCCATGCCGCCGGTGATCATGACACGCATGGGCGCTCCGTCAGCGGGCGCGGGCGGCGCCGGTGACCGGGTGGCCGATGCCCAACGGCACGGCGTCGATCAGCACGAACGCCACGCGCGCGCGCCTGTCGCTGCGATTGGCCCAGGCGTGGTTGGTGCCGCGCTGGACCATGACGTCGCCGGCCTTCAGCTTGACGGTCGATCGGTCCATGTCCATCTCGATCTCGCCCTCGAGCACGATCACGTAATCGATCGTCTCGGTGCGATGCATCCTCGGCGCGTTGCCCGGCGGAAAATCGATGACGGCGAACCGCGTCCCGTTGGCCGGCGGCGCGGTGCCGAGAATGCGGGCGCCGAGATCCTCGACGGTCTCCCCGATCGCGATGTCGGCCGGGGTCCGGTCGGTCGACCAAATCAGCGTCGAGACCGTGCCGGCGCTCGGATATTTCGCATTGGTGGCCGGCCCCGCCATGATCACCTTGGCGACGTTTTCGGCGTCGTGGCCGGTCACGAAACGTCGGATCGGCGGATAGCTCGGCTTCTCGTTCACGATCGGCATCCTCTTCCGCGGTGTCGCCTGCGGGTCCATCTTCTTCGCAAGATGATGGATTATCGGGCCAAGTCGGGCAACGGCAACCTTCTCAATCGAGCTTCGCCCCGACCGCCTTGATCAGCGCTCCCCAATGCTTCAGGTCAACCTGGATGAGGTTGCGGAATTGCGCCGGCGTGAGATCGAGGCGCTCGAAGCTGTTGGTCCGGAAGAACTCGCGCGTCTGCGGCAGGTCCAGCACCTTGCCGACGTCGGCGTGAATCTTCTCGACCAGCGGCGGCGCCATATTCGCCGGTCCCCACAGCGCGAACCAGGCGGTGGTCGAGAAGCCGGCCACGCCGGCCTCGGCGATCGTCGGCAGGTCCGGGCGCGCGACCGCCCGCTTGTCCCCGGCCGCGGCGAGAATCCGGACCTGCCCGGTCTTCTCGTACTGCTCGATGCTGCTGAGATTGAGCAGCAGCATGGAGACGTCGCCGGCGAGCAGCGCGGTCGCCGCCGGCGCCGCGCCGCGGTACGGGATGTGCACGATGTCGGTGCCGGTCCTTTGCTTGAAGTCTTCCATGCTCAAATGGGCGTAGGTGCCGATGCCGTAGGAGCCGTAGTTCAAGCTCCCGGGCCCGGCCTTGGCGAGCGCGATCAGCTCCTGCACGCCGTGCGCCGCAAGCGAGGGGTTGATCACCAGCACCGGCGTGATGCGGCAGAGCACGCTGATCGGCGTCAGGTCCTTGACCGGATCGTAGGGCAGCTTGCTGAACAGGTGCGGATTGGCGGTCACCGTGGAATCGGGCGCCACCAGGAGCGTGAGCCCGTCGGCCGGAGCCCGCGCCACTGCCTGCGCTCCGACCGCATAGTTGCCGCCGGGCCGGTTGTCGACAACGACGGGCTCGCCCCAGGCCTCGGTCAGGCGTTGCGCCACGATCCGCGCCATGGTGTCGGTGACGCCGCCCGCCGGGACCGGGACGATCAGCTTGACGGTGCCGCCCGGATAGGTTTGGGCGCTCGCCGCGCCGCTTGCCCCCGCGGCGATGAGGCCGATGAGCGCGGCGAACGGCAAAGCCCTGCTCGTAGAGCGCCCCATGGGTCGCTTTCCTCGATTTTGGATCGTTGCCGGAACGGCCGGTCCATTCGCCCTTCGATCGGAAATTAGAGCATTTTCAGGAAAAGTGGGAACCGGTTTTCCGTCCGAAAATGCGACCACGCAAACAAAATAGCGCGCGCGAGCGCCGCCAACCCCGGCCGCCGGGACGCACCGAACGGTTGCGGACGACGGGGTTTGCGACGCACCGGTTTCGATCTTCCCGAAAAACCGGCCGCCTGTGTGAAGCGGTTAACAAACGGCGCGCCGCTGGCCGGGCTAGTCACGTCACCAGACCAAGAAAACAGGGATGGCGTCCATGCCCAGCACTTTCGCAGGATCCGATTCCGCCGGTCGAACCGGCCGGCCCTGGCCGACGCAGCACGACGGCTCGGACCAGGCGCTGATCGAGAAGGTCGCCTCCGGCAACCGGCTCGCGATGCAGGTGTTGTTCGCGCGGCATCATACGCGCGTCTACCGTTTCGTTTTGCGGCTCATCGGCAACGAGACGCTCGCCGAAGACGTCACCAGCGAGGTGTTCCTCGCCTTGTGGCGGCAGGCGCATCGGTTCAAGGCGCGCTCGGCGGTGACGACCTGGCTGTTGGCGATCGCCCGCTACAAGGCGCTCGCCGAGCTGCGCCGTCGCCACGAAATCTCGCCCGAGGAGAGCGCGGAAACGAGCGATCCGTCCGACGATCCCGAGGTCGCGTTGCAGGCCAAGCGTCGCGGCGAAATCCTGCGCCGGTGCCTGAGGCGGCTCTCGCGCGAGCATCGCGAGATCATCGACCTCGTCTACTACCACGAAAAATCGGTGCAGGAGGTCGCGGACATCGTCGGGATTCCCGGCAATACGGCCAAAACCCGGATGTTCTATGCCCGGCGAAAGCTGGCGGAACTGCTCGAGGCCGAAGGCGTCGTGGGCGCGCTGTCGTAGGTGCCGAAAAAATGAGCACGGGAGGAGATTAAAAAATGTCCATCTGTGAAGTACTTCACACAACCCGACGAATATCCATGCGAGGCACGGCAGACGTGGATCGCCGGGGCGGAGCAATGTCCGACAGCAGCGAGGGGAATGCCTGCATTTTTTGCAAACGAGGCCTCGTCGTCAAACGCGAAGAGACAATCGCATTTCACCAGTCGACCGATAAAGGCTACGTTTTCTGTCGAGTTTCCATCCCTGTTGCTACCTGCGAAGCCTGCGGGGCCAGGACCTGGGACGAGGCCGCAGAGGCGGCCATCGAAGCAGCCGTTCGGCAAGAATACAAAAAGCTCCCCTGAACAGATGGCGCATTCTGCGACGTGACGGCGGGCGCCGCGGCGACCGTTGGACGGCATCTTGCGCTGAAATATTCGCGCCGTCTTACGCGGCACCCGCAACCTTTATGACCGATCGAAGTCCGGATCTTCGGCGGCGACCGCGGCGAGCTTGTCGGGCGACAAGATGCTCACCCCTCCCCGCTCGAGCTTGATCCAGCCGCGCTTGGCCCATTGCCGCAACTGCTTGTTGGTGCTCTCGCGCGACCGGCCGATCATCTGGCTGATCTCGCGCTGGGTGATGGCCACCTTCCGCCGCGGCGCGGAAGCTCCCTCGGTGGCGGTGAGCCGCAGCAGCGTCTTGGCGAGCCGGGTCGGCAGGTCGAGGAACGTCACGTCCTGCACCTGCTCGCTGGTTCGCCGCAATCGCGCGCAGAGAATCTCGATGAACTTGAGGGTCACGTCGGGATTGCCGTTGAGAAACGAGATGAAATCCCGCCGCTCGATCACGGCCAGCTCGCATTCGGACATCGCGATCGCATCGGCAGTGCGCGGGCGGCCGTCGAGCAGGGCGATTTCCCCGAAGATCTCGCCTTCGTGAAAGACGTTGAGCACGATGTCCTTGCCGTCGGCCGAGGCGACGCTGACCTTGACGGCGCCGGCGAGAACGCCCAGGAGCCCGGTCCCGGGATCGCCCTTGGAAAAGATGGTGGCCCCGCGCTCGACCTTGCGCGTTTTCATATAGGAGCCGAGATGCTCAAGCACCGGCGGCGGCAGGTCGCGGAACAGAAAATGGTTGCGCAGCAGCCCCGATTTGTCGGGCGCGCGCCCCGGTCGACCGTCCCGTGACACAGCCATGACCTTGCCTCTCGCAACAGAGTCAGTCTGGGGAACCGCGCGTCATCCCGGATGCTGCTGGCAAGCCAGCGAGCGCATAGAGGGGAGGCACTCCAACAATATAGACCATTATTTCATGTCGCAATCACGGAGCCTTCCTCAATGCAAAAAAACGGATCTGCTTGTTGTCGCTAAACAGCTTTACAGGCTGTGGTTGCGTTGACCAGGCTGATTGGCCTTTACACCCCAACGTGAGTCCGCAGCATTCACAGGCAAGTCGTCGCTGCGAAACAGTCCGGCCGGCTCGACGTCGCGTGGAGCCGCCCGGACCCCGGTGCAAGGCTCACGGGCAAGCGGCATCGGGCCGCCAGCGCGATTGATCAGGTCACGATGAACCGCGGTAAAGAAATCCGACATCGTGACCACACCGCCAGCCGGTTCGCGTGCCAGCGCCGAGATGATAGCCTCAATCTCAGCGCGGGTTGTGTGCGGGGGCTTCAAATGCCTTCATTGGGAAGGAGGGAGCAGCAACTTCGGTCGCGCTCATGTATAATTTGTATGTATCATTTGTAATAGGGTGCCGCGTCCGGGTTGAAGATGACTGCGACGCGCGCCGTCTCGGGCGCTGGAACGGATCAGGGCGCTACCATGGACGTTGGCGGCTGGCTGCGAAACATGGGATTCGGACGATATGAGTCGGCATTCATCGAGAACGCGATCGACGGCGATGTACTGCCGGAGTTGACAGAAGGCGATCTCGAAAAGCTTGGGATACCGCTGGGCGACAGGAAGCGGCTCATTACCGCTATTAGGGCGATGCTCGCCGGCTCTCCCAGCGCGTTCATCACGAGCGGAGTTGCAGGGGATGCGCAAAGCACGCAACCCCGCGTGGCTACTGCCGAGCGCCGTCACCTCACCGTGATGATCTGCGATTTGGTGGGCTCGACTGCCCTATCGGCCCGACTCGATCCGGAGGATATGCGTGCTGTGATCGACGCCTATCACGCCGCCTGCGCCCGTATCGTGCCAACCTATGACGGCTTCCTCGCCGAGTTCCGGGGCGACGGGATATTGGCCTATTTCGGCTATCCCCGCGCGCACGAGGACGATGCCGAGCGAACCGTGCGCGCGGGGCTCGATATCATTGCCGCTGTTGCGCGGCTCGAGACGCGCGCCGCGGAACCGCTCGCGGTCCGCATTGGCATTGCGACCGGCTTGGTGGTGGTCGGCAACCCCAGCGGCGAGGGTGCGTTGCGGGAGCATGCTGTGGTCGGGGACACGCCGAACCTTGCAGCCCGCCTTCAGGCCTTGGCCGAGCCTGGGACGGTCGTCGTCGGCGCCTCCACGCGCCGGCTGCTCGGCGATCTGTTCCGTCTGCGCGACCTCGGCCGGCACGAGGTCAAGGGTATTGCCGAGCCGGTCGCAGCGTGGGCGGTCGAGGGCGTATCGGATTCCGAGAGCCGTTTCGAGGCGGTCCGCATGGCGGGTCTGACCGATCTCATCGGCCGCGAGGACGAGATCGATTTCCTGCTGGAACGCCAACGCCTCGCCTGGAAGGGCGAAGGGCAGATCGTGCTGATCTCGGGCGAGCCGGGGATCGGCAAGTCCCGCCTTGCGGCGGCCCTCGCCGAGCGCATTGCCGGTGAACCGCACACGCGCTTGCGTTATCAATGCTCGCCCCACCACGCCAACAGCGCGCTTCGTCCGGTCATCGCCCAGTTGGAGCGAGCGGCGGGGTTCAAGGCAGACGATACGTCCGAGCAACGGCTCGACAAGCTGGAAGCGGTCCTCGCCAAGGTCGCATCGCGGGTTCAAGCCGTGGCGCCGCTTTTTGCTGCGCTGCTGTCGATCCCGTTCGGCGAGCGGTATCCGCCGCTTGCGCTCAGCCCGACGCAGCAGCGCCGCCGGACGCTCGCGGCACTGCTCGACCAATTCGAGGATCTCGCCCGCCAGCGCCCGATCCTGCTCTTGTTCGAGGACGCACACTGGGCCGATGCCACCTCCCTCGAGCTACTCGATCTGACTGTCGAGCGCGTGCGCCAACTAGCGGTCCTTGCACTATTCACCTTCCGACCGGAGTTCGAGCCGCCCTGGGTTGGTCTCTCCAACGTCGGCGTTTTGACGCTCGGTCGCCTCGACCGCAACGACGTTGAAAGCATGGTCGCCCAGGTGACCAGCGGCCGCGTGCTGCCCGCCGAAGTGATGAAACAGATCGTCGCCAAGACCGACGGGAACCCGCTGTTCGTCGAGGAACTCACCAAAGCGGTGCTGGAAGCGGGCATCCTAGTCGAGGACGCCGAGGGCTATCGGCTCGACGGGCCCCTGCCACCGCTCGCCATTCCGGAGACCCTTCAAGACTCTTTGATGGCGCGGCTCGACCACCTGGCGGCGGTGAAGGAGATCGGCCAAATCGGCGCCGCCATCGGGCGTGAGTTCTCCTATTCCTTGGTGCGCGCGTTGGTCGGACGCGACGAGACCGCTTTGAAGCATGCACTCGCCCAATTCGAGCAGGCGGGGCTCGTGTTCCGCCGTGGCGAACCGCCGGAAGCCGTCTACAGCTTCAAGCACGCGCTGGTGCGGGATGCGGCCTATGAGAGCCTGCTCAAGAGCCGCCGGCATCAATTGCATGGCCAGATTGCGCGCGTACTCGAGGAGAAGTTTGCCGACATCGTGGCGAGCCAGCCGGAAATGGTGGCGCACCACTTCACGGAAGCCGGCCTTGTTGACCCCGCCATCGATTACTGGCTCAAGGCCGGTAATCTCGCACTCAGCCGCTCAGCGAACGCTGAGGCCGTCAAGCATCTTCGGCAGGGGATAGAGCTGACGCAATCGCAAGCCCCGTCGGCCAAGCGCGCCCGCCAAGAGCTCGATTTCTACCTGGCCCTCGGGCCGGCGATGGCGGCAACCGAGGGCTATGCCGCGCCGGAAACCCTGAAGGTTTTCTCACACGCCCATGACCTGCTGGGCGATGGTGGCACTCTGACGGAGCAGATGACGGTCCTCTGGGGTGCCTACCTGGCTCACAGCATGCGGGCGGAGCATATCGCCGCGCTCGAGGTGGCACGACAATGCCTGGCGCTCGCCGCAGAGCATGAGCACCCCGGGATGTCAGCGTTGGCCAACCGATTCATGGGCCAGACGTTAAGCTTCATGGGCGCTTTCGCTGACGCGCGCCTTCACCTGGAGCGGACCCTCGAGCTCTGCAATGCCAACCAGGAGGCAATCATCGCTTATCGGAGATTCGGCACCGACGACCAAGTCAGGGCGTTGTCATTTCTCGCCTCCACACTCTTGCTCCTTGGCTATCCGGAGCAGTCCGCTGCTGTAGCGGGACAATCCCTCGCTCGTGCGCGAGCGATGGGACTCGCGTTCACGACCGCCTTGGCTTTGAGCCACGTGGCGTTCCTCGGAACTTTAGGTGGTGATCCACAAGGGGCCGCAGCTCACGCTGACGAAGCGATAGACTACAGCGTCGAGCATGGGCTCGCAGGTCCCGAGCACGAGGCACGTTTCACTCAGGGGGCGTTGCTGGCCCAAAGCGGTGATCCCCAACACGGGATCGAGCTTATGCGCAACGTTATTGCAGCGGCCGAGAGCAACGCTGGTCGGAACCGCCGCACGCTGTATCTTGGCCATGTCGCCGCTGCCCATGCGAGCCTCGGCCAGTCTGAGGTTGGCCTCGAGTTGCTAGACGAAGCAATTCAAACAGCAGAAACAACAAACGAGAGGTTTTTTGAAGCTGAACTGTATCGTCTGCGCGGCACGATGCTCTTGACGCTGGGCAGGAGAGACGAGGCGGAGGCTGGACTGCGGCGGGCGTTGACGATTGCACAGCAACAGCAGGCCCGTTGGTGGGAGCTGCGCGCCGCCACCAGCCTCGCGAAGCATTGGCACGACGAGGGCAAAGACCAAGAGGCCTATTCCCTCCTGCAACCGGTCTACAGCTGGTTCATCGAGGGTTTTGACACAACATCTTTGAAAGATGCCAAAGCGCTCCTGGACGAGCTGAGGGATCTGTCAGGCCCGCAAACTCAAGCAGGCCGCGGGTGAACGATGGAAGCGCCGGCCCCCACTCGCGCGCGCTTGTAGCGGTGCCAAAGACCTCAAACCCACCGCTCGAATGTCCCGGTTGATGTCCATTCAAACGTCCCGGTTTACTTCCGGGCATTAAGCCCGGACCCAATCTCCGACCACACTTGGGCGTGGGCGGTAAAGCAGCGAGCCAAGCACGGAGAACGAGACGCGAGGATCGGCGGCCGCACCAATCAGCGCTTGCGTCTCCGTTTCGCAGTTGTCTTTTTCGGCTTTTTCGCAAGGGCCTTGAGGCCTTGGTCGACGGCCCTTAACGCCTCTTGAAGCTGTTGCTTGCGCTCCTGCAATGTCTTCTTCAGCGCGTTCCTTTGCGTGTCGGTCACCTCGTGGATCAGTTTTAGGCAATCCGGAATCATTGCTTCCCCCTTCGCCTCAGTGGCCCATTCCAATCTTGATCAATCGCAGGTCGAATTCGCGACTGATGACGCGAAATGTCAACCATATGGAGAGGATAATCAAGCAGAATATTTCGCGGATCTGGCTGGTTGGCACGAAGTCTTTCCGCTCGGACTTTGCGTATGGCGGGGCACCGGCATGGAGTCGCGCAGTGCATTTCTTCTTTGCCGGCTTGCGCGATCGACGTCCGACCTCTTCGCTCAACGATCGGCCAGCCGACCGAGCGACGTCACGGGGTTTGCAGCCGCTTTGGCCAAGATCGTGTTGTAGTCGGCGATCCAATGCCGGAGGGTGTTGGGCTCGAACAGGTCGTTCTTGTAGCTGCATGCGCCGGTAATGCCCGACGGTGTCTCCTCGAGCGCGACCGTCAGCCAAGTGCGATCGATCGGCGTGACCGGATGCCGTTCCCGGATCGATCTTCTTCGCGCCGAACCGCCCGATATCCACGAACGCCTCCGCTCCGCCCACAGCCGCGAGCAGACACAGCAGCAGCACCTCGGCGAGCGACCTAAGTGCTTTGCCACGCTGGCGGGGGCCCGGTAAATCGTCGAAATGATCCAGAAAAACAACGCTTTCGCCGATCGCCTCAGGAGCCCCCCGGCAGTCATTGACCCAGCTTCCACTTGACACCATTGAAGACTTTACTAGCGTGCCTCAGATATGCTACTTTTGGTTGACCTAAGGCTCTTTCCAGGGAGAAACACTGTGAGAATTGGACTAGTCGCTAGCATCGCTTATTGTCTGATGTTGCTTACCGCCCCTGTGGCGCGGGGATATGATGCAATTGTCGAAAAGAAAGCGTTTTTCGTGGATCATTATACGACGATCAATGGCGGGAAAATCAGGAAGGTTTTGGTCGGTTATGAGACTTATGGTACATTGTCTCCCGATAAGGACAACGTGATACTTCTATGCCACGGCTCTGTTAACAACTCTCATTTCGCCGGCAGATATGATTTTTCCGACCTGACCCCTGGCTTTTGGGACCATGTGATTGGTCCGGGAAAGATCATCGATACTGACAAATATTTCGTGATCGCCTCGGATTCTCTCACAAATGTCTTTGCCAATGATCCCCATGTCATCACGACAGGTCCCGCGTCGATCGACCCGGCTACCGGAAAACGTTACGCTATGACTTTTCCGATGGTTACCATCGCCGATTTCGTCAATATACAAAAGCAGCTTTTGGACTCATTGGGCATTCGCAAACTGCACGCAGTGATGGGTTACTCCATGGGGGGTATGCAGACACTGGAATGGGCGGCACGGTATCCGGACATGGTCGCACGAGCGATCCCCGTCGTCGCCCAGGCCGAGCAGGGACCGTACAATATCGAGCTTAAGGACATCGTTATGTCCATAATTAAGCTGGATCCCAACTGGAACAACGGGAATTACTATGAACAGAAACAGCAGCCGGAAGAAGGCTTATTCGTAGCCCTAAAGGCTTTCCAAATGAGCGCAACCAGTTACGAGCCGCTCCAGCGAAAGTTTGGGCGCACCTGGGCCGACCCTCTTAAGAATCCCGCGGAATCCTGGGACAACAAATTCGCCGTCCAGGATTCTTTCGACCGGGCATTGCGGAACGCGGCAAAGAAGGCTGACGCTAATTCATGGATCTATATTGCCCAGGCCCTCAATCTGTTTCAAACCGGGCACCAGAAGACTCTTCAAGACGGAATTGCAAAAATAAAGGCGAAGGTATTGTTTATTCCTTCAAAATCGGACCTGCTCATGTTTCCCGATCTTAGCAGAGAAGCCTACAAGCTCATGAAGAGTATGGGAAAGGATGTAGACTTATTTGAGCTCGACGGCGATGGCGGGCATTCTGAGGCTCAGCACATCGAGAAAGCAGAGACAAAGCTGCGCGGATTTCTCAACTGAAATCTTGCGCCGGTGTGTGGCTTGCTGCACAAACTCGTGTCGGTGGAGTGGTCGACGTCGAGGGCGATGTTGACCAGCGGCGTAGCTGGATCGAAAAGCGCTGGACACCCGCGCCCGCAGTTCCAGAGCTGTGCCGAACCCCGGATTTTTCGCATGCTGGCAGCGCACACGGCCGCCCAGGGCACCCGTGACCTCCGATGGCCACTAACGAAATCAGTGCAAGTGGACGAAAGAAAACTAAAGCGACAGCCCGAAATAGCCAGCGGAGAACCGTGTCGCGCAGAGGTGCCGGGTTCTGCCTTGGTCCTGCGAATCCAGCCCGAGCCGCAACGGCGGCGGCAGCGTGATCGGCGGCATCGCCGTTGCCGCGCCCCAGCGGGAAAGCAACGTACCTCCGGCGGCGACCTGATCTACATGCCGATGACTTTCAGGTCACCTGCTGAGACGGGCGCCATCGAATTCTCGCGCGCGCGTGCGCGCAACGCCCTAGAGACTCGACGGCCGCTCGTGGTAAAGCCCCCCGAGGCCGACAAGCCAAGCACGGAATAATGCCAGGATTATTCCGGCCGCCCTATTCAGGGTTTCGGCATTACCCGCAGCGCTGCAGGGCTTCGTCGATGGCCCTCATCGCGTCTTGAAGCTGTCGCTTGCGCTCCTGCAATTTTGCCTTCAGCGCGTTCTTTTGCTCGGGAGTCAAGTCATTGAAATCGATGTGTTGTAGGGCTTCCGGAATCATTGCTTCCCCCTTTCACCTCAGTGGCCCATTCCGAACTTGATCAATCGCAGGTCGAACTCGCGACTGATGCCGCGGAATGTCAGCTATATGGAGAGGATAATCAAGTAGAATATTACCCGGATCATGGTCGTTGGCAGGAAGGCTTGCTCAGCTGCTCGGACTTTGCACGCGGCGAGGCACCGGCATGGAGCCTCGTAGCGCATTTCTCTTTTGCCGGCTTGCGCGATCGACGTCCCACCTCATCGCTCAACGATCGGCCAGCCGGCCGAGGGGCGTCTCGGGGTTTGCGGCCGCTTTGGCCAAGATCGTGTTGTAATCCGCAATCCAATGCTGGAGAGTGTTGGGCTCGAACAGGTCGTTCTTGTAGCTGCATGCGCCGGTAACGCCCGAGGGTGTCTCCTGGAGCGTGACCGTGAGCCACGTGCGATCGATCGGCATGACCGGCTGCCCTTCCCGGTAAGCGAACGGTCGGACCGCCACATCGGGGAGTTTGAGCGGCCGGCGAATCGCATTCTGGAGGACGAAAAACACTTGAATGAGCGATGCGGGATCCAGACCTTCTTCGTCCGCTAGTCGGGCGGCAAGGATATCGAAGGGAAGCTCCTGCCGGGCATAGGCCTCCAAGACCGCGTCGCGCACGCGACTGAGCGCTTCCTGAAACGACAGATCCGCATCGATGCGGGTGCGGACGACCGTGGTGTTCTCCAAAGGGCCGATCACGCGCTCCGTCCTCAGATGAGAGCGGTTGGCCATTGCGGTTGCGACGCAAACGTCGTTGCATCCGCTCCGGGCCAGCAGCAGCGTCTTGAAGCCCGCCAGCAACGTCATGAACAGGGTTGCACCTCGGCTACGGCTCAACGCGCTCAGTCGCGCGACCAGATCATTCGACACATGAACTGGTTCGTGGGCAATGCGCGAGCCCAGCAGTGCGCCTGCAAGGTCCCCATTGGTGGGAAATACCGGTGAGACCTCTCGCAGGTGCCCCTTCCAGTAGGCGAGCTGCAGGGTTGCTGCACCGCTGGTGGACCACCGACGCTGCCAGCGAGCGAAATCGGAAAACTGCAGCGCTGGTTCGGGCAACTGCGCCTGTCGACCGGCCATGAAAGCGGCATAGAGCTCCGAGACCTCCTCCATGAAGACTCCCATCGACCAGCCGTCGACAATGATGTGGTGCAGGATCAGAAGCAAAACGTGGTCGTCGGCGCCGAGCCGCAAGAGGCGCGCCCGGAACAACGGCGCATGTCTCATGTCGAAGGGTGTCCAGGCTTCTTGCTCGGCTTCCAGCTCCGCCTTCTTGAGCAGGAGCGCCTTGGCGCGATCGTTTCCGGTAGGCGTCCCGGCTGCAAGATCTTCGACGACGAGGGATGAATCGACGTCGGCGGCCGGGGCGATGAGAGCGACGGGCAGCTCGTCCACCCAGGCAAATCCCGTGCGCAACGAGTCGTGCCGGCGCACGACCTCGGCCAGGCTCCGCTCGAGCGCGGGCACGTTCAGCGACCCCTGCAGTCGATAGGCAAAGGGCAGGTTGAACCGGGGCAGCCCAGGGAGCTCCCGCTCGGTCCTCAGCACGTGCTCCTGCAGAATGGACACCGGCTGGGGGCCGTCTCCTTCCACGCGTGCGATTTCGACCGCCGGCTCGTTCGACTGCGTCTCGCGCGCCTCGTTGACCCACCCGGCCAGCGCCGCGACCGTGGGCGCTTCGAAGAGCGCCCGGAGCGGCAACGATACCCCGAAGGCATTGGCGACCCGGGCCAGTAAGCGGCCCGCCAGCAGCGAATGACCGCCCAAGTCGAAGAAGTTATCGAAGACGCCGACGTGCTCGACCTCGAGTGACTCCGCCCAGATTCTGGCCAGGGCTTCTTCCGTGGAGTCGCGCGGCGCCACGAACTCGCTGCCCGCGACCTTGAGCCCTTGGCGGATCGCCACCAGCGCGGGACGATCGACCTTGCCATGAGTCGTCAGCGGCACGCGTTCCAGAAAGATGAAGCCCGTGGGGATCATGTATTCTGGGAGCCTGGTCTTGAGGAAGTCGCGAAGCTCGCTGACCTCGGGCTCCCGGCGGTCCGCGGCGACAATGTGCGCGACGAGCCGCGCCTCACCGCCGAGGTCATCCCGCGCCAGCACGACGGCGGCTTGGACGTCCGGGTGCTCCACGAGGACGTGCTCGATCTCCTCGAGCTCGATCCTGTAGCCGCGGATCTTCACCTGATGGTCGACGCGCCCGACAAACTCAAGGATCCCGTCAGCGCGCCAGCGGGCCGAGTCTCCGGTCCTGTACAGGCGAGCTCCGCGGCGGTGCGAGAACGGGTCGCGAAGGAAGCGTCGCCGGGTCTGCTCCGGGTCGTTGAGGTAGCCGCGACCCACGCCTGTGCCTCCGACGCACAGCTCTCCCGCGACTCCGATCGGCACCGGTTGCAAGTGAGCGTCCAGCACATAGAGGCGTGTGTTGGCAATGGCGCGGCCGATCGGCACGGTGGCGAGCGACGCCGGCGCCGGCGCCGGAAGGCGATGCGTTGCTACGGTGTCGGAACACTCCGCCGGGCCGTAGGCGTTGATAAGCGGCACGCCGGGGAAGTGCCGGAGCCAATTACGGCAGAGATCGGGAGCGAGGGCTTCCCCGATGCAAATCAGCCAGCGAAGTCGGCTCAGCGCGGAAAAGGTGGGCTCGTTGGGCGTCCGATCGAGGATCGCGCGCAGCAGCGCCGGCACGATTTGCAGCACTGTCACCCCCTCGCGCGCTATCACCTGCACCAGCAGCGCCGGGTCCCGCACCTCCTCGTCGGCACAAATGTGGAGGCGCCCTCCGACCATCAGGGCCGTGAGGAACTGCCAGACCGAGATGTCGAAGCTCTGGGGCGCCGTCTGGGCGATCACGTCCGAGGCCGATAGCCCAAGGTCCGAAATCTTAGAGAGGAGGTGGTTTATAAGGCCCCGTTGCTCGACCATAGCGCCTTTCGGGATGCCCGTAGAGCCCGACGTGTAGATCACGTAGGCCAAGCTCGAGGGCGCCGGCCGGACCGGAGAGGCGGGGTCCCGAGGCGGGGCCTGAGTTAGTTCCGCGAGGCTCAGGACTTGCGGGCGCCCTCGCGCCGGCATCCCAGATAGTGCCTTTTCGAGCACCGCGGCGCAGCCTTGCCCGGCCAGCACCAGCGGTGTGCGGCTGTGTTGAATGATCTGGGCCAGCCTGGCGGCGGGAATCGTCGGGTCTAGGGGGAGAAACGCCCCGCCGGCTCGCTGCACTGCGATCATCGCGGCCAGCAAATCGACGCCGCGCTCGGCGAGCAAGATCACCACAACGTCGGGGCCGACGCCCTCCATGACCAGCCGGTCGGCCATCGCCGAGCCCCGACGCGCGAGCTCCCGGTAACTGAGCCGAACCCGCCCGGCGGACACCGCGATGGCGTCCGGCGTGCGCTCGGCCTGCCTGGCGAACCGTTCGGAAAAAGTGCCGAGGCGGCGAAAACTGGTTTGGGTGTCGTTCCAATCTATGAGGACCCGCCTGCGTTCCCCTGCCGGCAGCAGAGGCAGCCGAGAGATCCGCTCCTCGGGATTAGCAACGATTGCCTCCAGCAGCGTCTGCAAATGTACCGCCATTCGCGCCATCGTGGCAGCCTCGAAGAGATCGGTGCTGTACTCGAGCCAGCCAGCCAGACCCTCGTCGGCGTCTGTGAGCTCGAGCGTCAGGTCGAACCGCGCGATACCGGGGTCCACATCCACGAAGCGCACGGACAGTCCCGGGAGGGCCGCGGCTCTCGGCGACCCGTTTTGCAGAATGAACATCACCTGAAACAAAGTGTTCCGATCCATGCTGCGCGACACCTGGAGGGTCGGCAGGATTTCCTGGATCGGCAGGTCCTGGTTTCGGTAGGCGTCGAGTGTCACTTGCCGCACGCGCCGCAGGACCTCGCTGAACCGAGGGTCGCCCGACAGGTCGGTCCGCAGGACGATCGTATTTGCGAACATCCCCATGAGGCGCTCGATGTGGATCTGATTGCGGTTGGCGATCACCGATCCGACCGCGACGTCGTCGTGCTGCGTGTAGCGGTGCAGAAGGCACTGAAATGCCGCGAGCAGCGTCATGAACAAGGTGACGCGGCGGTCTCGGCTCAGGGATTTGATGGCGCGGGACAAGGCCCGCGAGAGCTTCAATGGATGCCGGGCGCCGCGCCCGGTCCATATTTCGGGCCGGGGCCAGTCCGTTCGCAGTGGTAGTTCTGTCACCCCTTTGAGTTGCGCACGCCAGTAGCTCAGCTGCTCCTCGGCGGCCCGTGTTCCCAGCCACGCTCGCTGCCACTCGGCGAAGTGCCGGTATTGGACGGGAAGCTCAGGCAGTCCGGCGGGGGCTCCGTTCAAGCTCGCCGCATAGAGCGCCTCGAGCTCTTCCCAGAACAGCCGTTGCGACCATGCGTCCGTGATAAGGTGATGAAGCTTCATCACCAGCGCATGGTCGTGTTCGTCAAGCCGCACCAGCTGGGCTCGCAGCGGTGGCTCCTTTTCAAGATCGAACGATTGGCGCACGATTTCCCGTGCGTGGCGTTGAATCGCCGCCGCCCTCCTGCTCTTCGCGCACGGTCGCATGTCGAGGCGTTCGAGCCGCGGCGAGGCTGTTCCCACCATTTGCAGCGGTTCGCCCAGGCGTTCGAGGAAAGTCGATCTCAGTACCTCGTGACGTTCGCAGATCGTCGCGATGCTCGCCTCCAAGGCAACGACATTGAGCGGCCCAGACAGACGAACCGCTTCGACGACGTGGTAATTGTATCCGCTCGGATCGAGCCTGCTCAGGACATAGATTCGTTGTTGCTGGAACGAAAGGCGGATGCTGCGGGGATCCGTCAGCGTGTCGCGCAAACTCAGCGATATGGCAGTGGGATCCTTTTCCGATGACTCGAGGCGGGCCGCGAGGGCCGCGACGGTCGGCGCATCGAACATATCCTTGAACGAGAAATCGACGCCAAAGTGTGTCCGCAGACGCGAAAGCATCTGCGTCACCGTGAGGGAATCGGCGCCGAGCGCGAAGACGTCCTGGTCAACACCGATCTGATTGAACTCGAGGAGGTCCGCCCAGATCTTCGCCAGTTGCCACTCCAATTCCGAGCGGGGCGGAACGATCTTGCCGCCGCGTTTCACTCGCGCGCTTGGGGGCGTTATTGAAAGCGCGGCGGCGAGTCCGCCGCGCTTGATCTTTCCGCTGGGACTTTTCGGGATCTCCGGCACAATCCGGATCAGGCCAGGGACCTTGAACCTGGCCAGGCGTTCGCGGACAAAATTCCGGAGCTTCTGTGCGCTGACCTTGGCGTGCGGACGCAGTACGACGGCGGCGGCAACATCCTCGCCCAGTCGCCCATGGGGGACGGAAAAAGCAGCGGCTTCGACTACGTCGGGGTGGCCAAGCAACGCCTCTTCGACTTCGGCGGGCGCGACCTGCTGCCCTCCCCGTTTGATGACGTCCTTGATGCGGCCAACAATGAAGAGATATCCGTCCCGGTCCAGGTATCCGAGGTCGCCGGTTCGGAACCAGCCGTCCCGGAACGCGGATTCCGTAGCGGCGATATCATTGTCATATCCCCTCGTGATGGTGGGGCCCCGGAGCGCGATCTCTCCACGTTCGCCGGCTGCTAGCCGTCGGCCCTCGCGGTCCATGATCGCGATCTCGGCCCCGGCGGGCTGGCCGACCGAACCAGGCTTGCGTCGTCCCAGCGGGTTTGCAGCAATCTGGGAGGCGGCTTCCGTCATGCCGTAGGTCTCGATCACAGGCACGCCGAACAGGGATTCCAACGCGTGGAGCACGTCGGGCGGCAGGGATGCAGAGGCCGAACGAATGACCCGCAAGGAGCTCCGCTGAACGCTGTGCTTGTGGCGAGTTGCCTCCGAGAGCAGCGCCCGATGGATGGCGGGGACTGCCGTGTACCAGGTTGGTCGAAACTCGGTCAGCCAGCCGAAGAAGGCGGCGGGATCGAACCCAGGCGTGCAGACTACAGTCGACCCGGCCGCCAACGCGGTCAGGAGCCCGGAGATCAGGCCATGCGCATGGTAGAGCGGCAGCACATTCAGCAACCGGTCCCGGGGTCCAAGTTGCAAAGTCGAACCCGCGTTATAGGCCGACATGCAGACGCTCGCGTGGGTCAAGGGGACCAGCTTCGGCCGTGACGTGGTGCCCGAAGTCAGCAGGATAAAGGCGTCGTTGTCGGCGCCGGGCGCGGCCTCGTCCCCGGCGGCGCGGCGCGTTCCCGAGCCGAGAAGGTTGAACGCGCCGGGCCCTTCGCTCGGCCGCGGCGACAGATCGATTACAGGTATGTCGAGGTTATGCGCGACGCCTCGACTCGCCGAATCCAAATCCGCACGCGTCAATAGCGCCGCTACCTGCAAATCGCCGAAATAACGCTGCCATTCGTCGGCGGTGAAGCTCGGGTTTAGCGGCACACAAACGGCACCGGCTGCGACCGCGATGGTCGCCACCGCAGCCTCTGCTCCGGCCGGCAAAACAACCGCCACTCGATCTGTTGGGCCTACCCCGAGACCTCGCAACTCGCGAACCGCCTCGTTCACGAGGACCCGGAGCGCGCCAAAAGTCACCTGGGTATCGTTGGTCGCCAGGATGGCATTGCGTCCGGGCGCCGTTCGCCCATAGTAGGCAAGAAGATCTTCGAGACACAGAAAGACGCGGCTTTCGGCCTTTTTGCCTGCCGGTCCGTGCAATTGCTCGACTAGTTTCGACAAGGGCCGCCCCTTTTGGTCAATGTTACATTACTACTCGAGGTCTTTGTAGACATGTCTGATCGCGTGCCGCCGGCGCCATGGCTCGGTACACAGTGTGCCTCATGAGGACCACCCTATTCCTATTCTCGCCGTGACATGCAGCCTCAAGCCTACGACTGATAATCGATACAAAGCGGCACGGACTCTCATTTGGCACGGCGGCGTCGTTTCATTGATTTTGGGGGACCGCGCTTGGCCCGCGAAGGTGCGGCAGCACGCTCTGCGCTGGTGTGCTCTAACAGAATGCCGGCAAATTCATCGTTCGCGTCTTGCGACGCGAGTTCGCCTAGGAATGCCTTGGCGAGCACGGCTTGGTCGAGATGGTCGATCGGCTTGTAGGCGCTGAGCGCTTCGGCACCGAGGCGGTCGATCCATGCATACGCGCTTTCAAGAGTTTCCAATTCGGGCACCGCAAAGGCGAGAAGGTCCCGATAATATGCGGCGGCATCCTCCCGGAAGAGGTCCCGCACCAAACCGTTGACCAGTCGAGGCACGCCATACTTCATTCCGATGATCGCAGCGGCCGTCAGCCCGAGACTCGGCGTCGCTCCGAACGTGAAGTTGTGCAGCCGGCTGAGGAAAGGAGCGGTTCCCGGCTCCCGTTCCATGAACTCGAATGCCGGGCCGAGGTAGGGATGCCTCGCGAGCACATCGCTCTCCTCACCAGGCAGAGGCGTGAACCGATCGCGCCAGAGCGCAATTCGGTGAACGATCGGGGCAAGCTCTGGACGGACCGAAAGGTCGGTCTCGAAGCCCGTGGCAAAGATGATGAAATCGAATTTGAAAGTTCCAGCTTCGGTTTCAACTGCCGCAACGTCTCCTTCGTCGCGGACGGAGCGCCATATGCAATTGGCATGCCACGCGAAATTTCCAAACCTGCGACAACGCCAAAAGGCATCTTGGGGTGGAGGTTGCGGAAGCTCATCCAGAATGTGGCGCATGAATCGCCAGCGCTCCAGGTCGGTCAGCTCTCCGAAGTGACCGAGCATGCCTGCGAAGTGCGTCCAGAGGAGTGGGTTAACCCGGGGCATATCCGCGCGGCGGAAGCAAAGGTCGACCCTTGTGGCGCCGGCTTCGAGTGCCGCAGCCGCATTATCGAAAGCAGAAGCGCCGACGCCGAGCACGCCAACGCGCTTTCCCGCAAGCCGGCCGAAGTCTATGTCATCGGTCGAATGCGCATAACGCCGCGCGGGGAGCTCGGCGACGAGCGCTCGAGGGGCCCGCCAGCCTCCGTTGCCTTCAATGCCAGTTGCGAGAACGATTTTTCGCGCATGGACGCGTTCGATCCGGCCTCTCCGACGGAGACGGGCGAGGAGAAGGTCGCCGGCCGGCTCGATCGATGTTACTTCGATCTCATTTTCGACCGGAAGCTCGAGAACATCGCGGTACCAATCGAGATATTTTCGCCATACCTCTGGGGAAAACGTGTGGATGCGCTCCCATGCCCGGCGACCGAATCTCGCCTCGTACCAGGCACGGGCCGTAAGGCTCGGGATGCCGAGGTCCATACCCGACACCTCCTTGGAAGTCCGTAGCCCCGTCATGCGGGCAAATCGGCGCCAAGGCCCCTCGAGTCCACGCGGATTGCGATCTACGATCCTTATATTGGCTATCCGCTCGCGCTTCAGGCCGAACGCGGTCGCAAGTCCGCCCTGGCCACCGCCAACGATCAGCACATCAAGGACCCGGGCGCCGTCCCGATAGTGCGGGACCGTCCACTCCCGCGAGGGATAGCTCAGATACGTCAGTTCGCGCCGCACCCGATCCGAGAGCCGGACAATGCTCATGGTCCGCGTCTCCTCATAACAACCTCATAACAATGCCGCGAATCACGGCCATGCTCGATCACCTCTCGCGGTGTCCATCGGTGACAAGTTCGATCAAATCCGCAGTTGGTTTACACCTCGACCGGAGCCTGCCGTCAGGCGTAGATGTCGCATTGCGCCGCTAGGGCGGCAAGCTCATCGGCCCAGATTGAAGAATAGGGGATCGCTTTGGACGACAAGTCCGCCGGTTCGCTGTTGCACGAGGGCGGCGTAAGCCGTGCCGAGATCACGTTCGGGGACAATGCTATCGACAACGAGTTTTGCCGCTAAAACACCAAATGAGCCGACTCGGCCTGGCCAAGGACAACCTGTCGATGTTCCACACCACATGCGGATGTTTGACGATTCCCCATTGAAAAGCGCAGGCTATCGGCATTTTTCCGAGTCAAAATCTGAATCGATCTGAATCGTTCTGATGAAGCCCCGGCAAGTGTGAGCTTACTCACAGTGGCGCGTAATGACCCGTGCCACCGTCCACTCGCGAGCGCGGGCAGTCGGTCGCCCCCGCCGATGCACGAACCGCGGACGATCGTCCGTCGCTATGGAGACGTAGCATGAAGACGCTCATTACCGCTTTGGCTCTGGCTATCCTCATCGCCGCCCCGACTGCCACCGGATCGCCGAATGCCACGCCTACCGACCCCTTCCCTAAGGCGGAGCAAGGCTTCGGGGGCGGCGGCTATCCGGAATGGTCCCGGCAGGACGCCCTTTGGTAGAGCTCGATCGGCAACGGGGCGGAGCTCCCGCCGTGAACCGTTCGACCTTCAAGGCCGGTGTCTCGCGGCCGCCGCGCCGCCGCCGCCGCGGAAGGTTTCCGGCGCCAGCATATCGAGGTGGCCCATGACATCCGCAGCAATACGGTGTGCGGCGAGGATCGGGTTCGTCCTCCTCGCAACGACCTCCTGGCCGATTCCCGCCGGGGCCCCGGCAACGAGCCAATTGGCGCAATACTGCGCGCCGCTCGAGCAGACGTCGGACGCGCACCGGGTCTATTGCCGGCAACCCGGCTGATCCCGGGCGCGAGACGATCCTTCTCGGTCGTGGCGTGGAGGCGCGTGCCCCGCCGCACGCGAGCGCACTCCGGCAACACGATGATACGGCTCAAGACGCGACCCGAGCGGCTCGATTCGAATGTGAGCCGCATCACACTCCCGTCGCTTCTTCATTCTCAATGGCGTCTCGCCGCGGGCAACGGAGCGGCTGCCCATTAGGCGCAAAATTGTGATGTCCGTCACTGCCGGGATGCAACGGCGATGGCAAGGTGCGTGCTGCGAGCGAAACCCACGTGCCGAGGTGAAACCATGCAAATGCACCAGATCCGCTATTTCCTGGCGCTCTGCGAGGAGCTCAATTTCACGCGTGCGGCCCGGCGCTGCGGGGTATCGCAGCCCTCGTTGACCAATGCGATCGGCGCCCTCGAGCGCGAGCTCGCGGGATCGCTCTTCCACCGCAGGCCGTTCGTCGCGCTGACCGCGCTCGGCCACGCGATGCTGCCCTATCTGACGCGGATCGCGCACACCGCGGACCATGCGCGCGAGACCGCGCAGGCCATGGCCGAGATGCAACGGGCCAATTCCGAAACGCCGCCGCCGCTCCCGCCGGCGAGCCGCCCGCAATACTCGCGGACTGGATCATGACCGCGCGCTCCGGCGTGCGCCCTTGTGCGATGCCGCGCCTCGTTCCTACAATCCGCCGCCGGCAGCGCGCGCCCGATGGCGAGAGCGCCGGCGGAGGAAGACGACATGCGGCGCCCCGGATGGGTCTTGTGCCAGGCACTCTGCCTCGCCCTCCTCGCCGCTGAAGCACTCGCGCAGACGCAATTTCCAGCAAAGCCGATCAGGATCGTCGTGCCCTATGCGCCGGGCGGACTGACCGACGTGGTGGCCCGCCTCTACGCCGAGCAATTGCGGCAACGCTTCGGGCACGGCGTCTTCGTCGAGAACAAGCCGGGCGCTTCCGGCATCATCGCCATCGAGGAGATGGCCCGCGCCCGACCCGACGGCCACACCTTGATGATCGGCAACATCTCGACCAACGGGCTCACCCCGGTCCTGCTCGCGAAAAGGATGAAGATCGACTACGAGCGGGACGTGCAGGTCGTCACGCCTTTGGCCGACGTTCCCGTCTTCTTTCTTGCCACCACCGCGAATTTTCCGCCCACGACGTTCGCCGAGTTCATCGCCTACGCCAAGGAGCACCCCGGCAAGGTCCGCTACGGCAGCGCCGGCATCGGGAGCTATCAGCAGGTCAATACCGAGATCCTCAAAGCGCGCGCCGGTCTCGATCTCGTGCACATCCCGTTCAAGGGCGGCGGCGCCGAGATCCTCCGCGATCTCGTCAACGGCGATATCCAGGTGTCGTGGTTCAACATCACCAACCCGGTCGGCATGATGAAGGCCGGCCGCGTGCGCGCGCTCGCGATCGCGGCCGATGCGCGGCTGCCGCAGCATGCGGACGTGCCCACCCTCGCCGAGGTCGGGTTTCCCGGGATACGCGCCGCGCAATGGGTCGCGGCCTTCGCGCCCGCCGCCGTGCCGGCCGAGATCGTCGCGGTGCTGCACCGGGCCTTCCTCGAGGCGATGACCGTTCCCGCCATGCAGCAGGCGTTCACGCGCGGCGGAATGGTGGTCCCGCGCCGCTCCGCGCTCGACGATCCCAAGGCCTGGCTGCGCGCGGAAATGGCGAGCTGGAAACGCGACGTCGAGGATGCCGGTATCGTCGTGGAGGAGTGAGCGTGAAGATCGGGATCCTGCTCGGCGACGATATCGGCCTCGAAGTCGTCCCGGAATGCGTCAAGGTGATGAAGGCGGCCGCTGCGCGCGAGCGCCTCGCGATCGATTGGCAGGAGCTGCCGATCGGCAAGCGGGGGCACGAGCAGCACGGCAACACCCTTCCGGCCGCGACCGAGCAGGCGCTGCGCGGTCTCGACGGCTGGGTGATGGGGCCGATCGGGCACGCGGCCTATCCGCGCGGGGACCCGACCTGGGTGATGCCGCCGGTGCGCAAGAAATTCGACTTGTTCGCGGCGGTGCGTCCGGCGCTGTCGCACGCCGCGATTCCGTCCATCCATCGCGACGTCGACATCGTCTTCCTGCGCGAGCTGACCGAAGGGATGCTCTATTCCGAGACGGTGGTCGCCGGACTGCCGGAATTCCGGCCCAACGACGACATCACCGTCGCCATGCGCGTGATCACCCGCAAGGGCTCGAACCGCCTCGCCCGCGAGGCGTTCGAGATCGCCCGCACCCGCAGGCGCAGGAAGGTCACCGCCGCACACAAGGAGCCGGTCTATCGGCTCGCCTGCGGCATGTTCGCCGAGGAATGCCGCAAGGTCGCGCGCGACTATCCCGACGTCGCGTTCGAGGAGATGATGATCGACTCGATCGCGATGAAGCTCGTGACCGCGCCGCAGCAGTTCGACGTGGTGGCGACGACCAACCAGTTCGGCGACATCCTCACCGACATCGGCGCCGGCCTGGTCGGCGGCCTTGGCCTGGCGCCCGGCCTGTGCGTCGGCGAGCGCCAGGCCATGGCGCAGGCCACCCACGGCTCGGCGCCCGACATCGCCGGACGCAACATCGCCAATCCCTACGCCATGATCACATCGGGCCGGATGTTGCTCGCCTGGCTCGGCCGCAAGCGCGGCGAGCCGAAAGCGACCGCCGCGGCCGACCGCATCGAGGCGGCGGTCAACGGGGTGATCGCGGAGCGCGAGCATCTCACGCCCGATCTCGGCGGGCAGGCCGGCACCACGGAAATGGGAGACGCGATCGCCGCCGCCGTGCAAGGATAACGCAACTGCCCGCGGCCAAAGCCGCGCCGGAACACCCGGCAGGCGCTCAATCGGAGGAAACCCATGCGCGTTCATTTAAAGCGCGTTCTAGGGAGCTGGAATCAGGTCGCGCGGCAAACTCGGTGCGCTCCCCTCCCCCTTGTGGGGAGGGGTTGGGGGTGGGGGTCGTGCGATGTGGCGATGCTACGGCCGATCGCGACGCTCGGGACGGTTGTCTTGCTCGCGTTCGCGCTGGCTACAGCGGCATGGGCGCAGCCGTCCGGTCAGGCCTGGCCGCAGCGGCCGGTCAAGATGATCGTGCCGTTCCCGGCCGGCGGCGGCACCGATTTCATCGCCCGGCTTGCCGCCAGGCATCTCTCGGATCGGCTCGGCCAGCAGGTCTTCGTCGAGAACCGCGCCGGCGCCAACGGCGCCGTCGGCCTGCAGGCGCTGATGCAGTCGGATCCCGACGGCTACACCATCTCGACCTGCTCGGACACGCCGCTGGTGGTCAATCCCTCGCTCTACGAGAAGCTGCCCTATTCGCCGCTGCGCGACTTCGTGCCGGTCGCCAACATGGTGCGCTTTCCGGGCATGCTCGCGGTCCACCCTTCGGTGCCGGCCCGCTCGGTGGCGGAGCTGATCGCGCTCGCCAAGGCCAAGCCCGGCGGCCTCGCCTATGCCTCCGCCGGCGTCGGCAATTTCAGCCATCTGGCCATGGAGCTGTTCTCGCAGGCGACCGGCGTGAAGCTCCTGCACGTGCCCTACAAGGGCACCGGTCCGGCCTCGCTCGCGCTGATCGGCGGCGAGGTGCAGATGGGCTTCAACAACGTCCAGACGCTGCTGCAGACCGTGCAATCCGGGCAGGTGATCGGCCTCGCGGTCGCCGAGCCGAAGCGCATGCCGGCGCTTCCCGGCATTCCGGCGGTGGCGGAGACGGTGCCGGGATTCGAGATGGCGCCGTGGGTCGGCGTCATCGCCCCCGCCAAGACCCCGAAGGAGATCGTCGACCGGCTCTCCCGGGAGACGCTCGCGGTCATGCACGACCCGCAGGTGGTCAAGCAGCTCACCGATCAGCAGGTGACGCCGTTCGCGCTCGAGCCCGATGAGCTCGGCCGCCTGATCCGCAAGGATCTCGAGAAGTGGGCGGGCGTGATCAAGACCGCGGGCATCAAGGGCGAGTGATCGCGGAAAAATCGCGGAGAAGCTCGATGTACGACCTTCACCTCACGCCCGAGCAGCTGGAAATCCGCGACACCGTGCGCGATTTCGTCACCCGGGCGGTCAAGCCGCTCGCGCTCGAGCCGGCGCGCCTCGAAGCGCGCGAGCGTCCGCTGCTCGTCGAGGCGCTGCACCAGGCTTCGCGGATGGGGCTGCGCACGCTCGCGCTCCCCGAGGAGCTGGGCGGGGCCGGCGCCGACAATCTCACCTGCTGCATCGTCACCGAGGAGCTCGCCGCCGGCGATCCCGACGTCGCCGCCGTGCTCGCGCAGACGGCGACCCTCGCGCACGCGCTGTTCGCCCGGCGGATGACGCCGGCGCAGCACGAGCGCTTCCTGCCGGCGTTCCTCTCCGACGACCGCTATCACCTGGCGCTCGCGGAGCACGAGCCGAACCGCGATGCGACGATCGGCATCGATTATCACCGCCCGCGGACGGGCGACGCGCGCTTCAAGACCACGGCGGCGTGCGCCGACGATGCTTGGGTCGTCAGCGGCGTCAAGGAGCGGGTCGCGAACGCGCCGCTTGCCAAGCTGTTCGCGGTCGAGGTAAGTCTTTCCCTGGAACGGGGAAAGGAGGGGTCGGGCACAATCCTGGTCCCGCGCGACACGCCCGGACTGAGCGTGCATGAGAGCGGCGAGCGCTGGCGGCACGGCAGCCGCGGGGACGTGACGTTCACGGACTGCCGGGTGCCGGCGGAGAACCTGCTCGGCGCCGCGGAGGCAGGCCCCGATCCGGGCCGCGCTGTCCCGCAGGAGGCGGCCCTCGATCTCGGGATCGGCCGCGCCGCCTACGAGGCCGCGCTCGACTACGCACAATTGCGGGTGCAGGGCGGGCGGCGCCTCATCGAGCACCAAGCGATCGGAACCAAGCTCGCCGAGATCGCGATCAGGCTCGAGGTCGCGCGCGACGCCATCTGGCAGGCGGCCTGGGCGTCCGATCATCCCGACGCTTTCCTCGACCGCAGCCTCTCCGACCTGCCGCTCACCAGCATCGCCAAGGTGTTCGCGTCGGACGCGATCTACCGCGCCGCCAAGGACGCCGCGGAGTGCTTCGGGGCGATGGGCGTGATGCGGGACATGCCGCTCTGCAAATACGTGCACGACGCGCTCATCTGCCTCAATTCCGGCATCGGCAACGGCGAGGCCAAGCTGCGCATCGCCGAGACGCTGGCGGGCTACCGGCGGCCGTCGCCCGCCGCCGTGCTGGCGGCCGAGTGAGGGAGCCATGGACTTCACCCTGAGCAACGAGCAGCGCGCCTGGCAGATGACCGCGCGCAAGTTCGCGGAAGAGGAAATCCGCCCGATCTCGCTCGCCCGCGACGAGATCGACGATCCGCGCGACACCTTCGACTGGGACATCATCAAGAAGGGCTCGCGGCTCGGCTTCCGCACCATGGCGGTTCCCAAGGAATGGGGCGGTCGCGGCACCGATTTCGTCACCCAGGCGCTGGTCATGGCCGAGCTCGCCAGGGGCGACAGCGCCATCTCCAAGACTTTCAGCCAGTGCTGGAAATGGAGCCACCTGATCGCCGCCACCTGCACCGACGAGCAGAAGGCACGCTTCCTCAAGCCGTTCCTGGAGGACGACACGTTCCTGCTCGGCAAGGGCATCAGCGAGCCGAGCGCGGGCTCCGACAACCGGCTGCCGCCGGCCGACGATCCCAAGGCCGGCCTCAAGCTGCGGGCCGAGCGCCGGGGCGACGAGTGGATCCTCGACGGCGAGAAATGCTTCATCGCCAACGCCAGCGTCGGCAAGCTGTTCTTCATCGACGCGCGCACCGACCCGAACGTGCCGCTGCGGCAGGGCACCACCATGTTTCTCGTGCCGCGCGACACGCCGGGCCTGCGCATCGGCAAGGTGTTCAACAAGAACGGCTGGCGCTTCTATCAGAACGCCGAGATGATCTTCGAGAATGCGCGCGTGCCGCACGCCAACGTGGTCGGCCCGGTGAACGGCTCCGAGATGAAGACCCATCAGGCCGGCGACCGGACCGGCGGCGACCTGTTCGGCGATCTCGAGCTCGCCGCCAACGCGCTCGGCGTCTGCGACGACGCCTGCGGCATGGCGCTGACGCTGGCGCGCACGCGGAAGCAGGGCGGCCGCCCCCTGCTCGCACAGCAGGTGGTCGAGCTCAAGCTCAACAAGATGCATCTGCTCACCGAGGCGCTGCGCTCGTTCGTGATGCGCGTCGCCTGGGAGCACGATCACAAGCTCCATTCGGCGAACGCGGGCCTGTGCATGAATTTCTCGACCGACGTCATCCAGGAGGTCACCGAGCTCAATCTCGGCATCCATGCCGAGGCCGGCGCGATCGATCCGCGCGCCGACAAGCTCGTGCGCGACGCCATCATCTGGAGCCATCTCGCCGGCGACACCGTGCAACGGATGAAAGCCACCCGGCGATTGACCAAATAACTTGGGCCGCGTTTCGGTGAGATCGATGCACAACCGCGCGGCACGCTCGGTGGGACTCCCTCTCCCCATTTGGGGAGAGGGTGGGGGTGAGGGGGTTACCGGCCTGTCGGCAGGCTTATCGAGAGATCGGCCCCCCTCACCCCACCCTTCTCCCCTCCGGGGAGAGGGAGCAGACCCGAGTCTGCTGCCACACTGATCTCACCTGACCGAAACATGCTCCAGCGTTCCATGCGGTCAGGTCCGCAGCGTCGCAAGGCCGTTGCTGAGCACGATGTCGCCGCGCCCGACCACGCGGCACTGGAACGCGACGCGCTCGCGCTCGCGCCAGATCTCGGTGCGGATGGTGTCGCCGGGGAATACCGGCTTGGAGAAGCGCGCCTCGATGCTGGCGAGCAGCGAAGGCCGGTAGTCGGCAACGGTGCGCAGGATCGCGTGCGCCGCCACCCCGAAGCTCGCGGCGCCGTGCAGGATCGGGCGCTCGAAGCCGGCGACCTTGGCGCGCTCCGGGTCGGCGTGCAGCGGATTCTCGTCGCCGTTGAGCCGGTACAGCAGCGCCAGGTTCGGCGGCGTCGGCAGATCGCAGATCAGCTGCGGCGGCGTCTGCGGCACCGCCGGCGCCGCCGGCGTCTGCGTCGCCTTGCCGCCGAAGCCGCCGTGCTTGCGCGCGAAGGTGCTGCTGCCGACGGTGGCGACCGGCGTTCCGTCCGCATCGATGAGATCGCGCGTGTTCAGGATGATGGCAGCGTTGCCGGGACCCTTGTCGATGACCTCCTTGACACGCGGCCGGCTCACCAGCCGCGCCGCGGGCGCCAGCGGACGGTGCAGCACGACCTTGAGGTCGCCCGCGACCACCAGGCGCTCGTCGATGCCGAAGGCCGGATCGGTCATGCGGCCCGGCCAGCCAAGCACCACGGCCATGGTGGGAAAAGCCTCGAGCCCGACGCGCTCGTACACGAATTTGAGCTCGCCCGGATCGAGCGGATTCATGCCGAGCCCGATGCCGAGCGCGTAGAGGATGCACTCGCGCGAGCCGTAGTGCACGGCGATGTCGGGCGGCCGGTAGGCCATCACCCGCTCGTAGTTCAAGCCCATCGTCGTCTCCGCTGGAAGGCGTGCCGCATCCGCCTGCTCGCGATTTCAGTGTGCTGGCTCCGGGATGATCCGGTCAAGCGGACCGCGACCCGATTCGCAGGCCGTTGCTCCCGCGCATCCACTCGGTTATTCCGTCCATCGCATGGTACGGCGATGAATGTGGGCACCCTCGATCCGGCACAACAGGCGGCGGCCACCGCCAGCGGTCACATCCAGCTGGTTCTGGCTGGTCCCGGTTCCGGCAAGACCACGACGCTGACCGGCCGCTTCGTTCACCTGGTGCGACAGGGCGCCGATGCCCGGCGCATTCTGGCGCTGACCTTCACCAAGAAGGCCGCGGACGAAATGAAGGAGCGCATCGTAAAAGCCCTCGATCTCCGATCCGCGCTAGACCTGACCGTCGCAACCTTTCACGGCTTCACGTTTCGACATTTGCGAAAGAACCCGCCGCTCGCCGGGTTGCCTGAGAATTTCCAGCTCTGGGACACACCGCAGCAACGCCTCGTGTTCAACTCGCGAAAGATGTGGTGGAACGAGGAAATCGACATCCTAGATATTATCGGCGGCGCCAAGGAGCGGCTTCTCGACGCGGAGAAATTCGCGCACGAGATCGACGACGGGGACGAGGTTCTCAGAAACGCGGTCGATTTCTTCAAGGTGTACGAGCACACGCTTCGGAAAGCCGGCGCCATCGACTTCGCCGACATGGTGCCGCTGGTGGTCCGGGCGATGGACAGGGATTCCGGCTATGCGGCGGCGATCACCGGCGCCTACGACCATGTGCTGGTCGACGAATACCAGGACGTCAATCCCGGGCAGGTTCAGCTGCTCGACCATTTCGTGAGAGCGGGCGCGAGCTTGTGGGTCGTCGGCGACGACGACCAGACGCTCTATGCGTTCCGCGCCGCCGACGTGCGATTCATCCTGGACTTTCCGGGGAAGTATCGGGACACGCGGGTCCACGTCCTCGACCGGAACTATCGCTCGGCGGCGCGCATCGTCGCCGCCGGCGAGCGATTGATCGCCAACAACCGCTTGCGCCGCGACAAGGAGCTTCGCCCCGTCGTCACCGACGTCGGTGCGATCGCGATCCGAGGATACCGGACGCCCCAGATCGAGGCGCGGCAGGTCGCGAGGGCCGTCGCCACGCTCCTCAAGCGCGGCCACGCCCCGCCGCAGATCGCCGTCCTCTACCGCGTCGCCTCCGCCGGTCTCAACCTTCAACCGGCGCTGCAGGAGCTGAAAATCCCCTTCGAGGTGCGCGGGGCCGGCGATCTGTGGCAAAGCGTGGCGGCCAAGCTGGTGGTGGGGTCGCTCTATTATTTGCGCGAGGGCGAGTCGGTCGAGGCGATGAGCCGCATGGGGAGCAGCCGGCGCGCGGAAATCTTGCGGAGCCAGCTCGACCAGGCCGACAAGAGGCTCTCGTTCGAGGCAGCATGCCGGCTGGTCGGCAAGACCGTTGCGGCCGCCGTGCCGGCAAAGGCCTCCGATCGCGATCGGGCGGAATGGACGAGCGTGGTCGACGCGGTAACCGCGTTCGCCGTCTCGTGCGGATCCTTGGCTGAGCTCGAAGCGAAGATTGGCGAACAGTCGGCCGCGTTGCGCAAGGCGCCGGAGAGCGCCGTAGTCTTATCGACCATCCATTCGGCCAAAGGCCTGGAATGGGAGGCGGTGTTCCTCGTCGGCATGGAGGAGGGTATCTTGCCGCACGTCAACAATGACGACCGCGAGGAGGAGCGCCGGGTAGCCTATGTCGGCGTCACCCGGGCCAAGCGAATTCTCGGTCTTACGTATGCGAACGTCCGGTTCGGGCAATGTTCGCTCCCGTCGCGTTTCCTCAAGGAGCTCGCCGGCAAGGAGCGGCGCCACTGCGTGTGGACGGACTCGCAGTCCGATGGATTCGATGACCGTCTGCCGTTGCTGTCCGATCGCGAGCGGCAGCGTTTGAATGACCGCTCGTTGCCGGAGGAACCGCCCAAGCGCTCGGCCGGGAAGCGGCGCCAACGCCCGCGGGCGAAAAGCGACGGGGCTCCCGCCCGCCACGGCGTGGCTTGGAGCGCCGACGAGGACGATCGGCTGCGCAGCATGTTCCTGGCCGGTGAAGCGATCGCGGCCTTGGCCGCAGCGCATCAGCGCAAAAAGGGCGCCATCGCCTCGCGGCTGGTGAAGCTTGGTCTGATACCGGATCGCGAGGCACTACAGACCGATTGATCCCCGCACCCGCCGCGCCCCGAAGCGATGGTTACGCCTCGCGCTGCGCCGGCGTCGGCCAACCTCGCTCGATCTTGACGCTCTTGACCACTTCGGTGACCACGCCGCAGAGCGGAACGCTCAGCCGCAGGTGATCGGCCTCGCTCAGCACGATGCGCATGTCCTTCTCGGCCCACGGCATCGGCATCGTCTCCGGGCGTGTTTTCAACGCCCAGTTCGAAGCGCTGCTGTCGAGCAGCGCGGCGCGCAGCCGTTCGGTGTCGACCCCGAGGCGCTGCGCCAGCGTGAGGCCCTCGTGATTGGCGCTGATGCACGACCACAGGATCAGGTTGTTCACCATCTTCCCGACCTGCCCCGCCCCGAGGCCGCCGAGATGGAAGATGCTGCTCGCGAAGCTCGCGAGCGCCGGCCGGCATGACTCGAACGCCTCGGCATCGCCGCCGACCATCACCAGGAGCTCTCCCGCTTCGGCGGCCGGCTCGCCGCGGGTGATCGGCATGTCGAGAAGAACGAGACCGGTGCCGGCGAGACGCGCCGCGAGCCGCTGCATGGTGCGCGGCGCGACCGTCGAGGCGACGCCGACGATCAAGCCGGCGCGCGCCGCGGCGGCGATCCCGTCCGGAGCGAGCAGCACCGTCTCCGCCTCCTGGTCGAAGCCGACCACCACGATGACGAAATCGCTGCGCTGCGCCACCGCGCCGGGATCGGCCGCGATCGCCACGCCGGACCGGGAGGCCTCCGTGCGTGCGCGCTCGTCGATGTCGTACGCGGTCACCTCGAACCCGGCCTTGCGCAGATGACGGGCCATCGGCTGCCCCATCTTGCCCAGCCCGACGATTCCGACGCGACGCACCTCGCTCTTGCTCATGTCCCGACCTTTCTCGTGTCCATCGAATTCGCTCATTGTAGACGCGGCGACAGCCGACAGAAGCCTCGAGCGGCGCATGCCCGTGAACCACGTCGCGGCGGGTCGCCGCAGCACGCGTCGGGCTTGGAAGCAGATATTGCAGGTGCGCGCGAGCGGTGCGTATCATCTCCGCCAGCGCAATGCACCGAAGAGACTTTCCCGCCATCGCCGCCGCTGAGATCGAGCTGTCATGACCCTTGCCCTCCTGGTCGAGCAGCTGTTCAACGGCGTGCAATTCGGGCTGATGCTGTTCTTGATGGCGGTCGGCGTGACGCTGGTCTTCGGCATCATGCGGATCATCAACCTCGCCCACGGCTCGCTGTTCATGATGGGCGGCTATTTCCTGATGGCCGCGCTGGCCTGGACGCGGTCCTATGCGCTTGCCGTTCCGCTCGCTTTCATCGGCGCCGCCTTGCTCGCGATCGTGCTCGAAATCGTGGTTCTGCGGCCGCTCTACCGGCGCGGACCGCTCGACCAGGTGCTGGCGACGTTCGGGCTCTCGCTGTTCTTCAACGAGGCGGTCACCGTGATCTGGGGCCGCGAGCCGATTCCGCTCAGCATTCCACCCTGGTTCGCCGGCTCGGTCGAGATCATCCCGGGCGGAGCCTATCCGATCTACCGCCTGGTCATCACCGGCGTGGCCGTCGTGGCGGGGCTCCTCCTCTATTGGCTCATCACGCGCACGCGGATCGGCGCGCTCATTCGCGCCGGTAGCGACGACCGCGAGATCGTCGCCGCGCTCGGCATCAACATCAATCTGCTCTACACGCTGGTCTTCGCGCTCAGCGCCATGCTGGCCGCGCTTGCCGGCATCATGATGGGACCGCTGCTGTCGGTCGAGCCGGGCTCCGGCGATCCGGTTCTCATTCTGGCGCTGGTGGTGGTCGTGATCGGCGGCATCGGCTCGGTCCGCGGCGCGCTCGTCGCCGCGCTGATGGTCGGCATCTTCGACACGCTGAGCCGCGTGCTCATTCCGCTGGTGATCCAGACCAATGCGACATCCGCGCTCGTCGGCATGGCGGTCTACGTGTTGATGGCGGTCGTGCTGCTGTTCAGCCGAACCGGCCTGTTTGCCGCGCATCGGGGTTGAGATGACGCCTGTCGGACGACGCGGCCTGCTGCTCTTGCTGCTGCTCGCGGCCGCGATCGTGCTGCCGCCCTGCTTCGGCACCTATTACATCCGGTTTGCGACACAGATCGCGATCTACGGCATGGCGGCGCTCAGCGTCGATCTGCTGCTCGGCTACGCCGGGCTGATCACGTTCGGGCAGGCCGCGCTGTTCGGAGTCGGCGCCTATGCCGCCGGCATGCTGACGGTCTACGGGGTGACCAACGCCTTCTTGGCGTGGCCGCTCGCCATTCTGGTGTCGATGCTGTTTGCGCTGGCAATCGGCAGCCTCTCGCTGCGCACCCGCGGTTTCCAATTCATCATGGTGACGCTCGCCTTTGCGCAGATGGTCTACTACTTCGCGCAGAGCCTGCGCAATTGGGGCGGCGACGACGGCTTCACCATGCCCGAGCGCGACCATCTGGGGCCGGTCTCGCTCGCCGATCACACGATTTTCTACTACGTCGTACTTGCTCTACTGGCGCTCGTGATGGTCGTGACCAGCCGGATCGTCGGCTCCGAGTTCGGCATGGCGATCCGCGGGATTCGCGACAACGAGCGGCGTGCCGCCGCCGTCGGCTTCCCGCCCTACCCGTACAAGCTCGCGGTCTTCGTCATCGCGGGCGGCGTCGCCGGGCTTGCCGGCGCGCTCATGGCCAACCACGCGAAGTTCGTCAGTCCCGCCACCTTGAGCTGGCAACTCTCGGGCGAATTGCTGGCGATGGTGATTCTCGGCTCCGCCAACTCGCTGATCGGGCCGGTCCTGGGCGCCGCGTTCTTTCTGGCCTTTCGCGATGTCCTGTCCGACATCACCGAGCATTGGATGTTGTTCTTCGGGCCGCTCTTGGTCGCGCGCGTCCTGCTGGTCAAGGACGGCATCTGGGGCATGCTGCTGCGCGCGACCGGCGCTGCTGCCGACAAATCCGGCGCGCCCGAGGTCGACGGCGAATCGGCCGCGGTTGATTCCAACCCGAAAGCACGCCCGTGAGCGAGTTCCTGCTGGAGATCGAGCACCTGAGCAAGGCGTTCGGCGCCCTGGTCGCGACCGACGACGTGACGCTGGGCATCCGCAAGGGCGAAACCCATGCGCTGATCGGTCCGAACGGCGCCGGCAAGACCACCCTGGTCGGGCAGTTGACCGGCGAGCTGACCCCGGATGCCGGCCGGATCATCTTCGACGGCCGCGACATCACCGGCCTTGCGACCGCCCAACGCGCGCGGCTCGGGCTCGCGCGCTCGTTCCAGATCACCAGCATCTTCGGCAGCTTCACGGCCGAAGGCAACGTCGCGCTCGCGGTTCAGGCGACCGAGCCCCACAGCTTCCGATTCTGGCGTCCGGCCGAACGGATTGCGCGCCTGCGCGAGCCGGCGCGCAAGCTGCTCGCGGACGTCGGCCTCGGTCGCGTCGGCCGCCTCCTCGCGTCGCGAATGTCGCACGGCCAGCATCGGCAGCTCGAGCTCGGCATGGCGCTGGCAACCCATCCGGTGATGCTGCTGCTCGACGAGCCGATGGCCGGACTCGGCATCGAGGAATCGCGCGCGATGTCGAAGCTGCTCGCGAGCATCAAGGGACGCTACACGATCCTGTTGATCGAGCACGACATGGACGTGGTGTTCTCGCTCGCCGATCGCATTTCGGTGCTGGTGGGCGGCCGCCTCGTCACATCCGGGACCGCCGAGGAGATCAGGAACGATCCGGGCGTGCGCGTGGCCTATCTCGGCGCGGAGGACCTGGCGGGCGAGCTCGATGTTGACCGTTGAGGGACTCGCGACCAGCTATGGGCAAAGTCAGGTCCTGTTCGGGATCGATCTCGAGGTTCGTTCCGGCGAGATGGTGACGCTGCTCGGTCGCAACGGCATGGGCAAGACCACGACCATCCGCTCGATCATGGGAATGACCCCGCCTCACGCCGGCAGCATCACGTTCGCGGGCCGCGAGCTGCGCGGGCTCGCCTCATTCCGCATCGCCAAGATCGGCCTCGGCCTGGTGCCGGAAGGGCGCTGCATCTTTCCGAGCCTCACGGTGTGGGAGAACCTCACCGCCACCTCGGCGGCGGGACCGCGCGGCGCGCCGCGCTGGACTACCGACGCGATCCTCGATCTGTTTCCCTGGATCCGTGAGCGCCGCCATCAGATGGGCGGCCAGCTCTCGGGCGGGGAGCAGCAGATGCTGGCGATCGGGCGCGCGCTGATGACGAACCCCGAGCTGTTGATCCTGGACGAGGCAACCGAAGGTCTCGCTCCCATCATCCGGGGCGAGATCTGGAAGGTCCTGCGCAAGCTCAAGCTCGGCGGCCAATCGATCCTGATCGTCGACAAGAATCTCAAGATCCTCGCGCGGCTGGCGGACCGCCACTACGTGCTCGAGCGCGGACGCGTGCGCTGGAGCGGAGATTCGAGCGCGCTCGGCCGCGATTATGAGACGATCCGCCGCTTCGTCGGCCTCTGACCGAGGTTTGAACTGGGCCGGCGCACGATGTTAAGCTCCGGCACAAACGCGACTTGAATGACGGGAGGGAACGACGATGCGACGAATGGCTCTCGCCGGTAGCTTGCTGCTTTGCCTTGACGCGCCCACGCAGGCCGCCGATCAGGTCAAGCTCGGCATCCTGGCCGAATTGAGCGGCCCGATCTCGCCGGCCGGCACGGAGATCAAGCGCGGCGTCGATCTGGCGCTGGAGGAGCTCGGCAACAAGCTCGGCGGCTTGCCGGTCAAGTATACGGTGGTCGACAACAAGACCAATCCGGCCGAGGCCGTGCAGGGCGCATCGAAGCTGATCGACGATGCCAAGGTCGATTTCGTCACCGGGCTCGGCGCCTCCAACACGCTCATTCCGGTGTTCAAGACTTTCGCCGACGCCGGCGTCTTCGTGGTCGGCGCATTGGCGGGTCCGCTGCAATTCGCCGGCAAGGACTGCCATCCGAACGGATTCATCGCCTCGTTCTCGAACGACGACTGGCCCGCCGCGGTCGGCAAATACATGAGCGACAAGGGGGTCAAGAGCGCGTTCTTCATCGGCGCGGACTATCAGGCCGGCTACGAGCACGTCGGCGCCGCCATCCGCTACTTCAAGGGCAAGGCGATCGGCCCAGTGTACACGCCGCTCACCCAGCTCGACTTCGCACCCGAGATCGCCCGCATTCGCGCGGAGAAGCCCGATGCGGTCTTCGCCTTCCTGGTCGGCGCCGGCGGCATTGCCTTCGTGAAGCAATACGCGCAGGCCGGCCTGCAGAACCAGATTCCATTCTACACCGAGGATCCGGTCGCCAACCCGCTGACCTTCCCGGCGCAGGGAGATGCCGCGTTGGGCATCATCATGGGCACGAACTGGACGGCGGACCTCGACAATGCGGCGAATAAGAAGTTCGTCTCGTCCTTCATGGCGAAGTACAATCGTGAGCCCGCGACCTTCGCCGCGCTCGGCTACGACGCCGTCAAGCTCATCGACTCCGCGGTCCGCGACGTCGGCGGCAAGATCGAGGACAAGGACGCGGTGCGCGCCGCGCTGCGCAAGGCCAATTTCCAGTCCGTGCGCGGATCATTCAAGTTCAACAACAACCATTATCCCATCCAGAACCTCTACATCATGGAGGTGAAGAAGGACGCCAAGGGCAACCTGAAGGCCGTGCTGAAGGACACCGCGATCAAGGATTGGCAAGACCCCTATCACCAGGATTGCCCGATGAAGTGGTGAATTCCACCGCACCCGCTCACGGGACAGCCACGCCGAGCCTCTCGGCGACGCCCACGAGCCGCGACCAGGTGCCTTGCGGCAGCGGAATTCCGTCGCGCAGACGCGCCTGCAAGACGGCGTCGCCCCGCTCCCCCGGCAGATAGATGCGCTCGCTGCCGTCGTCGGGCGGAAGCGCGAGGATGAGATCGCCCAAGCGATCCGCTTCCGAAAGAATGCCGTCGAGATCTCCGAACGCAGCGAGATCGACGGCGATCGCGACGCCGTTGAGGAACGGCGCCTCGAGCGCGCCGCCGGCGGCAAGGGCCGACGCGATGATCGGATTCGCCACCGCGAGACTGCACAGGCACTCGATCATGAAGGACAGACCGGAACCCTTTGGCCCGCCCAGCGGCAGCAGGGTCGCGACCTTCCTCGGATCGGTGGTCTCGCGGCCCTGATCATCGAGTGCCCAGCCCCGCGGAATGTCCTTGCCGGCATCACGCGCGCTCATGACCTTCCCCATCGCGACGGTCGACGTCGACATGTCGAGCAGGAACGGCCGCCGGTGCTTGGCGGGAAAGGCGATCGCCAGCGGATTGGTCGAGACGCCCGATACTTTGGCGCCGTGGTAGGCCATCATCGGCCCGGACGCGGACATGACGATGCCGGCCATGCCGGCGCGCGCCGCCTGCAGCGCGACATAGCCGACCGCCCCGGCATGGGTGATGTTGCGCGCCGCGCACCAGCCGACGTGAACCTCGCGCGCGCGGGCGATCGCTTCCGCCATCGCCCGCGTCATGGCGACCGCACCCGGCGCGCGGTCCGCTTCCAGCACCGCGATCGCGCCGGCCCGCCGCTCCATGCGCATGTCCGGGGCCGGATTGATCGCCCTCGCCTTGAGCCGCTCGATATAGCCGGGGATGCGCAACACGCCGTGCGAGTCCACTCCCCGCAGGTTCGCCCATATGAGCGACTTCGCCCATTCCTCGGCCAGCGGGCGCGCCACGCCGGCTCCCTCGAACAGCGCGCTGGCGAAGCGCTCGAGATCGGCGCTGTTGATGATGTGCAATTCACTCTTCGCAGACATGACCGCGTTCTCGCCAGAGGGAAGATCCGAGCGTCGAAATTCCACGCCTGCTGCTACGCACGCCGGCGCAGCCGATACGGACGATAGACCGGATCCCACATCTTGGCGGAGATGCTGGCGGCGATGGCGTCGTCGGCGAGCGGCTCGCAGAGCCCGTCCTCGCGCGCGGCTTTGGCGACGGCCTGCGCCACCACCACGCTCACGCCGCGAAGGTCCGCGACCTCCGGCAGGAGATGGGCGGTCGGATCGAGCCGGGCCGGCGACACGCCGGCAAGCGCGGCGGCGGCGGCCTTGAACATGCGATCGCTCACGCGGCGCGCACCGACCGCCAGCGCGCCGAGCCCGACGCCCGGAAAGACGTAGGCGTTGTTGGTCTGGTCGACGGTGACGGGCCGGCCGTTGCGCGTGATCGGCGCGAACGGGCTGCCGGTGCCGATGATCGCCCGGCCTCGGCTCCAGGTCTCCAGATCCTGCGGCGTCGCTTCGCTGCGCGAGACCGGATTGGACAGCGGAAAGATGATCGGACGGGCGACGCCGGCCGCCATCGCGCGAACGATCCGTTCCGTGAAAATGCCGTGCTGGCCGGAGACGTCGATCAGCACGGTCGGCTTGGCGTTCGCCACCACGTCGAGCAGGCCGATTCGGTCGGGATGCTCCAGCCTCCAGCCGGCGACGGCGGCGCGCGCCTGCGCGAACGGCTCCTGAAAGTCGAGCAGGCTCGGCATGCCCTGCACCAGCAGGCCGTCGCGATCGACGGCGAAGAACCGCGCTCTCGCCTCCGGCGCGGGCAGGCCGGCATCGATCATCTCGCGCAGGATCAGCGCGCCGATGCCGCACCCGGCCGAGCCGGCGCCGGCGATGACGACGCGCTGCTCGCAGAGCGGCAGGCCGGTGACCCGCACCGCGGCGAGGAGCGCGCCGGCGGCGACCGCGGCGGTGCCCTGGATATCGTCGTTGAACATGCACAGACGATCGCGGTAGCGGGCGAGCAGGCGCGCGGCATTGGATCTGGCAAAGTCCTCGAATTGCAGCAGCACGTGCGGCCAGCGCGCCTCCACCGCGGCGACGAACAGCTCGACGAAATCGTCGTAGTCCTGGCCGCGAATGCGTTCATGCCGCCAGCCGATATAGAGCGGGTCGACGAGGCGCTCGCGGTTGTCGGTGCCGGTATCGAGCAGGATCGGCAACGTGGTCGCCGGGTGCAGTCCGGCGCAGGCGGTATAGAGCGAGAGCTTGCCGATCGGAATGCCCATGCCGCCGGCGCCCTGGTCGCCGAGGCCGAGGATACGCTCGCCGTCGCTGACCACGATGGCTTCGATCTGGTCGAAGCGGGGATGGGCGAAAATGTCCCCGATCCGGTTGCGCTGCGGCCAGCTCAGGAACAGGCCGCGCGGCTTCGACCAGATGCGGCTGAAGCGCTGGCAGCCCTCGCCGACGGTCGGGGTATAGACCAGCGGCAGCGTCTCCGTGAGATTGCGCGTGACCAGCGCATAGAACAGCGTCTCGTTGGCGTCCTGCAGCCCGCGCAAAAATACGTAGCGCTCGAAGTCCGTTTGCAGCGCGTGCAACGCGTCCATCCGCCGGCTGATCTGGTCCTCGAGCGAGCCGATGTGGGGCGGCAGGAAGCCGTGCAGCCCGAGCTCGTCGCGCTCGCGCTCGGTGAAGGCGGTCCCTTTGTTGAGCAGCGGATTGGCCAGGAGGTCGGAGCCGGTGAGATCGACCTCGATTGCGCCGTCGTCAGCCATGGGGAGCAACCCGGACGAACGACATTATCACGTTCCCGCGCCCGACTTGGCCTCGATCGCCGCTCGAATGCGGGCCGGCGTGTAGGGCATGTCGAGGCGATGGATGCCGAGCGGCGCGAGCGCGTCCATCACCGCATTCGCGATGCACGGAACGGCCCCGGTCGTTCCCGCTTCGCCGGCGCCTTTGACGCCGAGCGGATTGCTCGGCGACGGGTTGGGACGGTCATGCAGCGAGAGCGGCGGCAGGTGGTCGGCGCGCGGCATGAAATAGTCCATGAACGTGCCGGTCAGCAGCTGGCCGGTGTCGCGGTCGTAGACGCAATGCTCGCCCAGGATTTGGCCGATGCCCTGCATGAGCCCGCCGTGCAGCTGCCCCTCGACCAGGACGTGGTTGACGACTTTTCCGCAATCGTCGACCGCGACGTAGCGCATGATCTCGATCGCGCCGGTGTCGCGATCGATCTCGACCTCGCAGACGTGCGCCCCGCTCGGAAAGGCCGCGGACGTGTTGATCTTGGTGACGGTGTCGAGCGGGTGGGATGCGTCGCCCGCGTGCTTGTGCACGAGCTCGTCGAGGCCGATCGCAAGATCGGTGCCAGGCACGCGATACCGGCCATGCTCGAACACGATATCCCCGGCCGCCACTTCGAGCTCCTTGGCGGCCAGCGCCAGGCCCTTGCGGATCACCTCCTGGGCCCCGACCGACAATGCGCCGCCGTGGCAGATGAGCGAGCGCGAGCCGAACGAACCGGTGCCGACGAGCGCCGGCCCTTGCGGGTCGCTCGCGCGCAGCGTGATGGTTTCCGGCGTGATGCCGAGGATCTCGCCGACGATCTCGGGAAACACCGTCTCGTGGCCTTGGCCCGAAGGTCCCGACAGCGTGTAAAGCTGCACGTGGCCCGCAGCATCGAATCTGATCGCGATCTCCTCCTGACCGACGCCGCCGGATGGCTCGATGAAGACGGCGCATCCGATGCCGGCGAGCTTGCCGCGCGGTCCGGCCGCGCGGCGGCGGCGCTCGAAGCCGCTCCAGTCCGCCCGCTCCAACGCTTGCGCCAGCAGGCCCGGAGGATCGCCGCTGTCGTAGGTCGAGCCGGTCGGGGTCTTGTAGGGAAAGGCGTCCTTGGCAAGAAGGTTGCGGCGCCGGAGCTCGACCCGGTCGATGCCGGTGACGCGGGCCGCCTCGTCGACCAGGCGCTCCATCAGGTATGACGCATTGGGCCGCCCGGCGCCGCGATAGGCCGTGGTCGGCGTCGTGCTGGTGAAGACGAGGCGGTTCAGTCCGTAGACGGCGGGCGTCCGGTAGGCATTGGCCGCCATGCTGGTCGGCGCCGCGCCGGTGTTGATGAACGGGCCGGCGTTCGAGCAATAGGCGCCGAGGTTGACCAGCCAGCCGATGCGCAGGCCGAGAAAATTCCCGTCGCGGTCGAGCGCGAGCGCGCCGGTCAGCGTGGCGCCGCGCCCGTGGTGATCGCTCAGGATCGTTTCAGCGCGCGTCCCGACCCATTTGACCGGGCGTCCGAGCGACCGGGCGGCGAACAAGACCGCCGCGAATTCCGGATAGATCTCGTTGCGCACCCCGAACGCGCCTCCGACGTCGTGCGCATGAATCCGAAATTTCTCGCGCGCCTCGCCGGTGACGTGGGCAAACTCGGTTTGGATGTCCGACATCCCCTGGGTCGGAATGTAGACGTCGTAGCTTCCGCTGCCGCCGTCGTAGGCGACGACGCAGGCCTTCGGCTCCATCGGGTTGCCGGCGATCCGCTGCGCGTGAAGATCGACGCGCGCGATGTGCGCGGCTTGCGCGAACGCCGCCTCGGTGGCCGCGCGGTTGCCGTACTCGTAGTCGACCGCGACGTTTCCCGGCACATCGGCGTGCAGGATCGGCGCCGACGGCGCCAGCGCGTCCTCCGGCTCGATCAGCGCGGCGAGATCGCGATAGTCGACGACGATCCGCTCGGCGGCGTCCTGCGCGGCCCATTCGCTCTCGGCGACGACGAGCGCGACCGGCTCGCCCACGAACCGCACCCGTCCGTGCGCGAGCGCGCTTCGGTGCGGGTTCTTGAGCACCGAGCCGTCCTTGCCCTTGAAATGCGCGATCGGCCGCGGGCTCTTGAAGCCGGCCTTTGCCAGGTCCTCCCCGCAAAATACGCCGAGCACCCCCGGCGACCGCAGCGCCTCGGCAAGCTCGAGCGTCACGATCTCGGCGTGCGGACGATCCGAGCGCAGGAACGAGCCATGGGCCTGCCCCGGAAGATTCCAGTCGGCCGTGTAGCGGCCCTGCCCGGTGACCAGCCGATGGTCCTCGCGCCGGACCTTGTACGCACCGCTCATGCCGTGCTCCGAAGAATTCGCCTAAGGCTCAAGGCCCGCTTCGACATACCCGGATCCGCCGGTCCGGGAAAGTCGCGCGACGCGCGGGATGAAGAGCGGCACCCAGCGGACGACCCGCGCCCTGCGACGAGGCAGGCGCATTTGATCAAAGGCAGGCCAACGAGTATCGTCGGCCTGCCGGCGCCGCGCGCTGGAAGCGTCAAGTTGCGGGCCGCGTGGGGAGAAACCGGAGGAAGCCGGTCATGTCTGCAATCACTGGCGACGACATCCGCGCCTTGGTTCGGCCCGGCCGAGTGAACCGCCGCGTCTATACCGACCCGGACATTTTCGAGCTGGAGCTCGAACGCATTTTCGGCTCGGCCTGGATCTATGTCGGGCACGAGAGCCAGGTCAAAAACCCCGGAGACTTCCTGGCGACGCGGATCGGGCGAAAGCCGCTGTTGCTCGTTCGCGATGCGGCCTCGCGGATTCAGCTGCTGCACAATCAGTGCGCCCATCGCGGCTCGATGGTGGTCGCATCGAGCGGCGGCCACACATCCGAGTTTCGCTGCTGCTACCATGGCTGGACCTATCATCTCGACGGCCGCCTCAAGGCCGCGCCGCTGTTGCACGGATATCCCTCGCACTTCAATCCTGATAACCCCGAGGCGGCGATGCGGCGGGTGCCACGCGTCGCGAGCTACCGCGGCTTCGTGTTCGGCAGCTTGGCGGCCGACGGTCCGAGCCTCGAGGACTATCTCGGCCACATGACCACGTCGCTCGACGACATGGTCGATCGCGCTCCCGACGGCGAGCTCGAAGCCGCCGGCGGCGTGTTCAAGCACAGCTACAAGGCGAACTGGAAGCTCTATCTCGAAAACCTCTGCGACGCGGCGCATCCGCTGTTCACGCATCAATCGTCGATCGATGCCGCCCAGCAGCAGTCCGACGCGGTCCACTCCGACGGCTCCGGCGAGATCGCCCTCCGCCAGATGCGTCAGAACGGAGCGCCCTACAGCTTCTGGGAAGCGAACGTCGGCATCTGGACCTATCCCAACGGCCACAGCTTTCTCGGCGACTATCACGACGACGCCAAGCTGGTCGCGGCCATGAACGACCCGGCGTTTCGCGACTATATCGCGGCGATGGAAGCGAGGAACGGCAAGGAGAAGACCAAGAGAATTCTCGAGGTGCGGCGCTGGAACAGCAACGTCTATCCCAATCTCTCGTTCATGAGTCAGTTCCAGCAGTTGCGGGTCGTGCATCCGATCTCGGTGAACGAGACCGTGGTGCACACCTACAGTTTCCGGCTCAAGGGCGCCCCGGCCCGCATGTTCGAGAACACGATCAGCTTCGCCAATACCGTGAACGGCACCGGCTCGCTGGTGCTCACCGACGATCTCGAAATCTACACGCGGATCGGCCTTGGGCTTGCGAGCGCGGGCGCCGAATGGCTCGAGATCGGACGCGGCTTCGCGGGCGATCTGCCCGACGAGCATGGCGGTCGCCGCGGCAAGAACTCGACCAGCGAAATCTATATCCGAAACATGTTCGAGGCTTGGCTCGCCATGATGGCGCCGGACGTGCGGCAGGCGAGCGTGCCGAGCGCGCGCGGCGCGACCTTGGCGAGCGTTGCGGACATGCGGCGATGACCCACGGAACCTCCGACGCGTGGGCCCGGTTGCAGCCGATCGCGCAGTCCGGCGCGCCGGCTCTCGCCGAGTGCGAGCGGTTTCTCCTGCACGAGGCGCGGCTGCTCGACGAAGGGCGCTTCGACGAGTGGCTCGGCCTGTTCACGCCCGATGCCTGGTACTGGGTACCGGCGGAGCCGGCCCAAGTGAGCCCGCGCGACACGATCTCCCTGATCTACGACGACCGGCGGCTGCTCGAGACCCGCGTTCGGCGGCTCGCCAGCCCCCGCATCTATTCGCAGGAGCCGCGCTCGCGCACCAGCCGCATGATCGGCAACGTGACGCTCGAGGAAACGGACGCCGCCGCCGTCACCGTCCGTTCCAAATTCCAGCTGCTGGAATACCGGCGCGAGACGCAGCGGATCTTCGGCGGCACCTGTCTGCATCGTCTCGTGCGCGGCGAGAACGGCATCCGCATTGCCTGGAAGCGTGTCGATCTCGTGAATTGCGATGCTCCCCACGAAGGGCTGGCCGTGCCGTTCTGAACTCGCGATCGGTCGCCTCGCCGGGAGCGGACGTCGAAGGAGAGCATCATGCGTGTCTGCGGAATCATGCGCGTCTCTCGGAGCACCCTGGCGGCCGCCCTGTTGTTGGGGACGCAGCTCGCGACGGCACCCGCCGCCGTTGCCGCGGACGCGGTGACTTACCTTTTCCCCGCGCCGCCGAGCCTGCCGGCGTTCGGACCGATCCGGCTCGCCAAGGGCAAGGGCTATTTCGCCGAGGCCGGGATCGACGTGAGCTTCGCCGTCGGTCGCGGCGGCGTCGACGTGGCCAAGCAAGTCGGCGCCGGCAACGCTCCGCTCGGCGGCATCGTCGCCGACGGGCCGATCATGGTCCGGCAGAACGGCGTTCCCATCAAGATCGTCGCGGTGTTCGGCGGCCACGGCTTCATGCAGCTCGTGGTGCGCGACGACTCGGGCATCCAGAAACCCGCCGACCTGAAGGGAAAGACCATCTCGGTCATGTCCTTCCAGGACACGACCTATTACGCCCTGCTCGGATTGCTGGCGAGCGCGGGCCTGACCCAGGACGACCTTAACATCCAGTCGGCAGGGCCGAGCGGCGTCTGGGAATTCGTCGCGACCGGCAAGTCCGCCGGGATGGCCGGCGTGCCCGATTGGATACCGCCAGTGCAGGCGGCCGGCGTGAAAGTAAAGGTCATTCCGACCGACGAATTTTTTCCGCACATGGCGCAGGCCATCGGCGTGTCCGACCAGGTGCTCAAGGAGAAGCCCGAGCTCATCGGACGGTTCGTGAAGGGGGCGCTGCGCGGCATGAAGGACATCATGGACGACCCGGGCAAGGCGGCCGACGATTTCGTCAATTTCGTCCCGGAATGGAAAGGCAAGGAGGGCGCGGTGAAGACTGCGTTGCAATATTACGCCACGCTGGTCTATCCCGGACAAAAGCGGCTCGGCGAGATCAACGTGGAGCGCCTGAGCAACCTGCAGGATTTCTATCTTGCCAAGGGCATCATCCAGCGCAAGTCGCCGGTCGAGGAACTCTACACCAATCAGTTCATCGAGTAGGCGCCGTCGCACTCGACCCGGGCGGCAGGCCGGCATGATCGACCATACCCATGCGCCGGAGCGACGGAGCTGGGTCGCCTCCGCCAATGGGCACGCCGACTTCCCGATTCAGAACCTGCCGCTCGGCGTGTTTGCTCCGCCGGGCGGCGGCGCCCGCGGCGGTATCGCGATCGGCGAGGAGATCTTCGATCTCGCGACGGCGCTGGAGCTCGGCCTGTTCGAGGGCCTCGCCGCCGAGGCGGCGCAGGCCGCTTCCGGCGCGACGCTCAACCCGCTGTTCGCGCTCGGCCGGGAGGCGCGTCGCGCTTTGCGAGATCGGGCGAGCGCCATCCTCGACGCCGACGGCTCCGACCGCGCCCGGATCGAGCCGCTGCGCTCCCGGATCCTGCACGCGGCGGCCGATTGCCGCCTGCAGCTGCCCGCGGCGATCGGCGACTACACCGATTTCTTCGCCGGCATCCACCACGCCACCAATGCCGGCAAGCTGTTTCGCCCCGACCATCCGCTGCTGCCGAACTACAAATACCTGCCGATCGGCTATCACGGCCGCGCCTCGTCCATCATCGCCTCCGGCGCCGGCGTGCGGCGGCCCAACGGCCAGCGCAAGCCGGCGAGCGAAACCGTGCCGAGCTTCGGACCGAGCCGCAGCCTCGATTACGAGCTCGAGCTCGGGGTCTTCATCGGGCCCGGGAATGCGCTCGGTGCCCCGATCGCCATCGCCGAGGCGGCGGACCACGTCGCCGGCTTCTGCCTGCTCAACGATTGGTCGGCGCGCGACATCCAGGGATGGGAGGCCCAGCCGCTCGGCCCGTTCCTCGGCAAGAGCTTCGCGACGACCGTCTCGCCCTGGGTGGTCACGCCCGGGGCGCTGGCACCGTTTCGAATGGCGCAGGCGGCAAGGCCCGCCGGCGACCCGCAGCCGCTGCCCTATCTCCTCGATGCCGCCGACCAGGCGGGCGGCGCACTCGACATCGAGCTCGAGGTTCTCCTGCTCACGCCGGCCCTGCAGTCGAAAAAACTTCCGCCGCATCGACTGTCCGCCGGCAACGCCCGCCATCTCTATTGGACGGTCGCCCAGCTCGTCGCCCACCACAGCTGCGGCGGCTGCAACCTGCGGCCGGGCGACCTCTTCGGCACCGGCACCATCTCCGGCCCCGGCGAAGGCGAGCTCGGCAGCCTGCTGGAGATTTCCGCCGGCGGCCGCCGGCCGCTGACGCTGCCGTCCGGCGAGACCCGCCGATTCCTGGAAGACGGCGACACCGTCGTGATGCGGGCGCGTTGCCGCCGCCCGGGCTTCGCCGCCATCGGCTTCGGCGAGTGCCGCGGCACGATCCTGCCGGCGCTCTGAGCCAGACTTGCGCCGCCGAAAAGGGCGCCGCGCCGCGACCGCTCCACCGGCTGCAACATGCCCTCGACTGCCGCGCCCGACTCAGAAAAGATCGGAACCAATACCCCTGTGCGGCGTTGGTCGGGCGCGCTGGAACGGAGCAACTGACGTGCAATTCTTCGAACGATTGCTGTTGCACTACGGAATCTATCGGCGGTATCCGCTCAGGCCCTGGCCGGCATTCAAGAACGCTTGGCGCGTGGCCTTCAGATAGGCGACAATTTCCCGCATGAGGGCCGATCGGGGCACCTTTCGTGCGCCGAGGCGGCCCTTCCTCGTATCGTCGCGTGCCGATGCTGCGCCGCGCCATGCGGGTGCAGTCGCGGGGGTAATCGACGCCGGCCGATTCGACGCCGGCCGTGGGGGAAGCGCATGTCGTCGGATATCGACCCGCAATCGGGATTTCGCCTGCCGCTGCCGAAGCGCGAGGATTTGGACGAGGCCGGCCGGCGCCACTATGACCGCGTGTCCGCGCCGGGCGCCTCGATCGCGGGCCTGCAAGGCCCGAGCGGCATGCGGGCCTGCAAGGCCCGAGCGGCATCCAGCTCTACAGCCCGAAGACGGCCGAGCACGTGCGCGCCCTCAACCGCTATCTGCGCTACGACGCCGGCTTTTCGCCGCGCGTGCGCGAAATCGCGATCCTTACCACCGCGCGCGAGATGGACAGCCAGTTCGAATGGGTCGCGCACGAGCCGGAGGCGTTGAAGGAGGGCGTCGCGGCGGCGGTCATCGACGTCATCAAGCACCGCAAGAGCACCGCCGGTCTCGACGAGACCGATGCGACGGTGATCGAGCTCGGGCGGCAGATTTTTCGCGACCACAAGGTGACGCCGGAGCTGTTCGCCAAGGCGAAGGCGCTGTTCGGCCCCCACAAGCTCATCGAGCTGGTCATGCTGATGGGCAATTATGCCGGCACGGCGGCGCTGCTCATCGCCGTCGACATGCAGCTGCACGCGGGAAAGCAGCCGCTGCTGCCGATTCCGTAGTTAGAAAAACGCCAGCGTGCGGATCTCGATGCTCTCGCGCGGCCGCGCATTGGGCGGCGAGGTCGGATCGTCGAAAGCGGTGTGCGCGGACCAGCGGGCGCGGCCATCCTTCGACGAATCGTAGACCTTGAAAACGAGCGCCTCGTCGCGCCGCATGCGCGGCAGCCAATACCAGCGATGGGCGGGATTGTAGGTGATCGCGTAGGTCTGGCCGACGCGGTTCGGATAGCGGCGCTCGGAGATCACGAGATCGTCGAACGCGATGCTGCGCGCGTCGCAGATCGCGAGCGGCGAGCTCTCGACCGGGTGGCGGATCGGCCGCCACACCTGGACGATGGCGAACCGGCGGGAGAGAAGATCGTCGGCCTCATCGGGCAGCAGGTCGCGCACGCGCTGCGGCCCCGACCATTCGGTGTAGTCGTTGTGCACGCGGCGCACCACCTCGCGGATCTTGCGGGCCTCGCGCAGCTCGCCGTCGGCCGTGCGCAGCGTATGGTCGAACACCACCACGCGCGACGCGCCGCTTTCGGCCTTCACCAGCGCTTCCATCTCGGGGTAATAGACCCGGCGGATCTCGTCCTCGTCGAAGAAATCCGCGACCTTGGTGTCGTGGCGGACGAAGCGGAAGCCGTCGCGATCGAGCGCAAATTTCTCCGGAGCGAGCCTGGCATTGCGGATGACGACCCGGCGCGGATCCTGCGTCCCGCCGGTGCGCACGTCGAGCGAGCCCGCCCCGCCGGTCTGGGTGAACAGCTTCTCGCCGTTATCCAGGATGTAGTTGACCGTTGCCTCGATCGTCTCGGGGATCGTGTCCTGCTCGATGACCGCAACCATCTCCGTGTCCTCTCTGTTGCACTATCTCGATGCGCGACGCCGCACGAGCCATGCTCGCTGCCGCTCCACGTAAGGATCGCTCCCGCGCCCCACAACGACCTCCCGACCGCAATGCTGCAATGCAGATCGGCCCAATCTCTCACCCTCGCACGGAACGCTGCAAGAAGAATATTCTGCGCCCGTTCCCGGGCCAAGGCGAAATGCTTCGCCCGCAACCGCCGCACGGAGGAGAACTCCGATTTCACGGGCATGACATTTGGCTTAGGCTTGTCGACATCGGACGTCCGCAAGGGGGCAAGCGACATGGACATCGACCTCGCGACATCCGGTTTCGACCGGATCGCCGGCGCCGATCCGCCGCTCGACACCGTCGCCCACGGCCTGACCTTCGGCGAAGGGCCGGTCTGGGACCGGCGCAACAAGCGGTTCCTGTGGGTCGACATCATCGGCGACACGATCTGGCAGTGGACGCCGGGCGTCGGCAAAGCGGTCCTGATCCATCCCTCGAGCCATGCCAACGGCATGACCTTCGACCGCGAGGGCAGGCTCACGGTCGCCGGCTGGTCGGCGCGCACGATCTGGCGGCTGGAGAAGGACGGCTCGATCGTCACCATCGCGTCGCGCTACCGCGGCAAGAAATTCAACAGCCCGAACGACATCATCGTGCGCTCCGACGGCAGCGTGTATTGGACCGACTCCGCCGGCGGGCTGGTGATCCCCGGCATGGTCGGGGAGGATTTGCAGCGCCAGCTCGATATCCAGGCGGTGTACCGCCTCACGCCGCGGGGCGAGGTGGCGCTGGTGGTCGAGGATACGGTCTATCCCAACGGGCTGTGCTTCAGCCCGGACGAATCCGTGCTCTACGTCAACGACACCCGGCTCGGCATCATCCGCGCCTTCGGCGTCGATGCCGACGGCGGCGTGCGCAACGGCCGCGTCTTCCACACCCTCACCGGCAGCGAGCCGGGCGTCGCCGACGGCATGAAGTGCGATCGGGAGGGCAATGTCTACTGCACCGGGCCGGGCGGCATCCACGTCATGGACAGGAACGGCCGGTTGCTCGGCCGGCTGCGCATTCCCGGCCACGCCACGAACCTGGCCTGGGGCGACGACGACTGGTGCTCGCTCTACGTCACGACCTATCACTTCGTCTTCCGCACCCGGCTGAAGATTCCCGGCGTCCCGGTCTGGTAGGAGCGCCCGCGTGACCTGGCAATTCGAGCTCGTCGCCGGACCCTATCAGGGCCCCGCCGGCGGCGTCGTCTGGCACGACGATGCCGTGCTGTTCAGCGTGATCGACGAGGGCCGCATCCTTCGCTTCGATCCGGACGGCAAGGCGGTCACCGAGTTCCGCCGCTACGCCAATCGGGTCAATGGATTGGCGCTCGGTCCGAGCGGCGAGCTCTACGGCGCCCAGGAAGGCGGACGGCGGCTGGTCGAGTTCGCGCCGGACGCAAGACTTGTCGCCGTCGATGCGCTGCTCGACGGGAAGTACCACAACCAACCCTGCGATCTCGTGGTCGATCGGCGACACCGCATCTGGTTCGCCGATCCGCGCCACGCGGTAATCCCGTTCGGTCCCGCGATCTTTCCCTTTCTCGATCACGCCTCGGTGCTGCGCCTCGAGCGCAACGACCGCCGCGCCTGGGTGGCGAGGCGCATCACCTACGACACCGTGTCGCCGCGCGCGGTGCTGCTGTCGGCGGACGAGAACACGCTCTACGTCGCCGACGGCGAGCCCGCCCCCGAGCACCGGCGGGAGCTGCGCGCCTATCCGATCGATGCCGAAGGCGCCGTCGATCACCCTGCGGTGCTGCACACCTTCGGCGCCGATCATCGCGGACCTCATCGCGGCATCGAAGGCATGTGCCTCGATGCCGAGGGCAACATCGTCGCCTGCGGCGGATGGAGCCGGAGCGGGCCGGGGCCGCTGATCTATGTCTTTTCGCCCCGCGGCGCCGTGATCGAGAGTCACCCCTTCCCCGCCGACCGGCCGAACCGCTGCTGTTTCGGCGGCAAAGCTCTTGATACGCTCTACGTGACCACCGCCGGCGGCGAGCTCTATCGCGCTAACACCGGCGGGCGTCGCGGCAGGAAAAGGTGACATGCGGCGGTCGACGAACAGTCGTTGCCTTGCGGTTGCGCTCGGCGCGCTCGTGCTCGGCTTTCCTTGCGCCGCCCGCGCGCAGGATTATCCGAGCCGATTCATCCGCGTGGTCGTCGGCCCGGGACCGGACATTCCGGCGCGCCTGTTCGGCGCCAAGATCACCGAGGTGCTGGGGCAGCAGGTCGTGATCGAGCCGCGGCCGGGCGCGGGCGGAACGATCGCCGCGCAGACGGTCGCGAACGCGCCCCCCGACGGCTACAGCCTGCTGCTCGCGACCGCGTCGTACACCATCAACACCGCCATGGCGCAGAGCCCGTTCGACCTGAGGAGAGACTTCGCGCCGATTGGCTTGGTCTCGGCGGCGCCGTTCGTGCTGGTGGTACATCCGAGCGTCCCGGCGCGCGATCTTGCCGAGCTCGTCGCGCTGGCCAAGGCCAATCCCGGCAAGCTCAACTACGCCTCCTCCGGCATCGGCACGCCGCCCCACCTCGCCGGCGAGCTGTTCAAATCGATGGCCGGCGTCGACATCGTGCACGTGCCCTTTCGCGAGGCCAATTCGGCGCTGAGCGCCGTGGTGAGCGGCTCCGTGCAGATGATGTTCTCGATCGCCTCGACCACCGTGTCGCAAATCGGCGGCGGCACCGTGCGCGGCATCGGCGTCACCTCGCTCAAGGGCACGCCGCTCGTGCCCGGCCTTCCCGCCATTGCCGAATCCGGGCTCCCCGGCTTCACGGTGATGGGCTGGAACGGATTCGTCGCGCCCAGAGCCACGCCGGCGGCGATCGTGGCGAAGCTCAATTCCGCGCTGCAGCGGGGTCTCGAGGATCCGGCGCTGCGCGAGCGCCTGGCGGCGGCGGGTTACGAGCCGGCGGAGCGCAATTCGCCCGACGACTTCGCGACGTTCATCGCCGCCGACACGAGCAAATGGGCCGCGCTCGTGGAGCAGACCAACATGAAGGTTCATTGACCACGGGAGGGCCGAATGCGAACGATCATCGCCACGATCGCAGCCGCCGTCACGATAGTCGCGGCGCCGGCGCCGGGCCGGGCGCAGTCCTGGCAGATGCCGCCCGACAATCTTCGCTGCCCGTCGAAATGGGGCGCCGACGACCAGCGCGGCTCGGGGAACCTGATGAAGCCCGCGACCGTCCTGCGCGCCGCAAAGCTGATCAGGACCGGCGAGGTGTTCGAGCTGGGCGCGCTGCTCTCCCCCAATCCCAAGGAGGCCTTCATCAATGCCGGCCGCGTCTTCAATATCTACACCAAGCCGTCGCCGCCGATTCCCAATGCCCGGCAGGTCAACGAGGAGCTCGTCGTCACCGAGCTCGGTCAGATCGGCACCCAGTTCGACGCCTTCGCCCATCAGATGTGGGGCGACAGCTTCTACAATTGCTTCAAGCTCGGCGACATCGGCACCCGCAGCGGCTTCAAGAAGCTCGGCGTCGAGCACGTCGGCGCGCTGATGACCCGCGGCGTGCTGATCGACGTCGCCGGGCTCAAGGGGGTCGACATGCTCCCGACCTCCTACGTCATCACGCCCGAGGATCTGCGCGCGGCGCTCGCCAAGGCCGGCCAGACGCTCGAGCCCGGCGACGCGGTGATCATTCGCACCGGCTGGTCGAAGCTGATGGGTCAGGACAACCAGCGCTACGGCACCGCGAACGCCGGCATCGGCATCGCCGCGGCGCAATGGCTGGTCACGCAGGACCCGATGCTGATCGCGGCCGACAATTGCTGCGTCGAGGTGCGGCCCTCGGAGCCGCCGCACAGCCTGCCGGTGCACGCGATGATGCTGATCCAGCACGGCATCTACCTCGCCGAAAATCTCGAGCTCGAGGCGCTGGCCGCGGCGCACGCCAATGAATTCGCCTTCATCGTCCAGCCGTTGAAGATCAAGGGCGCTACCGGCTCGGCGATCGCGCCGATCGCCGTTCGCTGAGGCCGGCGATATCGCATCGGCCCGTATCCGATGAAACGATCGATTCGATGAACCCGCTCTCATCCGTCGGCGTAGCGTTCGCGAGACGACTCCGCTTGCTGTGCCGGGTCGAGCCGCACACGCGCCGTGGAAAGCTTTGCCCTCTCCCCTTGTGGGAGAGGGCGGCGATACCGTCGCAACAAACTCGATTGGGTGAGGGGGCCCCCTCACCCATTCTTTCTGTTGCGCTGTCTGAGCTGCCCTCTCCCACAAGGGGAG
>WNFC01000124.1_pt1 | contig 69946 bp, 98 predicted proteins | sample 5400541 | NCBI WGS metagenome assembly WNFC01 (sample SAMN13153342, study PRJNA577476) | soil metagenome | isolation source: 120 cm saprolite under Douglas fir tree site 2 hole 2 replicate 1 | place: USA:California | collected 2015-04-18
ATCTACTTTGAGTCAATGCCTTCGCCATTTCTGACGTATTCGCACATAGCCCGCTGTCTCAATAAGGATTTTAATACGCATTTTACGGGTGACGCAGTACGAAAGCGCTACAAGCGTTGGATTAAAAATCCAGATATCAAACTGCTAGGCGCTAAAACGGTAAATGTCGCACACACCCCCGAGACGGCTGACAGCACTTTGCAAACATTGCAAAAGCGCATTGATGAGCTGGAGTCTCGAAAATCGAGCGATACTCAAGAACAGGTGGTGGCGAATCTGCGAGCAACGCTGAACTCTACAGAACGCAAGTGGAAGGAAGCGCAAAAACAATCGACGGTCACTGAGCTTGTGCGTGAGACAGTGCGCGAAGTGGTAATCGCATTTCCTCCTCCGCCAGAGCCATGTGTGCTCAAAACTGTCGAGAATAAACACGAACAAGAAGCAGTTCTTATGTTGTGTTGTTTGCACATGGGGGAGGTTGTGAGTGCAGCAGAAACGAACGGCTTTGGTGAGTATAATATGGCCGTTGCTCAAGCGCGTTTTCAAAGTGTTGTTGATAGCGTTATTGACCTGGTGCGTGATCATCCTGGTGCGTGATCATCATCGCGGCGAACGAATTAGGAAGCTCTGGGTTATTAATCTGGGTGATAATGTTTCTGGTGATATACATGAGGAGTTGTCAATAACCAATGAACGACCTGTTATTACTCAAACTCTGTCTGCTGCTTATTTGCTTGCTTTGGGTATTCGAGACCTGGCCGCGAACTTTGAATGTGTTGAAATGGTGGGTTTACCTGGCAATCATGGGCGCAATCGTAAGAAGCCTATGCACAAACTGAAGACGGAGGACAGCTTCGACCGTATGACCTATGAGACAGTGGGTTTGTTGTGTGCAAACATTGCAAACTTTACGATGACGATTCCTCCCGCCTACTGGGTACGCCAGGTGATCAATGAGGTGCCATTTGTGTTTCTCCATGGAGATAATCTGAAGGCGTGGAATCAAATACCGTTTTACGGGATGTATCGAATGAATGCAAACTTTACCACGATGCACGCACAGAGAGGGGAGTATTTTAAGTACCTTGGTATTGGACATTTTCACCAGGTTGGTATGTTCCCCAAAAGCGGCGGCGAGCTGCTCATGACAGGAAGCCTTAAAGGTCCAGACGAGTACAGTTTAGATGTGCTTCAACAAGGGAGTGAACCTGAGCAATTGTTCTTTGGTGTACATCCAAAGCGTGGGGTATCCTTTCGATATCCGATTAATGCCCGAGATGCAACACCCGAGACAGAGAGTCGGTATCAGTTTCAGCTCGCCAGCGTCACACTGGCAGATATGGCTCATAAGATAGGATTACTCTAATGGCACAACGACGTCACTATGTGTTCATCTCTGGCCCGTATGTGGGTGAGTACACCCACGACGCGGCGAGTTACTTCAAAATTCAGGCCAATATCACCCGTGTGCACGAAGTGAGTGCTGCGTTGGCGAGACTTGGGTACGGATTTTTCGCTCCGCATGTGCATAGTGCTCACAATGAGGTTATCATGCCGGAAGTTTTACCAGAGTATTGGTACGAGCTTGATTGCCATTTTTTGCGTGCTTGTGATGCCTTACTTGTGCTGCCGGGTTATAGTAAGGGTGTGGAAAAAGAAATGGAACTGGCGCGTTCCTTAGGTATGCCAGTTTTTCACAACTTACTAGATTTAATTGAGGACTTCCCTGCTTGGAAGGTGCGCAATGACACTTGATTCGTGTGAGCACTGTGGAAAAAGGGGTGTATCTGTGAGGGCGTTTTATTGTGAGTGTCTGATGTGTGAGCAATGCGTAAGTGAGAGCAGAGAGATCGGTGACTGCCTGGCGTGTGGCGATTGGCTCTATGAAAACGACGAAGAAGGGGAAGAAGAGTGAGCGTACTTTCAGATCAAGATATCATCCATCGAGTCACTTTTCACAATATGATTGATCCGTTTGTCGGTTTCCAAGTTCGTAAACAGGGAGCAAAGCCGCTTATTAGCTACGGGCTTAGTAGTTATGGGTACGATATCCGGCTTAGTGAAGAGTTTATGATGCCTATTGCACATCCGATGTCTATTGATCCGAAGTATCCGAATGAGCGGCAGTTTATGAAGTTCTCGTTACCCATATTTGTGCTGAGTGCTAATAGCTTTGTGCTGGCACGTAGTATTGAGTACTTCAAGATTCCGCGTGACATTATGGGGATATGCACGGGGAAGTCTACCTATGCCCGATGTGGCGTTGTTGTCAATGTCACACCACTGGAGCCCGAATGGGAAGGGTATTTAACGCTGGAAATCAGCAATACGGGCAAAAATGACGTGCTGATTTACGCAAATGAGGGTATTGCACAGCTCACTTTTCACACCGCGACCAGTATCTGTAATGTGAGTTACGCAGATAAGAAAGGCAAATATCAGGGACAACAAGACATCACTCTTGCACAAGCGTAGAGGGGACTGATATTGTGCCAAAGTGTACATATTACACGTATCAGGGTGAAAAGCTCTCTATGACTGCGTGGGCACGTCGAAAAGGATGTGACCAAAAAACGTTGTGGTTTCGTTTGGTAAAACTTGGATGGTCCATCGACAAAGCTCTTGAAACTCCTTTGGAAGATCGCACTGTTACGCCTGGTGTGATGCTTTGGTGTCCAACACATGAGGTGGCCTGGTGTCGAGAGCCTGTCATTGAGAAAGTGAGCTTCTGGCACCCAATGACGCGGTTTATGGTCGCATTCGCTTTGGCCTATGCAAAGACGTATGGTTGTGAGAAGCAAATAACAATCCAAGAAGTGGCGTGTGATCGCTGTCAGTAGGAGATATGTATGCCGTTGGACTATACGGAGTTATGGAAGGATTTAGATACAACGGGGTATGCCGTTCTTGCTCTTGCACAGCAGGAATATGCATCGAAGGGAGACCGCTTTGAGAATTTTCGTAAAATTGCCACATTGTGTGGGCTGTCTGTGCGTCATGTCATCCTCATATTTCTTACGAAACATCTTATCTCTATTGAGAAAGGTGTGTCGTTGCGGGAGGATATGAAGGGCCGGTATGTCGATGTCATGAATTATCTGCGCCTGCTGTATGCGTGGGATATCGAAGAAGGGGGTAAAAATGTCTCGTAAAAAAAGGTTTGAAGCGGCGCAGAATAAGTTGGATACACCTCCCCATGTGCTCAATGATAATGATTGGAGTGTTCTTCTGACACCGGGACCGCTAGGTGTTGATTGGTCATGGACCACGCAATTTGCGGTCATTGTGGGGTGTATTATCGTCATAGGTTTAATGGCAGTATTTGGGGGTTGCAAATGATTGATGTTGGAATATATGTGATGCTTGCTGTTTCGTTAGTGTGCTTGGCAGTGTGGTGGTGTTTTGGAGGTAAAAATGATTGATGTGCTTGTTATCACGGTTGGCATTACGTTTTATGTGACTATGCTTGTCTACGCATTGCGCGGGGTACCCACCCGTGGCAAATTTTAAAAACTACACGTTTTTGCAGGCGGTGATGCAGCCCGAGAGAACAACAGTTGTCGGGGATATCGAGCGATGGGCAGAGCTGTATCTCGATAGCGGACAGCATCTCATCGAGTGGAACGAGAGGATGGGGGCAATGCGCAAGCATTTTGCTGACGAAAACGCGCCCCCAGATACCATGCGGTTTTCGACATTTCATTAGCTATTACACACCAAGTGAAGGGCTGTGATTGGGGCAATTTGCTTTGTTACAGTCTTTCACTTGTAGGGTCACCACTGCCTGCCACAGAGAACGTCTATCGTCTTCGCATGTTTTCATCGCGGCTTCGAGCCGTCGATAGAGCAAGGCGAGGGCCCCTGCCAAAGCCCCAATTCCGCTGTAGAGAATCTGGTCACTGCTTGTCATTATTGCACCTATTGAGTTATTGCTGCGGCTCTTGTTGATAGACGGCATTCTGCGCACCTGCACGCGCAACAATTGTTCGTGCAGCCGCTAGTTTCCAGGTTTCACTTTTCGACGAACTGAGAATGTCTACGGCAAGTTTGGCAGATTGCGGGTTAAAGTGTAATTCTTTCAACACTGCTGCTTTTCGTGCATTGGACATGAGTGCCGCAGCTTCTGTCGTCAAGCCAGCAACACCCGCAATGTTATATGGCACACCAAACATATGAGCAAACGTCATAACAGCGACATCCTGAATACGTCGTACACCGCGTGGTATAGAGGTAAACGCGGCTGGGACACCAGATGCCGTGGCCGATTCAAGTTCAGCAGAACGTTGAAGTGCAAAGTCAATGAGTTTCATATTTTCTGCGTGCTTTGGAGCTATGCGCTTAATGATACGCCCATAGCCTTGCTCATTACTGAGAAATTTTCGCATAACATCTGGCGGTGCAATAGCCGCATTTCCACCGAGACGTTTACTCAGAGCTTCTCCCGCAGCCCCCGCACTTTCCCTTTCGACAAAACGCTGCCACAATGACCCCATGAGTGTTTTTGTGGCAACCGGGTCGCTTCCCGTCAACTTTTTAAAGTTTGCAAAGCGTACAAGTTGGTCTTCCACAGGAAGCCCCAATGTGCGATTGAGCCAGTCATCGACCCCAATACCAAGTTGTTTAAATGTCGAATCGTGTTCAAGAGCGTTAGCGACTGCTCCTTGTTTCCCAAATACCTGTTGGTACGCATCATTCATATCTTTGTAATGGAGTTCATCGGCATCTGCTTTCACTTTGAGAAGTTGCACTTTCTCATCGTGCGCCATACGAATATCTTCAAGCTGTCGTACTTGTCCCGTTTCTGAACGTGCAGCAGCTCTTTTTTCTTCGAGAAGTTTTCGCTTTGCCGCAACAACCGCGTCTGTCCCAGTCTGACTTTGCAGGTTTTTTTGAAGTGTGATGTCTTGCTCACGTTTTTGCTGATCACGCAGCACATCATCAAGAGTGCGTTCACGTGCTTTAAACGCGCTATCCGCAGTGCGCTCCGCCAAAGTACGTTCATCTATTGCACCTTCTTTTAGCGCTTTCGCAGCAAGCTTGCTTGTGCTGATTGTTTCTTTGCCTTCTTCTGTTAGTTTTGTAAGGATGCCCGATTCCGCGACTTGCTGCCCTTGGTGTACTGCGGCTACATCTGCTATTGTTTGTAGTCTATCACTGATTGAGCTAAAGGAACGACGAAGTTCAGGGGTTTCGTCGATCATGGATTGACGTTGCTGAATCCATTTTTCGGCTTTTTTTATGTCAAATTTTCCGCTGCTCATCGTCTCTTGGTAAAATTCGTTTTTTATTGAGTCAAAAAGACGTGCTTTTGCGTCTTTGGCCGCAGCGAGTGCACTTGCATCACCTTTAAGCACATTGCCTTTTATGACGTCATTGAGATCAGAAAGATACGTTCTATACACGTCTTCATTTCGTAAACCCTTTAGTGACAGATTTCCTGATGTTGCACCCGGACCAGCCACATAAGCGCCAATATGATCAGGATTATGGAAAGGCTCACCAGTACGAGGATTGATAACTGTCGCATAATTGCCCGGTGTATCTCCAACGAAACGATGCATCTCTGTACGATAGCGCCCATTAATTCCACGAAGTTCGTCAAGTGCGGGAGTGCCCTCTGCAAGTAATTCCATATGACTTTCGACAAGATCGAAGAGCTGTTTTTGCACGATGCGGCGAGGACTGTCAATAGGCGTATTGCGCATATCCGCTAAAATACTTGAACGCACCTGTGAAAAATCGGAAAGAGCGAGTGGGGTCTTGTCAACCTCAGTTCCCATTGCTTCCGCTTTTGTCACCACGTAGTTATGTATATCGTGCAAAAGAGGATCAGGCTCGTACCTTTCACGCATTTGCAATTTCATTTTTTCATCAAAACTGCCACCAGGTCGTATGTCGTTCATGAATGTGCTAGTGTCTTTTGGTGTCGTTACCAGGTCTTTATAGGTTTCGTGAAGTTTTCCGTATTCTTTCCCAAAGTACCCCTCAACTTTTTTTTCTTTGTTACCAAAAGTTTTGTCCCAGAGGGTGGAAAAAAACGTTCCCGCTTTCTCGCCGCGTTCCTTTTGTGATGCTCGCACAGCTTTCTCGCCACCGGCAACCGCGCCAGGAGCACGCATGGCTGCGGCATCGCTCACATCCGCAAGTAATGTGCCCATTTCATCTTCATTGGCTTTTGTCTGTTTTGCTATGATAATTTCTTGTTTCTTTTGAGTCGCTTTGACCTCAGCTTTGACACCCTCTTTTTCGGTATCGGCAGCACGCACAGCAACGGTGTATTCATCATGCGCTGCTTGTCGGTCTTGAGTCAACTGATCTTGAAGTCTGCGATGTTCCGCAATTTTCGCATCATCTAGTTGTGTGCCTTGTTGTTGAGCTTTTTGCGCTTCTTGCTGCATTTGCTTATTTGCTTCACGCATCTTGTCTTCAACATCTTGCATCTTGGTTTCTGCGGTCAAGACAGCATTTGAGCGAGAATCAGCCAATGCGCGTTTGCCGAGAATCTCATTTTTTTGCAGAGCGTCCGCCTGCGCTTTCGCTTGTGCAAGGGCTTCCTGGCTTGCGGCAGAAGTTGCAGCCGCTTCTTGGACAGTGGTTTTTGCTTGTTCAACGATGGGTTCGAGTACTTCCGGTGGCGCGGCACCGAGCATTTCACCCGTTGCTTCTTGTGCTGCTTTAATGTTGGCGGCAGAACGTTGGCTTGCGGGAATACCAAAGCCTGCGGGGTCTTCTGCGGATCGAGCCGCTGCAACCTTTCCAAGTATTGGTGAACCAGTTTGCTCTGGTGCTGTGGGCTCGTAGCCACGGGAACCAAGTAGCTCTTTTGCTTTACCCGAAGTTTCTACTTTTTCGGCAATGTCTGGCACTTCTGTTTTCAACATGTCACGAACCGATTCAAGCATGCCGGTCTTGTTTGCAAGCGCCTTTGCGACTCGTGTTGCGGCCTGAGTCAGTTCCATCGTGCTCAATTCAGCGGCCATCTGCACACCGCCACCGCCACCCATTTCACGAACTCCCTGGCCGACTGTTGCCGCTGGAAGCGTTGTAAGTATTTGCTTAATAAGGTCTTTACTTAGTGTTGTGCCAGCTTTGAGTGCGGGGATGAGTGCTCTGGCAAGTGGTACGGAAATAGTCGTGCCTACTACCTCTTCGACAACGTGTTCTAAGACACGTAATCCAGGAGAGCTGGGATGTTTTATTTCCCCTGTAAGTTGTTCAAGAGGTTTACTGCCTATTGTCTCTACTTTTGCTCGTGTTTCAGGAGACATTTTGGCAAATTCAGGCACAAGTCCTAAGTCTTCGGCGCTTCGTGTTACAAAAGACCCTGCGGCTGTCACCAGACCAGGAATTTGTTCCGCGCCTTTTACTACAGCTCCGCCGATGGTACTCAGTACACCTTTTTCTTCACTGGGCTCTTCTGGTCCTGGAGGCGAATATTCCCCAGCAAGGACGCCTTCTGGGCTCATTCCGGCTGCTTCTTTTGGCGTTGCGAGTGTCTGTGGGGGTATTTGCTCAAGACCAAATTTCTTCTTAAGCGCTTCTGCGTGGCCAGGTGCAACTTTTCCCAACAAATCAAGCGCCGCTGTACCCGCCGCCTGGAGTGGGGATGGGGCTCCTTCTGTTGCTGAAGGCTCCGCACCTGGACCAAACACACGTTTATGAACGGCGCTCTTCCCCTCATCGGATGCCTTTTGATATTTCATGTCGTTTTTGGTCGCTTTATGAAAGCGATCAAGTTTCATATCAAAAGGCAATGCCTTAAATGCGGGATCATTAACAATATCCGCGAGGGTTTCTGGTTGCTTTTTGGTCGCAGTGGTATCAACAGGAGTCGTAAGGGGATTGTCAGCCATTATTTTTTCTCCGTACCCAAAATATCGTCCGCTTCAATCTCTCCTTTTGAGCGTGGGGGACTTGGAGGTGCCTGCGTTGCTGGAGCGGCTGTCGGCGCAACTGCTGCTACTGGTTTTGGAGCAGTACCACCACCAGGCGGTATCGGTTCTGAAACATCAACAGACGTAATGCCTAGTAGCATGCGCATATTGCGTTTGATTTGATTTTCCGCAGTTCTAAAGTCACTTTCGAGTCGCTCGCGTGTCGCAGGAAGAAAAGCTGATCCGACATTGATACGCGGTTGTAATTTAATTGTAGGCTCTAAAAATTTAAATGCGACATTGCCTGATGCTCCATCAAACATACGTGAAGACTTGGCCCCATATTCTGCAAGAAGCTTATCAAGTTGGATCATGTCAGGATCATTTTCCTTGGCGTAGCTGACAAGTTTATCAAAATTGTTGCCTACCCGTTTCATGAGCGCTGTGTCTTTGTACATATTATGCAAAGTGCCCCCTGGCCCGTACACTCGCGGAACAAGAGTACGCATTTCTGCCACCTGAGATAGCACGGGGATAGCCGCTTCAATTTGTTTGCGCTCTGATGGTGTCACTCGTATATAGTCTGCGGCATGCGCACGAAAATCACCCTTGGAAAATTCTGCTGGGACAGGTGCAAGCGTGTCTTTGTGCATAAAGTATTGGGCGTCTTTGGCCGGGAAGGGCTCATCCATTTTTGCTTCACTCTTGATACTGGCATCGAGTCGCTTTATCGTTTCCGCATCGCCAAGTTTTTCGTCTGACTTTTGTTGTTTTACTTTCTCTCGAACAGCAGCAAGCTCTGGTCCCGTCAAATCGTTAAAACGCTTTCCAGGAAAACTCACACGTGCTTCCATTTTGTAGGGATCAGTACTTTCATTTTCACGATCTTTTTCCGCTTGCGTTGTATTGCGTGCAAAGGTTATCACGTCAGGATTATCTCGTGCATACGCATCCACCGTCGTGCCCTTTGCCACATTGCCTGCATTAATTTCTTCGGCAAGTTTCTGGCCAATGATTTCACGATGTGCTTCATTCGTAACGATAGGCTTGGCTTTTTCTTCAGCCTGCATACGTGCTGTTGTCGTTGCGGCTGCTTCTTCGGCTTTAACGGGTATTTCAGCTTTGGCGGTTGCAATTTGCTGTTCAGATTGTTGTTGTCCGAGCTTTTTCGCTTTTGCCAGCTCTCTCGCATCGTTCACCCCAGCAGATTGGAGCGTTTCTTTAATTTGCGCGTCAGTGTAATTACGATTGGTAAGATCAGCATACGCATTGATTACTGCACGTTCACGCTTTTCTGGATCACCAGTAGCCACAGCCGCTGCAACCTGCTCTCGCGCAGGTGCGAGTGCATCACGTTCTGTTGTTGCGTCTTTTGTGTGAAGGAAATGAGCAAAATCGGCTGCGCTATGCACATGATCGAGCATGTCGAGCAGTTTCAAATTGTGTATGTCCGGTTTTAGGGCTTTTTTCGCTGCGGCAATCTCACGTTCTTCTTGAAAAAATCGTGTCTCTGCATCCTTCACGGCAGCTCGACGTGCGGCGAGAATAGCTTTTGGTTCTTCGTATGAGCCCACAAATGTCTTATCGGATTCTAGGGCCGCTTTCTTTTTCGCATCTTGAATAGTCAGTTCCGGCCCTAAGCCGTAATCCTCGCGTACCGACTTTCCTGGCTTGGGAGCAGGCGCGCCGGGGACTCCTGCTACTTGCATGGAGGTATCAGGTTCGCCTTCCTGGGGCTGCGCTGATGGTTTAGGGGCAGGCGCGCCGGGGCCTCCTGCTACTAGCATGGAGGTATCAGCAGGTTTCCCGGTGGCCGCTTGCACATTACCTTGTTGCTGACTCGCAAAATGGCGTTGAAATTGACCCTCAGCATCCGCCCCACGCTGCACGTAGGTCATCGTCTCCTTGAAGGGTGGAATCTTATTGCCCGCCTTTTCCACAGCTTTAGGTCCGGCATTGTACGCGGCACGAGCAAGCTGGGTGGACCCAAAGCGGGTCTTTTGCTGAGCATAGTATTTCAAACTGCCGTCAATATTTTCTTGGAGGTTCTCAGGATCGACGCCGAGTTCGTCTGCTGTGTCTTGCATGAGCTGGCCGATTCCAATTGCGCCTTTTTCACTGCGAGTAGCATGGTTAAAATTACTTTCTGTGCCGAAAAGCGAGTATGCTTCGTGCAGCGGCACTTTGTATTTAGCCGCCGATGCGTGAATAGCTGTGTCTATTTCCAGTCGGCGGTCAGGTGTGAGATTCTTATAGCCTGCGGTCCAGTCAAGCTTTTTTGTTTTTTGTGCGGCTGGTTGCTGCGGTTGTGGGAGTGTGGGTGCCGCTGGAGACGGTGGTGCCGCAGTGGGTGCAGATGGCGCTGTGGGTGCTGTAGGCGTACTTGGGATTTCTTCTTCAAGACCTTTTACAGGGGCTGGAGCTGCTGTTTCTTCCTCGTCAGTGCCTGGAAGCTGAAAAGGCGCTCTGCTTTTCACAGCAAAGGCATTGCCCCCAACTTTGAAGACGGGATGACCTTCCTTGCTTTTAAGCGCGCCTTTACCGAAGAAACCTTCCGTGCCCACGATGTCTTCTTGAGGTATCGGCTCGATTGACTTGCTCTTGTCATGCGACAATAATTTGAGCAATTCAAGTTGCTGCTGCTCATGGGAGGCTTTCAACTCTTCGGTCTGTTTTTGAAATCCATGCACAAGCCCTGCGCCAAATTGCAATGCTTGGGCAAAATCCCCAAATCCCGGCATAAAAAGTACCTACGCGCTTGTATTGTTGCTTGTCAAATCCGAAATACCGCTTGCAATATTGGTAAAACCGCTGGCCAAATCAAAACCTGTTTTAAAGGGATTAAATTCTTTTTGCTTTGCGGAAATATTAAAACTGCTTGGCGCTAAGAAATTTCCGTACCCAGGCTGAATCACACTCTGAGTTTGTGCTCCACGTGCCAGGGTTAATTGTCTTAAAGCCGCCACCAACTGTGGAGCCATGCCACTCGTTTCTTCATTTATAGGCCCGAAATCGCTGATACCCCCCTGGGCGGCACCTTCTCGGCCAGCCGCAAGGGCAAGATTGGGCGCTGCCTGGCCGTACTGCTGATTCACAAACGGCGAGGTTGCCGCACCGCCAAGAAAGGGTTGTGTCGTTGCAGCCTGTTGCCCTAAAAAGTCCGCAAGGAGGGGAAATTCAGTCGATTGTATAAGACGCCGTGTTTCCTCTGGGAACTCCTGTGTTGATATACCTGTGCCGGTCGCCTGTTGGCCAGAGGGTGCTTGGGGGCCAGACATTTCGGGCATATTCCCCGTGCTGTGCAGGATAGCCGACTCTATTTCGTAGGCCATAACAACGTCCTTATGACGGCGGTAAGAGATCCAATGGAATGGTAGTATCACTTACTGTTGGTTGTACATCAATCGTTTCTAGTCCTGAAGGTGTCGTATATGTGTCCCCGCCGCCACCTCCACCGCCAGTGCCACTTCCACCGAAGAGCTTACCCGCTTGTGTAATAAGTCCTGGAGTACCCGCGAGCAGGCTACCCAACCCTTCTGCATTTGTTGCAAAGGGTGACGTGCTAAGACTGCGGCTTGGTTCTCTTGCTACACCAGAGACCAGCGGTGAGAACCCACCGAGTGTCTTGTACATGCCTGCAAGTCCTGCTTGTTGCTCACCCTGAATAAGTCCGCCGTATTGGCGGGTTGCCCCGGCCAACGCTTTTCCTTGTTCTCGTTCTGTTTGACCACCACCAGCATAGCCAAGTTTTCGCGCAATGGCTTGTGAGGCACCAGAGTATTGACCACGCAACGCACTGAGACGATCAATAATACTCGGTAAAATCTCCGCAGCCGATCCTGATGCTTTTGCACGCAGAGCGGCGAGTGCTTCGAGAACACCACTCACTTGTAGGGGGACGCCTGCTACGGCAAGATTCCGCCCTTCTTGGAGGATAGCCGCACTATTTGGATCGTTCTTCAGGTCGCCTGTTCCGCCTGCGCCACCCACCAGCCCGGCAACCGCTGCTCCGCCACCCAATAAACCCCCACCAAGTTTTGCTAATGTGCTTGCCGTACTTGCACCCGAAGCAATCTGCCCTAGTGATGGAAGACCCGCAGCTCCTCCTGCTCCCGCATAGGCCCCTGCTCCGCCCGCAGCTCCACCAGCCTCAAGTCCCCCTACACCGACTTCTCCAGTAGCGCCAGCAGCCGTACTTAATTCTGCCCCCGCCGTCCCGATTTCTGCGCCAGTAACACCTGCTTCAGCCCCGGCAGCACCCGCTTCTGCCCCGGCAGCGGCACCCGCTCCCGCAGCGGCTGCTCCACCGCCCACGAGAAGCCCGCCTCCCACACCAGCAGTGAGGACTGCCCCGCCCAATAATCCGGCGAGGCCCGCATCGCTCAGTCCAAGAGGTAAATCGTCTGGGGTCCAGGTATATTGCCCAGTCTGCGGATTGAGTCGCGCCGAGCTTCCACTCCCCCCCGGCTGTGCACCAGATGATCCAGGAGGCGCGAGAATGCCCACAAAGTTTCCTTGTGGATCGTACACGCCACCTCTCGGCCCTTGCGCCGCACTGGGGTCCCATGTGCCGCCATTGGCATAGACGCTGTATATGCGCTGAAAGTCCTCAAGGCTTTGCCCTGGAGCTAGCGCAGATGTTGAAATCGAAGCAGCCATTCTCTACACCCCTTGTAGCAGCACTTTTTCCTGATAATCTTGATCCACACCTAGAGGTTTAAAAAAGCCCGAAAATTTATAGGGGATAAATGTCGTAGATGTGCTAGATACTATTGTAACTCGAAACGTTGAAGCCTGCAATCCTGAGGTGAGATAGAACGGCATCGACCGCCTTTGTGCCGCGGCAGTGAGGGTGCCAGTAAATGCTGGTGTTACTGACCCGTCTAAAAAGATTTTAATTGTGCAGTTGGCAGCCGCGAGCACATCGAGTTGGAGTCGCTTAAGTTGATGAATAAAATCAAATGTGACAACACCTGAATCCCAGAAAGTCAGCGCTTCAGGTTGAGGCTCACAGTAGCGTCCAAGACGGCTGATCATCACTCGTCCTGTTACAGAACCACTCACCTCCAGTGCTATGTCACGTCGAGATACTGTAGGATTTGCCGTAGGAAACTGCTGTACACTGGTATCCGTTGAAGTATTTAACGTGCCAAGAGTTTCTGATGATTGAGCACGATCATAGTATGCTTTCAGGGTGAGGTTTTGCGAAGTCGTATTTCCTTCGACTTCTGTGTGTGAGATAAACTTTCCGCGTTGTGGCTGTCCAATATCATAGGATTTTTCGCGTGCTGTTATTACAATAGCCGTTCCGTTGTCTGAATATGCGGTGGGATCTTCGATCTGGTACACACTACCGTCTGACCCCCCTACGATGAGTTTGCGGCGAAGAGTATCCAGAAAAAATGATCGAATAGACGCGACATTACTTGAGTCGAAAAAGATCTCGGTGAGACGCCCTGTCTGGATATTTGGCTTAAGCGTGAGATGCTTCCTTGTGCCGGTAGTCGCCTCGACATAAGCCATAACCAACACAGACCCAGTTGGCTCGTGTAAGAAAGCAAGGCGCACATCAGACAAATCTGTCGATACTGTGCTCCAGCCCAATTGGCCGTCAACCGTGATACCCTGAAAGAATTTGTCGATGGCAGATGTAAGTTTGACTTGCTGGCCGTTGACATCTTCGTAGATACCATCCTGGGAAACGAAAAATATCACACCGTCCCCTGCTGCCACCGAATCTTTCCCCACCGTACCCCGTGTGCCATCGAGGGCTACTGGTAGAAAGGTATCTTGCCCGACACCCACTACATTGTAGCTGAGCGCGGTGGACCATATACGTACCTGGGTGCTACTTGCAAGCCCGGCTACAACCTGGGTTGAACCATCACCTACAAGAGCAAAGCCCTTAGCAGGCCAATTATCAGCTCGGTTTTCCAAACGTTCATAGGGTTTCGAGATGTACAACTTGAAACCATCCACAATCATAAAGAAATGACCAGACCCGTCGGGTCCGAAGATAACACGAGTCGTGGTAGCTGCTGGCGGCACATCATTATCTGTTTCAAGCTGGATGTTGGTCAACACGAGAGTTGCATCAGACTTCGCATCGAGATATGGAGACGGATCATTCGATGGAATTGTGTCTACCAGTACAGCCGTTGTAAAAATGCCTCCCTTGCGAAAAATAAGGAGCCTGTCGTTCTGAGAGTCGCCGGGATTGTTTGCACCTCCCGTTCTCACATTGGTTGTGGTGAGATTGACCCGCTGGCGATCTACAACGAGAGGGGCTGTGTAAAGAACAACGCCACTGCCATCTTTTGGCGGATTTCCACGTCCCATTGTTGACGAATTGCGATAGCATGTTGTGTAACTGATCGTTCCTTCAAGCCCGATACCACCTCGTAGTTTTAAGTCATCAATATTAATTGCCACAGTCCCGGAATTATTTGTGAGAAAACCAATACGAAACACGCGAGCATTGGCGAAACTGCGATTTATATCCGTACCGTACCTCGTAAATTCTGATTTACGAATTTGAAGCTTCGTCCACTCATTTGTACCGCCCGAGAGTCTCGTCAGAGCTGCACCTTTAAAACTGAAATAGTTACGCCGCCAGGCATCCGCAATACTCGTTGTCGCACTATCAATATCAATATCCAATTGGATGTATGTGAGATTTTGTGGGTTATCGACACGGACCCAAAGAAAAATGTAGTCATCATTTTTTACAAGTGCATCACCACCAACCAATGTATCGAGATTGATGGCCACGACGTAGTCTTTTACCACAGTGCCAAATGTTGAAGCAGCAATAGAAAAAGACATACTCCCTGTACCTTCCTGAAAGACAGTCGCATCATCAGCAGGGCCAGCAGAGAGGCTTGAACCCGTCCACGTTGCAGCGCCACCAGCTTCAAAGCTGTCTATTTGTGTAAACAGATCGGTTGCAAGAGCGGCTGTGGTTGGCGCGAGAGTTGCAGGAAGTATTCCAATGAAGGTTGATGTCGCGCCATCGTCTTTTATGGCAACAGACTGATTGACAAAGTATTTGAGAAAGTGCCCGGCCCCATCGGGAGAATTAGCGTCAGAAAGCACTTGTGATCCCACGCCGATAATACCTAAGCCAGCGCCCCATGTATCATTATGTCGTGTCAAAAGGTTGTTCTGTTGGATGTAACTAATGATGTTTGTAGCGGATACAAAGAGTTTTGATATCCAGATAAGCGGCGGGAAAAAAGGCTGAAAAATAAACGTCCAACCCGGACGTGCCTCTATTTGCCCCAGTGTGCGATCAAGACGTACATTATTTGCACGTCGTAAAGCATCATCAGGAATAGCGTCACTATTTCCTACGAGTGTCGAACCTCGAAGCCACTTATTCAAATGAAAAGGGTTGAAAGACATTTAATTCTCTTTTACTGGCTCAGCTTCCTCAAGAAATTTTCCTTGGAGAAACTGCTGAATCTGCTGCACAAGGGGGAGGTACTTAATTGGGAGCTCTACAAGCAGTGCAATCAATTGATCAGATTCTTCGAGGGTCAGTATGCAAAGCTTTTTCATACATCTGCCTATGTTAGCTGTTCAAAGCGTGTGCGCATTTGGTAACCCAACACGTCATTTGCTGCTCCAGTGGTTGGAGACGCCCCAGTAATTTTAACGATACTTGTGTTCGCAGTCAAATCTGCTACCACCAGATTGGGAGTCACTGTGACAACGGAAGCAACACCGTTGGCCGTAAATACCCCCACAGCGGATACGTGGGTACTGTCTATACGTGCAAGTTCAAAAGTGCATGTCCAGTCAACATTGTTCGAAGTCACAACACCGGAATCAGCAATTGCTGTCCCGGCAAAAAAGAATTTGACTCGTTTGTTATTACCATTTGTCGCAAAATGACCGTTGGCGATACCGCGTAGTGACTTTCCATTTGTGTTTAACGCATTAATGGGTAACGTGTACGTAAAAAGCGTATCATCATTCGTGTCTGCGGTGTTACCAATGCCTGCGCTACTCGTTTGCACGTCTATAATGCCAACGAGCCCGGCAAATCCTGTCGATTGCCCTATTTGAAAGAGCACAGCACCGCGAGTAGCATTACTTGTAGACTGAAAAGTCAAATTGCCGCTTGCTGCGGTGTCTCCAATTAAGGTGGTACCGCCAGTGATACCAAAGTTGTTCGCCAGTAATGTGCTTGTGCCACCAGGAAAAGTGTATGTAAAAGCTCCTGTAACCGTAAAAGTCGAGGCAAATGCCCCAGTGGTTGTGAGGTTGCCGCCAAGCGTAATTGTTTCCCCGGTGTTTGCTACACCTGTACCGCCATACTGTCCAGCAATGACTGACCCCTGCCATGTACCAGTACTGATAGTTCCCAGCGTGGTAATGCTGGCCTGTCCAACATAGGTAGCTGCAATGTCAATAGTACTAATCGTACCACCGACAGAAAGTGAGGTGCTTCCACTCGTACTGATTCGATTCGCAGTTCCCGCTACACTGATACTCGTTGATGCAGTAAGGTTTAGATCAACCGTTAAGGTTTTGGGGGCTACACCGCCCTTAATCGAAAATCCAACAGCCAACGCGGTAAATGTCAATCCTGATGTCGTTGTGCTGATTGTCGTCGTAATAAGAGTCACGACTTGGTTCAACGTCGGGACATCTGTGGGCTGCACAGCAGGGGCTGCGTTGACAATGGGCGTTGTGTTCGCGTTAAACACCGTACCCGTCGGCGTTGTTTGCAATGTCAATGCTTGCGATTTTACAATAACATCAGTAGGATTTGATCCTGCTGCCACATTTATGATACTATTGCCGCCCACATCAAGGGAACTGAAAAGTTTGGGGTTACCGCGTAACCCAGTGACCCTATCAAGATGGTTGAAAACTTGTTGCAGCCAAAATTGTGTCGATACGCGCAATTCATCGACGGTACGTCCACTAATTTGCGGATTTCCTAGACTTTGTACAGCCATAGTGATTACCAAAAAGTGTCTGCGTTGGCCACATGAACGCCGAGAATCGTAGCTTGCACCGCAGTAGCATCTAATGCCACATCCACAGCCGTAAAGCGCAAATCCGTTTTTTCTGCGACTACAGCCGGTATGTTAGTTTCAAATATGACAAAGTTGGTACCCGTATTCGCTGGTGGCAAAGTGATTCGTCGGGTCCACGGCCCTCCCGCTGCCCGTGTGTGTATAACAATACTTACAAAATCACCCGCCTTGATCCTTTTAATCCCCGCTGAAACATGTTTTGCAAAAAATGTTCTTCCCGCAGGCACAGTCCATATCGCCTGTTGTGCTCGCCCTTGGCCAACAGGAATACGGCTAAGAATGGTCTGACTGAATGCCGTTCTTATTGTAATGTCGCCAACGTTACTCGCAGCCGAACCGACAGTCAAACCAATAAAACCGTTAATGCGGAAATATTGCTGTGTAAGTGCCACTGGCGTGGTGCCATTCAATGTCACGATCTGAGCTATGGGGTTGTAATCAGCGTCGAGACCGCTGACTGAGACCGTTCTCAAACCTGTTCCAGCCGCTGTATCATTCGCCGATGACGAAAGAACTTCGACAGCTACTGCACTTGTTGGAAATTGGTAGAGCCCACCAAGTGGCCATATATCTTGTGGAACAGTTGCTATATTTATATTTTCATTATGTCCAACAAAGAAAAAAGGAAGATGCCCATCTAACTGACCACCAAAAAGAAAACTGCGCACCAACTCCATTTGATAATCTTGAGCAATAACAAGCCCAGTAGGGTACTTCTTCATGCTACTTTTTCTTTATTTTTGGGGCTTTCGACGCCTTCAACATATCTGCTTTGATACTCTTCATGAGTTTTTTGGTCTGAGGATGCTCTAATGCCGCATGCTTGACCGCCTCATCAATATGATGATCAGCTTGTTCTTTATGCGTAGGCTCTTTCCACATACCTATATCAGATGATTTAGTTCGGGCCACTAGCTTTCCTCTTTTCCATGAGTTGAAGCCACATTTCTGCTAGTAAGTTTGCAGCATTGGCTACAGGCTGATTCTGTTGAGTTGTTTCCTTCATTGCGTGTAAATATACCCCATAATACACGATAAAGTCATCATAATCAAGAAGCGTGGGCATAACAACAGCGCCAAGGTTAGCGCTCACATCATCAGATGCGAACACAATTAAATTATTCACACCCGCATTGGCGAGTGGGTCATCAGGATCAAACACCACAACCGCTCCGGTGCGCGAAGGGGCAGGGATGATCCGCACGGTATTTCGTGTAATGTTGTCGTATGTCCAGTATCGAGGTTCCCCTATGAGTTTTTCCCATCCAGTGATATGTCGATCAAAGGAAGATTCAGTAACGTAGCGTAAAACTTTTTCATTGTACAATACATGTGATATATTCACATTGGTGGCGGGCAATGTGTAGATACTCTGGCCTGTGATCCCTTGCAGCCAACTGATTTGTGGAAAGTAATTTAGCCGCGCAAGTTTCTGAGCAGCTTCAGTGATTGACTGAGTTATCAGGGTGATATTACCGCCTGATACATCAATATCTTGAAGCATGAGTTGCACACGGGTGATTTCATTGGCAAGAGTGGTCACTATCCTAGCCTTTCTGCGACAGGATCTTGTAGTGCGAGATTTAATCCTGCTTTAATTCGGGCCAATCCACGCTCTGTCTGTGGAGCACCTTCTTTCATAATCAGCAAACCCGTGGCAATTTCCGCGATAACAGGGTGGTAGACAGCGGGAATGTCTGGGATGCCTGTTGGTGCTGCAAGAGCAAGAGGAGCAGGAGCGGCGCTGTATATGATCGTCAAGGTTGTCGCAGCGATGGGTCGTTTATACACACCAAGGAAGTATTGACCCCACATCCAATACTTTCGCACTTCGCCGTGCAAAGCGAACCAGTCATTACGCCCGGCGAGGCGTTTCACTGTTGTCTGTTCCAATTTTTGCAACTCTCCAGTTGCCGCAGTGGGCGTTGAAAGGTTGTCTGTCACATTGCCCAGAGAAACACGGCGCACATGGCGAAATCGGTTTCCAATAATATTCAGGCTTCCGTCAAGCAGTTCTCGCAAGTCAATAATTGGCTGATCCGTCGTGACAGCTACCGTTGTACGCACATAATTCAGCATAGGATAGGTCAGACATATAAGTCGCTGCGCGGGGTTAATCCCATGGTCTACGATTTCAGCATCGGTATAAAAAGTAGTTTGACTGCCTAATTTCTGTTCCACGAGAGTTACAAGAGCGCCAAGATTCACGATTATACTCCGCCAATGCCAAGAAAGATACTTGCAGAGGCTGTGGACAAATTATACAAACTCAAGGATGTGAGACTTCCACCGTTAATGCATAGAGGAGCATTTGCATTCAGTGTAAAACCATTTGCTTGTGCACTCACCCCGTGCAGACCAACTTTGATGGTTTGTGTCGGCACAATCAACAGAAATTGTATCGTCGTAATAGAAGAGATGATGGGACTAACACCACCAATAACCTGCACCGCAGTAACAGTCGCCAGGTTTATATTCGCGCCGAAAAAGATAGAATAGACTCCCGAGTTTGCAAAAGGCCAGGGGCCAATTGGGAGAGAGTCAATAATGCCTTTGAGATCGAGTTCCGCTTTAATAAGTGCTGACATAGACCCCTCTAAAATCCGCCAAAAAGAGCATCGAAGATGATGCCAGGCGCTGTTGGCATGAGTGCTTGTTTCGCTATAAAACTGACGTCGTTTCCAATCTCTGTAAATACCCCTACACTAGCCGTCATGGTGAGAGTCACATTAAAAGTTGCGCTTTGACCTGCCTCAACAAATGCTCCCACAACAGCGGAAAGGGGAGGTGTAGCGCGACCTATTTGCGCTGTTTGGCCTGTTAGCACAAAGACGCCAACAGCGGCTGGCATACCTAGTACTACGTTTAACGTTGCATTTTGCCCTGCTTCTACAAAGGTACCAACGTTCGCTGATACCTGTGCATCAACTCGGACCCCTGCAACACTTCCAAGTAAAGTAAACGCACCCACAATTGCTTGGAGTGGGCCACGCAATTGAGCAGCTTTTCCGTCTAGGGTGAATGAACCCTTGGCAGCAGTGATAGTAAATGCACTCACGGCACCCCCTACGTAATCGTAAGGATACCCGCAGTCGCGTCAAAAGCAACCGTGAAGGTGTCACCATTAGCTAGAGTAATCGACTGTCCGTAATCATAAAAACCAATCAAGTTTTTGTTGGTTGCCGTGACATTATATATGGCAACATACCGAAATGGCCCCATCACGCCAGTTGCCGTAAATACTACACTGTTGCCTGTGAGTTTTGCAATACCTGAAGCTTGAGAATACGCGTTCGCGCCAATGGCCGTACCACCAGTGAGATAGCCATTGCCATTCGCCAATTCTGTAGCACTGATATCCGCATAGACGTGGTTTCCCGCAACCGGCGCTGTGTTGGTCAGTAGAACTTTAAGGGTATCCGTATTGAGATTGTGCAATTTCTTGCCAATATCTTCCACAAAAAACTGAAATTTCTGGAAACTTGCCGTAAATCATCCCCTCACTGGTGCTTTGTGTTGTTGAGGCATAGGCAGCACACCAGCTTTTCTTTTTGCCTATATCTCTTGACGGCTAACATAACGTCAATAGTTCTTATCCTAAGATCCAACAAGCCACATAGTGACATTCGCCGTATTACCAGATGCGTTGGTAATCGCTATCGCGGTCACACTTGTGTCAGAAAACATATGAAATCCGCTGGCAATGAGTGTTATAGTGGTTCCACCATTGTAGCCCACTGAAATGGTTTGATCCGACGTGATAAGTAGACCCGTCACCGTGGTAATACCCTGTGTGCCTATAATACGTACAGCTTGTCCACTTACCCCGGTAACCACTTGCACAAGGAGGGGGCCGGTATCAATCGTTATTGCGAGTGCTTGGACGATATCTAGCGGCCCGGTAATACCAAGCGGTGTCGTTGTAGACATTTTTGCTTCAAGCCGTGCTATCCCTGCCATAATCCTATCCTATATATTCCGTTATATTCCCGCTCCGCCATTCCACACAGTGCTTCTCTCTCCCGCCGTTAAAACCCTATTCCAAACTTGTGTAGAATCAATAAGTCCGCTTAACGGATCAGTTCCGGCACCAATAGCTCCAAAATCAAACGTGCCTCCAGCGGCACCTAAATTTGCGAAATGGGCAGCAACTGAATCAATAGTTCCGTTATTTATTTGTAACTGAAGATTGACGCCATCATGCCATATCACAACGAAAGTCCAGTTGCCAAGAGTGAGAGTACTTGAAGACGTAATTGTACCAGCGAAACCCCCTTCAAATACTGCTCGTATTGCTGGTGTAGCACCCAGAGCGTATATGTACCAATTAAATTGACCCGCACCTGCTGTAGTACCTTGACTGATAATGGCCATTTGATTGCTTGCAGCTACACTTGTTAACTGCACCCAAAAAGCGATGGTGAAAGGATTGCTACCAAGATTAAACAATGGGCTATTCACATTTACTAGATAGTGATTAGGGTTCGTCAGCAAAAATTGTGCCGCATTTCTAATATGTCCCGTAACCCCAGCAATGCTATTCATTTCAGCGAGATTAAACGCGCTTATATGGTCCACACGTGTACCTGATACCTCATCCAAATCCCAACAAGCGACAAGGCCAGAAGACACGGCAGTACACGTCATATGAATATCCGGTGTTAAAGTTGCATCATTTCCAACTACCATAAATACGCCAGAAGGCACGGCAGGAAAATCTAGATGCAGGTCCCGTGTTAAAGTTGCACCATCATTTCCAAGTACATTTCCGACTACAATAAATACGCCGGTTCCTGCGGGGTTAGGAGGTTCGAAACCAGCTAAAATCCACACAGTGAGATCGGCAATATCTGCCGTTGCATTCGTAAGTGTCACAGTTGATAGTGTTGTACCGGATATGAGATGGAAACCCCCCGCTACTAATGCGACTGACGCGGTACCATTATACAAAACCGTAATATCCGTATCAGTTGTGATAAAAATCGTCTTGATGGAGCTTACACCCTGAGTACCAACAATGCGCAATTCCTGCCCGGTAACACCCGGCTGCACCTGAATCTGCATAGGACCCATAGCCACATTGCTACTCGACTCACGAAGTACATCAAGAGGTTCGACAACTTCTAATAATTCTACTGAGGATATTTTAGCGCTCACCCGCGTAACCGCTGCCACTATTTTTGTTACCCCCGATCACTATTAATACGCTTTGTCTGGAAAATATTACGCACATTGCTGTGAAAATATTTGCCGGGAGATTCCGCTTCCATCATTTCGGTATGGATAACTGGGTGCACACCTGAAAAAATGTACTCTTCACCCGTTTTGAACTTCACACCCAAGGTTTGCGTCTCATGCTCATAAGCAATACCGGCAATGTGTCCCGACTTTACCTCTGTGTAGTTCATTACCTCGATCCCCCTGTAAGTCGCGCCAGAGCTTCTGTGCGCATTATTGTAAGTGCTTGGGTAGCGCGATTCATGTCCGACGCCAGACGAAAAAGCCCTTCATCAATGAGGGCTGTGGGGTACATAATCAATACCTCATCATCAAGTTCGGGTCGATCTACACGTTGGATATAGAGACCGCGAATCGTGTAGGTGTTTTTGTCAGGTGTTGGGAACACGAATAGATTCCGCTGTGTGACCGTAAACTGCTCCGGCTTGGCATTCGTTGTGGATACCTGTCGGGCAAACGCATTCGGTTCAATATACGTCAAGTCGTCTATTTCAAACGTGTCGAATAAATAGATACCCCGCTTGTTCTGCACACGGGGGGTAATCAGACGCCCAAAATCTGCGGGAAGAGGATACTGTGCCACTCCAATTGTTGTCGTAGCAATGGACGTATTTTGTATCATGTAGGCAGGCAAATCCCCGCCGTCAGTAATGTCGAGGAGCGCCTGAAATAGATAAAGTTCAATCTCTGCCGCGTCGGCTTTTTTCGAATCGGGCTCGACGAGACCGAGACGCTCTGCTCGCTGGATCATGATGTCTACAAGGTCTGAAAATTTCAACATGAGTTATTCATAATCCTCTGTGTAGATCGCAGTCTTTTCTCCCTCGTCAACAACCTTTTCGTACTCTGCCCAATCCACACCCATTTCTTGAGCGCAGAGACGTTCAATTGCGGTCGCGAAAACGTGTTCCTTATGGTAGGGAGCACTCAGATCGTCTCCAGGCTCGCCCTCATCGAGATAATTGATATCGAAATCATCAATCACCGAAAATTTAATACTGCGTTGTTTCACTAAAAGCATTTCAACGAGTTCATGAATGAGAATAAGATGCGCATATTTCTCATTGCGATATTGTGTAATTCGCATTTCGAAAGCCTGAGGTTCTTCCCAGTAATCGCCACAGGTGTCGTAGCGTTGATCAATATTTTCTATGAACTCAATAGCTATGCGTTTCATTAGCAGTAGTAGTCCAAATCCGCCATAGGATTCGGTGTAGCCACAACAGGTGGCGGCTCATACGTTGGTGTAGCACAATGACAAGACATCCATGCTGGATGCTTCATATACTCGTATCGTTGATGCTCGCATACTGTACACCAACCAAGTGAGGGTGCTACCTCAAAGATAATAGTATCCTGTGCCGTAGGAAATCGTTCCATTTTATAGCCCATATCGCCGATAGCGACCGAACCCTAAACGCTCGCGTGAGGTGTAGAATCTCTGGCGAAAACGAGACTCCCCATTTACAAGGGTCCGCAGAATCTGTGTGTGCTCATCGACAAGTAAGGGTGTAACTTTTCCAGTGTCAGATGCCAGTTTCAGCAGGGCTTCAATCTTAATTGCCTCTGCATAAGGCACGGGGATATCTGTTCCATCCTGGACCTGTCGCTCAATAGCCTCAATAATGTAGGAGGCATCCGGTATTGGTGCAAAGTATATCAATCCTTGCGTTACCGTAAACCATGAGGGCTTGTTGGTCAGCCCAGGACTCCGTACTAGGTTGAACTTTGCCGGATTGTAATACGTCAAATTCGTTGTCTGCGTACCATCCGTATTTGTTATAGCCAAGCCCGAGCGATAGGTTTCTTCTGGTGCCCAGAAACCGTAGTTATCTGGGATATCATATTGCTCAACATTGGCTTGGGTAATGAAGAGCTGGCGATTAATCCGTATGAAATGCTGCAACTGATAACGATTCGCCAAATATCGCATTGATTCTACGAGATATGTTGATAATTCACTATCATCGACGAGCCCAGTGACTGGATCTTGGAGACCCAGCCGCTGTGCGCGTGGTCGAAGTTCGTTGATAAGAACTGCCAGGGTGGTCACGTCTCGTCCTTACGGTGCAGAACGCCAGATAACATTCAAACGCACTGTTTGATTTGTCGCAAATGTCGGTAATACAAACGTCGTTGCGACACCCGATGTCTGACTTTTCAAGCCCGTAGGATAGGCTATTGCTTCAAACTGCGTACATTGACCCGCAGTTGTACCAGATCCCAACGTGAAACTAAGAGATCCAGAAATATTCGTCGTAGTGATCGACGTTGGTGCAGCGGCAGACACGTTAGACGCACCGGCGCAATTGGCAACGTCAACTGCATAAATATACACGTATTCACCGCCATTGGGGGTCAGCGTCAAGGTAGCAGCCGACGTTGCGCTGCTCGCTGACTGAGTAGCAGAATCGAGTCGTGTAGGCGTCTGCTGTACCAGAGTGCCAGGGATACCCTGCGCATTCACAAACTGAGCGGACATGAGAAACAACCCACCGACTAAAGTCATCAGTAATCCACGTTTCATCGTAAACTCCTTTGTTAGTTTTTTTGACACAAAATAACACGTATTGTTGTTGGAAACTTCCCATTCAGCGCGTCAGGAACAGCCTGCGGAAACCCCAAAACAGGACGACCTCCTAACTGGGAATTGAGTATGTTCGTTGTTGAAGGCGTAATCACAGCAAAAGAACTAAAACTCCCAGCATTTTGCTGCCCGGCAGTTGTTGAAAGTAACATCGAGCCTGCTGCCTGCTGCACCTCTGAAAACCCAGATGGGCACCCAGTGAGAAACATGAAAATAGAACCGCTTGGTACTTGTATAGCACAGGACCAATTGGCTCCATCCCATGTGATTGATTGCCCAGTTGGGCAACTTGTGGGCGGCGCGACATTATATTGCGCATAACTTACCGTAGCGCCTAGTAAAAATAACACAACAAAAATCCAGTACTTCATATGTTTGCGTTTTTGCCTCCTATGAAATGCACTTCCAGGCTCCGTTTGCGCGCACCGCAAAACTACCTGTTTTGGCCCCTGCACTAGTGCAAGTACTATCAACAAGCGTCGGGGCATCACAATCATTGCAAAACGTTATTGCCCCATTTGCTGGCGTGCCGAGACTTGCAAAAGCTGTCGAACCCAAAAGAACTTCCCCAATAAACTGCCCAGCGTAATTGGTGGTACCTCCTGTAGGAGCATTTGCCGTTAATCCAAAGGCATTTGTTGCTGCTGTCACTGCTCCCGCCTGGATAAGCAAGCCATGCGTACTTGAAAGTGTTGCATTCGTGCCCGATACTGGAGCTCCAGTTACACAGAGGGTACACGTATTCGTTATTGTACTGCCGCCGACAAAACCGACTGTAGGAGCCTGGAAGAGGTTAAAGCGTTGAGTTGTCAATGCCCCTGTTGCCCATTGCACAGTACGAGCACTATTGAAGTTGGTATCGAAGCGCTCAGTACTCGCAGTTAATGCGGTGTGTGCCGCTCCTGTGAGCGTAAAACTCGCCGCGACAGTGGCAGTGCCTACCGCAGGAGTGTGAGTTATATGCCCGTATCCGTCAAGTGCGAGCCGTGTAGCAACTGCATTATCAGTCGTATTTGTCGTTGCTTGTTGTGAGGATGTTTGTAGATTTATGCCTCCCGATCCTGTACCTGTCGAAAGACCTGACGCCAAAACAAGGGTACCTGCATTTTTATCGGTCGCAGCAGAGGTAGCCGAACCGGACTGCACAGTGAGAGCATTTCCTGCGGTATTTGCAACCGGATTGCGGGCCATACTAACAGTCTTTGCCGCGTCCCCCGATATTTCGACGAATCCGGTCGTACCTCTAAAGATTACTGCATTGATATTACCCTGATTGGCCTCTCGAAAAGCAATATCCTTGCCCGTTGGTCTGTTGAGATACAAATTCGTGTCAGTTGTACTACTTATAAAGTTGTAGGTAGTTGCTGCAACAGAATTAGCGAGGCCAACTGCCATGTAGGCCGTACTTCCAGCCCAAGGACCTATGATCATTTCTGCGCCCGCAGCAGTTCCCTTAATATCGAGTAAAGCAGTCGGCACTGTCTGCCCAATACCTACATTGCCGCTGTCGATAATGCGCATTGACTCAGTTCCGCCGTTATTTCCAACTTGAAAAATAATAGCGTCGGTTGTCCCAACAGCACTTGTTGACTTGAATGTAAGTGTTGAGCCAACTGCTGTCCCACCAATAAACAACGGTGTTGTCAAACTTGTTGTAAGTGTTGGACTAGCACTCCACGCGGGTGCGACTCCTGCTCCACCAGATGTGATAACTTGTCCTGTCACGGGACTCACTAACTTAGCCAATGTACTTGCTGTATCGGCATACAGCATATCACCAATCGTATACGTCGAAAATCCCGTACCGCCGTATCCAGCCGTCCACGGTATTTGTGACACTATTTGCGCCTGCACAGACTGAGCAACAAGCATCATCCCAATAATGAGAAGACTGCCTAACCATTTTCGCATTGAGTTTACTCCTTGGATTTCGTCTCTTCAAACGCCTTTATTTTCTGGTTGGCCTCCGCAAGTTGTGCTTGAATCGCCTTCAATTTGATATCAGTACGTGCCAAGGTCTCTAGATACGATTCAGCATTGCCCCGAGAAGTGGCGTACACCAGCTTCATTACTTCGAGGTCTTCTGCACAGTTAGAAGGTTTGGCATCTTCCGCAAATACTGTTGTAACTCCCGCGAACAACGCACACACAACGAAATATCCGACTGCGCGATTCATAGACCACCTTTGTTGCTAGAATCTATCTGCTTCAACTTGTAATGTTCCGGTATTCGCCCCACCGCATGAGCCAAGCACGATATCCATACCATTCGCTGTAGTACTTGTCAAACCGGCAGTCCACGTAAGGGATGTAACCACTGTTCCGACAAATCCGGCTGGCGAAACCCAGATCGTTGTACCTGCCACTCCATCTTTGATTGTCAAAGTTGCTGAACCTGCTGAGCAGTACGCACTTGCACTGTAGAGGTGCACGCGAGTAGTTGCAGCTCCCGCGATAGATGTCGTCAAAGCAGTAGCTGCCGCACTTACGGTAGAAGTATTAAAGAGGGTTGACCCTTCAACAGGCGATACCGCAGATGTTGTCGATGAAGCTGTACCCGAAGATGCTGATGCAACGCCTGCAGAAATAACACCCTGATTGAATGTAACACTTACCTTCAACGTGCCATTCGCAGCGCCATCACTTGTTCGCGCTCGAAAAAGCTGAGCCCCACCAATAGAACACGTATAAATACCACTTACTGTCGCTGTCGTTGACTGCATACTCGTTGAAACATTTAAACAAGATACAGCTTGATAATTCGTAGCATCTTCTGTTACTTCAAAATTCAAGGTGCGATCAAAGCCTCCAGCCGCGACAACTTGCACAGTGGCGAGGGTAAGTCCCACAGTTGAAGGAGCAGTACCATTTCCAATAGCCCCTGTCGATTGGAGTGTTATGGGGCCTACTGATTGCTGGGCAAACACCTGAGATGCGCAGAGTAGAGCACCAAGTGTTATGAATGCATAAAGTAATCGCCGCACGTTGTCGTCTCCTTATTCTTTCTAATATTTCCGTATGGCGTACTGTCTGAGGGTACCCAAAGTCGTCTGCCCAGCTCCTAGTGTCACTGTGGCTCTAGGGGCTGTGCCTATCAGTCTCACGTACAAGCCTCTGTTGAAATAGCCATCCTTTTTCGAGTAGGCAAATACCTTTGCTTCAAACGCATGGGAATTTGTCAACTCTGGGCCGAGAAAATCGCTAAGACCTAGAAGAGGTTGTCTGTCGAGATCATAGACACTCATATGATTATCGACAGCCCCACCGGCCACAAGCGTGTATTCTTCGATTTTACCTGGGCCAAGAGCTATAAATCCGCTCTTTGTAAGCACTACAACTTGGGGGTAGCGCCGATAAAAACCGTCAACGTGTGTAAGTGCTTGAACAACCTGATCGAATAGGAGATGCCCAGCAGTGGTGCCTGCATCAATGCCTATAGCTCCGAGGCGCATCTGAGTAATCGCTGCCTGCGTTAATCCAGTAATCGTCGAACCCACCTGATTGCCGTCCAACCAAAACTGTAATGTGCCGTCTGCCGCGCCAGAATCAATGGTCATGCCGAGTTCAACAAGGTGATAAATATCGCGCTCAAATTCAGCTTGTACCGTAAGTGCGCCAATGGCAGTCGATCCCGTCTGTGCTGCGACAAGTTGTATAATACCAGCATTGTTGAGAATGCTGATAGTGCCTTGCTCAACTGCACCAGCAGATTGCACTGAAAGTATGGTGAAACGGTCACTTGTAGCCATAACCAGGTTATTTGTAACCTGCAAGAAAAATCGTACCCATATCGTCGTACCGAGCGCGGCTGTTACCACTGTCGTCTGCGCATAGGCGTCAGCCGTACCCAAAGCGATATTGATGTGATCGACATAGTTCCCACGATATGGCGCAACGCCGGGAAAGCCATTTCCCCACTTTTTGACGATGTCAAGAAGATGGATAACTTCCATCTTGCTTTGCGTATCAACAGTACTCGTCCATTCTGTGAAGTCTGACACTTCAAAAGTGGATTCGAACGGGTAAAAATCACTGGATGCCACTGCTTATTCTCCTTACACCCATACCATTTTCTTAAAAGGTGATCCCTGATCAAGCACAGGCTTACGTTTGAGCATAGCCTCGACTGCTGGGGGAATGTCAAAACCATACCCATCTAACTCTTGCCACATCTTCAGATGCCCTGCGCCGACATCATTGCGATACATAAGATCAGGGATGTGAATACGTTTTGCCGTCTCCATCAACGTTTTTGCCGCTCTGTCAATCGTTGTATCTTTCACTACGAGCGCACCAATGCAACCATCGGTAGGAGCGACACAATACATATCATCTTCTTTCCAAACACCTGACATCCATAATGTCCATGTATCAGCTTCATCAATGAGGACGGGGATATCGCCGGATGTCCTGTGTTCTTTACTCCCAAATGGGTAGGGTCCTACAGCCAAGCGAACGGCGGCAGCGAGGGAAGCGGTATCAACGTCAAAGGACCCCAATGTACCAGCGGCCAACTCTTCAAATGTTTCGCCCGCTGAGGTATGCCAGAGTTCGATAAAGTTTTGAATGCCTTCAAGGCCAAAACGAGGCGTTGCTTCCAATGCATACATTGCATCCTTCGTCACGATCATATTGAGATCAAAAGGGCCTTTGTACTTATCCCGTCGAAGCATGGGAGTGAATTTATCATGGAGTTTGCGAACCCAACTCGGGGTACCTTCAAATAAGTATACCGCATTTGACGAACATCCGGTTGCGGGTCCGATATCACCGGCCATGAGTTTCTTGGTTTCTTTGGTGGCATTCCAGGAGTTTTTGATCCAATCGTGCCCGTTGAACCATCCTTCAAGAGAGATTTCAATACCTTCTTCAAAATGCTGAAGGAGGAAATCAGCCTTTGGAATTTGCTTTTCAAGATGGTCAAACGCAAAAAGCAGTTCTTCATCGTCTTTTGCCACAAAAGTACAGGCAGATTCCTGATCACCAGACGGTTTAAACACCCACCGCTCACCCCGTTGTTGCACAAAAGCACGGGCTTTATCGTAACTGTTAAATCGGTGTGTTTCTGGGGTTTTAATGCCGAGACGTTTACATTCTTGAATAAAAAACCAGCGGTCCATTTCAAGATCGTCCGCATACGGGCAACTTCCAATAACACCAAAACCTGCCTTTTGGAGTTTCGCCGCTTCCTGTCCGAGTTTGCTCGACCCAAAAATGACGATATCGCCTTTTCGTGGATACGCCGTTGTGTGCTCGACAATTCCTTCAAGATTTGGCCGAGACCACGCCTCGTCGATGCGCAATACCACATCTTCGCCCTCAAGATGAAGCCTGTAACTTACACAGTCACCATCACCGTTTGGGCTCCACAGGAAAAATCTTGGCATCTATTCCATCTCAGTTATAATGACTGGATAATCCAATTTTAAATCTTCAAGATTGTAATCGGCTTCCCAATCAAAACCGTGCATGTCATTCAAGCTCAACTGACCCGAACGCGTTTGCGTATCAATAGCCTTTTCAAGATTTGTCGAAGAAAACCACGCCGGATTCACTTCCAATCGTCCCTGAAGCATGCGGTTGCCGACACGACAATACCCATCTACATATTGTTGAGATATGTGGACGTTAAGATAAATCGTGTCTTCTTCCGTACAGTCTTCTACCGTGTAACGTCTTTCATCAATCATATTATTCTGATCGTCCCGATTGATTGTGTTTCATACCCTTACGACTCGTAGACTTCTGTTTCTTCTGCATCAACATATCAAGAGCGAGATCGGGGTCATCAGTACGACCACTCTTCTCACTGCTACGTCCAGACATCTTTGAAGATGACTTGTTCTTATAGGTCTTCCCCACGATCTCTCATCTCCCTAGTAGGATTTCCCACTCATTTTCTTGGACTTGCCACCCTTTTTGCCGCGAGACTTCTGCTCCATCATGCCCTTGCCACCCGTCTTCTCATGTGGCTCTTCGTGAGGAGTACGCCCCGACATCTTGCCGTGCTTTTCTTTCTTCATTGCCTTCGCCATCACTTCTTTCCCTTCTTAGTTTTCTTTATTTTTTCGGGAAGACCTTTTTGTTTCGTTTTCGTGAAATCCTTCAACTGATCTTCACTCATACCAGTTTCTGTCTTCTTGCCCTTCTTCTTACGCCCCATCTCCGCGAACATGAACCGCGCCTGAGCCTTCGATTTTGCAGGAATTTTCGTATCCTCCCTGAAAAGCAGGGGCACCTTAAGGTGCCCCGACGTCACTTAGATGGCCGCTACAACGGTTACACCGCGAGCTAGTGGGCGATACCGCAAATACCATGTCACCAAGCCCGTATTCGCGCTCGTACCAGCAATATACTGAATAGACCCTGCTGGTACCATGAACTTTACAGTGCCAGTAGCGACTGTGCCACCAGTGGTGATTGTTGGTGCGGTAACAAAAGTTCCAACACACATACCTGAGGTACCAGCCGCAACACCAGACTGTGAAGCGGATGCCCCAGAGACAGTTGTTGCGCCACCGGATGTTGCATTCACATTAAACTGCAACGTTGTCGCTACTGCTTGAGCCGCTGTCTGCCAAATCCAGTAGAGACCAAGCACTTCAATAGGACCGCCCGCGATGGTAAAAATACTGACGGTTGCCAGCGAAATTGCCACACCACCAGCAGTAGTATTGACCGCCTGGTCAGTCTGGTTAAACAATTCGCGCACAACCTGAGCGATACTCACGTTGTTTGCAGGGGTTGCCGCAGCCGGAAACGTGAATGTGCCAGTACCCGAACCCAGCACATCCCATACCGATGTATTCGCAGGCATAATGGTACCGGAACCACGACGCACACCATCCTGAACGTAGCCAAGAACAGCCGCAATCGATACACCGTTGGTGTATGCAGCCGCCGTAGGATAGGTCGCAACACCTGCTGCACCGCTCAGATTGGCAATAGAACCCTTTGCATATGCCAGAAGGGACTTCGTAGTCCCGACAACATCAACGGTTGTGTCAGTCTTATTACCGATAACATCGCGTTCCAACAAGTCGGCGGTCGAGTTAGCCGTAGGCACAAGAAGAGAGGTGCTGCCGAGACCAGCCGCTGCGCCGCTACCGCCAGACCACACCTGTCCAGCCGCTGCATCATTGACTGAAGCAAACCAGGTAGAGCCCGTTACCGTATCCACAACATTCTTCGAGCCGTCCGTTACACCGCTGTTGTAGATCGTGCCGATAACACGAATATCAATAGCCGCCTGCGAAACAAAGTTGACAACCGCTGTCGAAGCGCGACCGTAAAAATCAAGATCAATAACACCCGTCGTAAGTGTGACAGCCGTACCACCAATGACCACACCCTGCACAGGAGCGGTGCCACCAGAGGTTTGGCCGAGAATACGCGCTCGCAAGTAGACGTTACTCACTGCCGACGTGAGAGCTATACCGAAAGGCGACACCGACTGAAGCGCTGAGGAAGGATCTTGCCATTCAACATCCAGATAACATCCACTCGCTTCGATATCAAACGGCTGGGTCAGGAGGGCCACACCGCATACGCCTACAACGTTATACATCTTAAAATCGACGGCATTGACAAGCAACGAAGCGCCTGCAACAGTACTGAACGTGAAGGTAGGACGCTGCGCACCAACACCCATGCCGATAACCGTAACACCCGCCGTACTCACGGTAATGCCGCCAATAGCCGTCACCGTTTCTGCGTGACTGGGCATTAAGATGATATAGTCACCCTTATTTGCACGGGCTTTAGCAAGAGCCTGAGTCAAGGTAGCAAGAGGGCGAAGCGGATCATCGCCAACATTGTTCGCCTTACCAACCACAGATGATACAAAGAACATCTTCCCAGTGGTAACTTGGGGAGACACGTTCAAAAATGGCGGGCCAAACCCTGCCAGAAGACTTGGATAACCGGCTAAAGGCATCTGAATTTCCTCTCAGGTGTGCGGGCTCTATGCTTTGACAGGCTCCGCAACAATGTCAATTACGGGCTCTGTTACAGCAACAGGCTCCGTCTCTTCCTGGTGTTTTTGCAATGATTGCAATGTCTTTTCAATCTTCTTCTTCACGTCAACAGGCCATTTTTGAGTTTTCGTGAGGTTATAAAAACGACCTGGATTGATTTTTGCCAACCCGACAAACTTATTGACACTCAGTCCATAACTCTTAATCAGAGGAATTGGCCAACCTTTTTCTACCTCTTCGACTACTTCTGTTTCCTCGACCTCTTCGACATCGAGCTCTGGTAAAATCGCGGCCCGAGGCGTAGGAGAGTCCTCATCTTCAGATAACTTACGAATCGCTTGCTCGTACCGCGACTCGGCAGCCTCGTACATCGGCTCAGACCAGTCAAGCTTTCGAAGAATGTTCTTCTTTGACCAATTTGCACTTTTTAACTGCAAAAAACTCATGTAAGCAGCATCATCCATTGTCGCAATCATATCTTCGAGGATTTGCTGCTCTGTTTGCGCGAACTTAATCGCCTCGAAACCTTGCCAGTATTTGCGAGGATCAGTCCCCGCTATCTTATTGCCACGAAGACGCGCAATATTGCGAAAATTAGGCTCGCTATTGTCTGGATCGAGCATCAGCAAACCTGTTTTCCACGCCAATACATCCTGCTGGTGTTGGCGTTCCCACGCCACGTGCCAGTCAATATGATTTGGACTGGGGATTTGCATCTGCTCATACGTCGGAAGCGCATGTGTAAACTTGGTTTCTAGCTCTTGGACCTTTCGAAAAACCTTGTTTTTTGTCTGCGTATCAAGTTGCGGAGGCGTACCCGTAGCTAGCATCTGTCGTTCACGCAACAGATGCTTTTCCATTGCCTCAACCTCGCCTTGGACACGACCAGCGCGAGTCTCATTAAGCATCGTTTGCGTTGTATCAATGGACAGTTCTAGCTCTTTCCTTTGATCAACATTAAAGTATGCCTTTTTCGCAAGTTCTCCGACTGAAAGATCATGTTCTGTCAAGGTCGTCATCAGCTAACCTTCATCTTTTTGTTGCCATGATCCTGGCGTGTCTTGTGACTCTTCACGCCAGTGCCTCCACCCGTCATTTTTCCTGCTGGCTTTGCGCCGGGGGCAGGGAGGTAATCAAATGGCACACCAGGATTTTTACTCTTTATCGAACCTGGATCGCCATAAAGACCCTTATACTGCTCAACTTTATGTGTCTTCCACATAGTTTACTCCTTTTTATTCGTCACCACCAGATTCACCACCATACAACGCAGTATCGTACAATGAAGTAATATAATGACCTAAAGAAAGTACGCTGTCACCTGCAATCATTGCTTGCAACGCATTATAAGCTGTGACAATATCTGCATCACATGGTGTGCCTACTGCCTGTGCAAAGGTGATCAAGACGCGATACATGTCGTGAGTACTGTCACTTCGTGTAACAGTAGACTCACTACCAAATTTGTCTGCGAATTTATCGCCAGCAAGTGCCATGATAACACGACCAGCCGATAGCGTTGCATCACCACTAATCTGGTTATACAAGCGAGTATATGCGCTTGCAAATGCCGATGAGCAGGGCTGATTCAGTACACCATCATAGGTAATATCAACCACAATGGTCTTTGCCATATTTACTCCTTTGCCAAAAATATAACACCCATGGTACAATTCAACAATGTCGGGTTGAGCTGATCACTCTAAATTCCCGCAGCCTACTTCTGTAGGAAGCCCGACAATCCACATAACCTAAGTAGGAGGTATCTCATGGAAAAACTCTGCGTTAATTGCGGTACGCCATTCGAATACACACCACGTAAAGGCGGCGGTGGCCGCGTCAAACAATATTGCACACATGCTTGCTACAATCAAGTTTTCAATGCCGCTAAATATGCAGCAAACAAAGAAGTAATGAAAGAACAAAAACGCCAGGACATGAATAAATGGCGTAAAACTCATCTCAAAGAAGCGCGAGAACGAAATCGTCGTTACAGAGAACAACATCGAAAAGAACTTGCTCAAAAACAGGTACCCTATACTATTGCGCGCCGCGCCCGTAAAGCTAGGGCACCTATAAACGATTTTAGTTCTGCTCAATGGCAAGAAATGAAAATCGCTTTTGAAAACCGCTGCGCGTACTGCGATAAAGAGTGCATCCGCCTGGAAATGGATCATATTACCGCGATATCTCAAGGCGGATCACATACTCTTCATAATATCGTACCTGCGTGTCGTAGTTGCAATGCGAGTAAACATGACAAAGGGCCATTAGTTCCCGTACAACCCTTACTTCTTACGCTAAGTAACCCAACTAAGTTAATTGGATTACGAAACGTTGCCGTAACTTAACCACCGCCAGTCCAACGCGAGCCAAGAATAGCGCATATAACCACTTGCCTTGAGCTGGAAAGTTTCAAAATCCACGACGCTGTTGAAATCTGGGGTTGTGTGGTCAAACCAAATCAGATTCTCATGCATCAATGCTTTATTGCACAGTGCCCAGTTGGTAGTTGACGTCCAATACAGAGGGACTTCGATAGACGCCGTGCTGGCTTCCGGGTTGCTGGAACGACGAGCGGTGTCTGCATCGCCGGGAGAGTCCTGAATTTCCATAGCCCGTTGCTCAAGTTCAATTGGCACAACGAGGCAATCAGGAATAACATTGATGATGAACCCGCGATCATTCGCAAAACGCCGCATCTGTTGACGCAGAGCGCGATACGAGGTAGGAGCTAAATCGGATACCGTGATGTTGTTGAAGCCGGTTGCCGTTGACACACCGTCTGCCCGAGTAGTGTGTGCTGCCGAGGCAAGAGGAACGCCTTCAGAACGATTATAGAAGAAGGAGTCATTCGAGGCCGCGAAGTTCCAAAGACGAGCGCCGTGAATCTGGCGAGTAATAACACCAGAACGCACCATCTTACGATAACGGTCCCCACGCATAATTCCCGTGAGATCGTCATCCATCATACGACGGGTCCAACGCAGTCCCTGCGTAAACTCAATGTGCGTTGCCACTGCATTGTACTGCTCGAAAAAACGTGTGTACTGGAGATTACCGCCGAAGGTATCCCATATCGGAAGTTCGCCGATAGTCGAGCGGCGCTCTTCGAACGTATCTGAAGTCTCCATCCCAAACCACAAGGGAAGTTGATCAGTGACAGACGCAAGCTCAAAATCCTTTATTTCACGATAACGTCTATCGACTAATGTCTGAAAACTAGCAAGATCTAAAATTGCCATGTTGCAAAATCCTTTTATTTATAGTGATGTCCATCTGTATCGTTCATCTACGATTCATCACTATAAACAGAAGCGGCTGTTGGGCGATGAACTCCAACAGGGTCGGCCAACCCTTGCCGCTCCTTTTCAACGAAAAACTTAGTAAGAATTAAGGAGTAAGGGGTATAAACCCCTAAATCCCATCATTATACTAAGAATTTTTATTATAGAAATGCAGTGTAGCAATCACATCCACAGTCACGATACTATTCTGCTCGTCAATATTCACATTGACAACGCGGAACTTCGCAGTAGACGTAGAAAATGCCACATTACCATTCGCCTGATCAAAAGGCGTGGTCAATGTCATTGCAACAGCCACACGACTAAAAGGCACACGAATGAACGTATCGTTCACAGCAATTGCGTTGACAAATGCGATACCCACAGTTGTCGAAGTGCTCGCAATCTGGCTTACCATTTTGCGAATTGAACCGGCATTGTTGCCAGTGCGACCCTTAATAAGCCCGCCAGACATATCCACTGTACCTACAAGTGCCGTAATAACAGTACCACCGGAACTCAGCACAGTATTCGTCAAAATATTGGCAGGAGCTGCTGTCGGCAATGCGGTGTTGTCTGCCGTCCCACCCGATACGATGAAGCGGAAAATAGCCAGCGGATTGGAATCCACACGCACTATATTCTCAAGACCACCAGTCGTTACGACAAGAAGCAAACCCGGCTCTTTTGTCGGCGCGGTGTTCGAAGTAGCCTGATCAAGCAGCACACCAACAACATCAGTTACCGAAGTTGTGCTGGAGGGGTTCGTTGCTTCGCCGATGTTCGATGCTGTTGCTTCGCGCACTGCAACCTGGCCAGCCGTAAGCGCTGCGCTGGCGAAATAATCCGCCAAAAAACTTTTTCCGCCGGAAAAACTTCCTACTACGCTTGCCATATCTAGTCTCCCTTAGTCTGGCAATTATCCAACAAATAGCATAGCGCGATCACGCTCTGCTTGTATCCTCTCACGAGCCTTTGTTTCACGTACCGACTTTTCGGTGAGCAACATCTCTTGACAATACTTACCTTCAGTTGACACATAAAGGTTCGTCGAGGTCTCTTGACGGCAATAGTCACACCCTGTGTTATCCGCATGGAAATTTTTAACGAGGGTGTAATTATACCGCTCCTGCCACTTTCGCGGCATTTTGTATTCGCACGAAGAGCACAAACAAAGGGCTTTTCGTAGCTGAATCATATCTGTAAGAAAGGACGAAAGCCCGTCAGGCCGTCTCCACTTGTGCAGCGGCAATGCCTTCGTAAGGTACCCAGCGCCTGTCTTTATCGTTTGGCCGATTTTCATCACGATGTTCCCGCAGTTGACGTAAAAAGTCTTTGACGATGGTGAGCGTTATTTCTTCCACCTGCTCATCTGGCATTGTCTTATTGCGAATAGTCAACCGAATTTTGCTCTCGCGTACATCAAGAATCCCGTCAATACGCGATGCCGCTGTTCCAATTTGCATATGGCGTATTCCGGTATCTTGTCTCACCACAATACTCCTTACCGAGGAGGCGATGCGGGACTTGCGCCCGGTTCTTCGTATAAATACGGTGTCTTACTCTATAAACGACCCCGCCATCGGTATCAAATCTCATTCGAGACACGCTAACAAATCCCGTATAACCAGATTTATGCAATGAGACAATGAATCATTTTCGACTTTTCCGGCACCAGAAGTAAACGTAAGAATAATTTTTTTGTCATCCAGATACAAAGTACCACTAGCCTCTGCTTCTCCTTGCACACTGAAACAAGAAGCATATCGTGTGCGATCATCATGTGCTTCATTGTCATACAGCATCGCTCTCTTCCTTCTTACAATTACGAAATTTAGCAGCAAATGCTTCTAAGGTTTCAAGCATTTCATCATTTATGTCATTAATACCACATTTTCGTAATGTGAAAGTAAGTGTATCCTCATGAAAACACAATTGAACAGAATAATTTTTAACGTAATGGTCAACGTCAGTGGTTAATTTCACTCAGTTTTCCTTACCACTATACACCTAATACTTCTTCAGGGCTTAATCCACGTGATATACGATAACGCACAGTACCCCGATCAATTCCATATTCTTCGGCCCAACGAGAAGCACTTTGTGTAATACCTTTGTATGTCATGCTCCAATGTTTTCTAACTATAGCATTTTTTGCGCGTTCTATACCTTCCACTTCCCCGTACTTGTTAATAAAGTGGTAAAGCCTTAACTCGCCAAGACCGAGTAAACGTGCCGCTTCCATAATCGGTACTGACTTACCTTCTACTTCAACATAACGCGTGCATTCACGATTCCATGTTGAAGTTTTTGCATCGACCCAACGGCAATTTCCTAATTCATAACCGCCGTTATTATCAATCCTGTCTAAATAAAAACCTTCAGGCTTTTCACCCATATCAGCTAAAAAATTCTCGAAAGATAAAAGCCAACGTGCACAAATAGTAATTCCTCGTTCGCCATACCGTGTATAAGAATGATCAGTTTTAAGGGTACAGCGTCTTTTCATAGAACGCCAAGCTGTATACGTCGATGTTTTTGTCATTCCATGCGTTGTAGCACGTTTACGTTGAGCTTCACTATTTTGATTTCTCATATTATCTCCTAAGAAGTTAAATACTAACCACCTTAGAAGATTATACCACCAAAATAGCATCTACGCACTTACCATTGGAGCCCATTTTCCCTGGCCCATGACCAGTTTGGACTACCACAAAATGGACAGCCTGCAAACGCACCCACTTGCGTAAAGACATCCTTGTCAATAGCACTCGAAAGCTGGTCAGCCGGGGTACCCACAGGAATCTGATAGACAGATCCAGTGATGACTGTACCAAATGACTGCATTTCGGGCTCCTGCGTAGCAACCGCGTCAATACCCTTGAAGCCGCATACCGTACAGGTCGCACGTAAGTCGTACTTGGTTTCAAACGGTGAGTAGGCAGCATTCGGGAACCTTCTTAATCTTGCCTTTCCAAAGCCTGCTGAGTAACTCATATGAATTCATCAATTATTATTTATTTGTGAAGTATCCGAGTGCCAGCATCATAGCACTCACGCCCGTATTCGTCCAGTCAGTCTTGGTCTGAGGAAGAGCCCCGACGATCCCTACTTGATGGAGAATAGCCAATGCCGCGCCGCATATAGTCGTCAATGTATCCTTGGACATACTTAATTCCTTACCCGACGATATTCCGTCAGGCGTCTTGACTTTTCAGGAGCAGAAAGATTGTCAAAAATCATCTTCGCTGCCGCTTTGTCGTCTGTAGGCCACTCTTTAGGCCAGGCTTTCAAACTTTTTAAATTGGCTATTTCATTGCGCTCATTTTGCGTGAGTAACTCAAGCGCCTCGACACTACGATTTCGTGCCGTCGATGTGGTACGACCATTCCCTGTTTGTGCAGCACCGTAAGTAGCAGAACGTGATTCTTGCCCTTGCCGTCTGCCCTCTGTGATGCCACTTTGTACTTTCAATTCAGATGCAAGCTGACGCACAATGCGTGCGTCCATCATCTTTGCTTTTCCACCAGCCGGATCGGGCACGGGGACAAGAAACTGATCATCATCAGGAAAAAACATTTTGTTCTGGGGATCATTCGCATACTCTTCATAGTTTTCAAATACTGCATGATAGAGTTCGCTGTTTGTATCCCCCATCTCTGGATGAATCACGCCAATGCGACTTTGCAATGTCGATTTCGCGCCGAATTTTTGTAGTGTACGTGTGACGATATTCTCGACATCTTCTTCTTTTGCCGGATTGCGTGGTGCTGCTGCGTTGGCTAAATAGGCTTCGACTTCATTGAGTTCTGAGTCATCGTTGTCAAGCCATTTCTGAAGGGCACTCTTCAATTTCCCAGAGGGTAACGCTTTTTCAGAGGTTTTATCTGCCGTTTTCCCGTTGGCTGTCGCAGAAATATGCCCTTCCATCCGGGCAACACGATCCGCAAGTTGATCACGCTCTGTGAGATTGCGTTTTGATTGCGTTTCCCACCCTGCCATTTGCTGTTTGTACCGCTCATTTTGCTTACGAAGTTCATCCAACTCCGTTTTCATCTGTATGGGGTCTTCCGCAGTACCTGTACCAATTCCCTCAACATCGTCCGTCCCATCGAGGCTTACAAGACTTGAGTGCGCTTTCACGGTCTTATCTTGCAAGGTGCTCTTTTCACCAGGCATGTTGTCATCCTTTTTCATTGATTTATGAGCGAATGCACTTCAGTAGTGCCATAAACCAATTCGCTGCTGGTAAGCACTGCGGAAGTTTTCTACAGATATAACTCTATTAAATTTTTTTCAAAAAAGCAAGCACCTAAAATACAGGAGATACTCGCCCTCGTATTCGCACAGGGGGGGTAACTTCTTTTTTCGCCATTTGCAGGTCCTCTTCCAGTGTTGGCTGATGCTGAATAGCCAGTGTCGTTAAGAACGCCTGCATGTGCTCCTCAAATGGATTTGGTAATTCCCCGAGATTATACAAGTCTTCCATCAACCTTTTCAACGTGTGCTTGACTCCCCGATGGAATTGTGTTTCCTGTTCGGTAGTTCCGAAAGCCTCTAAACGGGCATTCGTCTGCATTAACAAAGGGGTTATGATATTCTGCATGACAATTTTCCACCCGGCAGAGCGCACCATTTGCTGAAGAGCATCACGTTCTGCGGGACCAAACTTACTCGTAGCTGTCGTACTCACACACATCTCCATGATTGATGATATGCTTTTGTAAATCGTGCAGACTCTCTTCAATGCGACTCACAACCGTATCAAGTTGCACAAAGAACTTGTCGATTTTTACCAGAATATCTTCTAACTCTTCAATGCGCTGGCGAAATAATTTCATCGTGCTCCTCTTCTGCTGTACTACGCACTATTACTTCATGTGCAGGACATACATACATATATGGCGATATAAATGTCCATCCTCTTGGTAGACCCCCCAATAAAGCAGAATCAAGTTTAAAAGGATGATTGTATGTCGTCATTGTTTGGATTTCTGCGCAAAAAGTGCATTGATATTCTTCAGTGATTTTCATGCCTTCTTTCCCACTTGAGCTGTTTGCTGCTGCACAAATGCTTGCTGCTGATCCGGGGGGAGATTCTGATGCATAAAATCAGCAAGTTGCGAGGGCATTTGTCCTGTCTTATGATACTCCTGCGCCGCTGCCTGGATACCTTGCAATTTCTGCTGAGCCTCCTGCTGCCCCATCTGCTTGAGCTGCATTTCAAACTGGGCAATCTGCACCTCAACAGCCATGGTGCGCTGCTGCGTCTGTAACAAAGCAATCTCTTCGGGATAAATATCATCAAAACCGTGCTGATCAAATATCGCCCACATCCGTTTCAACATCAAACGAACTCCAAGAGGGTATTCTTGAAGCGCCGGTGACGTCATTTGGAAGAGCGACACCATCACTTGGCGATCAAATTGTTCCTCAGGATTCACTTCAACCGTTGCATCAAAAAATCCAGAGAGATTGTCCCGACCAATTGGCAGTGCAACATACTGCTCTTTTTGAGGTCTGCCTGTCTCCGAAAGCGGCTCACGCGCAAACAAACGATCCCACAATGTCGAGGCTTCGTCAGACGGTAACGATGGTTCTATTGCGCCCTTCGACTCAAAAATCTGCACATGCGTATCGTCAGGGAGAATTTCCTGCCATAACTTAAAGTGAAAACTGAGCATCGCCCCAAATTGTAGCGCAGCATGCCGCACAAGGGACCCATACGATTTACGCGCTTCCCCAAGAATGGCCATCGTTGCCGCTGCCGTGCGTGGCGCATTGGGTCGATCCGATGAACGTCCTAATGTGAGGTCTGAAACCTGCGAATCACGTTCGACGTTAGCCTGCGCAAGCTGAATCTGTTCTGAGAAGTGACGATTAAGCGATCTTGTGGGGGCAAACTGGACTCCGTTAACATCGTCGATTGGAACAGTAGTGCCAGGGCGCACTGTCCTGAGATCGGGCAATTCTCCGGTAAGGAAGGTATTGACAAATACATATGGTAACATTGACACTTCGCCATAGTTGACGAGTTGTTCGTGGAGTCGATTGATGAGGTCTTGCATGGATTCAAGTCGGTCTGCGACATTCATCCCCTTCCATTGACGCGGTTGCGGCCACACAGTTACCGGAAAAAATGGACGACGAGGGCGATCATCTTGGGGAAATACATCAATAAGCCGCCGTACACCAGCAATACGACCATGATTTCCGTCATTATTATGTGATGTGCCTTGAATTTGGGCATCTGGGAACCACGAAACAATAATATCTTCCTCATCACCTTCCTTCTCATCAAGCACAAAACGCTCGTAGGATTCCACAAATGGAATCGAATCGGGATGAAACTCAATGACCCGCTCACCGCCGCGCTCCAACTCCGCTCGCTTCCGATCCGTCATCTGCTGCGAATAGCCCATCTCGTCATAATCAGGAACCTCGAAACCTGCTCTCTCCATGCGTAAGAGATCGTCTGAGGTCAGGAAAAACTCCTGATGCACATATCGGCATTGAGGAAATTGGAGAGACTCCGCATCTGACGCGACAAGCAACATCCCCAAATCGAGCGCATCAATACGCACAATACGTTTGAGAAAACGACGTGCATCCTCAGAAGGAGCCTGCCAGGGGGGTGTCCACTGCGTAATTTTTGCTACACCCACTGAATCCATAAGAGCATCAAAGACGAGATCTGATGACACCTGCGCAAATGCCCCCTCGTTGGCAATTGCCAGGGGAGTTCCCAGAGACCAGCGCAAAAATCGTGTAGCAAGATCCGTCTTCTTCACATCCTCGTCACCAAACGCCGTCACCTGAATCTGATGGATATTCCCAAAGAGTGCATTCCAAATTTCTGAGTGCAGTTTCTCAAAGACATCCCGCGTATTGGGCATAAATAATCTAGCCGACTCTGGCCACGGACCGGGCGGGCGCAATGACGGATCAGCCAAAAATCGGCGATAACGATCCGCATGGCGTAAATCGAATTCTCCGCGAGAGCCGAGTGCTTCATCGCGATTTTCGATCACCTGGTTCGTGAGCTTGCTCCATTGCGCGTCTGAGAGACTCGTTATAAAACGAGCTTTGTCAGTTTGCGACATACCCTTTGCCTTTTCTTACACACCCGTGCGTGTTACACCCACTGGGGATATTCCCTCACGTTGCCGTTGCACAGACAGGCGGGCTGGCCCACGCAACTCCTGTCGTCTATTGCTCTCACGATCCGTTTTCCGTAATAAGACTGCACACAAATGGGAGAAGGCGTCTCCGAGATGATCCCATTTTGATTTCTTATTAGGTGCATCATTTCGTATATGTCCTTGTGAGTCAGTAGGATAATGCCATCCCCCATCAAGACAACGTACCAAAAGAGCTGCTGTCTGCGGATGTATGCGAATCCACGGCATTCCTCCAGGTGAGCGTGTGAGCGCGTCATGGAGAGCATCACGACGGGCCGACCAACTTACTGGTCCTGAGCGATATGGGGCATTACCAAGCGTCCTCATAATCATCCTCAAAGCTGTCTCTTCGCTGTCCGACTGCTCTCGTTCTACTGCCTCTGGACCACCACAATAACTCCACTGCGTACTTGGCTGCTGGGCTAGATACGGATGCACATACTGCTCTAACAATTGCTTCATACCGATGTTTTCTTGTGAAAATGCCCGATGCACAAGGAGGTAGCCCCCAGGGGATATCTGTGCCACAATACATGTCGGATTCAGTCCGTAGTCAAAACTGAGTAAGAGGGGCACATTCGGGATGACTGCCATGCCTGGCGCAAGATGGGCACTATTAAATTCGGGGGTCACTCGCTCGCCTACCTGCGCATATCCGAGACGCCCATCTACAAGTCGCGCCAGGAGATCTGTGCGCCCCGTTGCTTGGAGAATTTCCCTATTGCGCTGGATGTATCCCGGCGTTTCGATTTCCGCCGCGCACTCAGATGGTGGTACCATGAAAATAGCCGTACTGGCACGGACATTATTCCGAACCTGGATTTGCACGTCTGTCATCTCTACTTCATCATCGCCACCTGCCTCGTAGCCCGGAATATGGAAAAGTTGGGCAGTCCAATGATCCGCTGAGGGTGGATTAAATGTAATCTGCACAGTAGGTTCGGGTGAACCACGCAGTGACGTTACGGCAGATGTCAGCACAGACTCCGCTATACCAGATGCAACAAATTCCGTATTAGTGGCGAGAGGACATGGCTCTTCAAGCCAGAGTCCCGAGCATTCAAATGATTGAAATCTATCATGATCTGCAGGGGAATTGACCCCAAAAAAGTCAAATGTAATCAAAGGTTTATTGTTCACGATTATCGTGCAACGCTCAAACTCGTCGACTTTACCCGCCCATACTGAATACGGTGGTGGGCACCATTTACGAATAGTGCGCGCCGTCGTAATACCTATGTTTCTGCGAGTGTCACGCACCACTGCCCACTTTACCGGCCAGTGCGCCTTCCCCAGACGTTGGGCATGCACAATGGCCCTGAAAAGCCCGCCAGTCGTCTTTCCCGCTCCTCGCCCTCCCATACACAAGGTATAAAAAGCACGCGAAAGAATGAACCGCTCAATCATAGGGCCGGGAGTATAGTTTACTACGAGACTTTTCTCTGCCATACAAGTTCCTTATTCCTCACTCCTCTTTACATTATCGTAATCATATGCTATGATGACAGTTCACGCAAGAGCTTTTCTCCTCTCTCGTACATCATAGTGACCCTCTGCTTTCCTCGGGCGGGGGGTTTTCTTTTCAGGCAAAAAGCGTCGTAAAATACTTTGCGATACGACTCAAAATACGATCTACCATTTCAGTATCATATTTACTACAGAGCCATTCTTTCGCGTGCCTATTAAGTTTACTCGAATTGCAAGACCGACAGAGCGGAAGGATATTCCATACAACAGTACCGGGGCAGTTCTCCCAATCAAGCGGTATCCAATGATCCGCACACATTGTTTCATTATCTACCTCACATATTGCACAACGGTAGTTAAAAAACTCTAACGCCGTATTCCACTGTTCCGTTGTGAAATTCGCAGGTAACGCCAACTTACGTGCTCTGCGTCTCTGTTTCTTGGCCGCAACCTTTTCTGGGTATGTCCTTTCCCATTCTAATTGCTGCGCTCGTATACGTTCCTTATTTTTTCGATAGTAATTACACATATACGCCTTCTGTTCTGATGTGCGTACTTTCTGTTCTTTGCTTTTATTCGCTCGTTGACGCTGCTTCTTCTTTCGATTTTTCTCCCTGGCTTTTTCTGGGTGGTTTTTCCACCAATTGCGCTGTATTAAAAGCGCACAAGATTTGCAGTAAGACCGAAGACCTTTCTTATGTTTGTGAAAGTACTCTAGCGTAGCGAATTTCTCTTCACCACATTTTGAGCATGTGCGCATTACAAACTGTTCCACAGGCGCTCCTTGTTTTATAGGTACCCCCATGTTTCAATAACTCAGTATAACATGGGGGTACACAAAAAGTCAAGAAATAGCCAATCGGATTTGCACATATTATTCTGACAGGGGGTAGGGTACTTTTTTGAAGCAAAAAGTGGCCGTGGGCGTGCCCAGACAGAGACGTTATATACGAACTTAGGGGAGGTTAACGTACCCCTCATACCCTCTAGTACTACTACACAGCACCATACTCATCTACCCATCTATTCCCTAAGTCTACTCATCTATCTGTACTCGATAGGTATTTTAAAAATATATCTAGTACATAACAGAGCTGAGGGCACAGCACAGGAGGCGCAGCACTCTAATGAATACTTCACGCGCGCGCGCGCGCGTGGGTATACACATAGCTACCATATGCACAGGTAGGTAAAATCCATATTACCTATGGGCTCTTATATAGCCCGAAGGAACTTCCTACTTCAAATAAAAAAGACTAAGAAGTAGGAATAAAGGATAAAAGAGATGTGTTCTACATAATAGTGTTTCTTATTTGAAGTAGGAAGTCTCTATTCTCTATATAGGGGAAAGACAATGCCGACACCTGAAGCTTTAGACCGAAGCCGCGTTAATCGGGAGATAGAGCAATATCAAAAGTTTATAGGGGTTAACCCTCAGTACGTGGAAACCACGCGTTCTTTCCATGCCATCATTGCTCTCAATGAAGCCCAAGTATCACTAGAAGAAACCCTAACATTCCTACAAGAAAGGCCAGACTTAGCGTGTGGCGATCATCAGGACATCGACATTCGCTGCGGGACTATCCTGCACCTTGCAACAAAAATACTTGAGCACTTATCAGTGTGCGAGTCTAGCAGGCAGTTCCTTCGTCCTCAGCTCACACTAAAGAACAAGGGAGAATCGTCGTTGTGCGCCCCCGTGTCACAGACGTATCAGCTACCCGATGGGAGAATATGGGAAGATGGCGCACATGGTATACCTGCCAGTGCTCGCGAAGAGAAACGCAGTACATTCAGAGAGGTGCTTGAAGCCTATACCAATATCTACCCGGCAATACCTCTTGAGGCATATGGCAGCGATGCTATACGAGCACGTCTACCACTGCTCGTAGATGGGGTGCTTCATTTTCGTTTTCGCCATCTACACCTATGGCTCCGCAAGACTAAGCGTAGCGTCTATATGACACAGCAAGAATTTAGCCAACTCCTCACCACGAATAGGTACGAATCAGCGCTGATAACCATTCGTGTTGAGCACAAATATAATCAACTTAATTTCTGGCACAAGAAGTAACCTGGCCTACCGCTGTGTGCTGTGTGCCCGGTGAGAGCCCACTTACTCAGAGTGGGCTTTCCCAATCCGCAGATGCCCTACCGCCACCTCCTCTGCCGCAACCTCACCATTGACGTTGACTTGTTGGCCTAAATTTATTGTTATAGCCAACCCATCCTTTCGATTCTCGTCCACATCGGCATACATCCCCATGATCTTTGCCAGCTCCTTAAGAGCCTCCAGCTTGGCAAATTTGGGTTTGACTGTGCGGCCATCCTTCTTCTCAATGACCTCTAGACCGACGAGAGCCCTCCTCTGTGCCTCGCTCAGTTGCCCTTTAGGTCGTAGGTCCCACTCATCCGTCACGAAGGCTGAGACATCCACAGAGGCCATCTCAGCCAGGGATTTGATGACCTTCTCTGGGCTGAAATCAGACTCGCTGGCAAAGAGCGCACGATAATACTCAATAGCCTGGAGCACCAGGGGATTCTGCCGTAGCGTATTCGCAAGCACATGACCATTCCCGTCTGTCTCATACCCAGCCAGCAAGACAGCCCTCGTACCATTCCCATGCACCGCATACATCTCGGCAAAAGAGCGCTGCTTCGGCGTCAATTTTTTCAGCCACGCCATACCCACATCTTCTTGATTTTGAAGCTGTTTCATCGCCACGAAATCTTTTCCTCATTTTTCTTTCATTTTTAGTTGACAGCGGGATTGCCACTGGATACTATTAATCAAGGTCGTGAATCACAGTATAGCATGAAAGGTTGAAGGTATGAATCGTTATCGGTATGACATCTGTTTTTCCACAGACGTATGGGCAAAGGAGAGCGCCATCGTTGCTGTGCATGACATAGCTGGCAGGACTCTGTATGGCTACACAATCTTTGAGGGCCATGGGAGTTGGGCTGGCACACTGGAACCATCCTACACGCTTACAAGCATTCAGTTCGAGGACGATGCGGCCATTGATGCCATCGCCGAAGACATCAAGATGACGTTCGGCCAGGAATGTGTTCTGGTCGTCAAAACCCTTGTGCAGAGCAAACTGGTCTAACCTAAGGAGATTGAATCATGATCGCAGCAGTGCTTGTATGTGTTGGGCTTTTCATAGGCTGGCACGTCTTTGTTGGCTTCGTGCGGTTCGTAGACGCTATCGCCGTCTATTATCAGTACGAGAGAAAGAACAACTAACATGCAAACGAGAATCGACGAAAGCGCAGCTAACCTGAGGAAGGAATCGGCAATGGAAACATGGAAACGTGATCTTATCGGACAGGTAGTTAAATTTGGTCCTCATCATGCATGGGCATTGGTGACCGACGGGAAAGAAACCAACGCGGTACCTGAGGTTGTGTTGAGATTGGACGGGGGCACTGTCGCTGGTGCCACGTGGGTTGAAGTACGGCGTGCTTTCGAGACAGGCACAGCCATTGTGCGCATGTAAGAATATTGGAAAGGGTGGACGATCATGATTACCTACTCGGTCTATGTTGATGGGTGTTTGTGGGCAACTCGTATGGACGCGGAAACGGCATTTGCCCTGGTGTGCGAAGCCAATATCGAACTTGTATGCGAAAAAGAGAATGAGGCAATGAAATGAATACGCATCAATTTTGCATCCAGGAATGGTATGACTATGAAGGGTGGGAGACGATAGAAGTCTATGACAATATTCCAGAGGCTCTTACAGCCTTTCGGCTACTCGTTGAAGATAAGTCTTACACTAGATGCGAGCTACAACTCGCAGAGATACAAGTGCTAGCAACACACACATCCAAGAAGGCATAAATCATGAAACGAGATTTTTACACGGTGGAATTTTCATGGGCTGGGCAAAACTGGCTGACGCTCTCTGACGCAGAAATTGGCCGCTATGAGAATGAGCAGAAAGCACGGGCAGCGTACAATGGGTGGAAAGAAGTAAATGTCTATCCTCCACCCGCCCATGTGCGCTTGGTCTACCACCTTATTCTCGAAGAAGATTCACCGTGACCAAGCCAGCCTTTGTGCAGTACTATGTGCACATAAACATTATTGCCTAATTCTAAGGAGAAGTGATGGATATTCTTGATAGAAACGGTAAAGTGCTTGTAACGATTGCTCAAAAAGTTTTATCCGGCGCAAATCTGAGTAACACAGATTTGAGTGGGGCAGATTTGAGGGGTGCAGATTTGATTGGTGCAAATCTGCGTGGTGCTAGCTTGAGTGGTGCTAGCTTGAAGGGCACAGATTTGAGTGGTGCTAGCTTGAGTAACGCATATTTGAGTGGGGCAAATCTTCGTAACGCAGATTTGAGTGGTGCAGATTTGAGTGGCGCATATTTGAGTGGTGCAGATTTGCGTAACGCATATTTGAGTGGTGCAGATTTGCGTTACGCAGATTTGAGTGGTGCTAGCTTGAGTGGTGCAGATTTGAGTGGGGCAGATTTGCGTTACGCAGATTTGAGTGGGGCAGATTTGCGTTACGCAGATTTGAGTGGTGCTAGCTTGAGTGGCACATATTTGAGTGGTGCAGATTTGCGTTACGCAGATTTGAGTGGCGCAGATTTGAGTGGCGCAGATTTGAGGGGTGCAGATTTGATTGGTGCAAATCTGCGTGGTGCTAGCTTGAGTGGTGCAAAGCTCACTGCTCTCACAGTTGCGCGTTTAACTATTGTGCCTGTTGAAGGTGCTTTTATCGGATGGAAAAAATGTCGAGGTGACGTCATTGTCCAAGTATCCATTCCAGCGGATGCAAAACGTTCAAATGCGATAAGCAGAAAATGTAGGGCTGCGTATGTAGATGTCATTGGAATTTTTGGGGGGGAGGAGGGTATTTCCATTCATAACCCTACAATAGTTTACAGAGTTGGTAGTCGTGTGCATTGTGATAAGTGGAATGAGGACAGATGGGTGGAATGCGGGGGAGGTATTCACTTTTTCTTGACGCGGGAAGAAGCTGAGGCATATAACTAAAGGGAAAGTATGTGCTATCACGGCACATCTGATAGCGTGGAAATAGAAAGCGTATAGATAAGGAGTAGAGTTGTGTACAACCCTGATGCTCTCATGATTGCCGACTACGCGGCGAAGAGTCCCGTAAATACATTTCGCGTTGGGCTTTTTGTCCTCAGCACCATTAACCAACATTTTGAGTTTGTGCCACGCATGATGACGAACTATGAACGATACGGCATTCAGTCGAGGCAGTTTATGGGTTGGCAAAAAGTAGCTATACGTACCCTTGCTTTACAGCAAGATGCGCTTTTTGCTGCTGCACAAGGGTGGAGAAAGCGAAGAAGGAGTGCAGCTCATTACGCAGTGCGTGACCTTATCGAATACCCCGGTTTTGGCATTGTCAAGGCGTCATTTTTCGCACAACTTCTCCTGCCCCACTCTGGAGTGGGGTGCCTCGACCGACACAACCTGCGGCTCTATGGACTCTCAGAACGGGCATTCTCTACTGTGCCTACATCCATTGTCGGTGTTACCCGCAAAATAAATACGTACCTGGCACTCTGTCGAGAGCTTGGCGGGAGTGAGCCACTGTGGGACCGTTGGTGCGGGCACCTTGCTGCCTTGCGTCCACAGGTTTTTGATAATGTCGAAAGTGTAAGCAAACTCCATGTGCAATGTATCATAGGAGATAGAGCATGAAAATCGGGGATAAGGTCAAACTGTCGGCAAAGTTCTGGCAGCAGATGAAAGCGAACCAGGAGGTAGCTGATTGGGTAGGGGTTATCACAGGGATAACTGTTCTGAAAGAGACGCCGTTTTCCGTTGTTCGCGTTTTGTGGCAGGCAAACTGTCGGGGAAGCTACCTCGACCACAACCTCACTGTGATAGAAGAAGAGGGGATTGAATAATGCCTCGATATCTTATCGTATGGTCCGAGCTGGAAGAACTCCTTGAAAACGATGACAACGAAGGTGTGTGCGTTGCGTGTGGGGATATTATGGGGAATTGCGAGCCGGATGCACAACGTTACCCCTGCGATGGTTGCGGCAAAAAGACCGTGTATGGTGCGCAAGAAGTACTCATACGTGGGTGGTACAAAGAAGAGGAATAGGCTATGACAAAGAAGTCTATAGAACGCTTGACATGGGCGACATCTGAACAGCAGAAAAAAGCCCTCGCCCTTATTAATGGCCGGGTACACCCACATACCTATGCTTCAGTGCAGCTCTGGCTGAAACAGCATTACCTGCCTCGGTATGACGAGTGTGTCATGGTAGCTTTGAATGAAGTACTGAACTGTTACGGAGTAGAAACAGTTCAGTTTGGGAATCATGAGTGTTTTTACTACCTTAATACTGGTCATATGTACATGACAACCGTCGTGTATCGCAGTGACTTACAAAAGCGTTGGGATATTATTGACATGGGGACACTCATTGAGATGTATGAACGTAGGGGATATAAGATTCCCTAATACGAAGCTGAAAGGGAGAGGGAGATAGCCTAGGCTATCTCCCCTTCTTGCTTCCAGTATGTTTGTGTGAGAGTCTTGCCTGTTGCGTCAGGAAGTGTGACGTCTGTTTGATCCCACCCTATCATCCGCAAACGCTGAGCGAGTCCTGCCCTAGTTATACTTGGGTTGTACTTGATTTTTACGTGTGCAAGGAACTTAGTGAGACTTACATGCAGTTGAGTGTCCTGGTAGAAGCTTTCGTCACGGCGAAGAATGTCATAGGATAGGCCGCTCTTGAGGAGATTGCCTGCAAATTCTCGCAACCATTGCTGCGTCTCAGTAGTGGTACTGCTGTCGGTATTCTCTTCAACCTCCTTGAGCGCTATAAGAGCCTCTACCACTTTGTTCCAAGCTTTGCCAGGGATGGGAGCCAGGTACATGCTGGTTTGTTCAGCAACAAGTCTACGCCAGAGAGGTTGCTTCTCTACGGCGTCGAATTTCCCAAGGTCGACTTGCTGCCCAGAGGTGAGCACAAGTCGGTAGTGGCCGTCATCAGATCCCAGGCAGATAACCCGGTCAATCGGTAAGGGTACTGTCTGTGCAAGCACTTGGAGCGCAGCGGCGCGTTCCATCTTGTCAATGACGATAGCTTGCTGAGGGGGAGTTTCATGGAGATTAAAAATGGTCAAGCGGTATGAGGTCAGGTGTTTGCCATCGAGATTATGCGTTGTGCGCCAATGCTTCATGAGACGATAGATATCCTGAGGAGACCATCCGGCGTTATAGGCGTAGCGAGCGATGGCCATCTCTTCCTCTGAAGGGCTGGCGTACTCCTTCGTACTTTTCCTCTCCCATACGGCGTAGAAGGAAGGGTACTTGTCACAGAGTTGGTGGAACTGCGTGCCAGCGGGAGGGGAATCATCTTCCTCGTTGATGTCGATATCCTGGTATGTGCCGTGTTGTGGCTGAAGGGAAGCTGAAGGCTTTGTGGCCCCCTTGCTCAGATAGTTCATTAACCAGTCCATGAGGGAGGGTGGACATTCAGCAAGGCATTGTGCTGAATCTGGTAAATGCTGTCCTGTAACCGTAAAATAGCGACTGGTCGCGTACAATTCGCCCAGTTTGGTCTTGAGGGTTTTCGGCAGTACGCCGTACCCGTAGACATGCACACCAGTGCCTGAGGTACTGACTTCGCCATACGTATGTTTTACCTGGCGCAGAATCTCTTGTGCGTCGAGACCAAAAGTGTTATCTTCTTGGTTAAAACATTTATCAAGGTCAAGACCAAAGATGGTGTCATCATTCGTAAAGACGAATCCTATCCCAAGCTTTCCACTACTTGCAACACTGGTACCAAGAGCTTCGCTAAAAGTACCCCAGCAGTCAGGGTTTGTTGTGGAGCCATTGAATTGCGGGTTGTGAGGATTTGTGGGAATTTTTCCAATTTTCCCGTCTTTAGATGGAACTGCGCGCCAACACGTCCATCTGGGGACATCGCGTAGTTCTTGAGGTATGTTGTTAACGTTTGCGGGATCAAAAAGCATTTTTTCTCCTTAAAGGATAACAGGATGAGAGACCGTGAAAAACAGAACGCTTATAAACGTTCTCACTATGCTGCCAACAGAGAAAAGTACCGAGTAGCAAATGCTGCCTATCGTGAAACACACCCCGACGCAAATAAGGTTTCAAGTGCGAAGTGGCGCAAAGAAAATCCTGATAAAGCAAAAGCGGCTGATTCAGCTAAACGTTTAAAATACCCAGAGAAAATTATAGAGCGTAACGCACATTGGTACACAGAAAATGCTGAAAAGGCGAAAGCGTATAGTAAAAGCTACCGTAAAACACACCCCAGTAAAATAAAGGTTAACAATACACATTGGTACACAGAAAATGCTGAAAAGGCGAAAGCGTATAGTGCGTTACGGCGTAAAACACATAGCGTGGAAATACACGCACTTAATGCTGCATATCGCGCTAGAAAAAACAACGCTCCTCTAAATGATTTTAGTGCGCAACAATGGAAAGAAGTTCAAGTAACATTTGAACATTGTTGCGCATATTGCCACAGGTATTTTAAAGGTCATCTTACACAAGATCACGTTATACCCCTCATCAAGGGTGGCGCGCATACTTTGCATAACATTGTTCCTGCGTGTCGATCTTGTAACAGTAAAAAACGTACTGGACCACCTCCTTGTTCGGTCCAGCTTATTCTAGTAACTCTGGCTCTCCCAAAGGAGCAATAAGGTCAAAAAGCATGTTAGGCTTTCTCAGTATTATGGGTGTGGAGAGCTTTCGCAATGGCCTTGAGGGTGCTCATTGTGGGATTTTTGGAACACGCCCAGCCTTGTGCCAGCGCTGTGAGAGTCAGAGTACTCAGTTTAGCAGATTGCGCAAGGGTTTCCCAATTAAGTGGACATTTGCGCAAATCATCGCACAGTTCTTCGATAAGGGCATCATGACGGTCTTCCCAAGGGCTACTCATTTTCTTCTTCCTTCTTTATTTTAGTGGTTGACAATCGTTTATAGATTATGTACCATAATAGAAAGATCGTCAAGTGCACTTTGTAATGAAAGGTCCTCGATGGAAGACTATTGTGTCATTGCGGTGAATAAAGGGTAATAGAGTGGTCAAAATCACGGTGCAGCAGACAGATAGGTACTTTGTGGTCAGTTTTCCCTACAATCGGGATATTGTCGAGGAGATTAAAGAGATCCCTGGGCGAAAATACGATGCACCCACAAAGAGTTGGAAGGTACCTCTGGCACAGGTAAAGGCACTACAGCGGATTGTGGCGAAGTGGGAAAGTCCTATTGTGGCGGAAGAGCGAATTCCCATTGTGGAGCAGGATGCGAGTACTGTGTATCCTACGTGTAGCAGGAATAGACCGTGGGGTCACCAGCTCAAGACTTTACGAGCTATTTGGAACATGGAATCGGCACTTATTGATGGGATAATGGGGTGTGGCAAATCAAAAATTATTGTGGATTACGTGCTCAACAAACCAGATATCCATAAAGTATTGATTGTATGCCCATTAAGTGTTGTACCTGTGTGGACCCGGCAATTTGCCGTACACGGTGGTAAGCCAGTCGAAATATGCGAATTAGACCGGGGTACGGTGAGGGAACGAGCTGCGGTCATCCCCGTGGTCCTGGAAGAGGCAAAGCGAAAAAATCGTATTGCGATCATTGTGGTGAACTATGAGGCAATATGGCGCGAGCCGCTTGAAGACGCAATGTTTGATGCAAAATTTGATCTACTGGTAGGGGACGAGATACACAGAGCGAAAGCACCTGGAGGGGTCATTTCGCGGTGTTTGGCGCGGCTTAGTAAAAAAATACCCCTACGCTTTGGCATGAGTGGTACGTTACTACCTCACTCGCCGCTTGACGCCTACGGGGTGTGCCGTGCCGTCGGTAGCCCTATTTTTGGCACAAGTTTTCATCGTTTTCGCGCAACCTATGCTGTGATGGGAGGGTTTAATAATCAGCAGGTTTTTCAGTGGATTAACCAGGATGATTTACGACAAAAACTCAACACTATTCGCGTCCTTATTGAACCTGAAGGCTATGATCTTCCAGAGGCTGTGCATTCTGATATTGTTGTCGAGTTACCTGTTAGTGCAAGGCGATTATACGACAAACTCGCAAAGGAGTTGTTTATCCAGCTTGAAACTGGGTCCCTTTCGGTGGCGAACGCTGCTGTTTTATTAACGCGCCTACAGGCTGTAGCGAGTGGGTTTTTGCCAATAGATGATAATAACGGTATGAGAATCATGCAAGACGTACATGATGCAAAACACAATGCGCTACGCGATCTTCTTGAAGATTTAGGGCGTGTACCCCTTGTAATTTTTTGTCGCTTTAGGTATGATTTACGGACAATCGCTAATACGATTAAAACGATGGGTTATACAAGTAGTGAACTGTCTGGTGCCGTTAAAGATGTGGAGAAGTGGCAAAAAGGTGAAAGCGACATATTGGTAGCACAGCTCCGCGCAGGAAGTGTGGGAGTGGATCTTACCCGTGCAGCACGGGTAATATATTGGAATTACGATTTTTCCTTAGAAAGTTATTCCCAGTCAATGGCGAGGATTAATCGTCCGGGACAAAAAAGTACTACTGTGTGGTATCACCACATATTAGCGAATAATACTGTAGACATGCGTATTCGAGATGCGCTGGACAAACGGCGTGATATTTTAGAGGAGCTTTTAGAGGTGAGATTATGAAACAATGCCAAGTAGAGGGGTGCGACCGTAAACTTTTAGGGAAAGGTTATTGCAGTATGCATTATCAGCGTTTACGCAAGAGTAAAACTGTTGGTGGCGCAGAAACACGGTATGGGCACAACCCTGTTTTTTGCGCTGTGCCTGACTGCGGTAAACGTCATGAGGCTAAGGGATACTGCAATGTCCATTACAAGCGTATGCGCTTATATGACACATTAGAGGCACGTAATACATACGGCTTAGTTGGCTGTCTAGTAGATGGTTGTTTAAAAGATCATTACAGTAAAGGGTATTGTAATATACATTACAGACGTCAACTTGCTCATGGGGATGATGGTCTTTTATGGGAGAAGCCCACCAAAAAAGAGAGATATAAGAGTAAGTTAGGTTATGTAATTTTGTATGACTATAAAGAACACCCTAACGCCGGTTTATGGGGTCAAATAGCTGAGCACACACTAGTTATGTCTGAACATTTAGGACGTCCTTTGCGGAAGGGGGAAAACGTTCATCACATCAATGGAATCAGAGATGACAATCGCATAGAGAATTTAGAACTATGGACTACAAGTCAACCACCTGGTCAGCGTGTAGATGACAAGCTCGCATGGGCGCGGGAATTTATTAACACTTATGGAGATGAGGAAATCGAAACATGCGTCGAATTATGGGCATCGGAAGTTTACTTTTAGCGTTAAGTGGTTGCGGCTGGAATGCTCAGCAATGGGGTCAGTTTGCAGACGGTCTCAATGAAGGGTATTACCATAGACATCGTTCGGTCTATGTGCTGCAATATCGTGACCCCTATTGCACTGCGTGGAATACCGGGACAGGGTTTGTTCATATTCATTGCGATTGAAGGGTAAAATATGCGAGATATGACACATCGTAATTTACTAGGAGTATTGGCTCTCGTTAACCTTCTAGGTGGAGGAATTCTTGTTGCAACAGGGTCAGTTCTGGGTATGGTAGGTTTTTGTACAGGGCAGATCTTGCTGGCAATACTTATCTGTACACGTGAAAGTAAGAGGTAGAGGAGTGAAGATACCATTAGCCTTTACATTATTCGGTCAGCGTATTGTGGTGACGTGGCGAGATGATTTGATTGAAAAGGAGGGGGCAGGCGGCTTAGCGCGTATGACGCGCAATGAGATCGAACTACAAAATCAAAATTGTGCTTCGTTGAAGCGTCCACGGTCTCTCAGCGAGAAGACCTTCCTCCATGAGATGCTACATCTCATCTTTCATTTCCTTGGGGAAGATGAATTAAGGGATAATGAAGTGCTTGTTGACAGAATGGCTTTGCTTTTGCACCAGGCGTTGACGACGGCAGAGTACGAGGAGACAGAGGACGGGGATAAGTGGTACAGCCCACTAATGGGGGGTTAATTTTTCTATTGACAAATGAACGAGGATATTGTATGATAGATGAGTTAGCTGAATTGCGGGAACAGAGAGGTAGCATTCAGGAATCTCTGTGCGAGGCTATTATTGACGGGGATGGGGAAGGCGTGGCCTTCTTCAAGCGTTTACTCGAAGACATAGAAGGAGCTATTAAAGCGATTTCAACGTTTTTAGCAAAGCCCATTTACTAAGTAGGCAGAAACAAAATGGTTAGAAAACACAAATTACAAGGATCAATCCCAATGACTGAATCGAAAGCGTTAGCACGTATCGAGACTTTGGCAATCCAGAAAATTGACGTGAATAACGTAATTTCAAGTTTACGCGAGAGTGGACTTACAGGTTTTAACCCCTTCCAGTTTGATCAAATCCGGGTCCCCGGCGCGGGCTCTTTGTCGTATGCTGTGAAAACGGAAGACGGCGAAGTGCCGATGCAGTATCTTGATGTGGTCATTCTTCATGCACACGCAACGAGGCAATATTACAGTGCGGCCTACGATACCAAAAATCCCCAAGCATCTCCTCCCGATTGTGTTTCGTATGATGGGAGCCACGGTGTTGGTAATCCTGGTGGAGATTGTGCGCGGTGCCCCCTTGGTAAATTTCAAGGCGGGTGCAATCCTGGCTATTTCGTGTATCTGCTTTTTCCTGACCGCACGATGCCGGTGAAGTTTAATGTGCCGCGTACCAGTATTGCCAATTTCGAGAAATACCGTAACACTGTGGGCATGTCTGGCCAGTTTCTTAATCAACTCATGACACGTATTAGCCTGGAGAAACGCAAGCAAGGTTTGGGTATGGTTGCGGCTTTCAAGACGCTCTACCCGCTTACCGGCGAGGTAGCTGATGCTGCGCGTGGTTATGCGCGTATGCTGGCAGGCAGCCTCGCGTATCCCACCTTCGAATCAACTGAGGTCATTGATCCTACCGCAAAGTCGGTGGTACCCACCGCGCAGGAAGACGATATACGGTATTAATCTTCGAGGGAGGGGAGAAATCCCCTCCTTTTCTCTCAAGGGGTTTTCATGGATTATGATGTGCGGTATGAAACAGATACGCTTATTATTACTGATGCGACTGAGGATACGCCTGCAAACGTGCAGATGAAATTGTTTGAGGGATGTTATGATCATCTCAAAACGGAAGGACAGGTTTTAGCGGGTCATATGGGCCTGTTGCTCACGTGTCTCACTATGAAAAAATACCCTGGTGACGAGGCAAAACGTAGGCGTCTATTTATTGAAACGTGTCTGTGGATGATAGAACAGGAGCTGTAGATATGATACCGCTGTACGATATGGAGAAGCGCATAAAGCACCTTTCGCAGCAAGAATTGCTCACCGAAAGTGTTGGAACACTTATTGAATTGTTGTTAAAGAAGGGTATTGTCACTATTGAGGAGCTTCAGGACAAACTACTTGAGCGTATAGAGCAATTGGAGGAATGACATGGCTCTCGAAGCAAGTATCGTCAAGTCCATTATGAAAAACGTGAAAAACATTGGGTGCAATGTAGAAAAAACGCACGGTGGTGCTTACGGCAAGGCAGGCAAGGCGGACCTCTACATTACGGTACCTGTCTCATATCAGTCATGGCCTGTTTCGTTGTATGTCGAGGTCAAAATGCCCGGAAAGGAATCCACCTCACTCCAGAAAGCGTGGGCACGCAATATGAGGTCTTTTGGTGCGATGGTCATTGAAGCCCACAGTGCCGAGGAAGTAATACGAATTATTGGAGTACTGCGGAGCTGGCCACTATTGTCTGACAGTGAGCAGGCTCTGTTGCGACAGGGGACTTTTTTATTGTGAAAACTTGCGAATGCGGTTGTGAGCAAGAAACGACAATAGCAAAACGTACACGCAGTATGCGGGGGCAAATAAAAGGGCAGCCATTGCGATTTATCAACGGACATAATGCCCGTGTTTTGTCCTCAGTCGAGCAACAAAGACGTGCTATTGGGATATATGATCGTGCTTGTAAAGAGTGCGGAAGCACAATCCCGGAAGGTATTGCTTCTAGAGTGCATTTTTGCTCTCCTGAGTGCAAGGCTAAAGCAATGCTAAAAGATAACAAAACGCGCATAACCTATGCGAAATGGCACAACCAACATGTGCATAGACAGATAATTTCTATGCAAAGTAGTAATGTTGTTCATCACAAAGATGGCAACATCGCAAATAATGCGGCGAGTAATTTAGAGGTTTTAGAGAATCAAGCGGCGCACATAAAGGAGCATTTATTTGAAATGCGGGAATGTAACAGAATAGCGAGACAAGCAAAACCAAAGTTGATGTGCATTTTTGACGGGTGTCTGGGTAAGTACGCGGCTAAGGGGTTGTGTGAAAAACACTACAGCCAACAATGGGAAAAAACACGTCGGAGAAAACCACGTCATGCATAAGGAAACAAAGGTGGGAGGGCCAAAAATCAGTATTTTGATTGGCCCTCCCGGTTGAGCACAGGCAAAACAACGGAAATTGGACGGTGGGCTGCTAGAGCCGCTACACGTTATGGACACGACAGAGTACTGGTTTGCTCGTTGACGAAGGCAGGCGCTAAGCAAGCGTCACGTGATGTAGCATTACCATATAGCCAACTTGGCACAGTGCATGGCTTTGCCTCAAGAGCCCTTGGCTCGCCAACTATTGCCGAGGCGAAAGTCAAAGAATGGAATGAGGCATACCCTACGTATGCGTTATCTGCGCATAGCGCAACTGCTGATGACAGTTACGGATCCAAAGATGGGGAAACCTACGGGGATGACGCGAAGCTTCAGGCATCGTGGTATCGCACAATGGGTATCCCTACGACACAATGGCCTGAGAGTGTTGTAGGTTTCTATGAGAAGTGGACAGACTGGAAAAAGCAATGCGGATATCTGGATTTTACAGATTTGATCGAGGTTGCGTACACTGATTGTGACAAAGCCCCAGGTGATCCCGCCGTTATTCTGTGCGATGAGGCACAGGATACGGGCGGGCTTGAAATGAAACTCCTTATGAAGTGGGGGGAGAAAGCTGAGCACTTAGTGCTGGCGGGGGATTCACAGCAGGCTATTTTTGGATGGAGGGGGAGTGATGCACTCTTATTGCAAAGGTTGTGGCAAACGCATGATCCGAGTCGGCAGCCTCTTCAGCAATCGTATCGCTTGTCCAGAGCTGTCTACGCTAAAGCGTATAGATGGGCACAGAGGTTCGAGCAAACGATACCAATTGCCTTTGTGCCACGTGATGTGGAGGGGAGTGTCCAACGTCTTTCGAGTAGTTTTAAAAAGTTTTCACAGGGGGAGATAGAACGTCTTGTCGAGCAGTATACGAAAGATGATAATACGCTGATGTTTCAGACGACGTGCGGCTATATGCTTCATGCTGTTATTACTCGTTTGCGCGATGCGGGTATCCCTTTTTGGAATCCTTCACGCCCAAATCATGGAAAGTGGAATCCGCTTCCGAAAGGTCGCAGTGGTAGCCTGACAGTGATAGATCGAGTGTTAGCGTTTACACGACCTGACAGTCTCATATGGAATGAGCAGGCGCGTTTCTGGTCTGTGCGAGACATTAAAGCCTGGGTAGCGGGCCTTCCCGTTGAAAATATTTTAGCACGGGGGAAGCGGAAAGAAATTGAGTCGCTCTCAGATAAAGCAACTGATGAAGACATTGCAGACATGATACCGTCGTGGTTTACTCCAGAAGCACTAGCACATATTGTACCGAAGCCTGATGTGAGTTGGTATATGGAGCACATGAGTAAGGGTAGTGATGTGCTACGTGAGTATGTGTTAAAGATTATCGACAGGCGAGGGGTCGCGGCATTGCGGCAGCGGCCACAAGTTATTTGTGGAACTGTGCACAGTCTTAAAGGCGCAGAAGCTTCGACTGTGGTGATGTGCCCTGACATTTCTACGCAGGCATATGACGCTATGCGGCAGTCCGCAGACGTAGCAGAGGAAATGAGACGGGTATTTTACGTCGGTATTACGCGCGCCAGAGACGGACTCCTGTTGTGTTCACCAGGGTCTAAACTAGCCGTTTTGTGGTAGAGAGGAATGAGATGCGTTTACGAAAGTGCGTCATTGTGGTTACGTGGTGGTTTCTTTATATCAATATGGGTGCTTACACAGTCGGACCTTTTAAAACTCAGGAACAATGTGAAGCAGCACGTGCGTCAGTAAGAGGACACACATTGCCTTGTTGGACTAGTGGAGAATGAATAGGAGCGCACAATAATGTTTGCCTTTTGTAGTGTATGTCGTTCTTTGCAGCAGATGACATCTGTAGAACCTAAGCAAATGTTATATCATGAGCATGGAAATATACTTCATTATTTGAAGATTATCGACAGCTATAGTGCACATTATATGGTCAAAACAGGCAAGGGCTTTATTATGGAGGCAGAGCCGACACCTGTAATAACAGCAGAGTCGATAAAAGAAGAATGGATAACAGACTGGGACTCAGATTTACAAACACTATTGAAAGAAGGGAAATAACATGCATTACGACGAAGATGCTACTCCAAGGCCAGGGCGTATGTGGTCAGACGACCAACTGCGCGCCAATACGTGGTTGGTAGCTATGCTGCAAAACACGCAGCCTCCTGTAGGTCTTCATGCCTTTTCAACGACAACGCGCTTTGTGTACATTGTCGAAGAGATTGCAAAAATTTTAGGGATTGAGCGGGCATCACGACTCTTTGTCGAAGCTCTCGTCTCTAAAATGGGGTATGACTACGATAAGATTTTAGAGAACTGTGAGGAAGTTGATTGCAGATCCGAGGGTGTGTAGCATGAACGTGAAGGCTGCGAAGAAGTTGAGAAAGGTGATATACGGCGACAAGTCACTACAGGCACGCACGTATTACCTCGACAATAACGGCAAGACTATACACGCTGACCTGATTCGACAGGCATATCAAAAGGCGAAAAAGCAGTACCTTAATGCGAAAAGAGGTCAATAATGCCCGCATCAATTTTAAAAATTGAAGGTTACGTCGGGAAGACGGATCTTTTTAAGGTGGACCCTCAGGCCATCTCTGTGTGCGAAGGGTGGAATCCTCGCACACAATTTGACATTACGGATTTGGTAGCATCTATACGAGAGCATGGGTTTTTTCAGTGGAAGCCGCTTCTTGTCAAAGAGCGGGAAAGCGGCCTTGAACTTATTGACGGTGAGCGAAGGCTTCGGGCTGTGCTTCAGCTTATTGAAGAAGGTGTGGAAATATCTGCGGTTCCCGTTATGTTAGAGAAGAATGGCTCTGCTCCCGATTTGATCGTTAGCAGCATCATTGCAAATCAGGGAGAGTCGCTCAGTCCTCTTGACGAGGCGCATGCTTTCTTACGATTGCAAAATTTTGGGTGGGATTCCAAGAAGATCGCGCAGAAAATTGGAAAATCGCTGGCTCATGTTTATGGGCGATTAAAGCTCCTTGAGGCGGGGCAGGAGCTCCAAGAAGCTGTCCACCAAGGCGAGGTTGGTGTTGTCGAGGCAGTCGAGGCGATACGAGAAGGAAAGAAGCAAGGCAAGGAAGTAACACCAGAAGAACTCGCCGCCGCAAAAGAGCACAAGGCAGCGGTCAATAAAACGAGGAAATATATGAAGGGGCAGCAGGCTTCGGCACTGCATGATCTCCTGTGCGCAGCACAAGACGTTGTTAACGTTTTTCAGGAAAATGGTGGTACGCTGTCTTTCACCATTGGTGTGCTCGGAAAAGCATTGAGCCAATATGATGCCTTACACCTGGGGGATAACTAGATGTCTCGTTTTGTGCAGTTTACTGAAAGTAACGGTCAAGTTATACGTGTAGCTTTCGACACCATTATCGCTATTCGTGCTTCTCATCTTACGATACATGATGAGGATGAAAGGCTTTCTTTTGTTGATGGATCTACGGTGGCCTTGTCGAACGGTGTTCACTTTCAAGTCCGAGAGACACCTGAGGAAGTCGAGGGTCGCATTATTGATGTAGAAACAGAATGGTATGTCGATCTCAATGAGGACACGGATGAGGAAGAGTGGAAATATTAAATGAGGAGAGTATGTGGATGTTTTGGACGTCTATGGTTGCGGTGGGGATTTTGATTTTCTGGGTGGGTGTAGCTGTCGGTTCGTGGATAGAAAGGTAGTCCATGACTCGTTTAGAGGCATTACTTACAAAGGCGAGTGGAACAGTGGTTGCTATTCCAGACAGGGTTGATCACGATGAGCCACTGTACGGTTTTGGTCCTGCGGATGCCCAGATAGTCATTGTGTGCGATGCTCCGAACTATGATGAGTACGAACAACAACAGCCCTGGCTTGGACGCCGGGGCACAAAGGTGGTACAACATGCCCGATACGGCGGAATCGACCTTCGAAAATGTCGAGTGGAATATTATAGCCCAATGGTTTCTTCAGGAAGGTGTAGAGTGCCTGATGGTGGACCAACCAGTGATGGGGCCAAAGGATTGGAAGCACGCATTCAAAAACCCCAACTCATTATCACTATTGGGGATGACGCTCTTGAAGCTCTCACAGGTTTCCGAGACAGCCTTAGACGGCGCGGATCGGTCTACGAATGGCGCGGCATAAAAGTTCTTGCCATGATTGATCCTAGCGTCATCTATGCTCGAAAGGAGTACGAGAAGCACGCACGGATTGATTGGGAGCGTGCGAAGCTCATGGCGACAGAGCACACGACACATCATATGTATTGTGGGTGTGCACATCGGATAAAGCGGAACCATATTACACCTTTTGAGTACGGCTCTGAAGAGTTTCAAACGCGTATATGGGAGTATCAGAACAAAGCAGCGAATGCTTTAAAAGTACTCGCTATAGATATCGAAACACCAAAAGTACGAGGTGAACGAAAATTTGTCTGTGTGAGTTTTTCATATAGACCAGAAGAAAGTCTTGTTATCCCATTTACGGAAAATTACATAGCGGCTATTAGCAAGCTGTGCAATTCTCCTTGCATCAAAGTGGGGCACAACTTCATATCCTTTGACAGGTGGTGGTTTGAGAAGGAGGGCATCAAGGTAGGGGGTGAGATACGAGATACGCTTGCGATGCACCATTGTCTTGATCCGGCGAGTAGGCACAGTCTCGAATTTCTCACGTCACGATATACGTGGGAGCCTTTCTATAAGAGTGAGGCGAAAGGGCACGATGAAAATGCCATTCTTAAAACGCCGGAAACTCAGCAAGCCTACTATGAGTACTGCGGGCTTGATAGCTGTGTTACCCGAGAACTACATGACATTTTATGGAGCCAACTTGAGTCGCACCACCTCGACAAGTTTTATCATGCTCATTATAAGCGTCTGTACGATCCTATCCTGGATTTGTCGAGTCGTGGAGTACGAATTGACCAGGCATATAGAAAAGCGCTCATGGCGCATTTGTTGCATGAAGCAGAGGAAGCACGTGATAAACTTGGTGAGATAAACGAGGCTCCTCTGTATACGAGTGGTTTTACGGTCTCGGGAGCTCTTCTCAAAAAGATGTTGTATGAGAAGATGGGTGTTGCGGCTAAGTTTAAGAAGAGGGCATCAGGAGAGGTTACGGAAACAAGCGATATTACGACGCTCTTACAGATCAAGTCGGAATATGCTAAGACGCGGCCCGATGTTGTCGAGGTCGTCGACCTTGCGATTACCCATAGCAAAGCCCAGAAGGCGGCAACATTTTGCTATGATAAGCATTTTAGTGCAGATGGGCGATTTCGATTCACCTTAAAAGTGAACACTGAAGCAGCACGACTCTCATCGAGTGCCGCGCCAGACGGTACTGGAGCAAATTCGCAAAACTGGCCGAGAGATAAGCGTGTGCGTCGTATGGTATTGCCTGAAGAAGGTCATATTATACTTGACGCAGATTTAAGTCAGGTGGAGTCTCGTTTTTGCTTTGCGTATACTGGCGACTCTGAGCTTATTCGACTGGCTCGTTTACGCTCGACAGAATTTGACCAGCATATTTTTGTGGCATCTTTGGTGTTTAAGATACCTATGGAAGGTATAGACCCCAAAGGAAAGGAGCGCCAAGTATGCAAAAGTATTGGCCACGGCGCTCAGAGGGCTATGCAAGGGGTGAGGATGGCCGAAACCCTTATGAAGGAGGGATACGTTTATTCTGCGGAAGAGTGTGATGAGCTTATTGAGGAATACCACAAGGCATTTCCAGGTATCAGGAAGTGGCACCAACGGATTCGTCAAGAAGTACGGCAGAATAAACTCCTCATTAATTCGTGGGGTCGCATCTGGGATGTGTACTACGAGGAGATTAATGACGAATTATTTCGTCGTGCGTACTCATGGCTCCTTCAGTCGGAGTGCGGAGACCTTATGAATCAGTACGGTTTTATAGCTTTGTGGTACTGGCTTAAGGAGCATGAGATGAAGAGTCGTATTCTTCTGCACATCCATGACGAGCTTGTTATGAGTGTTGACCCTGATGAGGCATACGATGTGGCAGTGTTCTTACAAGGCTCACTTGAGCGTTCAAGGGTGTACAATGGAGCCGAGTTGAGCATACCAGTGGAATTTAAATGCGGCCTGACTTGGGTTGGAGAATACGAATGGAAAATATTACCAGCGAGAGAAGAGTTCGAAACAGTGGTGAAAAGACTGTTGAACGTGAACCCTGCACATGCAGTCCCACGCTGAGGGTGTGTCCTGCATGCCATGAGTGGGCAAATCGCATTCCCGAAGAACCCCTGGTGGTTCATGAAATTATGTATGGAAATGGCCATTTACGTGTGCAATATGCAAATGGGGAAATTGGCATGACACACTTTTCAAGAGCGTTGATCGAACAAGTGCGCGATTTGAGACAAACAGGTTTGTCTTTGCGAAAAATTGCTGCGATTCTGCATAAGAGTTTTCATACAGTTGGCAAGGTATCGCGGATATCTATCATCGAAGAGGCGGTCTAAGATGCGTTTACGTACTGATAAAGCTCTTATCGAACAGAGCTTACGACACCTCACCACTGAGAAACAACTCACTGGGAAAGAAATTGCGACTACACTTGGCGTTTCTGAGGTTACAGTTGGAGCATGGCACAAAGCTCTGGGTATCCCACGGGCAAAAAAATTTGAGCGTCATTTTGCGGCGAAGTACGGCGAGACTGCGCTGTACGATCTTGAAGAGTTTTTGCGCAATGGGTATTCCTATGCATTCATTGGTCGTGGATACGGACTGTCCCGAGAGCGGATTCGTCAAATAGCGCGTGACTTTTATCCTGGTATTTGGATAGAAAGGAAGTTGAGATATGCAGATAAGTGACGCGGAAACAGAAAAGACCTTTCAGTTTTTCCCTGGGACAAAAGTGCGTTATCTCCCATCTTATGGGGAAACGCAGACACCACAACAGTGGGCAACGCAGCCATATCGTGTACTTAAGGCGAATTTGTCGTTTTCATGGGTTACCCTGGGCTACACAAAATATTTTCATGTGCAGAGATGGGATGTCACAGACACAGGAAAATGTGAATCCAACGGGCCTATTTTTGTGGCGTCGGAACATCAACTCGAATTGTGGAAAGAGGAAGAACTCAATGCCTAATCCTGTCATTACCATTAGCCTTGAAACCAGTCTCATAACTGGTCAGACGACTTTACAGATTAAGCATACTGACATTGATGGAGGTTGGCCAAGTGTCGCGCAATTGCTTGTTCAGGCACAAGGGGCGGCGATTATTGAGGCATTTAAGCAAATAATGCAGCCGCAAACACCTATTCTTTTGACGCATGAAATGCCGCGAGAGAAGCACTAGCTATTAAAAAGTGTTATGAGCAGGAGAGGGGCAAAAATGCTATACTTTTGCTCTCTCCTCTCGCGTTTCCACACACAAAGGATGGCGTATGGCGTTGCTGCAATGGGATAGGTATTTCACGTCTGCAGGGTTTAGTCCGTTTACAAGTGTTCGATGGGGAAATCGAAATATTTGTATTACTGATACTGAAGGCAAAACTGTTTTTGAGGCAAAAGACACGATTTTTCCACGGTCATGGTCACAACGAGCGTCAACAATTGTCGCGTCAAAGTATTTTCGTATTGTTGACGGGGTACGAGAATCTTCTGTTGCGCAGATAATTAATCGCGTTGCACACACTATTTACCAGTGGGGAGTTCAAGACGGGTATTTTGATGCTGAAAACGGCCTTATATTTTATGATGAGCTTATTCACATTCTGTTGCATCAATATGCATCATTCAATTCCCCGGTGTGGTTCAATGTTGGCGTGCAAGAGATTCCGCAGACATCGGCATGCTTTCTGCTGGCAGTTGACGACACGATGGAATCTATTCTTGACTGGTACAAGGAAGAGGGGATGATTTTTAAGGGCGGGTCAGGCGCGGGTATCAACTTGTCGAATATCAGAGCGAAGGGTTCTCCCCTCTCTGGTGGCGGCACGGCTAGCGGTGTGCTGTCATTCATGAAGGTCGCTGATGCCAATGCCGGGGCTATTAAAAGCGGTGGTACGACGCGCAGAGCGGCCTGTATGCGCATTCTGAATATAGACCATCCTGAGATTCGTGATTTCATTCGTTGCAAAGTAAACGAAGAAGAAAAAGCGGCAGTACTCAGAGCTGCTGGATACAGTGGTGGAATTGAGGGCGAGGCCCTGACATCAGTTGCATTCCAAAATTCCAACAATTCCGTAGCCGTGACTGATCAATTTATGAGGGATCTTAACTCGCCGTATAAATACTACGAAAGTGTTGAGGCAAATACCCTTTTTAAGGGTATTGCTGATGCTGCTTGGTCGTGCGGTGATCCGGGTTTGCAATTCATTGACACAATAAATAAGTGGCATACGTGCCCCAATAGTGGACCAATCACTACGAGCAACCCATGTTCAGAGTTCGTATTTTTGGATAACGCGGCATGCAATCTGGCGTCAATCAATTTGATGAAGTTTCGCCGCGAAGATGGAGATTTTGATGTTGCGGTATTCAAGCATGTTGTCGATATACTCATTACAGCACAGGATATTCTTGTTGATCGTTCGAGTTATCCCACTGAAAAGATTGCACACATAGCAAAAACTTTTCGGCCCTTGGGGTTGGGATACAGCAATCTTGGCGGCTTGCTCATGGAGAAGGGGATTGCCTACGATTCTGATGCTGGGCGTAACGTGGCAGCAGCCATTACGGCACTAATGACGGGAGAGGCGTACATACAAAGTGGGCGTATTGCGGTCATAAAGGGGCATTTTGGTGGTTACGAAGTAAATAGCGACCCTATGTGGGGTGTTTTGAAAGCGCATTATGACGCAAAACCAATCTTTTTTTGGTCTGACGCTCTTACGCACGCACTCGCTATTTCGGCTGCGGAGTCTTTGCGGGCAGCCATGAATGTTGGAAAGGGCGGCGGATATCGCAATGCACAGGTAACGCTGCTCGCACCATGTGGGACAATCAGTTTTATGATGGATTGTGAAACGACGGGCATTGAACCGTATCTTGGTGTTTCGACAACGAAACAACTGGTTGGTGGCGGAAATATCCACGTTACAAACGAGGCAGTTACCGATAATTCCCAATGTGCATTGGGTGAGAATGCCCTTCCATGGCAGGCGCATGTGAAGATGGTAGCTGCGGTACAGCCTTTTTTGTCAGGAGCCGTGTCGAAAACCATTAATATGCCCGCAGACTCGACCGTTGACGATATCAAGGACGCCTATGTCATGGCCTGGGAACTCGGTTTGAAGTCAATTGCTGTCTATCGAGATGGTTGCAAGGGAGAACAGCCGGTGACCGTTAAGAAATTGAAAGACGTTCACGAAACGCGAACAGACCCATATGTTGAACATGACGCCATTGGTCGCTCGATGTTCTCTGGCACCCTGGCATATGTTGAACACGATGTCGAGGTACCAGTAGACGATACGGAGTTACGTAAGTTAACGCCAATACTTTCAAATACGGCAGTTGCAGAAGCAAATCCCTCACGGGCAATAAAGAAGGGGCTAGATGCCTTAAATGCCCATCGCCCACTTGCAATACCACAGAGGAAGTCATTGCCCGATGAGCGCAACTCTCTCACACATAAGTTCTCAGTGGGTGGAACCGAAGGGTACCTGACCGTTGGGTTTTACCCCAACGGAAGTCCTGGGGAAGTATTTGTCACTATGGCTAAAGAAGGGTCCACACTCAGCGGGCTTATGGATGCTTTTGCTTCAATGGTGTCTATGGCACTTCAATACGGTGTGCCTCTGGAGGTGTTGATAGCGAAATTGCGCCACACACGGTATGAACCGCATGGATTTACTACAAATAAAGAGATCCATACGGCTAGCTCTTTGACGGATTATATTGCTCAGTGGCTAGAGCAGAAATTTGTTGCCTCATTACCTGAAACCAAACCTGCGGAGTTACAGCACCAGGAGTACGCAGTTGGAGGGGGTCAAGTGTATATAGACGGTAAAGTTGTGGGGCCTGCATGTCCGCAATGCTTTGGAATGACGCAGCGCAACGGTTCCTGCTGGGTCTGTGGTAGTTGTGGTACAACAACGGGGTGCTCATAATGACTGATTTAGAGATGGTTCATGATTTGTTAACCACGCTAAAAATCCCTTTTACAGCCGAGATAAAAGTTGGACGGATATTTATGCGAATTGAGGCGGAAACTGGTGACGGTCTTGTGGGCGGTTATTTGGGTTTTTATGTAAAATGGGTTTTTGACCTTAACGGCTCATTTTATCAAATGGTGATAGCAGAATGACCACAAAAGCACAAAAAAAGTATCACATAATGGCCCCAAGGAAACCGATCAATAGCGCAGCAATGGCTGCACTGATAGTTGCGTACCATAACCTTGTGCCTTCTAATGGGTCTAAAGGAGGAAGAATTATCTTTACAGATGATTCATTGCTTCTATTAGGCAAACTCTTTTATGAGGCATGGGGGGTTATGCCGAAATCAAATAAGTTGAAAGCTGTGTGGCATATGTCAGACATTCAGACGGTGGTGAGGAAATATGAGACACTAGAAAATTACCATACAGCAATTCGACACTACATGAATCAGGAGATTGCGTGACTGATGACACAGAAGTTCTTATTCGAGCGTTAAAAATCTACTTTGAGTCAATGCCTTCGCCATTTCTGACGTATTCGCACATAGCCCGCTGTCTCAATAAGGATTTTAATACGCATTTTACGGGTGACGCAGTACGAAAGCGCTACAAGCGTTGGATTAAAAATCCAGATATCA
>WNFC01000393.1_pt1 | contig 69615 bp, 63 predicted proteins | sample 5400541 | NCBI WGS metagenome assembly WNFC01 (sample SAMN13153342, study PRJNA577476) | soil metagenome | isolation source: 120 cm saprolite under Douglas fir tree site 2 hole 2 replicate 1 | place: USA:California | collected 2015-04-18
GCTTCCTGCATCACTGTCTTCAACGGCACATGTTGCTCGGCCGCGATCCGCCGGCAATCTTCATATTCAGGGGCGTAGTTGGTAACAGTCCCATTCATGCTGGCGATCTTGATCCGAACCTCGCCCCACTGGGTCTGCACGTTCTCCCACCGCCGCGCCAACGTCTGACGTACTTCATCGCGCCGCCGCACGCCGAGCGTTGTCGTCTCCGTAAAAATGATCTGAGCCAGCTTGCTCGCGTCCTCAGGCTTGCACAGCACGGTTAGCAGCGTCCCCGGACGATTCTTCTTCATCTGCACTGGCATGCCGAAGGCATCCAACGCACCTTCTTCCAGAAGCCGGTCCATCACATAACCGAACACCTGCGGATTCAAATCATCCAGATTCGCTTCCAGCACAGTAATCGTTTCCGACGCTGTCTTCGTCGCGAGAGAGGACGCAGCTTCCCCCACCGTCAACCGCACCACGTTCGGATGCCCGGGAAAATCTCTCGACCCAGCGCCATATCCGGACTTCTCAATCTTCATCTCCGGAAACGCTGCGAAACGTGAAGCCAACGTCTTCACAATCGCTGCCCCCGTGGGGGTGACAAGCTCGGCCCGCACTCCCGAGGAATATACTGACGCATCCTTCAGCAACTCGACCGTTGCCGGAGCCGGCACCGGAAACGTGCCATGTGCGCATTTCACCGTCCCGCCACCAACATTCAACGGCGAGCACACAATCTCATCCACTCCCAGCGCTTCCGTCCCGACAGCCGCGCAGACAATATCCACGATGGCATCGACGGCCCCGACTTCGTGGAAATGCACACTCTCGATGGACGTATTGTGAATCTTCGCTTCCGCCGTGCCCAGCGCGCCAAAGATCGCGATCGCAGTCTTCTTCGCGCTGTCAGGAATTCCAGCCTTGGAAATAATCTGCCGAATTTCCGTTAACCCTCGCCCATGAGAATGTCCGTGGGAGTGTTCATGCTCGTGTGGCGCGGAAACTCTTGTCCGCGAAACCTCACCAGGGTGCGAATGCGAGTGCTCATGGTCGTGATGCTCATGTCGGCCACCCTGGGAATGCTCATGTTCATGCTCACGCTGCTGCTCCCAGTACTCGTCCCGCGGCAAATCCTTCTCCCCGCGAACGTAGACGTCCACCTTGGTGGCGGAAATCCCGCTACGCACCACCCGGGAAATCTCCAGCCGTGCCCCAAGCTTTGCCGACACGTCAAGCGCCGCGACCGTCTCCTGCAGCACCCGCGGCGGAACTCCCGCGTCCACCAGCGCGCCGAGAAACATGTCGCCACTGATGCCAGAAAAACATTCAAGGTAAGCAATGCGCATAAAATTCAAAAATCACTAACCACAGAGGGACACAGAGTTACACAGGGTAGCGCGAGCTTTTACTCTGTGGCCTCTGTGGTGAAAGGGTTTTGCCGCCACGACGAGAAACTTTCATCATAGGGAACCCCGCAACCTCCGTCAAACCAGCGTCCGCAGCGCTCTCTGTTAGAATCACTATCTTCTTCAATAGCTTAGAGGGATTCCTTGTATCGTCATCTCGAACACCGTCTCGCCCAAAAATTGCTGGAGTGTCTCCGTCGGCGCCATCCGGAAACCGAGTTGCCCAAAGTCGTCATCGAGCAGCCGCCGAACGTCGAGCTAGGCGACTTTGCCATCCCTATTTTCCCCTTTGCTAAGCCTTTGCGCACCGCCCCCTTGCGAATTGCCGAGGAGGTCCGGGGCGAAATAGGCCCGATCGAGGGTATCGGCGAAATGCAGGTCGCCGGCGCGGGCTACCTCAACGTAAGAATCGACCGCGCCTGGATGGCCGCTGCCCTCGCTGCTGACGAGAAGCCTCCTGCCGACGTTCCTCCCGGAAAGATTCTGGTCGAGCACTCCAGCATCAATCCCAACAAAGCGGCGCACATCGGACACCTGCGCAATGCCATTCTCGGCGACAGCTTTGTCCGCCTGTTGCGTTACGCGGGCAGGGAAGTCGACATTCAGAACTACATCGACAACACCGGCGTGCAGGTTGCCGATGTGGTCGTCGGCTTTACCCACATCGAGAAAAAATCCCGCGCCGAGATTGAATCTCTCACCCGCCAGCCGCGCTTCGATTACTACTGCTGGGATCTCTACGCCCGCGTGTCGCAGTGGTACGAGCAAGACAAGCAAAACCTGCAGGCCCGGCTCCAGACCCTGCATGCCATTGAAGACGCCTCAAGCGAAACCTCTGCCATAGCCGACATGATCTCAACCGCAGTCCTGCGACGACATCTCGAGACCATGGACCGGCTCGACATCGAATATGACTTCCTGCCGCGCGAGAGCGAGATCCTGCACCTGCACTTCTGGGACGCTGCCTTCACCAAGCTCAAAGAAGCCGGTGTGCTGACATTTGAGAGTGAAGGCAAGAACAAAGGCTGCTGGGTAATGCGCCGTGCCGGAACCAGTGTGGCGCGGGCACTCCCTTCGACAAGCTCACGGCAGGCTCTGCCCACGAATGTCGACGCCAAGAATGCGCTTGCGGAGGGAACTGGGCCAGACATATCGGAAGACGGCAAGATCTCCGAAGAAGATCAGAAAGTAATTGTCCGCTCCAACGGCACCGTGGGCTACGTCGGCAAAGATATTGCCTACCACATGTGGAAGTTCGGCCTGCTTGGACGCGACTTTGGCTATCGCAAGTTCTACCGCTATCCCAACCAGCACGATTGCTGGATTTCCGCCACGGAAGGCGAGAAGGACCATCCCCACTTCGGCGATGTGGCGGAGATTTACAACGTAATCGACGCACGCCAGTCTGAAGCGCAAAACACGGTCATCGAAGCTCTGCGGGGACTCGGCCACCAGGAAGCTGCCGACCATTACACCCATTTCTCGTATGAAATGGTCGCGCTCACTCCGCGCTGCGCCGCTGAACTCGGCTACAAATTAAGTGAGGAAGACCAGGCCCGTTCCTACATCGAGGTCTCCGGCCGCAAAGGCTTCGGTGTCAAAGCTGACGATCTGCTCGACACCCTCATCGCCGCGGCCAAGAAGGAAGTAGACACGCGCCATCCACAACTTACCGAAGCCGAGCGCCTCTCGATCGCCACCCAAATCGCCATCGGCGCGCTGCGCTATTTCATGTTGAAGTACACCAAGCAGTCAGTCATCGCCTTCGACTTCAAAGACGCCCTCAGCTTCGAAGGCGACACCGGACCCTACGCCCAATATGCGGTAGTCCGCGCCAGCAGCATTTTCAAGAAAGCCGGGCTCGATCCCGACACTTTCTGCGGGAACCTCGTTAGCGACGCCCCGGACATGGCCAAATATTTAACCGGCGAAAACGGAAACGAGTTCTGGGAGCTCTGGCTCACCGCCTCGAAAACATCCTATGTAGTCGACCAATGCATCGCCACCACCGAGCCCGCCTATCTGGCCAAGCACGCATTCCAGTTAGCGCAGTTCTTCAACGCCTTCTATCATCGCCATCCAATCTTGAGCGAGCCCGATGAGAAGAAAAAACAGTTCCTGCTGGCGACCGTGGCAGTCGTTCGCCGCGAACTGATTCGCACCTTGGCCGTGATGGGCATCACCGTCCCGCCCGTGATGTAAAATCCGCACGTGTGCAGATAAATCGTGTGGCGCGGGACACTCCTGTCCGCGAGCCTGCCCCAGCGAAGTCAAAGGGAAAGGCACCGGTTTCTCACGCTCGCTCTAAATCCCATCCGAACCTGCTACCCTTTTTTCTTATCTTTCATCTATCCGCGCGGATTCGGGATCGACCTCACGTCCGCGCTTCAGGAGCAAATAATGGTCTCCGCGGTCCGCTTACGACGTATTTCGATGGCTCTCATCATCCTCGCCGCCGTTTCATGCACGTCTGTGTCTCAAGGTCAGCAAGCTGCCGCCGCCAATCCAGCACGAGAAAATCCCACAGAGTCTCCGGCCACATCGCGGCCGACTCCTGCGGCCCGCCCTCGGATCGGTCTTGCCCTCAGTGGCGGCGGCGCACTGGGCATGGCTCACATCGGAGTGCTGCGGTGGTTGGAAGAACATCGCATCCCCGTGGATCGGATCGCGGGGACAAGTATGGGCGGCATCGTCGGCGCCATTTACGCTACCGGCCTTTCGCCAACCGAGATGCACAATTTCGTCGCGAAACTTAACTGGGACGAAGCTTTCCTCACCGGGCCCACCTACGGACAGATCGCCTACCGTCGCAAGCAGGATCGTCGCGCTTATCAGGTCTCCGCCGAACTCGGTCTCAAGCACGGCCTCAGCGCTCCTAACGGCATCAATCCCGCGCAGAGCATCGGATTATTGCTCGACCGCATTGCGTTTCCGTATTCGACGGTTTCCAGCTTCAACGATCTTCCCATTCCGTTTCGTTGCGTCGCCACCGACATGCAGGATGGCACTGAAGTCATTCTCAAAGATGGTTCACTGGCCCAGGCCTTGCGCGCCACCATGGCGATTCCCGGCGTGTTCACTCCGGTTGAGCGCGATGGCCACGTGCTAGCCGATGGCGGCCTGGTCGACAATCTTCCCGCCGGCGTGGTACGCGAGATGGGCGCGGAGAAAGTTATCGCTATCGATCTGGGTACGCCGCTGGGTGGACCGGAGCAGCTGCAAACTATCGGCGGCGTTCTCGCTCGTGCCGTCGATGTCATGATTCTGCAGAACGAGCGCCACTCGATGGCCCTTGCCGATGTCGTGGTTACTCTGGAGCCGGGGAAGTATTCCATCAGCGACTATTCCGAGGCCGAGCAAATCATCCGCATCGGATATGAGGGAGCGGCGAAGCAGGCGGGTCAGCTTCTCCCCTACGCTGTTACCGAAGCCGAGTGGCGACAGTACCTTGCCGAGCGCGCGGCGCGCAAGCGAACTTCTCCGCAGTCCGTGGATGCTCTCGATGTGATCGGAGTCAGCGGCGGGGAACAGCAGCGGCTATCCTCCCGCCTGCAGAACACCATTCACGGCCCCGTCGATCTCGCGGCGCTCGGTATCCGTCTCGATCGCGTCGCTGGCGAAGGCCAGTTCGACCGCCTCGGCTACGAAGGCTTTGTCCAAAACGGTGTGCCCGGCCTGCGCATTGTGGCCCATGAGAAAACTTACGGCCCGCCTTTCGTCAACCTCGCGGTCGACGTTCATGGCTCGGGTGTCGCCGCCTTCGATTTTTCTGCTGGCGTCCGCATCACGTTTATGGATGTAAAGAACCACGGTGGTGAATGGCGAAACGATCTCCTGCTCGGCTCGCGAAATCTGGCCGCCACCGAATACTATCAGCCGATCGCGATGACCCACTTCTTTGTTGCTCCGTATGCCTTTGCCTCCAAGTACGCGCGCAACGCCTTCACCGGGCAGACCCGCGTTGCCGTCTTCGGGGACCAGCGCGCTGGCGGCGGCTTCGATCTCGGTTATAACTTCAACCGCCTTAGCGAACTTCGCCTCGGGTATGAAATCTTCGACGGCAAGCTCGCGCCCTTGATCGGGAGCGCCGGGTTGCCCTCGGTCAGCGGCAGCACGGGCCAGTTCCGCGCCCGTTACGTCTACGACGGAGAGGACAGCCCGGCTGTCCCCAGTCGCGGCACGCGCATCGTCGCGAATCTTTCGCGGGTGCTGCAAAGCCCGGGCCTTGCCCATCCCATCGACCAACTTGAAGTCGAGACTTCCACGTTTGTTCCGACGAGTGTCAAGACTTCGCTTTTCTTCGCCGCCTCTGGAGGAACTAGCTTCCGCAGCACCGCCGGTCCCTTTCAGGTTTTTGCTCTTGGAGGACCGTTCCGCCTCGGCGCCTACTTGCCCGACGAATTTCTCGGCAACCACTTCGGATACGCCTCATTCGGATTCCGCCGCGAACTCTATCGCTTGCCGCAACTGGTGGGAAAGAAAGTTTACTGGGGTGGATGGTACGAGGCCGGCAGTGCTTTCAATCGTCCCTCGTCGGTAGTCGTGCGTGGCACCTTCAACGTCGGCGTGATCGCGGAAACCATCGTCGGCCCCGTCGCCCTGGCAGGCAGCGTCAGCCCCACGGGTCAAAGCCGGGTGAATTTCTCAATTGGAAGGTTGTTCTGACCCAAGGGCCATCGCTGCAATCCACTCGGCTTCGCAAGTCCTTGACGACTCATGTAAGTCGTTGAATCTTCATAAAAGGCCGGGAATAGATTATCTAAAAGATATACATGTAGCGATGCCTTCACGGGGACGCCGCTGTACGCGGTTCTGTTGCCCGATGACCTTCGGGGTCCTCCAGGCCATCGGAATCGACCCTGGGGCTGTTTACGGCCCGGCAAACAGCATTGCGACAAGGGGCCAGCATGCGACTCCGTGGCTGGATGCTTCTCTTCGGTAATATCTTGCAGTTACAACCGTTTCAACAACTTAGACTATATTGACCCTGGCGGGCGGGCAACGCGCAGCTTGTGGCGACCATCTAAGTACTTGAAAAGGCGTGGAGTCGCCTTCAGAGCCTATGAAAAACAAGGGTATTTCTCTCGCTGTACTCGTCGCCGTGATGTGCGTAATGGCGGCGACTTTTTCCATGGCCGCACCCAAGCCGCCGAAAGCGGTGGCTCCGCCGAGCGTTCCGAACTTTCCTGGTACGCTGGTGAATGCGCGCTATGTGTACGTGACCAGCTATGACGGCGATCAGTTTGATCCAAATCTTCTGCCGGAGGATCGCCAGGCCATCAGCTCCGTGCAAGATGCGATCCAGAAGTGGGGCAAGTTCACGCTGGTCTACCAGCCGCACCAGGCTGACATTGTGCTGATGGTTACGAGCCGTCCTTCGGAGGACATTCTCGCCGTCTATGACGCTCACGGCTGGCCGAGCGATCAGTACCTGTGGCGCATGATGGGCCGCAGCGGTTTGCAGCAGAACGAAACGCCGTTCATTACGGATCTGCAAAAAGCATTCGAACGGGCGACGACGAAACGGTAAACCGCGAAGGACAAGAGAACCACCAAGGACACTAAGGTGCACGAAGAAAGATTTTGGCTTCGTGATACTTCATGTCCTTGGTGGTTTATATGATTGGGACGGATTTCCGAATCACGCGTAAAGACCTGCCGGCCATTTGATGCCACCAGTTAACTAAGCCTTTCGCCCCGCAATCATCAACCCTGCCCCAACGACTACGAGAACGACGCTGACGGCGGGCGCGACCTTCTCATCATGTTCGGTGGTGACGCCAATATGCGCGTCACCAAGGTTGACGCCATGATGTTCGGAGTGCGGGACGGGAACGAAGAACGAAAGAATCCCAAGCACCATCAACAGAACTCCCGTGAGTAGCAAAGCTTTCATCGAATGCCTCCTGACTCAGAGCAAACTCAGAACCCAGGCGCAAGAGAAATGAGATGCCAGCGACGCCGAAATGGCTGGAAGAAATCAGGAGATCCGTGAAAATCCGTGGCCGATCTTCTTACTCTTAGCCTGCGAAGTCTTTCACAAATTGCACCAGGCTGCGCAGAGCAATGCCTGACGGGCCTTTCGCGATCCACGGCTTTTGCTCTTCCATCCAGGCGGTGCCGGCAATGTCGAGATGAATCCATGGCGTGTCTTCGGCGAATTCTTTCAGGAACATTGCGGCGTTGATGGCGCCTCCCCAGCGTCCGCCGGAGTTCACCATGTCGGCGATGCTCGACTTGATGTTCTCCTTGTATTCGTCATCCAGCGGCAGCCGCCACATCTTTTCCCCAGCTTTTTCGTTGGCGGTGCGAAAGCGTTCGTAAAGTGCGTCGTCATTGGAGAAGACTCCAGCATTGGCGTAGCCGAGCGCGACCACGACTGCGCCCGTAAGGGTTGCAGCATCAACCAAATGAGTGCAGCCAAGCTGGCGCGCGTAGAACAGGCCGTCGGCTAGAACCAGGCGGCCTTCCGCATCGGTATTGATTATTTCAATCGACTTGCCCGACATGGCGATCTGCACGTCGCCGGGCTTCTGGGCTTTGCCGGAAGGCATGTTCTCCGTCGCGCACACAATGCCGATGACTTTGACCTTCGGCTTCAGGAGCGCGATGGCGCGCATGGCGCCGATCATCGTGGCGCCGCCGGCCATGTCGTACTTCATCTTCTCCATGCCGTCTGCTGGTTTGATGGAAATGCCGCCGGTGTCGAATGTAATGCCTTTCCCGACAAGGCCTAACACGGGTTTGTCGGGCGCGCCTGCCGGTTCGTATTTCATCACGATCAGCGCTGGAGGTTCATCGGAGCCTTGCGCCACGCTCCAGAAGGCCCCCATCTTCATTTCTTTAATCTTGTCGGCGCCGTAAACTTCACATTTCAGACCAACTTCCTGACACATTGTTTTGGCACGCTCGGCCAAAATGGTGGGAGTCATGCGATTGGATGGCTCGTTGACCAGGTCGCGCGTGAAGTTCTGCGACTCGCCGATGATCTGCGCTTCGATAGCTGCTTTTTCGAGAGCTACCTTGTCGCCTGACGTGATGATGGTGAGGGTGTCGATTTTTTGGTCCTTGCGGTCGCTGCGATAGTAGTCGGGATCGAAGTTTCCGATGAACGCACCTTCAACGATCGCGCGCACCGCCTCTTCGGCGGGGATACTGGAGGGAGCAACGAAGGCAAAGCCACGGATTCCACGCGACTTAAGCGAGCGTACAGCGGCGCCGGCAACACGGCGCAAATCATAGGCCTTGAATTTTTTCGCACCGCCTCCACTCACCAGCAAGATGCGCTTCGCCCTCAGGCCGGCAGGCTTATGCATCAGATTGATCTCGAGCGGTTTGCAGGTTACTTCACCGCTCGCCAGAAGATCGGCTGCGACCGATTGCACGGCGGCATCGTCGGCATCGACTTTGAGTTGCTGCTTTGCCTCTTTGTTCTTATTGCCTTGGCCTGGATCTTGTTGTGCATGATCCAGCACAACGGCGACGAGGGATTCAGTTTCGACTTCGGCGGGCTTGGAGAATGAGAGTGTCGTTTTCATGTTTTCGCTGGGTGCTGAAGGTAACTCTCCAGTATCGTCGGCGGGAAGGGAAAAGTGCAAGCGCGGACACACAAGGGTAGTGTTTTCAAATTCGTCCACCACAGAGGACACGAAGTCACACGAAGGTATAAATCCCATAAGGATTTCCTTTGTGCTCCTTTGTGTCCTTGGTGGTTAATTGAGACAGTTCCGCATCAACTCGATAGCGCGCTGGGGAAACGGGTCTGGAAGTCCAGCAGACCGACCCATTCCGGCGCAATCCTGATCCGGACCATGTTGGAGATCAAAGTGCGAAGCTGACTTACCCAGGCCTGGCCTTGTTCGAGTCCGAAGTAGCGCTCGGCTGCCATCACGTACTCGGGCACGATTCCGTCGACATTCTCCATACGCGCGGTGCCACGGATCAAGAGAACCTTGTGAGGAAAGGTGTTGTCATCGATGGTGAACGATACCTTGGGATTTCTTGCCAGAGCCTTCAGTTTCGGCGCCCTGGGCGGGGTGGCCATGACGAACTCCCGTCCGTTCCAGTGAAACCATATGGGGATCACCCTCGGCGTGCCGTCGGTCCAGACATAGGCCAGGCGCGCGGGAATCTTCGAGTGCAACAGTTCCTGCGAAGCGGGATGCTGCAGGAGTGCGAGGTCCCCCTGATGAACAGCTTTCATGATGTACTCCTTTTCGTGGAGTGCTCCTAAGTGGAGTAACTCGCCAAAGGGCCAGGAAAAGCTGAGTCGGGTGGTATTGTGCGCTTACCCGCGGCCAGGGGTCAATGGTCGCACGTGACGGCATTTGATTGTCAGGAGTATGATTCCGTCCCTGACGAAATTAGAGGTTCAGCATGAAACTGCGGTGGATCATTTTGTTTTTCCCGGCTGTATTCGTGGCTACGTTTTCGCTGGTCGTGATGAGGAATGGTGCGAAGGCGGCTCCGCCGCAAACACGGGCGGCCACGTCGGTGGGGAAGGCCGCTGTTAGTGCGAGTCCTGCTTCAGTTGGTGCTCTTTCGATCCCCGATACCACGCTGGCCATCAATTCCCCAACGCCTATGTCGCAGCGCGTGGTGCACTACGAGATTGATGCTCGCTACGATGCGGCCAAGCACACCGTGGACGCGACCGAAGTCCTTACGTATCACAATTTGACCGGGCAGTCGCTCGATCACTTTCCGTTTCATCTTTATCTGAACGCATTTCAACCGAAGGCCACGTGGATCCGCGAGGCCAAGCTCCTCGGCAACCGGGATACCAGCTATGAGAAGTGGGAAGACAAACAATTCGGGGCGGAGGAGATTAAAAGTTTCGAGGTGGTGGGCCAGGGAGATCTGACGCAGCAACTGCAATTCATCCAGCCGGATGACGGCAACAAGGACGACAAGACGGTTGTCGATGTGCATCTTCCCAAGGCGATTGCAGCGGGCGGCTACGTGCAGTTCAAGATTGCGTTCCACGACCAGCTGCCCGAGACGCAGGCGCGCACGGGATGGAAGCGCGATTTTGTGCTGGGAGGGCAGTGGTTTCCGAAAGTAGGCGTGTGGTGGAACGGGGCGTGGAATTGTCATCAGTTTCATGCGATGACGGAATTTTTCGCGGACTTCGGCGTCTATGACGTCAAGCTGACCGTGCCCCAGTATGAAGTGATCGGCGCAACCGGGGTGGAAGTCGACAGTGTGAACAATCCGGACAATACGAAGACCCTGACGTATCACGGGGATGACATTCACGATTTTGCCTGGACCATCAGTCCGCGCTACAAGGTGAAGGACGACGGCGTGTTCGAGGGGCAGATGGGGCCGGTAAAGATGCGCATCCTGATGCAGCCCGCGCACTGGAGCCAGGTGGACCGGCACGAGAAGATCCTGAAAGAGTCGCTGGAGTACTTCGAGCGCTGGTACGGGCCTTATCCCTACAAGACGATCACCCTGGTGGATCCCGAGCCGGGTTCGGCGGCAGGAGGCATGGAATATCCCACATTCATCACCGGGGAGACTAGTTGGTTTATGCCGTCTGGATTGCACTTTCCCGAGTTAGTGGTGGAGCATGAGTTCGGGCACCAATACTGGTATGGCATGGTGGCGACCAACGAATTCGAAGACGCATGGATGGACGAAGGCATCAACAGCTATTCCGAAGTGAAAGTGCTGGACGCCATCCTGGGACGCGACACGTCCATCTTGAATCTTGCCGGGGCTACAGCCGGAGAGCGCGAGATCCAGAGGATCAGCTATATGGGCGTGGCCGATCTTGATCGCATCGCGCAGAAGGCCTATGACTACTACAATTTCGGCTCTTATGGCGGGATCACTTACGGCAAGACGGCCAGTGTGCTGGTCACGCTGGAAGGAATCGTGGGCGAAGACACGATGCAGAAGGCGATGCATGCGTATTTCATGAAATATCGCTTTACGCATCCCGTGAAGGAAGACTTCCTGAAGACGATTGAAGAAGTTTCGGGCAAGAACTTGCGCTGGTACTTCAACCAGGCGATCTACGGCACGCAGGTGCTGGATCATGAAGTAGTCAAGATCGATTCGTTCCCGGTGAACTGGTACGAAAAGGAGAAGAAGACGAGCACAAAGGACGACAAGAATACTGTCTACCTCTCGAGTGTCTGGCTGCACCGCACGGCAGATTTCACGATGCCGGTTGAGGTGGAAATTAAGTTCGACAACGGCGAGAAGGTTCGTGAACACTGGGACGGACAGAACCGTTGGACGAAGTTTTCTTATGAGAAGAAGGCGAAGGTGGAGTCGGCGGAGATCGATCCCGACCACACGATCCACATTGACCGCAACAACTTCAATAACAGCCGCACGGCGGAGCCTAACGGAAAGCCGGCCGTCAAGGTGTCTAACTATTGGCTGTTTGTAACGCAATGGATAAGTCAGGCGCTGGCCTGGTGGGCGGTGTAGCAGCTGCGTCGGGCTCCAGGCAAGAGTTCTGGAGATGATTCGGGCTTGGCAATCACAGGAAGCGGAAGTGGTGAAAGGACAGCACGATGGCAGACAACGGAAGTCTCCTTGGCAGCGGCGCTGGGATGGTGGCGCGCAATAAGCGCTACATCTTCTGGTTCTATGTGTTGAACCTGCTGCTCGGCGGCTTTGGCACGGTTGCGTTCTTCGTTCAGTCTGGGACGATGCTTGGCCAGAGTATGTACTCGAACCGACTGGTGCACGGTTTCGACCTGCCCGTGTTGCTCGAAATGTTTGCCCGACCGGAATTTGGGCCAACTGCACCGTCAGCACTGTCCGCGGTATTTTTCTCGGCCGTTTTTTTTCTGTTAACTGCGCTGTTTCTCCCCGGGGTCTTTCAGGGATATGGGTCGAATTATCGGCTGCTGGGAGAGGAATTCTCTGGCTCTGGCGCGTTGCAGGGGTACGCAGCGCAACACCGCTTGCCAGGCGATGAATTTTTCCGCGCCTGTGGCCGGAACTTGTGGCGGTTTATCCGGTTGCTGATTGTCGCCGGCATCGTTTTCCTGATCGTGGCCGGGGTACTGTTTGGACTCCAAGGCGCGCTGGTCAAGAAGGCCGCAGACAGCACCATCGAGGTCCTGCCCTTCACGCTGCAGATGATCTCTCTGGCGCTGATTTTCCTGGTAATGACGACTCTGCGTATTTGGTTTGACTTGGCCGAAGTGGATGTAGTGTTGAGCGACCAGCGCGCGGTGCGCAAGTCAATTGCCTACGCCTTCCGGCATACTTTTCGAGGATTGGGACGATTGCTGGCGAGCTACGTCGTGATCACGATGGTGGCGGCGATTGTCCTGGTTGCAGGGCTTTTAGCCTGGATGAAGTTCGTAGCTCCGGCAAGTGTGCGCGGAGCATTTCTGATCAGCCAGTTAACGCTGCTGGTTTTGTTGATTCCGCGGTTCTGGCAACGTGGAGTTGCCGTGGCGTACTGGCAGGAGTGGATGTTGGTGCCTATCGCGGTGGTCGAGCCTGTCCCGATTGCTCCGGTGCCGCCGCCACTGGTGATTGAGCCGATACCATCGCCGGTGATCCCCAGTGCGCCACCGGAGCCCCAGGAATCATAAGGGCTCGTGCTTCGCTAAAAGTCAGTTTTGTGCCGTCGCTGATTTCAATCGACTTCGATCTCGATGATTGTGGGACGCTAGTGCGCCGCGGCGGGAGCGTGGCGGTCTTCTTGCTTATCCTCTTCTGTTTTATTCAGTTCTTTGTGGTGGAAGTCGAGGCCGAAGTGCGGCTCGCTGCGCGTGCCGGTGACCTTGAAGGGGACTTCGGTGCCGGCGCCATTCTTGTGGAAGAAGGGATCTACCGGCTTCAGCAGAATTGATTTCCAGCCGGTCATCATCTGGGAGAGTTTTGCGTCCAACTTCAGCTTCCCGTGAAAATCGAAGATATTTCCATCAAGGCTGTATTGGCCGGTCATGTCGGCGTGCGTTCCGGGAATCAGGAAATGCAGAAAGGAGAAGGACAGCACGCCAGCGTCCAGCTTGAAAGTGCCTTGCAGCTCTGACGGGACATTCACCTGCAGGTGCTCGCGGGCGGCCTTGGGTTGGCCACGGCTGCGGAGGCTGAGCGAATCGATGCGGCCTTGCATTCTTTCGTTGGTAAAGTAGCCTTGGGGAATGCGGAAATTGCCTGCCAGCTTGAGGCGAGTTGCCACGTCTGGGCTGCCCGGCCGCAGGCTGAGCTTGGTCTTCATTTCGACGGGGCCGGTCATGATGGGCGGATCGGTGCGCACACCGAGCTTCAGAATATCCTCGATGCGGGCATGGCCGAGAACGACATCGAGTTCAATGTCATGGCCGTGCGGATTTTCCTGCCGTACGATTTTGCCGCGGGCGGTCAGCGAAGAGTGCAGAATCTGCGCCTTGACCGGTTCAAGATAAGTGTCGCCGTCGGTGCCATCGACGATGGCATGGAAATCAGTATGAAGTGGGACGGGATGCCCGCTGACCGCGACTCGAAAATCGGGCGTGTCGGTCTTGCCCTCGACTTCAATCCGGCCTAGCGATCCCCCGTATTTGCCAGTCGAGGAAAGAGTTCCACCAATGCCTTTAAGCGTGCTGAGATCGGCGTTAGTAAAGGAATAATTTCCTTCGACGGCGGTGTCGCGCGGGCTGACTTCGTTGAGCGGGCCAAACTGGCCGGTGGATTGAATGTCACCCACAGGTTTGGGATTGACGAGTGTGGCATCGAAACGGAAGGGCTGGCCGGGCCCGATGTCTTTCATGGTGACGGTGCTGATATCGAATACGAGCGGCGCCTTGCCGGGACGGGATGTGTTGATGATGAGTTTGGTGTCCTCACAAACGAATTCCCCGACGGCGATGCTCATTTTTCCGCGCTTGCGCATGTTGCCCATCTGCTGGCGATCCTCTTTGGGAGGAATGTTCAGGCTCAGCCCGCTGACGTGCACGGTGTGCACCCGCATGGGTTCGCGAAATAAATCTCGCAGTGGAGTATGGAAGCGGAATTCCTTGATCTCGAGCAGCGGTTGGACGCCGGGCTCGTAGGGATTGGGATCGGTCGGGCCGAAAATCTGCAGGCTTCCGCCGGAAACCTCCAGGCCCTTGATCACGGAGACGTGAAGGCTGCCCAATTCGACCCGGCTCTTGAAGCGGGTTGTCAGGGTTTCAATGACCCGGGTGCGCAGAATAGGTTCGGCCCGTATGACCGCGATGCGAATGCAAAGCGCAGCGACCATGAGAAAAAGGAGGAGAATTCCGGCGATCCAGCGCCAGCGATGCGAATGCCTGCCTCGCCTTGGCGGGACAAGGTGTATCCGTTGCGTCGGGAGCGCGGGGCGATTTGATGGGGAAGCGGCCACCATCTCCGAGATAGATCAGGGGAAGGGAAGCGACAATCGGGTGATTCCTGCAGAGTGAAGGGCTTATTTCCGGATGAGGATCGCTGGACACGACTTCCCCCAAATTCAGGTCTCACGCGCGCAATGCTAGAGCAGCACAATCGTGATTCCCTGGTTTCTCTTTCCAAGATCGGCGTCACTCTTCAATTCGGGTTGGGCTTGGAGCAGTTTCCACGTCTGCTCATCTGACTTCGACCAACTCTCACCGAAGATGCAGCCGCGGATCTGGCCGTCTTTGGACATTTCGTGTAACCGTTTCTGCACGGCGATGCGAATGTCGCCTCCAGCGCCGCTAGATCCATAGCCATGGATGATCTTCAGGAGAGTATGCCTCTGCTGGCGGGCGAGAGTTAGCTCTCGAGTCAGGTGTTGTAACGCCTCCTGGACCTGCGGCATATCGGATTTGAGGTTTACGGTTTTGATAATGCCCTCATGCGACAAAAGGAATCGGAGCACAAAAAAGCGCCGCACCTGTTGAGCGGCGCCGCTGAATTGCCAACAAGGGTTTGATCCCAGACTTCAGAAGAGCAGAGGCTGAAGCCTCGGTGATTCTAGCGCACTTACGATATGGCTAAAGCCATATCCTGATACGAATCGCGGGTTTGTCAACAGTCTGCGGCGCCGCATTTTATGCGGCGCCGCTGGATCATTCCTGAATCGAGCCCTTACTGCACGGTCACGCTGACATCATCGAGGTACATGTAGGTCAAATCCCCGAAGCCGTCTTGATGATCGTTGAAATAGACGCGGATGGTCTGGCCTTTGTAAGAGGTCAGATCGTAGGCGACCAGCGTCCACGTTTGTGTGTTGGACGCGACCTTCATGATCTGCGCCAGCGTGGTGCCGGAGGTGTTTTGTACCTGTGCCTCCTGCCAGTCGTAGGTAATGGTGTCGGTCGTGGACGGCCAGTAATAGAACGTCAGCGTCGCCTTGGTGGCGGTGCTGGGAATGGCGATCGTCTGGTAGAGAGAGGAATCGCCGTTAGGTTCGCTGCCGGAACTTGCGCCCAGTTGCGCGCTGTAGGTTCCGCTATGTTTCTGCACGCTTGTAGTGAACGGCAAATAGACGCCACCCGCGGTCCAGTTGGCCAGAGTTCCCGTTTCGAATCCACCGTTCTGGATCAACTGAGTGGAGCTGGCATTCACCGTCAAGGAAATCGTAGTTGTCTGCACTAGCGAGCCCGAGGTTCCGGTCACGGTCACATTGGTGGTGCCTGTGGTGGCCGTCGAGGACGCGGTGAAGGTTAAGGTTGACGTCGCACTTCCGTTAGCCGGAGGAGTAACGGGATTGGCCGAGAAAGCTGCCGTCACGCCGCTGGGGAGTGCGGAAGCGCTGAGTGTGGTGGCGGAGTTGAATCCGTTGAGGCTGGTGACCGTGATGGTGCTGGTTGCGGTGGAGCCTCGCGTCACACTGACCGCACTGGGTGAGGCGGCGACCGTGAAGCCCGGTGTTCCGGCGCCCACGGCGAAGATCAAGTCGTCGTGATCGTCATAAGCACCGGTGCTGCACGATGATGCGCTTCCCAGGTAGCGGAAGTTGGCGCGGACGGCTTGCAGGCTGCCGCTGGGCAGCGTGTAAGTCGCCGACAGAGTTTGCGCACCCGCCGCCGGGGGCACGATGGTTGCGATCAAGACCCACGAAGGGCTATTGGCGTTGGCGGTGTAGTAGAGGTCCAGAGCGTCGGACGTATTGGAGCTGTAAGCCCAGACCGTTGCGCTGACCTTTACTGTCTTGCCCGGTGCCAGTGCGCTGCCGTCGGTGGTGGCCACTACGATGCGGTCGTTGGACTCGTCGGAGTGGAACGTTCCGGAAGTTCCGTCAGCGCAGGAGTTGTTGATGGTGTTGGGTTGATTCGGCTCAGCGCCGCCCGACATAGTATCGCGGCCGAGAAGTAGCGATGGGCCCGAGTCGCAGCCTGAGCCCACGTTGACACACTTCGGAGCCTTGAGCGTGGAATCGAAGACGGCGGTCTGCGACCCCGTGGATGAGTTGACCGTCAGGGCGATGGTTGTGCTGTGCGTGAGCGAGCCGGAAGTTCCCGTGATCGTGACCGTAGCGTTGCCGGTGGTCGCTGTAGCGGAGGCGGTGAGCGTGAGAGTTGAGTTTGCGCTGCCGTTGGCGGGCGGTGTGACCGGATTGGTGGAGAACGCCGCAGTCACGCCACTGGGCAGACCCGAGGCGCTGAGCGTGGTGGCCGAGTTGAAGCCGTTGAGGCTGGTGATGGTGATGGTGCTGGTTCCGCTCGAACCCTGGTTGATGGTCAGCGAACTGGGCGAGGCTGCGATCGAGTAGTCGGGCGTCGCCGTGCTGCCGCAAGACGGAAACTTGAAGCTGGCGATAAGCGTGTTCCAGTTAAAGCTGCCGGTGGTCTTCATGTACTCTTCGGTAAACCAGAAGGTACAGTCGTCGACCGGATCGACCTGCATGGCGCTGTAATCGCCCCAGCGGGAGAGGTTGCCGTTTTGCGAGCCGGCTCCGCTGACAATGTTGACCTCCGCTTCGAGCGTGCTGGCCGGATCGGTGGGAACGCGTCCGGCGAAACGGATGGAGGGGAACACCGAACTGGCGGCAGAGACGCTGTAACCGAGGGCGAGATCGCCCGCCTGGTCCATAGCGACCGAGCCCATCCAACGGTAGTTGGAGTCAGGCGCGAAGGTACTTTGTTGGGCTACGACAGGCGTGCCCGCAGGATTTTGGATTTCGTACCAGCGGACACCTCCTCCCGAACCCGCCACTACCGAGTGATTCACGACCAGTGACTCGTGCGAACCGAAATTGCGATAGGCCAAGCGGTACATGAGGCGGTCAGCCAGCGAATCGAGTTGTTGCGTGACACTGGGTTGCGGCACGCAGGTGCCCCCTGCGCAGAGCGGACTGAAAGCGGCGACATTGATGACGGTGGGTCCGGTGAAGGCGGAGTTCGCGGGAGTGGTGAAGTCCACGTGGAATTTGAATAGGTTCAGGTTGTTGGTGCCGAAGTACATCAGGTAATTCGGCGAACCCGAGGGGGGTGCGGTCGTGCCATCGAGATCCGCGGGCAGCAGGCCGCCGACCGATGTCCCTTGCTGGAAACAGATTTGCGTGGCCGTGGTTCCGGCCAGCATGGCGGCGCGGTCGTAGGCGCAGGCGTCGGCTCCAACAAATGTGGTGCCACCGGCAAACATGTTGAAGGTTACGTAGTAAGCATCGGGCCACACCGACATCTTCGGATAGTCGTCGAAGTTGCTGTACTGGAACGAATAGCGATTGTAGGTTCCAGTTGCGTCTGAGGTAGTCGAGACCGCGATGCACTGCAGGTAGGGCGTGGTGGAAACGGAGAACTGACTGAAGACCCAGCGCTGCGCCAGTTTATCGTAGGTGACGATGGGGTCGCCGTCGTTGTTGGTCTGGCAGCCGCCGCCAAATCCGGACCAGATAGTGTTTCCCGCAGTTGGTCCGGAAATCAGAGCGCCGTTGGACTTGTTGAAGATGGCGAAAGAGGTGTTGACCCATTGCACATATTGCGTGGCACCGACGGTGCCGTTGGTGTCAGGCGGGGCGCCAGTTACGCTGAAGCCGTACTGGCCATTGCCTAAACCTTCAAAACTCTGCAAGACAGGAGGCGTGGGCGGGGCAACTGTCGCGGTCTGCAGCACAGGATCTTCCTGCAACTGCTCCAGGCCGGGAGGAAGAGGAATGCGCCGCATGGGCTCGACTGGGCGCCGCGTCAGAGATGGTGGAGGAGCGTGTCGGATCATTTCGCTGAGGGGCCGCGAGACGTCGTGGTGGACGTTGCGCCTGACGGTGGTGGGGCCGGACTGGGCTAATAGGGGAAGAGCAAACAACAGCAACAGACTCGCCGCCAGCGGAGAACGCTGGGCGGTCGCACTGCTTTGCTTGTACATTGATAGCCTCCTGGGCTTGGTGAAAATCAGCTACATTTTTCCTTCTTTCCCGGCGCGCATCTCCCGCAGGGTGGCGCGCTTCTCCGCAACGTGGCGCTTGGGAATGTGAATACTCGTCAAAATAGTTGGGATTCTAACTACGCATTGAATGTTTTGTTAAGAAATTATTTTGCTGTTCTGGAAAACGAATAGTTTTCGAAAATGGGAAGAGCCGGGCGGTCGGTTGGCGAGTGCGCGCGGATGGCGTTGTGGGCGGGCGTTCTCGGCTACTTGGTTTTCAAGTCTGCCGATTTCAGGTCGCTGATCAGAGCCGAGCTACGGCTGAACTGGAGCCCGTGCTGCGTGTCCAGGGAATACACCTTCCACCAATTTGCCGTCGCGAACGACCGGAACTCCATTCACAAGTACGAATCGAATCCCGTCGGAATACTGCAGAGGTTCGTCGAAGGTTGCGCGGTCGATGACCTGTTCCGCGTCGAAGATAGTGATGTCGGCGTCTGCTCCCACTCGGATTCGTCCCTTATCTTTGAACGTGGGCGCTCGCTTTTCCAGACGCTGGGCCGGCATCAGCGTCATCTTGCGCAACGCGGTCATCAGGTCCAGCGCTTTTTCTTCTCGTACGTAATGTCCGAGCACACGCGCGAAGGTTCCTTGTCCGCGAGGATGAACCTTCGGTCCCTCGATGCGCATGCCATCGCTGGCGACCATCACCATGGGATTCGACACCGCTGTGCGCACGACCGCTTCCGGAATCGAATAGATGACGACGATTCCTCCCTCCTTGCGGTACTTGTCGAAAGTTTCCGCGGTCAGCCGTTCCCCAGTCTTGGCCCACTGCAAATCTTTGTAAGTAATGCCCATTCGCTCCTGCCAGCCCGGATCGAAGATCGCCGAGGCCAGGTCCGTGCTGGCTGCGACGTACGGATAACATTCCGTCGTCACATCGAGCCCACGTTTTTGCGCACCTTCTACCATCGCCAGCAGCTGCGGAGTATCGCGTAATCCGATGCTGGTGATGTGGACCACATGTAGCGGAGCGCCCGTCGCCGCGGCGGCCGCGATCCCTTCTTCGAGCGCCGCCAGCCCGGTCTGCGGCTCCTGCATTCCTGCGTAGCGCAGATGCACATGCACGGAGGCCCCATATTTCGCCGCGATGCGGAACATCTCGACGATCTCCTGGTGCGAGGCGGCGGCCGTGTAATTGATCCCCATTCCAAGCGCCAGAGCACCGCGCTGCAGTCCTTGCTGTACCTGCTTCTCGATGGCATCGAGTTCCTCCGGCGAGGCCTCGCGGTGCGCCGCATCCCCAACGGGAAGCCATTTCCCGGAATCCTTCATCACGCGCATGCGAACCGGGATGTGGCCGACGCTCACGCCAAAGTTGATCAGGCTTTTGTTCTCGCGGTCGGCATACCATTTGTCGATGTCGTCGGTTCCAACCTCGAGTTCCAGTGAGGTCGTGACCCCATCATGTGCCTGGAACTGATAGTTGCGCGGCTCCTGCCCGTGTTCATGGAGATCGATGAAGCCGGGCGCAACCACAAGCCCGCCGGCCTCGATCATTGTCCTGCCCTGCAACGGTGTGGCTGAGATGGCGGCGATTTTTCCTCCCGTGATGCCAACGTTGCGGATTCCGTCCAGCCCCGACTCAGGATCCATCACACGCCCACCCGCGATGACAACATCGAACTCATTCGCGGCCGATACCGTTTGATTGACTCGCGTCATCACGCCAGCCAGGATCACAAGAACGCCACAGAACAGCATCCGCCCTTGCCGCAAGCCAGTGCTTGTCATCGCTTGTGTCTTCTCCCAATGGGATTTCGAGACTCCACAAAATGCGCTTCATCATAGCTGCTGAACAGAAGGGAAGGGTGGGGAAAACAACGGATTCGCCTCAGGCAGGACTCAGGAGGCTGCGGGAAAAGCACAGTCTGGACGCCTCAGGGGCTAGCCCGCATTGAAAACAGGGGCTTATCGCAACGCTGAAAGCGCTGCGCCACCCAAAACCGGAGTTTTTCTGCAGCCTCTTCAGGTTATGCCGTAAGTGCTGAAATGCATTCGGCTCATCCGTTGCGGGTCGGATTTCTCGTCCCAGATGCTGGGTGAGGAAAACCACAGGAGGGAAAAGCGATGAGGCAAAAAATAAAAGCGGTCGTGAGGGTCCGAACGTCGGCGCGCCACCGACACTGACCCATGACCGCTTACAGGTCCGGCAGATTTCGAACAGGACCTTGATGTTTAACACCCCCACAGTAACGCCCTATCGAAGGTCGGGCAATACAGCAAACACCGTATCTGAGCCGGCTGTCGCGCCCGCAAGAAACCACGTTCTCCTTGCCCGAATTCCCTTGGAGCATAATGTTCCACATGACCATCCGCCGTATGAAGACTTACGCTGGCGCTCAGGGCTACGTCTACCAGTACTACTTCGTCGGCAAGCGTCCGGCGCTTCCTGACGATCCGGACGTCCCGGCCACGGAATACGTCTTTGACGTGACTTCCGACCGTAAGGTGACCTACGCCGTCAGTGTCTTCCTGCCCGCGCAGGCTGTGGCAGCGTGGGCTAACACGCACGGTCGCGCACTGAACGATGCCGAGCAATACGCCGCTGCCAAGCTTCGCCTCTTCCGCGCCTTCGATGAAGTGGAAGACCTGAAATCTCATGGCCGCCGGCTGACTATCGACGTCGCCCTGCTCGAAGAGTCCCTCGCAAGCCTCGGCATGGAGTAGCCAAATCTGGGTGAGTTCGGAGAAGCGACTCTTGCAAATGGCTGGGCTATTGATCAGCCGTAAACCCGAGGATATAAATACAGGCGGAGTTTTCCCCGTGAAAAGACTCAAATACGCCTTCATGACGTCGGTACTGATCGCGCTTGGCCTGTGTACGAGCGTGGCGTCGCCGCAGACTGCGCGCTGGTCCGAGCAGAAGGCAAACGCCTGGTACGCGCAACAACCCTGGCTAGTTGGAAGCAACTACGTTCCCAAGTCTGCGATCAATCAATTGGAAATGTGGCAGGACCCGACATTCGATCCGACTGAGATCGACAAAGAGTTGACCTGGGCTGAAGCCATGGGCATGAACACCATGCGCGTCTTTCTGCACGATCTGCTCTGGCAACAGGACGCGACCGGTTTTCAAAAGCGCATCGACCAGTTCCTGAACATTGCGTCCCGACACCACATCCGTCCGCTGCTTGTTCTGTTCGATTCCTGTTGGGACCCGCTGCCTCATCTGGGCCCACAACATCCACCGATTCCCGGGGTTCACAACTCAGGCTGGGTGCAGAGTCCCGGTGCGATCGCCCTTGCGGATCCAACTCAATATCCCCGGCTCAAAGCCTATGTGCAGGGCGTGGTGCGAGCCTTTGGCAACGATGGCCGCATCCTCGCCTGGGACGTCTGGAACGAACCCGGCGCCGACAACGCCGGAAGCTACCCCAAAGAGGAGCTGAAAGAAAAAGACAAGACCGCCCGGGTCATCGCGCTCTTGCCTCAGGTATTCGAGTGGGCGCGAGAGGCGAAACCCACCCAGCCTCTCACCAGCGGCGTGTGGGCCGTCGACACTTCACCCGACGGCGCAAACCTTGGCGAACTGCAACAGATTCAATTGCGCGAGTCTGACATCATCACCTTTCACAACTACAGCTGGCCAGAATACTTCAAGAGCGAAGTCGCTTGGCTCAAAAAATACAACCGGCCCGTCATCTGCACTGAATACATGGCGCGTTCCGTGGGCAGCACGTTTGACACCGTGTTGCCGATTGCAAGACAGGAGCGGGTCGGAGCGATCAATTGGGGGTTCGTCGCCGGCAAGACGCAGACCTATTTGCCCTGGGACTCCTGGCAACATCCCTACGTTCTGGATCAGCCGCCGGTGTGGTTTCACGAGGTGCTGCGGCCCGACGGCACACCCTATCGAAAGGCAGAGGTGGACTTGATCCGGCAGTTGACGGAGAAGCCCTAGCCGCGAGTTCAACCTACCGCGCGGATTTCTCCGGCACCTGCAACTCCCGCGCCCGGCCTATCAGCTTCTTCAGTTTCTCTTTGATCTGATCCAGGATGTGATCCAGACCACACCCACGCGTGACCTTTGACGTTCCCCGTTGCCAGTTATGTGTGCAGAATATAATGGTGGTGGAAAGGGATTGAGTCGCTGGGGCTGTCGAACCGATCTGCAAGGTCCGCTCCGGCTTGCATTAAATTCCGCGGACTCTGATACTTACCTGGCTTATGGCATTACTCTGGTTGCGCTTCGCGCTGGCTTGCTACCTGATCGGACTGGTCTACGCCTTTGTAGCCCTTACCCGCACCAGCGATCTTTTCAGCCGCATCGCGCTGCATGCGGCCAGCCTGGGCATGGTCTTTCACTTCGTGTCGCTGGTCGAAGTTTTTCTCTCCGATCATGTCGTGTGGGCCTCGGTGCACAATGGCGAATCCTTGCTGGCATTCGCTTCGATGACCTTCTTCATGATCGTCTATCTGATTTACAGAACCATTTCTCCGGGCGTGGTTGTGTTTCCTATTGTTTTTTTTCTGACATTTATCGCGGCCACCGGCCAGCAACCTTTCGTATTCACCTCAACCGTTCAGCAGAAAGGATGGTTGATTGCCCACATCGCCCTCATCTTCACGGGATATTCCGCGCTGTTGCTGAGCTTCGGAGCCAGCCTTCTCTACCTCTTGCAGGAGAGCAGGCTTAAGGCGAAGAAACCGAGCAGCCTGTTTTCCTATCTCCCGGCGCTCGAAGTCATCGATCAGATCGGCTACCGCTCGCTGCTGCTCGGCTTTCCGTTCATGACCCTGGGCCTGCTCACAGGTTCTGTGCTCGCAGTGTCGACCTACGGGAGCGTGAATTTTCTCGATCCCAAGATTTTGCTTTCGCTCCTGATGTGGGCCGTTTACATGGTGATGGTCTTCACCCGCTGGAACTCGGGATGGCGTGGCCGCCGCGCCGCCTTCCTCGCCACGTTCGCGTTCGTCGCTGCCATCGTGGCCTGGATCGCTAATTATTTCAGCGCCATGCATAGGTTTGCTGCCTCATGAGAATCCAGCTCATCGGAGTAAATCACAACAGCGCACCGCTGGAACTGCGCGAGCGCCTGGCGATTTCCGAGTCGCGCCTGCCTGACGCCTGCCGCGATCTGACCGCCTATCCCGGAATCGAAGAAGGGATGGTGATCTCGACCTGCAATCGCGTCGAGCTGGTTACTCATACCACTAACGGAGCGGCTGACCTGCGCGGCTTTCTGCATGAACACTTTCATCTCAAAGCCGAAGAGCTCGACGCGCACCTCTACGAATTTCGCGAGAAGGATGCGGTGCGCCACCTCTTCCGTGTGGCCGCGAGTTTGGACTCGATGGTCGTGGGCGAAGCCCAGATTCTGGGTCAGGTAAAAGAGGCTTATGCCACTGCTCGCGCCGTCGGCGCGGCCCGCGCTCAACTCGAGCAGTTATTTACCCGCACTTTCGCAGTCGCCAAGCGCGTGCGCACGGAGACGGCGGTGGGATCGTCCTCGGTATCGATTGCATCGGTAGCGGTCGAACTGGCCAAGAAGATTTTTGGCACGCTGCAAGGGAAGACGGTTTTTATCGTCGGTGCAGGAAAGATGAGCGAGCTGGCCGCCCGCCACCTGATGGCCCACGGCTGCACCTCGATCTTCGTTTCCAACCGAACCTACGACCGTGCCGTCGGCCTGGCGCACAAGTTCAACGGCGAAGCTATCAAGTTCGATGATCTCTACAACACCTGCGATCGCGCCGACATTGTGATTACCTCGACCGGTTCGCCGCAAGCGATTTTCCGCCGCGAACACGGCGAGCAATTTCTTGCCCGCCGCAAGAACCGGCCCATGTTCTTCATCGACATCGCGGTGCCCCGCGACGTGGCACCCGAAATGGGCAAGCTCGACGGCATCTTCACCTACAACATTGACGACCTGCAGCAGGCGGTTTCTACGCATGTTGCCGACCGAAGAAAAGAAGCCGAGCGTGCCGAGGCCATTATCGCCAGCGAAGTGGAGCGCTTCGAAGCCCGCCAGCAGACTCTTGATGTTGTGCCGACAATCGTTTCGCTACAAGACCATCTGGAAACCATCCGTCAGGCCGAAATCGATCGCATTCGCGGCCGCATGGGTCCGCTGACTCCGGAACAGGAAATGGCCGTCGAGGCGCTGACCCGCGGCATCATCAACAAAGTCATGCATACGCCGATCACCACGCTGAAGACAGCCGCGAGGGAGGCGGAGGCGACCACAGTGATCGACGTTGTGCGGCGGCTGTTCAATCTCCACGCGAAAGATTCGGCAGACGAGGGCAAGGAGGCGGCGACAAAAGGGTCATTGGACAAAGAAGTGAAGTCACGCCACTGATGCTATCTTGCGAGCACCAATCCGCCAAGTTGAGCGATAATTCCTAACGTCCGTCATCCTGAGCGCAGTCTGGGGATAAGCGAAGCGAATCGCCAGACGAAGTCGAAGGACCTCATGCTACCGTGCGGCACCGCAGGCAACAACAGGAGTTCGCAGTGTGGCACTCGGTCTCCCAAGAGCCGATAGAACATAATAAATCTCATGACTCTCCGCATCGGCTCCCGCGGCTCGCAACTCGCACTCTGGCAAGCCAATCACATCTCCGCCCTTCTGCGTGCGCGCGGTCACGAAGTGGAAATCGAAATCATCCACACTACTGGCGACAAAATCACCGATGTCCCACTGGCCCAGGTCGGCGCCAAGGGCGGATTGGGGAAAGGAATTTTCACCAAAGAAATCGAAGAAGCACTCGCGGCTGGCCGCGTCGATCTCGCCGTGCACTCGCTGAAAGACCTGCCCACCGAACTTTCCCCCGGATTCGAAATCGCTGCGATCACGGAACGACAAGACCCGCGCGACGCCTTCTGTTCGCGCCAGTATTCGCGGATCGAAGACCTGCCCCAAGGCGCGCGCGTGGGCACGTCCAGCCTGCGCCGTCAGGCGCAACTGAAGGCCATCCGCCCCGATCTCGACATTCATCCCCTGCGCGGCAACGTTGATACGCGCCTGCGCAAGCTCGAACAAGGCGAATACGACGGACTTATCCTTGCGTCCGCCGGTCTGAAACGCCTGGGCAAAACTGAGCTGATGAAGCACGTCATCCCTGGCGAAATCATGTGTCCGGCAGCGGGGCAGGGAGCCCTCGGGATCGAAATTCGTGAAGGTGACACCACCACGCGCGAAAAGTTGAAGTTTCTGGATGATTCCGCTACGCGCGTAGCGACGACTTGCGAGCGCGCGGTGCTGAATCGGCTGGGCGGAGGCTGCCAGGTGCCCATCGGAGCGCTAGCCGAATTGCGCAATGGCCAGCTGCATCTGGAAGCTATCGTCGCCGATCCCGACGGCACCAAGCTCCTCCGCGAATCGCGCGCGGGCAGCATCGACAATCCGGAAGAACTAGGAAACGAAGTCGGCGAAGCTTTGTTGCGTCGTGGCGGGGACGAAATCCTCGCAGCCGTCTATGGCCACGGATTCGCCGTCCCGCCACAACCGTGAAACCTGTGTGGGCGGACTCGTCCCTGAGCGAAGTCGAAGGAATTTGCCCCCAACTCTAGCCAAATGAGAAAGAGACATGAATCATCGACGACCCGAGCGCTGAGCGGAGTTCGAATCCTCGTTGGCCGGGCGCGCCACCAGGCGGGATCGCTCTCCCGCGAGCTACGCAAGCTCGGGGCGGATGTTCTTGAGATTCCGTTTATTGAGATCCGCAAGCCGCGCTCCTACAAGCCGTTGGATTCCGCGTTGAAGAATCTTGGTGGTTACGACTGGCTGATCCTTACCAGTGTGAATGGCGTCGAGGCCTTGTGGGAGCGGTTGGCGAAGCTGCGGCTGACGAGGAGAAATCTCAAACACTTGCGCGTGGCGGCGATCGGCCCGGCGACAAAGAAGGCTATCGAGCAGCGTGGGATCGAAGTAGATGTCGTGCCGAAGGAGTATGTTGCCGAGTCTGTCGTGCGCAGCCTGCGGCGGCGGGTGAAAGGGAAGCGGGTGCTGCTGGTTCGGGCTAAAGTGGCCCGCGACGTGATTCCGCGGGAGTTACGCCTGGCCGGCGCGCACGTGGACGTAGTGGAAGCGTACGAAACAATTGTGCCGGCGGCGTCAAGCAAGCGCTTGCGGAGCGCGCTACAAGATCCTGCGCGTCGTCCGCATGTGATTACGTTCACCAGTTCTTCCACCGTGCGCAACTTCGTCGCTTTGCTGGACTCGCCTGCGGCTGTACAACCATGCCAAACATTTCGCGGGCAGGAGTGCCCGCCCCACACTAACCCGCACCACATCGGTCTGAATGGAATACTCCTCGCTTCTATCGGTCCGGTTACCTCCGCCACACTTCGTGAGCTCAATCTTCCTGTGGATATCCAGGCCAAACAGTTTACGATCCTGGGACTGGTCAAGGCGATCGTCGAAGCCTTTACCACAAGCAAGCGCACGCGTCCGCGATAACCTAATCTGCTTAGGTTTCTGCTAGATTGCCACCATGAAACCGAAGACGCTGTATCTCGCCTTCTGCTTTGTCGGTGTGCTTCTCCCGTACTCGGAATTCGTTCCGTGGGTCCTGCAGCACGGGCTCAACCTTCGGCTTGTCATTCACGAACTGTTTGCTAACCGGATCAGCGCATTCTTTGGATTGGATGTGTTGGTCTCAGCGATAGTCTTGCTTCGGTTCATCCGCGTCGAGAACGCACGACTCGACATTCACGGATGGTGGCTTGCAGTATTGGGGATGCTCACTGTCGGGGTCTCGCTCGGACTGCCCTTATTTCTGTACTTGCGGGAGCTGCGATTGGATAAATCTAGAGGACCCGATGCGGTTGCAGCGCATCCGTAAGGCGGACGACTTTGAAGCCCTATTCGTTCAGCGAGCAGCTGCAATCTGCCGGCGGAACATGCGCCAGGAGAAAGTCCGCGACGCGCTTGTAGGCGTCGATCTGGTTTTCGACCCGGGCGAAGCCGTGACCTTCATTCTCGTAAATCTTGTAGTCGACGGTTCCGCTGCGCTTCTTGATGGCATCCACCACCTGCTGCGTTTCTGATTTCGGACAGCGGGGGTCGTGTCCCCCCGCAAGCAACAGAAGCGGGGCCTTGATCTGGTCGATGAAGTTGATGGGCGAGCGCTCTTCGTACAGCGCTTTATTCTTCACCACGTCGCCCATGGTTGCGAGATCTGATTGCTGCAGCACTGGATCTTCGTTCTCGATCTCGGTGAACCAGTTCACGAAGGGCACGATGGGCACACCGGCAGCCCAAACTTCGGGAGCCTTGGTCACCGACATCATGCTGAGGTAGCCGCCGTAGCTTCCGCCCATGACCGCGATCTTTTTGGGATCGAGATGGCCAGTTTGTTTGATCCAGTCGACACCGGCGAGAACGTCCTGCAAGTCGCCGCCGCCCATGTCGAACAGATTCGCCTGCTGGAATTCCTTACCATAGCCGGTCGATCCGCGATAGTTGGGAGCGAGCACCATGTATCCCTGATTGGCGGCGTACTGCACGAAGCGGTTGAACGAATTCATGGTCTGCGACGTGGGGCCGCCGTGAATGTAAACGATGGCAGCGTTTTGCCCGTTGCGCGCCATGTTGAAGGGCACATAAAGAAATGCGGAGATGGTCCACTTGCCGTCGCGGCTCGGATAGTGCACCAGATAGGGCTCGACCATGTCTTCCGAGCGCACACCGGCGACGAGCGAATGCGTGACTTGATGCGACTTGCCGGTTGCCAGCGTGTACACCCAGAGATCGCCCGGCGCGGTGGGGCCGTTGTGGTAGTAGAGCAGCCGCGAGCCGTCTTTGGTGAAGTCGGAGTGCCCGCCCGCAGGATCGTTCACTCCTTTCGGAATGGGTAGAGCGGTCGACTTGCCGGTCGCGAGATCGTGCAGGTAGATGTCCTCGTTGCCGTCAACGTTGGCGCTGAAGGTGAGGTGCTTGCCGTCAGGCGAGAACTCGCCGCCGCGGATTTCCCATTTGTCGCGGGTGAGCCACTTGATTTTCAAGGGCGTGAAGTATCCGTTCAGCTCGCCCTTCATGCCAATCCCGAGAAGACCGATATTGTCGTAACCATTCTCAGCGTTGGAGGTGATCAAGATTTGGTCCATGTCTGCACCGGCAGGCACGGGGTCAATATCGTTGGCCTGGTACATCTGCTCCCCTTCGTGCGGCGTGAGCAGAGTGCTCTTTCCCGTAGCGATATGCGCGATAAAAATATTGGAATCCGTGCCCTTAGCCTGCTCCTGCGTGTAGACGATGTACTTGCCGTCTTTCGACCAGATGGGATTCGAGTTGCGCTTGTCCTGCGGAGTATTCGTCGTGAGATGCTTCACCTCGCGCATCACCATGTCGTAGATGTCGATCTCGTAGGCTGCCGACGTTTTTGGTTTGACCAGGTACGCCAGATAGCGGCCATCGGGCGACCACGTCGGGTCCATCTCGGCGATCTCGCGTGTGCTGGTGAGGTTGACGACTTTGCCGGTCTTAGGTGAGACGATGAAAATATCCCACTGCTCGTCGCCGTCGTAATCGGACTGATAGGCGATCCACTTGCCGTCGGGCGACCATGCGGGTGAAGACTGGCGCTGGTCGCTGACCGTGAGCTGTACCGGCCAACCGCCTTCGGCGCTGACCATCCAAATATTATTGCGTCCGCTCATGTTGGAGACGAAGGCGATGCTCTTGCCGTCGGGCGACCACGTGGGACGACCCACCTGACGCGTCATGTAAAGCTTTTCGATGGTCAGGCTGCGCGGCTCGACCTGTGCGTTGGGCTTGGAAGCAATCTGCTTCGGGTCGGTGACGGCCTGGGGGAAGGGAAGAGTCTGGGCGGCGACGGTTTCTGTGACGACTGTACTCATGAATATGACGATAGCAAAGAGTGCGAGAGTGCGCATGCTTGAGCCTCAGGTGAGGGTGGAAGAAAAAGTGTAGCAGAAGGTGACGTGTCATCCTGAGCGCAGGTTGGAGTGCGTGAAGCGCACTCCAGCGTAGTCGACGGATCCCTTACCCGACAGTATTTGCCCGATCTTTGAGAGGAGTTCTGGCACAGCAGCGAGAGCGTCAATGGAAATCCCTCGATGAGCCAGTGACGCAGTACAGAGCCAAGGGGTCCTTCGACTGCGGGTTTGCGCCGGCTTTGCCGGCACAAACGCTTCGCTCAGGATGACAGGCTATCGAGTGTCGCGACATCCGAAAAGGTCTTATCCCTTGGCGTTCTTGTGCATCTCGACCGTGCTCCAGGTTTTATCGGCGGCGTGGCAGATATTTTCCAGCGGACAATCCACACACTTCGGTTTGCGGGCATAGCAGAGTTTGCGTCCGTGCCAGATGATCTGGTGGGCGAAGAGGATCCACTTTTCTCGCGGAATGATGCGCATCAGATCCTGCTCGATCTTCTGAGGGTCAGTGTTGGTAGTCAGTTCGAGGCGTCGCGAGATGCGCGTCACATGGGTGTCGACGACTACGCCTTCGGCGATCTTGAACCACGTCCCCAGGACCACGTTTGCAGTTTTGCGGGCTACCCCTGGCAGCGTGAGCAGCTCCGGCATGTTCATCGGAACCTGGCCACCGAAGTCGGCGACTACTTTTTTGGCCGCACCTACTACTGATTTGGATTTGTTACGGAAGAAGCCGGTGGACCGGACGTCGGGCTCGAGTTGTTCGGGCGTCAGCGCGGCGAAAGCTTCGACCGTGGGATATTTTCGAAAGAGTTCGGGTGTGACGCGGTTGACGTTCACATCCGTGGATTGGGCGGAGAGGATCGTCGCGACCAGAAGCTCCCATGCGCTGGCGTGGGTCAGGGCGCAGGTTACGTCGGGATAGAGCTGGTCGAGACGCTTCAGGATTTCCGCAATGCGGTCGGGCGCTAGGGGATTGTAGCCTTTGGCTGCTTTTGGAATAGAAGGCTTTGAGGCGGCAGCTTTTGAAATGGGTTTCGCAACCGCCGAGGCTTTGCCTCGGCCTGGACCCCTCGGCTTCGCTCGGGGCGGGCTCACGGGAGCGCTCGTCCCCACACGAGCATCGTTGTCCCGGACCGAGTGCTTTCTGATCGTGCCCTCTTGGCGGCCGGTGCGGGCGGACTGGCGGGGAGTTATGCCGCGGGGCATTTGTTTCGAACCCTCCTTCGAGGGGAACATGGTAACAGAGAGGCCCACGAGTCTGGGACGGGGTGCGGTCGCGTATCGTCCCTCCGTAACCACGCGAGGAATTGACTCGCCCTTTGCGCCCCGGTAGTCTTGAACCAACCTCACAACAGTCAGGAAAGTTACCGTGGCAGTGAATTCCATCCAACTCGGGCAGGTCTGGCGTAGTGACGCCGACGGCCAGGATTATCTCGTCACCAAGGTGTACAACGAATTGTTCACGCAGTGGGCGATGCTGCGGCCGGCGGGGATTACGGCTCCGGACGCTCCGACGGTTCGCATCAAGGTGACGAAGAGCCCACAGGGCGCGGCGCTGCCGGGATACACGTTTACCCAAGAGGGATCGTTCTAAGCCTCGCTGTTCAACTCCCGATTTCCGGTACACTTGCAGTTCTCAGTTCCGAGTTTGGGGACTAATGCGTTTTACTGAGAACTGAGAGCTGGGTACTGAGACCTTCTTTTTCCATGACTGAAAAACTTCTGGCTGTCATCTTCGTGTTCATTAATTCCGTGATCAGCGCGACCGGTTACGGTGGCATTGTGCTGCTGATGGCGATCGAGTCGGCATGCATCCCGTTGCCCTCGGAACTGATCATGCCGTTTGCCGGCTATCTGGTATTCACCGGCACGTTCAAGCTCCTGTGGGTGGCGACGGCGGGGGCGATCGGCTGCAATCTCGGGTCGCTAGTGGCCTATGAGATTGGGTGTTATGGCGGGCGTCCGCTGGTGGAGCGCTACGGGCGCTGGATTCTGATGGGCAAGCGCGAACTCGATTGGGCCGACCGATTCTTTGCGCGCTGGGGATATCTGGCGGTGTTCATCGGGCGGCTGCTGCCGGTGATTCGCACCTTCATCGCACTGCCGGCGGGAGTGGCCCGCATGCCGCGCGGACGGTTTCACATCTACACATTTCTTGGATCGTGGCCGTGGTGCTTGGGACTGGCGTATCTCGGGATGAAGCTGGGAGAGAACTGGCGCGAGCTGGGGAAGTACTTCCACAAGTTCGATGCGGTGATTGGCGTGATGCTGGTGGCGGGGTTGGCGTGGTTTGTTTGGAGTCACTGGCAGAACAGGATTCGGGAAGCGAACTAGAGTTCAGTTCCATCCACGTCGGCTCAGGCGTCCAGCCTTGCCAGCTGTGACCCTACAATCTGCCATCTGCCGTCGCGCTTCACAACAACATCCATGTAGACGTAGCGGACAGGGAATCGTCGCCCCCCTTGCTCAACTTCGTCGTCTTCCGAGCCGTGAACGATGGCCACGTCTTCCGTCAGGAGCCTGATTCGGCGGCCCGTCGAGACCATTGACGGAAAACGAATTGCGCCAGTCTTCAATCCCTCGAGCACATCCTGCTTGGTGGACGGCTTACCAGATTCGTCGTATTGGACGTAGTCGTCGGCAAAGATGCGCGAGAGTTCGGGGATGTCGGCGGCGATCAGGGCGCGGTCGCCGTCTTCGAAGAGCTGGAGGATTTGTTGTTCGTCATCGCACAACTGCATTTGCCTTCTACCACCGAGACATCAGTAGAGACGTTGCTTGCAATGTCTTTCTTGCCAGCATCCGGCACGCCGCCTGCAAAGACGTTGCAAGCAACGTCTCTACGACGCGTTTTTGTTAGTGTACAAGCTGGCATTTTACGAGGAGGACTCTGTGATTCGAATGTCCCACGCTTTGGTGTTGCTGCTGTTCTTCGTCATCACCCTGCCCGCCGTCTCCCATGCTCAGTCTGCGCCCGCGGCTGCTGACAAGCCGTTCGTGGTCGAGTACTACTACAAAACGAAGTGGGGGCACGCCGATGAATTTCTGAAGTTGTTCAAGAAGAATCACTATCCCGTGCTCAAGAAGGAAATGGAGATGGGGCGGATCGCGAAAGTTTGGATGGATCAGCCGCGCTATCACACCACCGAGGACGGGCGCTGGGATTTCCGCGTGACTATTGTCTTCAAGAATGCGACCGTGGCCAACGAAGCTTTCGACGAAGCGGCGCTGCAGAAGCAGATGTACCCCGATCAGGAGACGTTCCAGCGCGAGGAGCAGCGGCGGTTTGAAATCCTCGACGCGCATTGGGACTTGCCGCTAAAAACCGTGGATCTGGATGCGAAACCCTGAAGCGCAAACCCTTCACCACATAGGCACAGGGGAACACAGGGTAAACCTTCAAGGACGCGAAGGTCTGTTGTTTACCCTGTGAACGTCTGTGTCCTCTGTGGTTATCGGGAACTGGAGACGTTCGAGCGCGAGGAGCAGCGGCGGTTTGAAATCCTCGACGCGCATTGGGACTTGCCGGTGAAGACCGTGGATCTGGACGTGAAGCCCTGAAACGCAAACCCTTCACCACAGAGGGCACAGGGGAACACAGGGTAAACCTTCAAGGACGCGAAGGTCCCGTTGTTTACCCTGTGAACCTCTGTGCCCTCTGTGGTTGAAGCCTTAATCGATCTTCAGAAAGTTTGCGATCAGCTTCTCGTGCCACTTCCACGGCAGGATGCGTTTGAGAGCGAGTTGCATTTTGGCGTCGCGCCCGACCAGATAACGCAGCTTCGGATTGGGATCTTGTGCGATCGCGACGATTTTGCGCGCGACTTCGATGGGATCACGCTTGGGGATGGCCTTCACGCGCTCGCCCATGCGCTGGCCACGCTCGTGGTTCGGTGAAGTCCCGTCCAGAGTTTTCTTTCCCAGCTTAACGCCATGTTCCCAGATGTCGGTGGCAAACGCGCCGGGTTCCACCAAAACAACTTTGATGCCAAGAGAATTCACTTCCAGACGGAGGGATTCACTCCAGCCTTCGAGAGCGAACTTTGAGGCAGAATAACTCGAGGCGCTGACTGCGCCGTGCAATCCGCTGATTGACGAGACCATGATGATGTGGCCTGAGCGCTGGCGTCGCATCGTGGGGAGCGCGGCCTGAGTCATGGCGACGGCGCCGAAGAAATTGGTCTCGAACTGCTGGCGGACTTCGTCGAGCTGCATGTCCTCGGCGAATCCCGCGGCGGGAAAGCCCGCGTTGTTCACTAGAACGTCGAGGCGTCCGTGATCGCGGACGACGGTGTCGACAAAACCGGCGATGGCATCGAAGCGAGTGACGTCGAGCACGCCGATCTGGAGTTGGGCAGCGACGCCAGCCGCGCCTGCGGCGTTGTCCAGACGCTGGCGACGGCCAAGGTCGCGCATGGTAGCGACGACGCGGAATCCGTTTTTCGCTAGCTCAATCGAAGTCAGCAGGCCGATTCCGCTGGAACATCCGGTGACCAGAGCAATCTTGTCGGGCATGGAAATTGTCCGTAAGCGTTGTAACACAGTGCCGGGATCCCCGCGACATGATGTGTGTGCGAGCCGATACCGTTCAACCGGTCGCCGCTATAAGGATGCAGTAAGTTTGCAAACGATGTAAAAGGATCGTAATAATCCGCCGTTAAATCTTTATCGCGCTCATCAAAATTTGGAATTAGACAGAGTGCCGACTGACGCCCTAAGTTAGAACATGAACTCCTTATTAGCGGTTGAAGATTCACATGTCGATTTACTGCACGAGATTGGCGTCAGGTTGGGGACGGCGGCCGGCTTCCACGAAGTTCTGAGCCGCGTCGTAGATTTTGCGTCGGCGCTGGTGAAGTGCGATTCCTGCCTGATTTACGTACTCGATGGCGACGAACTCGTGCTGCGAGCTTCGAAGAACCCGCATCCTGAGATAGTCGACGGTTTGAAATTGCGCGTCGGACAGGGCATCACCGGCTGGGTGGCGGAACATCTCGAGCCAGTCGCGGTCGCGGAAAAAGCAGCCCAGGACCCGCGCTTTCAATTCTTTCACGAACTCCCCGAAGACAGCTACGAAGCCTTTCTTTCGGTGCCGTTGATGTGCAGAGGACGTGTTGTGGGCGTCATCAACCTGCAGCACCGCCAGCACCATGTCTATCGGCGTCGCGAGATCCGGTTGATCTCGGCCATTGGCTTTCTGGTGGGCGCTGAAATCGAGCTGGCCCGCTTGGAGGAAGCGAATTCCTCGCTTACCGAACAGTTGGAGACCCGGAAAATAGTGGAACGAGCCAAAGGAATCCTGCAGCGGGATTTTGGGCTGAGCGAAGAACAAGCCTACCTGGCCTTACAACGGCAGAGCCGGCAGAGGCGCAAAGCGATGAAAGAGATTGCCGAAGCGATTGTGCTCAGCGATGAGGTGAAGGGCAACTTTTCAGGTGCCTGACTACCCCTAGCCGTGGTGGGATGTTTCTGACTCTCTCAGTCAACAATCCAGAATCAACAATTCATGACTGAGTCATAAAAAATCCGGGGGCAAATTGATGGCATGTCTGCCCCCGGATCGCGAGGACTACCGGGCGGATGAGACTGCAGCCACGGGGCTAGCCGCTGCTACCTGTTTTTCGGCGGTCTCCGGTGGCACGGCGAAGTGCAGCACGACACCAGACTGGGGCACTTTCATGGCGCTGACATAGCTCTTGCCGGATCTCGACACCAAAAAGAGCTGAGGCACGTCAGAAGATCCGGACTCTTCGGTGTTGTTCACCAGCATCATGAAGCCCGTTCCTCTGCCGTCGGCACTGCGCAGCACCAGCAGTTGCGAGGCTCCGCCGATGGGCTGAAGGGAGAACTCGTATTCACCGGTGGAAACGTCGACGTTCTGCCACCGGACATCGTGGGTCAAGGTAAAGGAGCCGCGCGCTTCCTGCGCAGCCGCCAGGGTTGGAATGAGGCTGAAAGCGCTGAGCGTCAGCAGCGCGGCATAGGCGAATTTGCGAATCGATTTCATGGAATCTCCTTGTTCTTCATCTGAAAACCAATGAAGAGCATGTCCGAGGAGCACACTGCCGGCGCGAAGCCGGTGGCGTGAGCTCAGATTTTTGTGGAGATCGACGAGGTCAACAGATTTGCCACACCGCAAACAGGGCTGGCAGGCAAACAGCGCCTTCGCGGAACCGGCTGCGGAGCCGGTTGCGAAGTAAGATCACTATGAAGGAAACGAGCAGTCAAGTCCAACGCAAAAAATTCATTGCGCTCATCACATCAGCGCACAGAAGACAGTGGACTAGGCCGTCGGGCATCGCCTCGTGGTGCAGTCGAGCAGCGGCCGTCGCTGGCTGGATTTCTCCGCTCGATGACGCGACTCTGCCGTTGAACCGAGATTCTGCACGTTTGGCCGCTGGCGTTTGCCAAACTCCATCCCACTACGAGAACATACTAGGTTTGCACATACATCCAGATGCTTACTGAGGAAGTGGCCAACCTATGGCGACACGGAAGAAGTCCGCGAAGGCGGCGCCGAACAGGGCGCGTGTAGAAGTGAGAAATGCAGCGAAGTACGAAGGCGATGCGCACAGCGAGTCCCAACCCGACGGCACGATCGCGCCGGCGAAGGGGAAGCTGGGGGTGATGATCCCGGGCATGGGAGCGGTGGCGACAACATTTGTCGCCGGTGTCGAGGCGATTCGAAAGGGGCTCGCGAAACCGATCGGATCGCTTACGCAAATGGGGACGGTGCGGCTCGGCAAGCGCACGGATGGGCGTTCACCGAAGATCAAGGAATTTGTTCCGCTGGCCGGGCTCGACGACCTGGTCTTCACGGGCTGGGACATTTTCGAAGACAACATGTACGAAGCAGCCTCAAATGCGGGCGTGCTCGACCAGAGGCTGCTCGACCAGTTGAAGCCATTTCTTTCGTCGGTAAAACCGCGGGCGGCTGTGTTTGACCACAACTACGTGAAGAAGATCGATGGGCCCAACGTGAAGAAGGGCAAGACCAAGATGGATCTGGCCGAGCAGTTGCGCGACGACATCCGCGACTTCAAGAAAACCAGCGGCGCAAGCCGGCTGATTACGATGTGGTGCGGCTCGACCGAATCTTATATCGAGGCGGGAGAGGCACACCAGTCGCTGAAATCCTTCGAGAAGGCGCTGCGCGAGAACGACGAGATGATCGCCCCTTCAATGATCTACGCGTATGCATCACTGATGGAAGGCGTGCCCTTTGCGAACGGCGCTCCGAACCTGACAGTAGATTTGCCGGTGATGCTGGAACTGTCGCGGCAGAACGAGGCTCCCATCTGTGGCAAGGACTTCAAAACCGGACAGACTTTGATGAAGACGGTTCTTGCGCCCGCCTTCAAAGCGCGTCTGCTCGGATTGAGCGGCTGGTACTCGACCAACATCCTGGGCAACCGCGATGGCGAAGTGCTCGACGATCCAGGGTCGTTCAAGACCAAAGAAGAGTCGAAGCTGGGCGTCCTGGAGCACATTTTGCAGCCCGCTTTATATCCTGATCTTTACGGAAATATTTTCCACAAGGTACGGATTAACTATTACCCTCCACGTGGTGATAACAAAGAAGGTTGGGACAACATCGACATCTTCGGCTGGCTCGGCTATCCGATGCAGATCAAGGTCGATTTTCTATGCCGTGACTCTATCCTGGCGGCGCCGATTGTGCTGGACCTGGTGCTGTTTCTTGATTTGGCTAAGCGCAGCTCCGAGCTGAGAGGGCTCGGCATTCAGGAGTGGTTGAGCTTCTATTTCAAGTCGCCGATGACTGCACCGGGACTGTATCCGGAGCACGATTTGTTCATTCAGTCGATGAAGCTGAAAAACACCTTGCGGCATTTGAAGGGTGAACCGCTGATCACGCACCTCGGGCTGGAATACTACGACTGAGGGTGAGGTCGGGTGTGATGCTGTTCCGGGTGTGGCTGCTGCCGGGCTCACCAAACAGTTTTGAGCAGCGAACTCCGGCGGATGTGTTCGTCTCGCGTGACGAGGATCATACCTTCGGCGCGAGCAGTCGCCCCAATGACGCGGTCGGCAGGATCGCGCGAATATTCGTCAGAAAATTGTGTCGCAAGGGCGGCGATCTCGGGGGTGATCGGACGAACAGTGACATCCTCGATAAGCAGCCGTACCGAAGCCTCTACGGTGCCATAGGCCTGGATTCTTCCGCGTGCCACCAGGGAAGCCAGTTCCCACAGTGTGATCGCTGAAACGGCGATACCTCCGTGCCGTCGCGATCTCCGGATCTCGGCAGCCGCAGCACGCGACAAACGTTTGGGATCCGCCACGGCCCAGATCAGAACGTGGGTGTCGAGCAGAATCACCGCGAAGACTCCCATGCCTCCGGTGGTTCAATGGGGGATTCGATATCGCCCATAATACGGATCACGCCTTTCAACCTGCCAATGAATTCCTTGCCTGTATCGTCGGCAGGAACCAGTTTGGCGACGGGCTTTCCGCGTTTAGTAACTAGCACTGGTTCTCTGGTGTTCCGAACTTCCTCCATCAGGGTAAGGCAGCGTGCCTTGAATTCCCCGGCCGCGATCGTCTTCATAGACAGATTATAACATACATGGTCATATATGAATGACCATCAGCGCAGAGAGGTAGAAGACCGCACGCTTATAATTCGCCCTGTGCTCATCCCGAAGACCACGCTTGCATCGCGGCTGAAAGGCGGCTTCCTCGCGACAGTTCTTATTCTGGTGAGCCTGGTGGTTCTTACTTACGCCATCGACTATCTCGTTTGTCGCTATCGCGTTTCCTCAAACCGGCAGCCGTTCGGCTCAGTTACGGTACAGTCCTACTACGCTGTGGGGCAGAAGAATGGTAAGACGGAATATCTGTTCGATCCGCCGCAGCCTCAAACGTGCGTTCACGCGCTGTTTTCGCACGCGGGTTATGCTCCTTGCTGGTATCTCAGCCGGCATCGCGAGCAGCGAACTGATATTTAGTCTCGCAAAGAGTAGAACTCATTCAGAAACAAGGAATCTCGACCGTTAATGGTGAGAATCGCGATTTCTCAACGGCTATTGCCCGATACCACTGGGCTGTTGCTGTTAAGATGCGACAGCTTCTCCTGAAGAAGAGAGTGTGCTTCGGCCAACTGCCGAATCTGGCCGGAAACCGTCATGCTCCTGCCGTCCGAGCAGTGGAGGAAGACTTGGTATCCAATTCTTCCGCCGTACCCGACGTGGCATACGTCGCCATAGCTGTACCTACGGACGCCCAGCAACGTCCGCTGCTCGATACCATCGTCGGAGAACACCGTTCGTGAAACTCCGTAATATGCCATCCACCACATTCCTACGGCAGCAAACACGGCGACGTGAAAAAACGTCCAGTGACCTGTCCCATGTAGAGCTTCCACGGCGCCTAAAGCAGCCAAGACCACAAGAAACGCTCCAACCCACACGTACCATACTGGATAAGTTACCGTGCAAGCCTTCATCTGGTGCTCCCTTCATGACCTTAACAGGACATCTTGGCGTTTACACCAACTACCGCGAACGGCTATTTATGAAACGGCTTCCAGTCTTCCAAGGACGAAGACGATTGCCTGAGCTGCGCCTCGTCAGCTGGATAAATCCGAGTGCTCTGTGAAGGACTGCGCTAAAATGTCTGCGCCGTCGTTTTCCAACCGTCTGCTCAAACGAGGTTCTATCTTGCGCAAGCATTCTTGCCGTCCTGGTGTGAAGCTGATGGCGATCGGCAGCCTGATTTCTGCCATCGCGTTCTTGTCGGTATCGAGTTTCGCCCAAACGCAGATCGCAAACTCAACCCCATCCGACACGAGGCTACAGAAGGCTTACCGCTTCCAGCAGGGCGGTTGGACCTATGTTCATCTCGAAGGTTCGCCGTCGCAGGTGGGCTTTCAGCACGGCTATCTTCTCGCGCCCGAGATCGCCGACGCTTTCGCGGCCATCAAGCTCTTTGACACCCATCAATCACAGCAGGATTGGGAGTTCTTCCGCAAGACTGCACGCGAAATGCTGTGGCCCCACATCGATTCCGAGTATCAACAAGAACTCCAGGGCATCGCCGACGGGGTGAAGGCGCACGGCGTGGATCTTGACGTGTACGACATCGTGGCGCTGAATGCGTTCGAGGAAGTTCCTGACTATTACCTCCCGTGGAAGAACAAACAACAGAAGACCGCCAAGGCACCCAAGCTGACCGCTCCCGGCAATTGCAGTGCGTTCATCGCCACTGGCAGTTTCACGAAAGACCACCAGATCGTGATCGCCCACAATAATTGGACCAGCTACCTGGCGGGTGAGCGCTGGGTGATCATCTTCGATATCGTCCCACAGTACGGCCAGCGCATTCTGATGGATGGCTTCCCCGGAGTGATTACCAGCGACGACGATTTCGGCGTGAACGCGGCGGGGATCATGATCACCGAAACTACCATCACCCAATTTGAAGGCTGGGATCCCAACGGCAAGCCGGAGTTCATGCGTTCGCGTAAGGCGCTGCAATACGCCAAGAGCATCGACGATTATGTGCGCATTATCAAAGAAGGGAACAACGGCGGATACGCCAACGACTGGCTGATCGGCGACCGCAAGACGGGCGAGGTTGCCTACCTGGAGTTAGGGCTGAAGAGCACGCCGCTATGGCGCACCAGGGACGGATACTTCGTCAGCTCGAATTTTGCGCGTGACCCGAAGGTGCTGCGCGAGGAGACAACGTTTGACCCGAATGATGCTTCGTCATCGCCGAATGCGCGCCACAACCGGTTGGAAGAGCTGATGAAGCAACGCAAGGGCAAGATTGATGTCGAGATGGCGCAGCAGCTTTTGTCGGACCACTTCGATAGTTTCGAGAAGAAGGAACAACCCAACGAGCGGGCTCTGTGCGGACATGTGGATGCTTCTTCGCGGGGCGTCAAGGAGTGGGCGTGGGATGCGTACAACCCGGGCGGTGCCGTGCAGGGCAAAGCCACCGACAGCAAAATGACCGCGAATATGAGTTTCGTCGCTCGTGCTGGGCACCCGTGTGGCGCTGACTTTCTGGCTGAAGATTTTCTGGAGCACCATCCGGAATACTCGTGGCAGAAGCCTTTGCTGCGGGACATGAAGGCGGGCCCGTGGACGACGTTTCAGGCGGGGCAGAAGGGCAGCCAGTGAAGTCGATGAGCCTGAGTCTCCAGAAATCGAAGGACAAGGGCGAGCAAGCGCGAGCACGCTTTGTGAAACTGGGTTTCTGAAAAGTCAGCGCCTGAAGGCGCATTTACTCTGAGTCACTACGGTACGCCTCAAGGCATGCCCTGATACGAATCTTCATTTGCCGGACATTTCAGCAGCAACCGAACGGGGAACAACACAATGAAGGAAACACCGCAGCAATACACGCAGCGCGTTACTGGTTACGTGGAAGGGAAGCAGCCCCTGGCAATACAGGCCGCCACGGCGAAGAAGCTGGAGCGCTTGATCAAAGGGGTGTCCACAGCGAAGTTGAAGAAGCGTCCGGCGCCGGATAAGTGGTCCGTCGGCGAGATTCTGGCGCATCTGGCGGACACGGAAATTGTTGGCGGATTTCGCATCCGCTTGATTCTGGGCGCGCCGGGCACGCCTGTCGTTGGGTTCGATCAGGATGCCTGGGTCACAAGCGGCCATTACGCAAAGCGTGATCCGCGCAAGTCCATCGCCCAGTTTCGTGCCGTGCGCGAGGCCAACCTTGCATTGCTCAAGTCACTGACGCCTGAACAGTGGAAGCATTACGGGATGCATTCCGAGCGCGGCCAGGAATCGGTGGAGCACATCGTGAAGATGTTTGCCGGGCACGATATAAATCACCTGCAGCAAATCGAGAACATTCTGGGGAAATGATTGTCAGCGGGATACTCGTATGCAAATTATGGCGGAGAGGGTGGGATTTGAACCCGCGATACCCGTTAAGGGTATGTCCGCTTTCGAGGCGGATCGTAATCCGCATGTAAGCGATTCTACGTCAATGGCTTAGAGTTTTGAAGGGTGCAATAAGGGTGCAAATAAAAACTTACGGCCATTTTCGTTAAGCAAATTCCTCGAAAGCAACTGCCGAGTTTCGCCCGCGGGGTGCCCCTTTCGGCTGGGTGACAGCTCTTCGTCGCGCGTTTGCGCGAAATCGAAAGCTGAACAACGATTCCAGCGCAGAGGGCAGGTTTCATGGCACGCGGACGTGCGCGGTTATCAAAGAGGCCGGGTGGTCGCGACCGAGGGCGGCGGCTGGGAGATCCACTACAACGTCTACCTGACCGATCCCGCAACCGGGAAACCGAAACGACATCACCGCAGCCGCGTTGTGGGCTACAAGCCGAAGATGCACCGGGCCGACGCCGAAAAGATACTCGGCGCGGAGTTGGCTGCTATCAACCGCGGTCCAGTCACCCGAGCGACGGACGGGACCATCACATTTGGCAATTGGATGAGGAATTTCTACATCCCCATGCGCGGCGCCAACTGGCGGGACGCGACGCGACGCACCAATCTCGACTATCTCAACAGCCACGTCTATCCGACCCTCGAACACGTCGCGCTCAAAGACGTCAGCAAGTTTCAAGTGCAGATGCTGCTCAACCGGCTGGCTGCGGAAGAATACTCGTACACGGTTGCTTATCATGTGCGCGATCTGATCAAAGCAGCCTTGGCGGAGGCGGTGGACCAGGAGGTCCTGGAGCGAAATGTCGCGCGCAAGACCGTCATTCCCGAGATCGAGGAGTCCGACAAGCCGGTTCTTCCCGTCGAGATGTACGCCAGGCTGCTGGCCGGTCTGGACGGTATCCGTGACCGCGCGATCTTTCTGATCGCCTGTTTCTGCGCTCTGCGGCCGAGCGAGCTTTTCGGCCTGACTTGGGGATGCTACACCAGCAATGTGCTCACTATCGTGAATACCGCGTGGCGTGGCCGGCTGCAGCGCAAGAAGATCAAGCGCAAGAACCGCTACGGAGGCACCAATTACCGCCTTGTCGCGATCCCCCAAGCCGTGCGCAAGGCGATTGATTTGTGGAGGGCGAGGTGCCCGAACCCGGACGCAAGCGCCCTCATATTCCCTGGGATGCAAGCGCGTGCGCGAAAGCCACTGGCGACGCCGATTCATCCGGACAATTGCCTGCGCCTGCGCCTGTACCCTGTCGCGAACAGACTGGGAATTGCATTTCATCCTACGTTCCAGGTGCTCCGTAGGAGTTTCTCCACACATGGCAAGAAAGAAGCACATCCGACCGAGATGCAGGCCCACTGGGACACAGCGATATTCGAACCACCCTGGACATCTACACCCAGATTACAGACCCGGAGGTGGCCAGGATGGTGAACCAAGTCACAAACCGCATACTAGGCTTGGGTGAGGAGGTTGAGCCGGTCTCAGTTCAATGAGATGGGCGGAGAAATTCGAAGCCAACGGCTTCCCTGATAAAATGAAAATGAAACTAGTGGGCGCGGAGAGATGGCCGAGTGGCTGAAGGCGCGCGCCTCGAAAGCGTGTATACCTTTACGGGTATCGGGGGTTCGAATCCCTCTCTCTCCGCCAGTACTTAAGCCAGGCTGATGTCGAAGACATATGGAACCAACGTCTTCTTCACGAAACTTCCACAAGCCCTTTCCTTTTGCCGGGCCAAGTTTTATCGCGAACAGCCGCGGTTGTCGGCGACCTGAAGCGTGGTCGCGTATCCATCCTTTGCTGACTCCAAGCCATTCGGCCACATCACTGACGTCGAGCAAACGCTTGGGTTTGGCGAAAAATGGAGGCGGTTCCAGGAGTTCGAGGGATGGAGATCGGTTCGGCTCGGCTGGTCTTGGTAGAGTGCCCATGGACGTAGTCTTCCTTGCGAAACCTCAAGTTCGACCTTCAGCGGCGCTTTCGAGTGAGGCGTAACGCGCCGGTCACAACGCCAAGAGTCGACAGCGGGGCTGGTCCGCGAGTTCTATTTAAACCGGAAATATTTTCCAGTCAAACGCGCTTCGCATCGGGCGCTGAATTCCAGAAATCGTGAGGGGGCGACGATAACCGGCTTTATGTACATGATCTTAGCCTCGCCACAACCCGACGATAAAGAGCGCAGAGTGTCACCACCCAAAACGCGCCCGGCCAAAAAGATTCTCAAAAGAGAAAGAGAAAACGCGCTGGTCACTCTCGCCCGCGAGCGACGTTGCAGGTGCCTGTTTTGACCGAAGAGTTATCCCGTTTGACGAATTGCGAACAGTAGGGTAAACAGTGCCATAAGGGGATGTCCTATGCAAACTGAAAAAAAGCCGCATTTGAGACCGAATCGAATACAAATATGGTTGCCTGCGTCCAATTCGTGATCCGCACGTCATTGCACGAAGACTATGTTGACGCAGACTTCGTCCATTCTATTCTGGGCAGGATTCTCGCCAGGCCCGTGGTCGACGGGGACGACGAGGAGGCTGGTTACATAAGAGCGTCATTGGTTCAATTCGGAGAAGCCATGGACCACGGCATCAGCACCAATAGGCTTGGAGACTGCATCGACGGGAGCATTGCCGAATACTGGGAACGCCTGTTCGACTTGGATACCGGTTACTGGAAAGAGGAAATACAAGATGAATATGAGGTTTCCGGATGTGATCTGTTAATCATCGACTGTGTTGAGGTTCATCCGAGACTTCGGGGAACGGGAGTCGGCCAGTCGGCTATCGACCGGACGATCGACATCTGCGGCCCAGGTTGCGGGCTTGTAGCGTGCAAACCTTGGCCGCTGTAATTTACTCCGGCCGTGGCGAGTGATCGGAAAGCACTCAGAAGATTAAAAGCACCCAACATTGGACGAGATGAGGCAGTCCGCAAGCTGAGGGCGTACTGGTCGAGGCTCGGCTTCTGGCCGCTCGGTGAGACCGGGATTCACTTGCTCAGTATCGCTCAAAGGGGACCTGGTGGACCGCCTAAGAAGTGCAAGAACCTCCCTGATCCAGCCTCGGGTTTGCCTAGCAGGAGAGCCTGTTAGAACGCTGCCCTGTCAATGATCCGCAGGTATGCCTCAGATCCCGATGGTCTGCGCCGCGCATGATTTCCCCTCAGCTCCAGCTCGATCATCTCCGTGTTTGTCGCCGCCCCGCAAATATTCTTGAAGTCGCGTTCCCAGACACCACAGAACGGAGAACGCCTCGGCCCGTTGATGCAAACTCCATTCCGCATAGCAAATCTCGCCGACGCGGGTCCGTTTCCATGGGAGAAGCGTGGTGCTGCTGAATGCCGCCCGCGCCCGATCTCCTCAAAGGGCGTGTGAATAGTTTCCGGATGGCCAACAACCGGCCCAAGTGGATCAATTCTTGTGGTGCAGAAACTCCGCGCTTCGCTCAGCCATCTCCTTCACCAGAAAGCCCATCTTCGGGTGTGATGGCTCCAGATCGGGAGGGATTCCGCACTCGCGTTAGGGTCTCGGGATGTGACCGGCCCGATTCGCCGTCGCGGTTTAGGTCGTAGTGGGGACCACGGCGCGGACCATGCTGATTCAGTTCGGGATACTAGCGGCGCATGCCGACTTTCACCACGGTCCGCTAGGCACTACACTGAAGGAATAGCTGCCCCCCCTCTATGTTATCTCCCGCCGGAAACCAGCAGGTTTAGCGTGTTGCTGCCGTCGTCGACAAAGACGACACCCAATCCAGCGACATCCGTCAGGCCAAAGAGGGATCCTGCGCCGGGAGGGTTCCCAGTATTGTCGAGCACAGTAGTCGCTATCTGGACGCCTTTCGGCGTGGTTTCCACCAGGTTGCCATCGTTGCGTTGGTGGTGAGAATATTTCCATTGCTCGCCAGAGTCATGCCCAGCGGGTCGTTCAGACTACCGCCGCTGGAAAGCGTCGTGCCCGTGTTGTCGCTTGACGAGCGGAAAAGCGGATCGCTGATCGCAACAATCCGGTTGTTCAGACTGTCAGCGACATAGAGTGTCTTGTTGTTCTTGCCCAGTGCGAGTCCAGTAGGCCCGATTACGAGGGCAGCCGGATCCGTGCGCTCAGAGAATCCTGAGCCGACGACCGTGAGCGACTCCATGGACGGGGCAGCGCCCGATGGGGGGACATCTAGGACAATTCGCAAAATAGTGCCCTCGTTGACGACGCCCACCGCCAGCCACGGTGCCGTTGAGCACGTTGGTGACAAATAGAGAGGCACGGCTGGGCATGCCCATCTCGCCAGTTTCGTCAAAAACTGTCATATCCCATGGCCCGTTGATCTGGGGGTCGGTAATCGTTTCGGCGACGTTCCCATTGCTGTCGAGAACAATCAAGCAGCCAGCCTGGGCTGCCGCGGACGTTCCATCCGACGTGGGCAAGCTGCCGACAATAACCCATCCACTACGCAGCACGACCAGAGCAGTGGTCAGCCCGACACCACCAGGACAAGATCCGGGCAGAGTGTTGGGATCAATCTGCGCGAACAGACTGAAGGCTCCATTGCCCGCGATCTGAACCAGTGTCGTGCCTGTCCCCCTGCAGATTGGCGCTGTTGTTGAAGTTGCTCACCAGGATGTCGCCCCGCATGAGCTTTCCCACGCTTCGAGGAATTCGAAAGACACCGTATGGGTTGATGTCGCCGTTGCTTGGAACGGTGGAAGAAATAGTAGTGATGTTGCTGGAGTGCGAGGCGGCTGAATGCTGCTGGTCATAGGCTGCGGTCGCAATGAGCGTAAAAAGACTTGCCATTGCAGTGATGGTACGCAACGCACCGAGCGATCTCATTTTTCCGTCGTACATGGTTCCTCCTTGATCTGTTCTTTGTGTGTTTGCGCGCGGTGACCGCTTAAACACCGCAAGGCTGCCAAGGGTTGCACTCGGAAACAACGAAAGAGAATTCGAAGTTCCAAGCGCCATCAAACTTAAAGGTTAGGATGGAATAGATAACAGTGTCAAGAACGTGTAAAGAGAATGTCACTTTTCTGATGACGCGGGCGTCCTCGTTAACTCAGGATTTGAAGATCAATCGCTGCCAAAAATTGCCAGCAGCCAGGGACAGGCCTGTTGGACCTCGGTTAGCGGAATCGCCTTCGCTTAAGCACAGCAGCGGGGACTTCCGGATCAATCTTATGGCTCGTAAAAAACGTGAACGCCGATTTGACTCTTTCTTGACAACTACAGCAACCCACAGTTCTATTTTTGCCCTTTAAGTACGGTTGAGGTGTCACGATGGAGAGGAGAGGGGTGGCTCAGTTTGGTGAGATTCTGATTGACTTCGATCGCATGGAGCTTCGGCGGTCCGGTCGTGAAATCCCTGCCACTTATCTGGAATTCAAAGTCCTAAGGTACTTGGTTGACAACCCCCAACGTGTGTTTTCGCGGGACGACCTTCTTCGCGCAGTTTGGCCCCAGCGGAGGCGTGCGACTGGGCGAACGGTCGACACTGCCATTTCGCATTTGCGGCGCAAGTTGGAAGAGGATCCGGCTCGTCCAGTTTATCTTCTGACCGTATACCGTGTGCCGGCTACAAGTTCGTACCCACGATGGCGGATTAAAACGGTAAGGGCAGCCCGCGCTATCTTCAGAGCTGATCCGGTCGCGTTGCTTTCCGCCGGCATGATTGTTTGAAAGCGTTCCTCTGGCGTTTCCCCGGTGCAAGAAAATAACAAAGATTTGACGCTGCCATGACACATTCGGAGGGCTCCCAAGCCGATCTTGGTCTCAATCCGAAAACCGCAGGGCATCCTTTTGCTTGAGGAACTGCAAGGAGGTTGATATGGTTCACTTGAACGTGCAGAGATCAGAAAGGGTACACACGCTATTGTTTGCAGGGTTGCTTACTATCGGCCTGGTAGCGACATCCTCCACACCAGCGCTCGCCGGTTCCGGCGGATTCAACAACACTGGAAGCATGAACGTCGCGCGGATTGACCATAGAGCCACGCTGCTCGCGAACGGCGAGGTACTCGTGGCAGGAGGCTTCAACGACACAGATGGCTATCTCGCTAGCACCGAGCTGTACAACCCTTCGCCGGGGAAATGGACGCTCACGGGCAGTATGACTGCCCCGCGTGACGGCCACGACGCTGTGCTGCTGCAGAATGGTCAGGTGCTTGTGGCTGGAGGCATCAATGCGAGTACCAGCAACTGCACGAGTCTAGCCAGTGCCGAACTGTATAACCCCTCAACCGGTACCTGGACGGCGACCGGCAACATGACCACGGGCCGCTACGACTTTACCCTTACGCTGCTCTCAGACGGAGAGGTGCTCGCAGCGGGCGGCGCCGCTTGTGGTGCCTTGTCGAGCGCCGAGCTATATAACCCGGCTACGGGAACGTGGACCGCGACCGGTAGCATGACTGGCGGCAACGAAACCGATTGGGCCCTCCTGCTTCAGAATGGCGAGGTGTTCGTCGTGGGGAACGACAATCTATACAACCCTTCAACAGGCACCTGGGCCACCACCACTCCAGCTCCCATCTTCGCGCACGCACCTCTTGCGCTGCTCCCGAATGGAGACGTATTTGCTGCGGGCACCATACAAGGCAACCTCATATACAACCCCTCTACAGCCCAGTGGATCACCTTCGCCCCGCCGCCGTGCACAACGACCAAGCAAGGTTGTGAGAGTGCAGGCGTGCTGCTCAATACGGGCAAGGTCCTGGTCGCGGGCGGCGCCACCTACGTGAATGCGCAGCCTTATCCTATCGAGGAGACGAACGGACTAGCCGCACTCTTCGACCCTTCGACCCTGACGTGGGCAAGCACCGGGAGTATGAGTAAGTCGCGCCTCGGCGAAACCATGACCGTACTATTGAATGGACAGGCGCTGGTCGCTGGCGGTGACACCTTCGACAAGCACTTGGGGCACCTTGTCCAGATTGCCAGCGCCGAACTCTACACACCATAGCCACAAAGGGAGTGGCCCTTTGATCTGAAGTTCAAATTGTGCGCGCTATGGTTCGGCGGAGCGTGATACGGCACAGCTGATGTCCGAATCGCTGCCAGGGGACCCATCCCTCCACTTCTGGAAGCGACGAGGGTTCCTACGTTCACAATATCGGCCAAGCGCGCCGAATTGCTTGTCGTCACTCGTCACGCCGTACACCTTATCCCCAACTACCAGGCCGTAGGCCCAGGTCGCCTTTCGCCTTCATGCAGTCAAGGATGCTGAATTCCAGCGTAAGCCCGTTGTCGGCCTTCGCGACGACAGAGGACGCTCAAGCGAGAGGCCGAAAGTATGGTACTGAATGAGAAAACGCGAACCTTGTACGCTCTGACTGTTACGGTCCTGCATTTCAGGTGCCTTGAGGCAGTCATCCGCGGCAATTACCAACGTAATCGCCATTTACAAAGCCGTGACATGAACTTCTCCCGAATCCGGCATGATGCCGAGAAAAGGGGACGCTCGTGCTCAAGGAAGGACTCGGAGTTGTTTGCCTTATGGCAAGCCTCGTGTGCGTAGCGCAGGATACTGCGACCGCGCCTCCTCTTGCGAGCGATGCGAAACCCATTCCCGTGCTTTCGGGGGGCGTGGCGTTTGTGCCCACATGGGATCGCGGCAATCCAACTTTGGTATCGATCATCTCGCCAGTTCTGCTCGTGCCGCTGGGGAACAATTTGGTTTTTGAATCTCGCGCCGCCTTCGAGGGCGATTTCCAGCGCCGCAATGGGAACTTGGGTGATTTCACAGGACCGGTCCAAAAGTCGCTTTGATTGCATGGAACTCGATTACATTGCGAACCGATATATTACAGTGACTGCCGGACGGTTTCTTACTCCGTTTAATATCTTCAGCGAACGTCTCTATCCCAACTGGATACGCAATACCCAAACGGATCCGCTCATTTTTCCTATCGGCACGGGAAGCGATAACGGATTGATGCTCAGAGGCGGCACAACCGTTGACAAGAGCATCTCGCTGAATTATGCGGTCTATTTTTCTACACTCTCGACCGCAGATCACTTTGAATCCGAACGTCACGCCGGCGTGCGAGTCGGCATGTTCCTTCCTCGTGAACGCTTTGAAATCGGGATGAGCGTACAACACCAGCTTCAGGATGAACGGCTGAACCGATACGGATTTCACCTGCAATGGCAGCCTCGTCGCGTACCTTTTGAGCTGCGATCAGAAGGCGCTTATTCCCGAGAGGAAGGTAATGGGCTGTGGATAGAGGGAGCGTTTCGTCTCCGGAATGCTAGCTCGACGGTGCGGCGTCGTGCCCAAATGGTTTGTCGCACACAGGCTTTTCGTACCGGCACTGGTGTTGGCACAAATCCGAATCTGCCTGCCACAGATGCGAAGCGTACGGAATTCGGTGCGAACTACTACATGAATGACGGCTGGAAAGCGTTGGTCAGCTACGGAAGAACTTTTACCCCGCTCGGTGACAGCAATATCTGGACCGTTGGAATGACATACCGGTTCGTGATGCCCCTGGGGCCGGGACAATGAATTCATTGCGAAACATGTCGCTTGTCTTGATCCTAGGTCTCGCCGGCCTAGCATTCGCAGGGTCGGAGACCAAGCCGTCGAACTCGGTAGTCTCGGGCTCCTTGGTTCCATCAACCGAATTAGAGCAGCAGTGGAGGATCGAAGGCGAAAGACGCTACAGGACGAACTGCGGACGCTGTCACCAGCCGCCACACAAATTTCCCCCGCGTGCGATGGCAATGGCCATTCGGCACATGCGCGTTCGCGCAATCCTCACCGATGACGACATGAAATACGTCCTCTATTACATGACTCACTAATGCTTAAACGTCTCCAGTTCGGCTTGTTCATTTTCGCGTTGACCGCCTGGTCGCTTTACGACTCACAGTCGAACCCTTCGCCCAGCCCGCGAGTCATCGAGTTGACCGCGGACCGGGACAGCCGCTATCGCCAAGGCCACAAGGCCTCGCCCACTTTTGAGGTACTGGCTGGTGAGCCTCTCACTTTACGCATTACCGCAGTGCGGGCCAAAGAAGTGGCGCGCGATGGCAGTGTACACGGGCTAGCCCTACTCGATAAGAACTCGAACACAGTAGCCGGGTGGAGATTTTTCTTACACCCTGGAGTCCAGGACCTCGCGGCAACTGCTCCCTCCGAGCCCGGCCGTTACAGCGCGGTGTGTACCGTGATATGCAGTGACGCCCACGATGGCATGGCATTCACTTTGCTCGTGATTGATCCGAAGACGAGTGCGAAGGAGTAGAAATGAAATCACTCAAAATCATATTGTTCATGCTGGGTACGATCGCTTTAGCCAGCGCTGGTTCCTCGAAATCTAGGTTCCAGGGAGAAATCTCTGACACGCAATGCGCCATGAACGTCCATTCCTTAGCCGTTCTCATGAAGAAATGATCACGAGGCATACAATGGGCACCGACGCGGCCTCTTGCGCTAAAGCTTGCGTCAGGCGAGGTGGGGAGTGGGTCCTTCGCTCCGGGGATGAAGTTTACCGTCTGAATAATCAGGCAGGCATAGAGAATTTTGCCGGTCAGAAGGTCGAAATAACCGGCAGGCTGGATACCAAGACAAACACCATCGATAACACCGACATCGAAGCCGCCCCAACTGGACGGCGTACGCCACGCTAGAAGATAGGAGCTGTTTTTCGGCCAGGATCCGTCACCAAAACAAAGCCATGCTGGGGCTTGAGACGTGGAGCGCCGCGCGCTGCGGCATGGCACTTCCACCAAGTGGTTAAGACGATTCCGGATGTCGTAGGGCAATCATGGAATGGCACTTGACCCGGAGCACCGTAGGGCTTTCCTGGCGTGCGAAAGGAACGAAATGATGGCTGTCTTCGATTTGGAGAAGCACCAGCCAATTACCTTCCTGCCGGTAGCGAAAGGTCCAGACGTGGTGAAGTTCGACTCCGGACTGAAGCGGATTCCCGCAGCGAGCTACAGCGGAGCGATCTCCGTATTCCAGGAGAGTGATTCCGACCACTTCCGGAAGCTGGAAGATTCCCCGGTACAGAAGAAGGTTCACAGCTTTGCGGTGGACAACAACACGCATCGGGTTTACGCGCCTGAACAGGAACTGGACGTTCGTCCCGCTGCACGCATGACTGTATATGAGGCAGTTACAGGGTCATCTGCAACATTGCGTTGAATTTAGGTATCTAAGTTTACACGCCGCTCGTCGCAACCGGAGTCTTCAGGAGGTGGCATATGAATAGACTAGCTCGGATACTTGTTTTGGCGGCAGTCTCGTTTGTTATGGGTCTGTCTGTTACCGCGGCAGGGTTTGCGCAGATGAAGGCGACGGACGGAAAAACAACGGTCACAGGTTGCTTGCAGAAAGGCGATGAGGCCGATGAATTCTCCATTACGGGAGAAGATGGCAAGACGTATGGTCTGAGAAGTTCAGCCGTCGATCTGTCAAAACACTTGGGTCACAAAGTGACCGTCACAGGCTCGCTTAAGGCCGAGTCGTATGAGAAGGAGAAGGGAGAAAGTGAAGAGCACGAAAAGAAGGGGGCCACTGAAGCTGGCGACATCCGCGTAACGAGCCTCAAGATGGTCAGCGACAGCTGCAAGTGATCGCCCTTCCGACGTTCAAGCTCGCAGTGCATGGAACGGTAGCACCTTAATACTGTGGCGCCCGCCAAAAAGAGGGCGCCGTTTTTTGTCTCTTAGAAGTTGCTACAATTCAGTTCGCCTGGCTTTTTCGAGGTGCCATGATGGCAAGTAAGCCGTGGCGTTAATCAAGGACGAGATCTCGATGGGGACGCGGATTCACTCTCCCAACGTCTGAACGTATGCGTAGAGAGCATCATAGACGGGAAATTGCCGCGCCATTCGATCCTCATCGGACAGACCCAAGGCAGCGAAGCCTTGAGCGATCGAACGCAGACCGACACCCTCGGCCGCCACGCTCTCCTGTCCCTTGACGTCGGCAGCCCGGACGATGAGGGCCAATCGCGACACCGCGGGATCACCAACTTTGTAGTCTTCGACGATTGCTTCGAAGGTGCACCGGGGACCACGATGATTGAGTTTTATGGCGTCAATCTTTGGCGCGTCGAATGGAATAGCGTCTTGTTGCTTCGCCTGCTCCAGTAAATCCTTTTCCTCGACGAATACGAATTCTGCCTGAGGATCGACGAACCTCTTAATCAGCCACGGGCAGGCCACGCGGTCTACCTTTATACCTTTGCGTGTGATCCATTTCATAAGCACTTCACATCAGATTCACTTTGGTATTGCTAGGCTGAAGGACCGGATTCAGTGAGCCATTCCGTGCAGGACAATTCCGGCTGCACCAGCTGCGAGAATCACCACCGGCTCAGGCACTTTCTTTATGCGCAACAGAATCCCGAGCGATACAAGCCCAATCAGCACCGTCGGCACGTCGAAGAGAGAACGCCGCGCCAGGATAAATGCCGCTCCCGCAATGGCACCGACGGCAGCCGAAGTGACTCCTTGTACGAAGGCCTTTACTTGCCGGTTTTGGGCGAACCGGCGATAGTACGGAGCTCCAAAGAGAACGATCAGATAGGGGGGCGCAAACACGGCCAAAGCGGCTGCGGTTGCGCCGAGTACGCCTGCGACCAGGTATCCGATAAAGGCCGCCGTGATCACGACTGGTCCCGGTGTGATCATGGCAACTGCGACGGCGTCCACGAACTGACGCTCCGTAAGCCAGTGGAACTTTACGACCACTCCTCCGTAAAGGAATGGCACGATCGCCAAGCCGCTGCCGAAGACAAAAGCGCCTGCCTTCAGGAAAAAGAGAGAGAGCAGGCCCAGTGTTCCGAGCGATGCCAGCCCATGAATGCCCGTTAACAACTTGCCAAAGCCCCCAAACAACGCCATCGTTTGGGTTCCTCTGGGCAAACGTGGGGGAGCTTTTACGAGCAGGGTGATGATTCCGCAGAGTACAAACAGCCATACTATTTCTGACTCGGTCCACGCGGTGGTCACTGCCAGGGCGGCGAAAATTAACCCCAGCAGCCAATCCTTTCCCACGGTGGTACGCACGAGCTTGATCGCGCTGCGCGCGATGATCGCGATTACAGCCGCGCCTATGCCGTAGAACATGCCTTGAATCCAACGCAACTGCCCAAAGTGTACGTAGAGACCGGCCAAAACCAGCACCATGAGGAAGGAGGGAAGAATGAATGCGACGCCGACCAGCGTCGCTCCCAAAGGACCCCGGCGAAGCCATCCGAGATACATCGCCAGTTGAGCAGCCAACGGGCCAGGAGACAACTGCGAGAACGCCAGACCTTCAAGGTAGTCCTCTTTGGAAACCCAACGTCGGCTTTCCACCAAGTTGCGCTGCATGTATCCAGCGAGAGCAATAGGTCCGCCGAAACCTAAAGTTCCAAGTCGAAGAAAATACAGCAAGAATTCGCGAAAACTATACTGGACGTCTGCCGCTACGACCTCGTGTGGTGGAATCGATGTCGTGCTCACGCTGCTACCTCGCTCTCTGTTGTTTTCGCTGTCCGCATTCGGTTGTGGCATTGGGTTCCAAACCCGTCAATGCATAGATCGATAGAGACCCTCGATCAGTTCGATCCCGCGTCGCAGAAGGTCCTCGTCCGATAAGCCCTGCTGCGCCCAGCCAATCAGTACATGGTCAAGGGCGATTCCTTCGCTACGTCCAAACTTCTCGTCCCCGAGATCAGCATCGTGAATAATCTAAGAGATTATCTTCACCTTGGAATCGGAGACTTGAAACTCCTTGCACAAAGTCTCAAAAGTGCAGTCATCCCTGCGATGCCCGAATCCGTCCGGCTGAACATGTCGAAGGGCACTGCTCTAGCAACTTTGCCGGTGTGGGTTCCAAAGGTGAAGCGAGCCTGGGGATCGATGAAACGGAGAATCAGCCACGCCGAAGAAACTCTATCGATGCCGGGCCGGGGACGAGTCATCCAGGTCCGCTTTTGAAATTCTTTCTTTCGACGCGACGGGCGCGAGCCGCCTACGACACCCGTATCTTGTTGGGCATCCGCGCTCGCCAATAACTGCTCAACTCGGCTTCGCAGCGGGCTGTTGAAGAAATCGATGGCGGCAATTTCCTGGAAGCGACGGCGAAGACGGCTTAGCTGGCCGGGCTTTGATCCGCCTTTGTAACGTTTCAACTCCCGAATCATCGCATCGTAGTCTCTGCCTCGGGCTTCCAGAAAGATCTCGGAGAGTTCCTTGGATGGAAAATTGTCAATCGACTCTACGTGGATCACTGAAGCTTCACCCCGGTACTTACGGACAGTGGCGGCCAACCACTCGAAGCGTTCTAAGTTCTGAAAGTTGTTGGGTAAGACGTATCCAGAGCTGCCCAGGCCCACCGAGCCATATCGTTTCAGCAGACGCCAGATTTCGACCCTCTGGCTGGCTCTCTTTGCTGGCAGGCTGAATACGAAGAGTAGCCACGGGGGCTTATTCTCTCCCGCTATGTCCATACCATATGGTGTTACACATATAACATACGTGTCAAGACGTTTCTTCTCTAAGCACTGGGAGGCTGGCGACAGTCTGGTTGTGAACGTTCTGAAAAGAACTTGCGTGTGGTAGGTTACGGACGCCCCGAGTATGTGAACTTGATGGCGAAGCGGTTCTCGTAGAACTGCGGCGGGTTCGCTGCGACCAGGCTGGCGAAACGTTGGCCTGCCGTATAGATAACGTACAGGTCACTGTCGGGACGGTAATTCCAGCGGAGGCGAATGTTGGCGCTGGCACCCTGATTGTTGGCGGTGTCCATCTGGAGCAGTGTCGAGAGCGTGAGGAAGCGGGAAAAGGAATAATTCGTCTGGAAGCTGCCGAACACGACGGAGAAGTTTCCGGAGCCCGCCGGGAGGAGATTCCCCGCGGGGTCGGTTGTCGCGCCAAGTCCGAAGCGGTTCCACTGTTCGGCGAAGTTGAAGGACAATCGTTCGCTGGCTCGATAGGTTGCGCGCACCCGCGCTTCATTCAAATGCCCATTGTAGTAGCTGCCGAAGCGTTCGAAGAAATTGACCGTCAACCGGCGGTCCTGAGGCGATCCGTAGGTCAACTGATGGCGCGTCCAATGATATTCGCCAACCGGAATGGAAACATTCTTGTAGAGGTTGAAGGGAATGATCAAGCGTTGGGTGAAGACGTCCACAACGTCGTCGTCGCTATAAGAGCCGTTGTTGAAGTCGATACGAAACGTGTTCTGCCACTCCTGCGTTTGCAGCGTGTGGTGAGTATCGGGCGCGTGGAACATGAAGCCTTCAAAGTTCAGCTCGCGCACCCGCTCGATCCGAGGTCGGACCTTGAAGTTGGCATCGAGGTAGTCGCAGATGCAGTCCTGCCGCTCGAGGAAGCCCACCTCCGGGTTGAAGTGTGGGCCAATTTTGCGATGATCGCCGATCAGTTCCAGCCAGTTACTCTGGTAGTGGAAACCGCCGCCGAAATCGGTCTGGCCTGAAGAGAAACCCAGCGTGCGGGTCTGCGCAGCGAACGCATTTACGACCAAGTCTTTGAAGAAGACCAGGCGGGTGTCGGCGCCTTCGGTCTGGTTGAAGCTATCCAAGGCATTGCCGGAGCGCTTATCGATGCCCATCACGCCGACGTAGGATCCTCCCCATAGGGCGCGCTTTACCCGCGCGACAGCGTAGTTCGCATAGGGATTGGGCCCGGAATGGCGAGTATCCACATCCATGATGCCGAGTTCGAACTTGCCCAGCGAACCCGTGACCTTGGCCCCGCCGTTGATGGGAACCTCCTGGCCAGTGATGGGATCAATACCGATCTGACGGCTGAAAAAGAGTGAATCAACATCGCCGCCCAGGGGAAAGTTGAAGACGCCGGCATTCTCCAGAAAGAATTGCCGTTTTTCTGGAAAGAAGAGCTTGTAGGGCGTGAGATTAAACTTCTGCGTGTCCACATCGGCGTCGGCGAAGTCGGTGTTGGCGGTGAAATTGGCGACCAGATTTGAGCGCAGGCCGAGTTTGACGTCTACGCCGACGGTGTAGAGCGCGGTTGTTCCCGGGGTAAAGCCGGTCCCCGCAGCGCTCGGTGGAAAATGACTGAATCCCACCAGGCCGTAAGGCTTGACGATGAACAGGCGTCCGCTGCCGATGTCGGAGATGCCATGCAGCTCGCCTGCCCGGCTGATCCGCCACGCCCCATCGACGCGCCGCCAGGCCGACCACAGATCTTCTTCATTCTTGCGGCGGATGAAGCGCTTGAAGTTGATGCCCCAGATCACATCGTTCGACTGCATGAAGTTCAAAGTCGAAAACGGAATCGCGATTGTGGCGGTCCAGCCTCGTTCGGTGATACGAGCTTCCGAGGTCCACACCCCATCCCAGCCGGGATCGCCGTCACCCGTGCTGGAGTCCGTGCGCTGCTCTTCGGTAATCAGAGCGTCGCGTTGTGTGCCCAGCGGATTAATTTGAAGCACGTAGGCATTGCGCCGGTCGTGAGCCGAGTCGATGACGATCTCGAAGTAGTCGTCCAATTCTTGGCTGACATCCCGCCGCAGTTCGGTTGCAACAATCTTTTTCGGATCAGAGTCAAAGCACGTAATGCCGAAATAGACTTCATGCTTGCTGTAGAGGATGCGGACTTCGGTTTTCTCCGTTGGTGCTTGGCCCTCGAACGGCTCGCGTTGCAGAAAGTTGGTAATCGGGCTGGTCTGTTGCCATGCGGGATCGTCGAGCGTGCCATCCAGTTTCGGAGCCCGGTCTACGCGGCTTGCCTGGGCGGTTCGGAGCGGTTCCTGAGCGCCAACTCGGCGCTCCTTGTTTTGTGCCTGTGTCTGGGCGCAAAGGATCGGAGACGACGTCCACATCAGCGCGGCAAGGAAGAGATGGGCTCTCAGCCACCGCAGATCAGGTAGAGAGAGCCTCATCCCACTGTTCCGTGCAGGAGAACTCCGAGTGCCGGTTCGGATGTCCGCTGTCCTTTTGCGCTCAGGTGACGAAGAGGGGAGCACCCAATTCTCGCTATCATCTATTTCGCTGAGTTCGTTTCGTCGAGCGCGCTGCGCAGAGTCTTTGCGAGCTTCACCGCGTCGTTGTTCGCCCAGAAGTGCATATAAAAGAGCCTCGGCACGTCATCCAACGCATGGCTATGCAAAGCTACGGCTTGAACGCTGTTGTCTTGCAGCACCTTCATGACGGCTCCAACCTCTTTCCCCGTCATTGCAAAATCCCCGGCTATCGCAGCGCGTCCATTTCCGGTGGGCTGGAAATTGATGGCGGTGCCTGCCCCCATCGAGGGAGGTGTATCCATCCCCTCTTCGGTGAGCTTCTCGGCGCCAGTTCGTGCCATTCTCCCGAGGTGACCTTCAAGTTGGCTCCAGCGAAATTGACTGCGACGGCCGTTGACTACGTGATAGAGCCGGTAATTGTTCTCCAAAGCGTTGGCGCGGACGATGTAATAGTTGTTCGGATCTTTCAGACGGAAAACCAATCCTCCCGCCCGATCAATGTTTCCTGAAACCGCCTTGAACTTCATGCTCAAATCTAGATTCTGAAAAGCGCCTTCGTCGGAAATCAGCAGGAGAAAACGGTAGTCGGTTTGGTCAGTTGAAGCCTGAGTGACTACGTTCGGCTTTGAAGGGGCGGTTGGGTCGGCGGAGACGACCCACTTTTCCTGAGAGCCGCCTCCCGTTTTTGCGCTGTGAAATTTCGCGGGCAACTGTCCCGGCGTATCGCTATCGAAGTTGTAGACGAATTTCTTGCCCGACGTTTGTTGAGGAGCAGGTTTTTCGGCAGCTACCGCAGCAGGAGTGGCCGGACCTTCTTCACCCTCTTCCCCTTCATCGGCGGCTGGCTTCTCTGCAGGTTTCTGAGCTGCCGTTTGCTGACCCGCTACAGCTTTCGAGGCCCTGGTTTGCTGCTCATCCTTATCCTTTTCGTCGTTGCATGCCACGAGACCTGTTAACCCGACGACCGCGGCGAGAAGAATAGCGATCTTCACTGTGGACACATTCTGCTCCTTTATTCCTGTTCCAACAGAACAGCTTAATCTCTGCACTCTGAAACCAGAATGAAATTTCGTTGTCAATTAAGCCGGCGTGAATGCTACATGAAAATTCCGTTCAGAGCCATGACCATCACCAATAATGGTGAGTACAAGACCATTCACACCTGGGGCAACGTGACAACGGTGGACCTCGGAAACGAACCAAACTCCAATTGGCCCGCCTGATGGGAACCTCGCAGTAACAAGTGACCGTCGCTTAATAGGGGGACTTACCTCCAGCGTTAGGGCTCTTCTCTGTACCGCGACACCCGACTCAAGTTCAAGTTCTCCGGCATAAGGCGAATTTTGGTCCTGCGAATTGTTCCGAAAACACGAGCTTGTTCGGTATCTTCGATCCCGAGACCCAGAAAAGTTTGCGGTTCCAATTCGGGCCCACATCCGCGGCAACGTGACAATGATGGACTCCGGTCCCGAGCCACGCGCGTCCTGCATCACGCGGAAAACGATTTTGATGACATCCCGTCCGATTTCGATCCGCTGAACGAGTGTGCGGAAGTAGCGAAAGTCCTTCATTTGATGGCCAGCGCCCATTTGATGGGTAGTTTTGCCGTAGTAGGCGTAGCCACATCTTGCGCAGCAAGTGAGCCCCTGTAAGACGATCTACCGTGCGTTCATCGAGGGAGATCTGGAGGTCCCGAGGCATCTGGCGCGGAGGGTACACGAACTCTACTTCAATCCGCAGCACGAGGAGTTCCAACCCCGAACCATGTGGAGCCTGTCGAACGCGTTCACCTCAGCCTTCAAGGAACTCGATCCGATCCCGCAATTCCGGGCAACGGCGAAGCTGGGGAGCTTTCTTGAGGCCGTCACTCCGGCGGCGTGACGTCAGTGGTACTCCCCTGCCCGGCGAGGAGCTGCTCTACATTTTGGATTTCGCTGGACGGTTGTTCCGACGCGGCGGCGGCGGATGATGCATCCTGAACGGTTGGCCACTTCCACAACCCGAGAGTGCCGGATAGCCAGTCACTCGCGCATAGGTCAGGTGACTACGACCGCGCTTCTCAGGAGGCGACTGTGGGGCCAACTTGTGCGGGCCGCGCACGACAGTGAGCAAGAACGCTAGTTCGTAAGAGATTTCCCGCCGGACTGCTGCGTTAAGGAGACGGGGGTGTGCGGTTAGCGGCTGGAAATTCGGGTAACGCCGGCACTCCAGAATTTGAAGTGCCGACATGCCATTCATGGTTAGTGACTCCCATGCGAGGACAAGTGAGAACTGAAGAAGAGGAAGAAGTTTGATCCAACTTCAATCGCTCTCCCGGCAGCTTCTGCATCATCCATCGCCTTTGATGAGGTGATGCCGCTGCTTCCATCAGCGGCAGGCCAGTCACTCTGGTCAAGTATCAGCACGGGCCTTACTTCCCACCAGATTGGTGTGGTGTTGACGCGAGTGTTGTCAACAACGTGATCATGGTTTGGGGTGGGCACGAATACTGGCATCGTCGGAGCGCCAGTCTTCCCCAGAGCATTCAGCGTCACCGACAAGTCGACGGAAGAAGCATGCATGGTACATGTGCCGGGCACGGGATTGTTCGGATCCGGGCACTGAGTCGCAACCGCGGGATGAGTTTTCCAAGCTTCGGGTACAAAGCCAAAAAGCTTGATTAACGTGGCTCCTAAAGCGGGGCCGCAGAGTTCACCCGGCCTTCCGCCATTCGGGCACGGCATCGCATCATTCGGGTTCTGATCGTTGTCGACTGAGAACATGGGAACGAACACATAGAGATGCGCCGTGTGTTTGATGTTTCCACCGGTCGGGTCATGGTTGGGCTCGGTGACCGGCTGGCAAATCGGGGTTTGCATTTCGTTGGGATCGGACTGCGCCAAGATGCCATTGAAATCCAGATCCATAGTCGGTTGATCGACGCAGTCAAAATTCTGCAGGTAAGTGAATGTGACGAGCCTGTTATTGCCAAAGCCATTGGTCTGATTGTCAGCGAGTTGTGCTAATGCGCTGACTGCCGCGAAGGTGATGCAGGCGCATACGGCGAGCATCAGACAAAGGCGGGAAAGGGGAGCAAGTTGGGATTTTCGGGATGGAACTCGTAAACGGATCATATCGGCACTCCTTAATCTCCGAATCATCGGGGGATTGTGCACGGCGTTTCCGTCCGGCGGTTAAGTCATGCGTTTGATGTTTGCTGCTCTGCCCCAGTCCGGCGTTACCATGACTGAGGGCATCGCCTGGTTTAGAACTTGAGGCTTAACAAGTACTGGATCAGGTCACCTTTCTCACTATCGGTGAGCCCGAGGTTCATGCACCTGTCGTAATGGTTGACCACGGCATGCAGATCAGCGAAGCGTCCGTCATGATAGAAGCCGCCTGTGAAATGGGTAGAGAGCACGCCAATGGGTGAAGGTCGATAGCGCATGTCCGGCCCGCGGTTTGCCTGGAAGCTGTCAATACAGACATCGGAAGGCGGGTGCAGATTCCAGCCCGGCTCGGTCCATAGGGGTTCTGCATGACAGTTGTTACATCCTGCCTTCCCGCTAAACAGCTCGTCGCCGCGTGCGGCAGCCGCCTTATCAAAGGGCACTGTCGGGTTCGGCGCGGGGATCGATAGCTGATAGAGCTGAAGGGCTGCAAGTTTGGAAGTAATGAGATCATCGTCGGGGTTGATGTGAGGCAAATCTCCGAACCCGTTCGCAGCGGCAATTGGAAATTGCGCAGCATTATTCAAGCGGGGGTCGAAGAACCTACCTTTCCCGTGCATCTCAAGGTTGGCTACGAACGCATTCCAGTGCGGCACGGAACCCCAGCCGATCCAGGTATGGAGGTTCACTCCCCCGAGACCGAAAGCTGGAGGAATGAGTGACGCACCGGAAACGTTCGTTCCGGTCACCACACCATCCGTTACTTGTTGTGGGTTGAATGCCTTACCGTCCAGGAGTAGCTCGGCATCGAATTTTCCCGGTCCCCAGCTGTTCAAGACCTTTCTTACTGTGGCCTGATCTGTGGATAACAGATTGGCAATCACGCTCAGGTCGGGTGCAAGAGCCACGATTGCTCCGACATTCAGATCACGGTTGGCCCAGCCATCCAGGCGATGACCAATGCAGCCTGTGCCGGGGTTTGGCGTGAGTTGGCCGGCGCAGAGGAAAGGCATGGAATTGTCAACCGTGGAATGACACAACGCGCATTGAATGCCGACCGACTTCAGCGTCCCTGAGGAGTTAAAAAGTCCGGTGACGCCCACCACCGCATTCGACTTGAGGAGCGCGAGCGTAACCGCAGGATCATCGAGATTGACCCTCCCTTTTTCAATTTGCTCCAGCAAGTTCCGGGGCAGCGCGTCCACGTCTACCTTCAGACCTACCGCCAGCGCAGTCTTGGGGCTGACTCCTGGACCAACTCCGCCAAGCTTGGCTCCCTCGATTGCCTGATGAAGTTTCAGGGTGTCTCCCCAGAATGCCTCGTCACCAAAGGTGTCAAAGCGGAATATCTGCTCTCCTTGCAGTACCTTTTGCGTCGCATTTTCGACAACCGGGTTCCGGTGTGTGTTTTCCGAACCCGCCCGTGCCGAACGACTGACTGCAATCATGCAAGCCAGCAACAAAATCGCGACCGTAACGATCACATGCAAACGAAATCCTGGTTGCGACATTTAAGACCTCCTGAGCCCCTGTGTGTAGGACTCAAGGACATGACGAATCCATGCCCTTCCGAAAAATGCCATCCGAATGGGTACCGCATCAGCCTGCTTGGCGTGTCGAGTGCTGGCCGATGACTCCCACACCCTGACCCACAGGAACTGGTCGATCGGGGCGACCTCTCGCAAAAGCTCGACGGAAATGATCTGAGCTCTTCACAGAATTCTCGAGCATTGTCTCGGACCTAGCAGGCAGCCTGGCTGACAAACAGCAGGCGGGAGCCTCAGGGCTGCCTGCGGAGGCAGTCCTCGGCCCTAGTTGATCGTAAAATTCATCGGTGCCGAAGTTTCGGGCAGCGTGCCGCCACCGTATATGCCACCGGGAGTACCAGGATTGGTCACAGTAACTGGCACCGTTCCGGAATTCATGATCGCGGAGGCGGGAATCATAGCCTCAACCTTGCTCGCACTCACCCAGGTGGTGGTCTGAGCGGCGCCGTTGAAATTTACGACCGCAGCCGTGGCAAAGTTCGTGCCATCGACTTCAAGCTGGAACGCAGCGCCGCCAGCAGTTGCGCTGGCCGGACTGAGCTGAGTGATGGTGGGCATTGTACCCGGCGCCGGTGGCGTTGTTTTCTTGGAGTAGCCGCAGCCCAGACCGGCAGCAAGTACCGCGACAAGAATCAAGGTCTTGGTGATCTTCATAATACCGTCCTCCCAGAGGCGGACCCCGTTGCAAGGAAGTGTAAGACGCAGGGGAGTCTGACGTGTCAGCAGGGAGTCATTTTCCTGTCAACATATGGTCAAGCACAATGTCTCGAAAATGTCATTAAGGGCAGAAGGATGAACTCACCGGTGAAAATCGTCGTCGGGGAAAAATCTCAAATGCAGCGGTGGAACAGCTGAAAGAGCCGGCACGGACAGTGATGACGGCCGACCAACTGGACGGCAAGCCCACGGAGCATCTCGAGGCAGCTGACCTGCTGATCGTGCGCTCGGGCCGTACAGGCGGATGCTGCGCTTTTGCAGCAAGCGAAAAATTGCGCGTGATCGGGCGAGCGGGCGTTTACAGTGGACAACATTGATCTCGATGTCGCCACGCACAAGGGCATCCCGATAGAGCGTTAAGGAGAGGCAAACACAATAGTTTTTGCAAAAGTCTGTCAAATGTAAAGAGATTGTCACTTCCTCCGGAACATAGCTTGCTCCTGCTGCTCTGCATGAATCGAATCACGTGAACGAATAAACACAGAACAGGAGGACACATTTATGCTGAGATACGTCCTCAGAGCAACTCTCGCGACAGCACTGATGTTTGGGGTTTCAACCCTGGCTGTTGCGCAATACGGAGGTGGTGGCGGAATGGGTGGCGGTGGTATGCCGGGAAGCCCTACCTACACGCCTCACGGTACATATAGCTCAAAGAGAGCCATCATTGGCGGAATTGCAGGTGGTGCAGCCGCTGGCGCTGGCTTGCTCTACTGGAAGCTCCACAATCCAGCCAAGCTGCAAGGCTGCGTGGCGGGCGATGGAGACAGGCTCGTCAATGAGAAGGATAATCAAACCTACAGCCTCACAAGCAAGCAAAGTGAGACTCTAAAACCAGGAGAACGTGTTGAGTTGCTAGGCAAGAAGGTCAAAAACGACTCGGGCGAGCCAATGGTCGAGATCCACAAAATGACCAAGGACCTTGGACAATGCACGGCAACAACCGCAGAGCAGCGATGACGATGCAACGGTTCATCGGCGTGCTGCTGAGGGAGGGCGAAGCAGTCCGCCCTTCCCAAAATCGCGGGTTTGCGGCGGTCTCCAGACTCCGTGCGCGAGCAGGAGCAATGGCGCTGCTCGGCTTGCTATCGGTGCCTCTGTGGGTGGTGGATGCCAGCTCACAGAAGGTTATCGATACGGAACGTTCGGTCCTCACCGTTCGCGTTTACAAAGCTGGAGCATTTTCAGCCTTCGGACACGAGCACGCCATCTGCGCTCCCATCCAAAATGGCTCTTTCGATGAGGACAAGAGGAGCGTGGAGTTTGTCGTTGATGCACGCGCATTGCGAGTTGTTGACTCCGGTGTTTCCGACAAGGACCGGGCAGAAATCCAGCGTACGATGGTGGGCCCGAAAGTTTTGGATACTTCACAATTCCGCGAGATTCGTTTTCATTCCACAGAGGTCAGTGGGAGCGGTGAGAACAGGTGGACGGTGAATGGCGATCTCACGCTTCACGGCCAAACTCACCAGGTGAATGTCGACGTAGAACGCCGGGACGGGCGCTACCGTGGGTCCGCTCGGCTGCGGCAGACTGAATTCGGGATCACGCCCGTGACCGTTGCTGGAGGAACAATCAAAGTGAAGGATGAGGTTCGTGTGGAGTTCGAAGTCGCCGGTCAGTAACCAGGCCTAAGCCGTCAGGCACGGGCAGTTTGAGCAGGCTCAATTGTAGGCGATCTCGCGGCCCATGTAACTTTTTGCAAATCCTTGACAAGCCTGTGACACATCCGATTCGGCCTGCGGAGAAACTTTATCGATAAGCGTTTCGGCTGCTGAGATCCCCTGCCCATGTTATAAGCCGCGGGAGAAAGTCGTGAATATCCGGCGGCTCGACAACCTTTCCGCGTTCATGGAAAAGATTCTGATCGTCGAGGATGATCAAGCCGTGCAGAAGGCACTGAGGCGCCTCTTCGAGTCCGCGGGATACGCCGTTGAGATCAGCGCTGATGGGAAGTCTGCGCTGGAGGTCTTCCGCACGGCCACTCCGAGAGCCATTGTTCTCGACCTCGGTTTGCCTGTTGTGTCGGGGAAAGAGGTTTGTCGCCAGATTAAACAGCAGTTATCTGCTCTTCCGATCATTGTTGTAAGCGCGGCGACGGATGTCGCAGACAAGGTCTCGCTCTTGGAGCTGGGAGCGGACGATTATGTGACCAAGCCCTTCAGTCCCAGAGAGCTGCTGGCTCGTGTTCGGGTGGCGATCCGGAGGACCCCGAAGCCAGCCAGCCCCGATGAGGTGGAGTTCGACGGGATCCGTGTGGATTTCGCCAGTATGGAAGCGGCTCGCGAAGGCAAGCCGATTGCACTGACCGCCCAGGAATTCAAGATACTAAGGTTCTTCGTGCACAATGAAAAACGGATCATCTCGCGCCTCGAACTGTTGGAACAAGCACTTGGTCACCACGACGGTTATTTTCCGCTTCGCACGGTAGACAACCACATCCTGAAACTCAGGCAAAAACTGGAACGTGACCCCGCAAATCCGATCCATTTTCGAACCGCCCACGGTGCTGGGTACACGTTTGTGGCTGCAGAGGCGTGAGTTCGCATATCTGATTCCGCCATCGCCGCCAAGAAACCAACCAATCAGCCCGCGTGAGTAATGCCGACGATCGTCGGAAGCAGCGGGCGGCACTCGCTGCATCAGAGTTACGAAACCGGTTTCTGCGCGTGCATGAGCCCTCAGGAAGCACCATTTTGCACCGCAAAGTAGCTCGGTCTTATCGAAGACGTAACGCTACACCCAAGCAATTGCGCGTTAATAACACAAGGGACCTATCGGATGAGAAGCTTGAAGACTTGAATAATAAGGATGGGGAGCCGCCAGCGCTTGCCAAGCTGCATCGACCATTCTCGGCATTCTAACCAACTCCTCGATGGCGTACCGCTAAAGGTTACCTCCACTCAGGAGCATAATCAAATCGTTAACGGCCTTTGATCTTCCTGGGCGAGCCACTCGCCACCTAAATACTTCTTTGCAAACGTAGTTTGCGTCCATGAATCTTTAAGGCATTGGCCCAGGGGGCTGGCCCAGCCTTTCGCCCCCTATTCAAGAGGCATCTTTTTGCGTTCTCTGCGAAACGTGGGTTCCGGTTCCGAACCTCAGTTCTAGCGGTGTTATTTTCCATCTGGCGACACTCCAACTAAGCACGTCGTCTTGTGAACCACCCGCTGAACGCCTACCTTGCGGGTTCAACAGAGTTGACGCGTTAGCACCTCTCCGTCCGCGTTGCTCTTTACTGACACTATCGCGCTTGTTGACAATTCTCTGACAATCGCTGCAGCGCTCGCCTTATGCGGGGGTGTGCGGTTAGCAGCGGCGAATTCGGGTAAGGCCGGCACTCCAGAATTTGAAGTGCCGGCGTGCCATTCATGGTTAGTGACTCCCGCATTGCCCTTTCGGCAACGCGCACAAAAAGGCGCGTGAGATCGTGACGATTCGTTAAGGCACAAACTTGTAACCGACGCCATGGACGGTTCGAAAATGTACCGGGGTCAAGGGGTCCCCTTCGAGTTTCTTTCGCAGTAGCATTATCTGGTTGTCCACCGAGCGATCATGCTTGTTCTTGCAGACCTCATCTTGAAGTTCCTGACGCGAGATGACGTATCCGCTGTTTCGCAGCAGAAATGCAAGGAGGTTAAAGTTGCGGAGCGAAAGCGAAACTACCTGACCATTGCGCATCGTCTCCATCTTTGAAAAGCTCACAGTGACGTCATCGAAAACAACAATGTCTCCCTTACTGAGCTGACGGCGTCGCCGCGTCGCCGCGCGCAAACGGGCAACAAGTTCTCGGGAGCTAAACGGTTTGGTGACGTAATCACTGGCACCCATCTCCAAAAGCTTGACCTTCGTAGCAGTATCCGAGTTAGCGCTCAGAATAACAATAGGGGTAGCCGGTGCGATCCGAGTGAGTTCGCGACAGACATCTTGCCCCAACATTTGCGGTATGCCCAAGTCAAGAACGATCTCCGAGGGAGCTACCTTCGAAACGACTTCCAGACCCGCGATGCCATCCCCAGCGGTGTGTACGCCATATCCCGCTGACCGAAAAAGTCTCCTCAAGACTCGTTGAACCGCGCGATCATCCTCGATGATCAGGATATTTTCTAATGGTTCAATTTCAGGCACTGGGACACCTCGCCATCCTGGAGCAGCGTCGCGGTATGGAAAGCGCGGGCGGTGTTCACGCTTCCGGTTTTCGTCCAGGTGCCTGAGCCCTTAGTGGCACCAGAGTTTCCGGCCAGCACCGGAATGCCTGTGTTCGCCAGCAAGCCGACGGCGAACGATCCAGCTAACACGAGCGCGCGAATCCTCATCTCTGTGACATTTGAGCGAACCATGTCAGTCTTTTTTCTCTGCGAATGGGGGTCAACAAGGCTTTGGCCCCGCCGAACCCGTACGAGACGGATGAAATGCAAGACTGGGCGCCGGATCCGGCGGAGCCTTGGTTTCCTTCTTTCGCCGCGTTGAAGCATTCCGCCGGCAGGACGGCCGGCGCTTCCATGCGGCTCGCATGATCAGAGTTGGCCGACGAAAAGCCCCATGGCGGTCAAGAAGTTGACCACACCCATGGCAATCCCCTTAGTCTCGGTAGGACGAATGACCGAACATACCGGGAGCTTTCGGCTGAGGAATGGGCATGGCTCCGGCATGATCAGGTTCGTTTGAAAGTCCTCACCACCAAACGGTGGAGAGTTCAGGTCTGGAAAGGTTACGGATACGCCGGTCACTGGATCCACTGCGGTCAAAGGAGGCGCATTGCCCGCCTTGTCCGACCAGGTTTGAAAGTGCATTGTCTCAGTGGGGCCGATACTGATCAAGATTCGCAAGACTTCCACACTGGTGGCTCTCTGCGCCATCGATGGATACAGGCTGTTGCCACCTTGCTCGATCGTCGGAAAGTGGAATCCCGCGGTATTCGCGATCGCCTGAAGGAAGTTAGCATCCTTTGTGTCATCATCGGTTCTGGGAATTGCCGTATGCTGCCCCACCGCCAAAGTTGGGACGGCTTGCGGGAACTTGAAATTCGGATCAAGGTCAGGGTTATGGGTACTGCTGCGGTACCGAGTCCACCAACTGGTGTCTAGCGTGAGCTGCGTGAGGTTTGTGAGCCGCAGCTTTCCGCTGGATCCGGTCGCCGAACTACCCGGCAGAGTGCGAAATTGCTCGAGGTTTACTGTGTCCGCTCCCTTGGATGCAAGATACGCGTTGAGAAAGTTCTGGTGGGTGAACTCATCATCGGTGTTGTCGTGGACGTATTGGGCCATGTCGGAGTCAAGCACTTCAAGCGCAGCGGTGTAGGCCGGGTTCCCGCTTCCGCCTGGGACCTCGCTGTCTTGGATTCCCCCGAGTTCGTTATACTGCACCCAAAAGTCGGTCTCGAGGATTTCCGCTGCAGCCGCGAACCTGAGCAGAGCTGCATCGCCCTTACTAAGCCTGCCGCTGTGTTCTTCAGGGCCCTCTTGGGCCAAGAGTACCGGGCTATCGGTTAACAGTCCAGCGCCTACCGTTGCTGCGCCCGCCACTAGTCCAGTCTTCACGAACGAACGGCGGTTGATTGCACTTTTCAAGCTGGTGAATAGGTCTTTCATGACAGACCTCCTCAGGCCAGCTTGATCTCACGGCCTCACTAGTTGTCAACGAAACGTAAAAAGAACGTAAAAAGATTGTTATCTGTTTTCAACTGGACGGTAGAAGTCTCTTTACATGACCGGCGTAGGGTTCGAGAAGCGTGCTCATTCGCGAGCGCGCGGGCGTCTGTGGGATGACGAGAATTTAGCGACCTGCTTACGCTCCGAAGACAACAGAAATATCTACTTCGCGCAGATTCTCTTTGTAGCAATCACTATCACCGGTTTCCTAACAGCATTGACGATGGACAAGTCTGTTGGCGCCTGGCGATTTGCTCCGTCCTAGACGGCAGCAGCGGAGGGCACCACTTTGAACCTGCAGAATCTGGGCGGCGAGACGCACACCTTTACCCGGGTGAAGCGATTCGGTGGTGGTCTCGTCGCGCCTCTCAATGCAGCTGCTGGCACTCCCGAGCCGGCGCCGGAATACGAACAAATGGTCAACGGCAATCTTGTTCCCCAGCCCCCAGCCTGGATAATATCTTCATTCCCGCTGGAGCCGGCGCTAGCGCAATGCTCAAGTCTGGCGAAACTGCCCGATTCCAGCGTTGTATTCATCCGTGGATGCACGTGACCATCACGCCACAGGATGAGCAACACGAAAATGTGCACTGAAATCTGAAGTCTTCGCCGTCATAACTAATTAGGTCGGGTCAGAGAAGAACACTCTCGTCGAATACGCAAGTTTTCTAGTGCACTATAGATTGTGGCGAATGACACAGAACCAGAGGACCGATTTGAGGCTGGCCGCTTGCTGGCCTCCCAACTCGGGATGCCCCCCTTGATTCACTGAACCTCGGGTGATTTTGTGACCCTGAGTCTGGGAGGAGGACAGGGCAATGGAACGACCGACCCGAGCGCCCACTCAGACCTCAAGGGCCGCGAAGTAGGCACCAGATCCGCCGAACCCCCACGACATCCTCACTCCCTCCTGGGGGGACAAGCCTGAAATCCGAAGGCAGAGTGGTAGCCAGGGGAGCGGAAGCCCCGCTATGGCGCTTGTTCTCGACCGCCGTTGTAGCTTAGTTGACGGTTAATACAAGTACACTGCTGTTGCCTCCGCTTGTGCAACCCAGGTCTCCGGAATTCCCGCTCGGAGTGTGCACAGTAACGTTCACGGGTCCAGGACCGGAGATCACACCGGTCGTAAGCGTGACTTTCAACTGCTGACCGCTGGCAACGGTCGTGCTCAGAG
>WNFC01000304.1_pt1 | contig 69396 bp, 52 predicted proteins | sample 5400541 | NCBI WGS metagenome assembly WNFC01 (sample SAMN13153342, study PRJNA577476) | soil metagenome | isolation source: 120 cm saprolite under Douglas fir tree site 2 hole 2 replicate 1 | place: USA:California | collected 2015-04-18
GAGGCGACTTCGAGAAACGTTTGGCGGAACGCGATCCGAAAGCGGTTGAGCTATTCGAAAACATGGAAGAGGTGAAGAGAGAAGCCGCGGAGTTCATGAGAGTTCGCGCTGTTTGGCAATTTTTCGAAGCCGAAGCGGAAGGCGAATTGGTGCACCTGTTCACGACTGGAGAGAAGGAACCGGTGCATACATTCCGGTTTGCGCGGCAACGACAAGGCGATTTTCTGTGCCTGAGCGATTACGTTCTGCCTGCCAAGAATGGCCAGCGGGATCATCTCGCTTTGTTCGTGGTGACCGCGGGAGAGGGAGTGCGCGAACGCGCCGAAAAAGCGAAGAACGAAGGGTACTACTTCAAATCACATGGCCTGCAGGCGCTGGCGATTGAGTCGGCTGAGGCTTGCGCGGAATGGCTGCACCGGCGCATTCGCGAAGATTGGGGCATTCCCGATCCACCAGAAATGACGATGGCGCAGCGATTCACTTCACGTTATCGAGGGAAGCGTTACAGCTTCGGCTACCCGGCCTGCTCGAATCTCGAAGATCAGGCGGGCATCTGGAAGCTGTTGAAACCGGAAGAAATCAGCGTTCAACTGACGGAAGGATTCATGATGGATCCGGAAGCGAGCGTCAGCGCCCTGGTATTTCATCATCCGGATTCCACCTACTTTTCCGTGGGGGATGCCGGCGAAAACTGAGCGTAGATACACACGTCAGTAGTGTGGGGGAGCAACTCGCGGCGCTCAGCAGGATTCGTGCGGGGCAAGTCGATGCCGGTCATTTGTTATCTGCCAGAGATTTCACCTAATCCCTCTGCCAGCAGTCACGACTAGATCGGGTAACCGCCTCGAAAGGCTAAACGGCAGTTTCCCCGAAGGCACGCGCATTCTGGGATTGAACGGCGGGTAGATTGCCTACAAACCTTCGGCCGCCGTCGCGGGTCTTTCCGAGTATCGCTGGGAATTGGAGCAACCCGCGGACGCGGTGGCCGACGCGTATTTTGTCGCCGCGATCAACTGCCTCGGGACCGAGGCGCCCTGGAAAATCGGCGAGTTTTGTGGCAAGGGTTATTCTTGCGAACCCCGGGGGAAAGTCGTAGCGCAAGCGAGCTAAGACAAGGGTAAACTGCTCTTGAACCCCAGCCCCGTCTGACATTCACCTCTGGGAGCCAGACATGGGGCAGTCGATTTTCCTGCGCGGCACAGCGCAACCGCTTGCCGTTATCCTGAACGGTGCAGCAGTTTCCGGCGGATCGTTCAACATCCCCTTCCAGTGGATCATGAGGACCGGCCTATGATGAAGCGACTTCTCCTATCTGCGGCACTAGCGTTGCTCGCGGCAATGTTTCTCGCGGCAATTCCTTGCTGCGCACAGCTGCCGACCTACGCGGCGAACGGGCACAGTTGCGCGTTTGGTGGGCCTCACGCAGCGACGGGCCTCAAATGCCCGCTTCCGAATCCTAGTGGGGCCAACAATGCGATTGTCGTGGGTTTCGCTTATGACAGCAATCAGAATGGGACTGCAGGTACAACCGACGACAAATCTAACACCTATACGAAGGCGGGAACCTTCAACGATTCATCCAACACTAAGAACATAGATATTTGGGTAGCGTGTGGTGCGACGGCGGGTGCCACCCAAGTTGAGCCACTTCTCACCGGGAATGCGACGGCGACCGTCGTTACGGATGCTATTGTGGCGGAGTTCTACAACGTCGCCACTTCATCCTGCATTGACAATGGGACTTTTCAGGGTAACGCGGGGGCGGGGTCAAGCGTAACGACAGCGTCCACCACGCCCGGAGCATCCGGTGAATTGCTCGTGCTCTTTGCTTTCTCCGACAGTGGCAACGCAACTGGATGGACCATAGGTTCGCAATCAAACATTACCTGGAAGGTGCTTGCGGCGCAGGCGGATACCGGGGCAAAGGTTCCTGGCTTGGCCTTCCAATATGGCGTCTATAGCTCCACTGCGGTGATCAGCCCGACAATGAGCACGACGGGCGGGGCGGGCTGGATTGCTGCATCTGTTTTTCTCAAAGCCGCGAATGCAGGCACGGCACCCCCAACAGGAAAAGTCCGCGTGCTTTTTGACCAGGGAGTAGATGGCAACTCGCTCGCAGCGGGAAGCAACGTGATACGTTGGCCGCACTACGGCAATACGCCAACTATCTTCAGCATCGATGGTGGAGGAACTTTCACGACCACGACGCCCACGGATTCATGCAGCGATTCATGGTCACAGGCGATAAATTCCCCGTTCGCTGGTGGCGGTGGAGCAACAGGCGACCAGGTTTTCTTCGCGAAGAACGCCAGTGCATGCGACGGCACGATAACGATGGTGTTCTCTGGTGCTAACCAAAGCATAGATATGCACTTCTACGACGTGGATGGAGCTGATCCTACGACTCCGGTTTGTGATAGTAATGGAACTGGTCGCGTCGAGACGGCATTCGGCTCTCAAAATGTGGGCGGGAACCTAGCCGATGCTCCAGACATCACTCCTTGCCGAGCGAATGGTGTCGTCATCGCGCAGATTGACATAGGAACAGGAGGGGCAACCGGCGTCACGAGCACCAACGGAGTTTTCGACTCGTGCGTGCCGAGGCCCTATGAACCGCTCACCGAATGCGACGAGAACAACGGATGGGCTGTGTTGAACAACACCAGCACGAGCGCCATTCCGTGGACGTGGACATTCGAGCAGGCAGGCACCGGGATTCAGGGATGGGGAGCGATGTCGCTGGCGATTCAGCCGCCAGCCGATGGAACAGCGACCAAGCTGGCGTTCACAATGCAACCGTCGAACGTGGCCGCAGGGGCGCCGATTACTCCGGCGGCCCAGGTGAGCGTTGAGGACACGCAGGGGAACGTGGTCACCACGGCAACGAATGCCGTGGCCATCGCCATCGGGACGAGTCCGCCGGGTGGGACGCTGGCGGGGACGACCACAGTGGACGCGGTGAACGGCGTGGCGACGTTCTCGAATCTGAGCATCAACAAGGCGGGGACGGGCTACATGCTGGCAGCGAGCGCCACCGGTCTGACAGGTGCGACGAGCAATGCTTTCAATGTGACCGCCGGAACGGCAGCGAACGTGGCGGCGACGGCAGGGACGACGCAGACCACGCCAATCAATACGGCGTTCGCGACCAATCTGCAGGTGACGGTAACCGACGCGAACGGGAACGGTGTGAGTGGAGTGTCGGTGGCGTTCACAGTGAACGCAGCGGCGAACGGCGCTGGCGGAGCCTTTACCGGAGGAAACACAGCGACGACGAATGCACAGGGAATCGCCTCGGCGAACACGTTCACCGCCAACGGGACGATTGGCACTTACACGGTCACTGCGAGCGCTTCGGGGATTTCCGGGACAGCTTTGTTCACGCTGACCAACCTGTCCGGGCTCGCTGCAAGCATAACGGCGGTCTCTGGCACGCCCCAAAGCGCGCAGAGTAACACCGCTTTTGCCGCGCTGAAGGCTCTGGTTAAAGATGGCGGAGGGAGCCCGCTCTCGAACGTGACGGTAACATTTACAGCGCCGACCACGGGTGCGAGCGGCACGTTCACAGGCGGATCCAACATCGCCACCGCGAACACGGACGCCTCCGGGACGGCCACGGCGCCCACGTTTACCGCCAACTTCACGAACGGAACTTACACCGTGAACGCTACCGTGTCCGGAGCGGCCACTCCCGCGGCGTTCGCGTTGACCGAGACCGCGGGCGTACCATCGGTCACTAACTTCTCGCCTTCCAGCGCAACCGTTGGAGGAGCGGCCTTCGCGCTAACCGTGAATGGCGGGAACTTCGTGACGACGTCCGTGGTGAATTTCAATGGTGTCGCAAAGACCACCACATTTGTCAGCGACAAACAACTGACGGCGGCTATCACGGCAGCGGATATCGCCATGGCTGGAACGGTCAACGTGTTTGTGACGACCCCAGCGCCTGGTGGCGGAACAACCACAGCGCAGACCTTCACGGTCAACATTCCAGTACCGACGCTGACTTCGATCACACCAACAAGCGGCGTGCTCGGACAGGCAATAAATCTGGCGTTGACGGGCAGTAACTTCATTGCTGGCTCGATCGTCAACTTCGGCGTTAATGCGGACACTGGTGGCGCAGCGTCCAACGGCGGGAACACCCTGGTCATCACCATTCCCGCGGCTCAACTAAATGCTGCGGGGCCAGTCAGCGTGAGCGTCAAGAACCTGACGCCCGGCGGGGGATCTTCCGCAGCTGTGCAATTCACCGTTCAAAACGTACAACCCGTTATCGGCTCACTCTCACCGTCAGCCGCAACCGCGGGTTCGGCTACCTTCACGCTTACCATCACCGGCAATGGCTTTGTAAGTGGAGCGACGGTTGATTTCGGCGCTGACAAGGGGCTGAAGCCGGCATCGACGACCGCGACCCAGATCCAGGTAACCGTACCGGCCACAGACATCGCCACAGGCGGAACTGCCAATGTCATCGTGAACAATCCAGCGCCTGCCGTGGCGTCTTCGGTGGTAGCCACATTTAACATTAACAATCCGCTGCCGACACTTGCATCCCTAGGCCAGTTACATTCGGCTGGCGGGTTTGCCTTCACCTTGACCGTCAATGGAACGAATTTCGTCGCTACTTCGCAGATCAAGTTTAACGGCAAGGCTGAACTCACGACGTTCGTCAGTACCACGCAACTTAGCGCGGCGATCCCCGCTGCCGACGTTTCCACTGGTGGCGCGGTCCCCGTGACGGTAACGAACCCCAATCCAGGCGGCGGTACGACTGCTCCCTTCAATTTCATCGTGGATGACTTTGCAGTCAGCGGGCCCACCAACCCGGTTACCGTTATTGCGGGCCAAGCAGCACCGTTTACGATTACCGTCCAGCCCGGCGCGAATGGTTTTGCCGGTCAAATCTTGTTCAGCGCCGCAACGGCGCCTCCAGCGACCGCACTGCCTGGAGGCACTGCGGTTACTTTCGCTCCAGCAAATGTCACTCCAAACGGAAGTACGGTTACCACCACCATGACGATCACCACCACTGCGCGCGGCACGATGCCTCCGTTGTCGAGCGACCGGCGCCCGCCTGGAATGCCCCAGCCTTTTGCTCTGTTCGGGATGACGAGTGCAATTCTGGCTTTGGCCTGGCTATGGATGATGGGGTACGGCGCCCCCCCTCGGAGACCGAGAAAGGTAGTCCCGGCTCTCGTTCTGCTCCTTGGTGTCATCATTGCTGGGTGCGTCGCGATATCTCCTAACACACCGACTGGCACGCCGGTCGGCATGACGAACATCGTGGTGATATCGCAGGCTGGTACACTGTCACACAAAACAACCGTCACCTTGAAGGTCAAGTGATCTTTCCTTGGGGCTAGTTGACCCGGGATTTTGTACCATAGGGAGTGAGAGACTGCCCTAGACGATCAGGGAATACCCTTCACGATCAAAGGGCCGAGGCGATTCGTCAGGGAGAGCGGGAGTTTTTTCCACACGCGCGTGGCCCAGAAATACTTCTTGCTCTGCGGACTGTGATCAGGCAGATCGCCCGCGTCCTTCCCCGGATAAACCCAAAATGTTTCATGCGGAACGGCGCCCCACTGCTCTTTGAAAACAAATGTGCCACTGTCTCGCGTGGAACGGCCAAAATCGAAGGTCTTGAACCCCATGATGATCGACTGTCTGAGCATGTGCCAGTAGAGCAGCATGTTCGGAGAGAGATGGTTGAAGCGGCGGAGAGAACTCGACCAAGGGACTTCCATTTTGTCGCGGTGAGAGAGAAGAAAGCTGGCGGCGATGCTCTCCTTCTCGCGCCGCACGACTACAACGTGGGCGTTCTGAGGAAACGTGTCCAAGATCGCGCGGAAGAATTTCTTGGCATAGACGGGCGTACCCAAGTCTCGCATATTTTCCGCGAACACCGTATAGTACTCGTCAAGCAATTCTTTCTTTCCCCAATGAACCGTGAATCCTTCCTTCTCCGCACGACGAACCTGCGTTCGCAGCTTCTTCTTGAAACTCGTCCAAAGCAAGTCAGGATCACCGGGGAGAGACAACAACATGATGACTTTGTGGGACCTGGCAGGCCAGCCGCCTGGAGCCGGGTTGGTCTGGCGCAATTCAATGTAGTCTGCACCAAGTTCATGCTCCAGGCGCAACGCGGCGGAAATCAATTGCTCGGCTGCTACGTCGTCGTCGGCCAACAAACCACCATAATTGAAATACGGCATGGAAACCAAGGCCTTCCCAAAAACACGGCTCTTCAGGTAGACGAGAGGGAGTATGCCGGTGAGGCCATTGGGACCTTCGGATGCTAGAAAGTAGGTCTTGTGATTGAAACAACCATGGATCAAACCGGCCCAGCCAGAGTCGTGATACAAGCTTGCATTCGGATGACGGGATACGTACTCATCCCACTTGCCAGGTGGATTCTCTTCGGAGCCTGTTCGGTGATTCGAAGTTTTCGTTTCGATTCTCAAGGAGGGTTTGCGCCTTCTCCCACTGAAACAGGGATCGCCAAGAGGGTTCGGTTTGGAAGATTGAGACCCCTTGTAGTCTTTGAATTCTACATCAGAGGGAGAGATTGCGTAGCTTCAGGATTTGCAGGAGGCGATTAGGACGAGTGTTGACAATTTGATTTCGACAAATGGTTATCGAGGACAATGTAGGAAAGGTTTCTGGCGCGAAAGCCGGATGAGATGACTAGCTCGCATCAGTGTTACCGAGAGTTTCTTGAACAGCCGAGATGCCCATGATATCTATATCAGTCGTTATGAAAAGTTGTGTCCTGAAGGCGAGCGGAATCGGGAAACCATTCTTGGCTTGCCGGCTGTCGCGCTCGTAGGAGAACACGCAGATGGATTTGCTAATGACAGAACTTCTCGCAACCATTCAGTGGGGTGGTACATGGCAAGCTGTGAACTTCTTCGATTCTGCGATCATTTCCTTCCTCAACGGTTTCGCACATCGTTCCTACACCATCGATACATTTATGTACCTACTTGATTTCAATCCACTCATGAAAGCAATACCGATTCTGGCGGTGGTTTGGTGGGCTTGGTTTAAAGACGGAGAAAGCAGTACCAACAATCGCGAATTTCTTCTTTTTGGAATTATGGGTTCCGCTGTGGCCGTTGCTGTTGCGAGGACATTGTCTCTCATGGTTCCTTTCCGCGAGCGGCCAATGCGAAATTCTACGCTTCACTTTATACTCCCGTACAATGTGAAGGCCGAACACTTACTTGGTTGGAACTCATTCCCTAGTGACAATGCTGCGCTATTTTTTAGCGTAGCAACGAGCGTGATATTCATTTCCTGGCGCGCAGGTGTTTTTGCGGTTTTATACTCTTGCTTAACTGTCGGTGTCGCTCGCATTTACTTGGGGATTCACTATCCGACTGATGTACTAGCAGGCGCTCTGATTGGAATCGGTGTGGTCTCTCTTTCCAGAGTTACGACGGTAAGAGAAACGATAACGAGTCCAGCACTACAGTGGCTGAACAGGGCCCCAGGTCCGTTCTACGCGTGCTTCTTCATCATCACTTATGTAATCGCCGAAACCTTCAGTTCGTTGATCGAGGCTGGCGGCTACTTCTACGCCACGATGAGAGCCATAATCAGGTGGCTCTAGTAGTGCCGAGTCAGGTTAAATCTGAACAGCCTGTTCGGTTGGCAAAGAAATAGCGAAGGCCTTCGCTCGGAGCATGGGTATTCGGTAGAAAGCGTTGACAGCGGTTTGTGACGGAACCGGTGGTCTAGGAGTCTGTGTGGGTACTTATTTTTTGCGAGTCGCGACCCCAACATGTTGTGAGGAGATGGTGGACCTCACACAATTCATAGCCATAATTTGTACTTGCCAAGCAGACTCGTCTGCGTCCAGAGGCAGCGGTTCCCCTACTCCCCCACCACGAATACTGGCAACTACTTGGACTCGGAAGACCTAGTAGACGACCCCTCACTCGTAGACGTGGCCAAGAGAAGTTTGCGGAGAAGCAAAGCCCCAGCAATCAAGGTGAAGCCAATAAGGGTGAGCCGACTTGCTTCTGGAAGCGTTCCAAGGACAAGTAGAGCAATATGCATGTTGAGATCAGCAGCAAGCTGAAGTCCAAAAATGGCGATCACCTAAACCTTTGTTTTACAGTTTGTTACAAAAACGGAAAGGGTCCACGGGCAATGCGAGTGGAAAAAGCGTGGAGCAGTGATGCAGGTTTCTTCCTTAATTTGCCATTAAACTCGGGAGGCATGAAGAAGTGGAACGGGGATCGAAAAAGAGCTCCCGGGACCTGCAGCGACCAGGCATTTCACGAGCGGCGCAGACCCCTGAGAACAGACCGAAAAGGCGTTTGAGATCGGAGGCTGCAGCAGTTCATAGCCCTGTAACGCTTCGAAGCACATGGCGTGCGGCTCGCCCCAATTCGCAGGTGAATTCGCGGCGGGCTGATATAGTCGAGCGCGCCAAGAGACCGTAGATTCGTAGTTTTTCCACGATGGGGATGGGCGCACGCGCCACAGAACGCAAGTGAGCCCCGAGATGAGTCCAGTTGCGCATGAAAAGCTTTTCGCGCTTCTTGGGATCATAATATGCCATGACGTCAGCCCCGTTCGTCATCGAGCTTGAGGCTTCTTCGTGCATACGCCGATAGAAGAACGCATCCGGGATCTCATAGAAGTATCCGTAGAGCGACATCTCGGCAATGAGGGGGAAATCGCCGCCACTGTAGTTTCGGAGCAGGCCTGTCTTCCGGAGTGGATTGGCGCGGCTCAAACCATAGTGTAGATTACCGAGCCGCAGATTCTGCATCACTACAGTCCAACGCTGGCTTGGCCGGCCGTGCACTATATGGAGTTTTTCGTCGAAGTCGCCAATGATCCTTCCTTCCGCGTCAATAAGCCTCGTCCTGGGGTATGCGACGAATACAGAAGGGTTGTGGTCAAGAATATCCACGGCGCGCTCCAGAAGATTTGGACTCACCAGATCGTCTGAAGGAGTCCAGCGGAAATACTCCCCGTTGGAGAGCTCAAAACACCGGCGATAGTTCCCTGACGCACCGAGGTTATCGGGGTTGCGATAATACCTTACCCGCTTATCCTTTTCAGCGTAAGCCCGACATATTGCCTCGCTTTTGTCCGTAGAAGCGTTGTCAGTAATAACGAGTTCAAAATCCGAGTAGGTCTGGCCGAGGTGAGCCTCAATGGCAGCCCCAACGTACTTTTCCTGATTATAAACCGGCATGCCCACGCTGACTCGTGGGTTTCGCATAACATCCGTCATGGATTTCCTCGCGGACCGTCTCGCGACCACCCGTCAGCGACGCGGGGAGTTGATCTTCGGGACCGAGGCGTGCCCATTCATGCTTTCTTGAGTGAGTGGCAATGCGAACGCGAACAGAGTCCTACCGGCGATCACCACGATGTACTGGTGGCCTGCCAACACAAAGGTAATAGGTGGAGCATGAACGACGGCACCAAGAGGGGTGGTCCAAATCTTCTTGCCGGTGTCTGAGTCAAGAGCAAAAAACTCAGCCCCATATCCTCCGAACACAAGATCCCCTTCAGTGGATAGCAAGCCTCCCATATCGCCAGCCCGCATCTCTGATCCACCGGTCGCAATAGGCGCATCCCAGCGCAGGTCGCCAGTTGTCACATCAACTGCCCGGATGGCGATGGAGATAGGCTGGTTGGGCGCGCGCTGATAGGTACTGCCGGCGAATGGGCTGCCTTGATGAAACTGGGGGAACTGATCGCGGAAATAAATCGATGCCGCGTCGACCGAGGGCACAAACAAAAGGCGCCGTTGCGGATCGAATGAAGGAGGCCACCAGTTCGTGGCACCCGCTGCCGAAGGCCATATAAGAGTGCCGTCGCGACTCGGACTCAACCCGGGACGGACAATTGGGTGGCCGTCGTCCGTAAAACCTGAAGCCCATGTCTGCTTGGCAAAGGGCTTCGCGAACAGGAACTTGCCTGCCTGCCTATCAAGCGCGTAGAAGAACCCGTTGCGGTTGGAAACCAAAAGGGCCGGACGTAGTTGCCCTAACCATTGGATATCCGCCAGGACGGGCTGCTGCGTTGCATCCCAGTCGTGAGCATCGGAGGGCGTAAACTGGAAATACCAACGTAACCGGCCGGACCGCGCATCAACCGCTACTACTGAATTCGCATACAGATTGAGACCCGGGCGGGCTTCGGAGTTGTATACCGGAGCCGGGTTGCCGGTTCCCCAGTAGATCAGACCAAGTGTCGAATCGTAGGAGCCGGTAGTCCAAGTCGCTGTGCCACCATGTTCCCAGCTATTGCCAGGCCAGGTTTCATGGCCCGCCTGCCCGGGACCTGGGACCGTATCAAATTTCCATTGCAGAGTGCCATCCTTCGCGGAATATGCAGCAATAAAACCCCGGATACCGAAGTCGCCGCCAGCCACGCCGACCACGACGCGATCTTCGACCGCGAGAGGGGCTCCCGTCATTGAATAACCGTCGTGCCAGTCCGCGACCTTTGCGTCCCAATGTTTTGCGCCGGTGGTGGCGTCGAGGGCAACGAGATGCGCGTCAAGTGTGGCTACGAACAGCGTATTGCCGAGCACTGCGACCCCGCGGTTCTGCGCACCACAGCACAAAGGGATATCGGGGGGGACCGGACGGCGGAACTCCCAGAGGGTTGCCCCGGTCGAGGCATCGAGGGCAGTTACGCCTTCGGGTGATTGCGTGACGAATACCCTGCCTTGCGTAACGATAGGTGTGGCCTCGAGCGACGGGCTGTCAGCACGCAATTGCGCTGCCCAGGCCAAACGAAGTTGCTGAACGTTTTGACGCGAGATCTGATGCTGCAAACCGTGACGGTACCCCGCGTAGTTACCAGCATACATGAGCCAATCGCCCGACCGGTTTCCTTCGCCCAGCATTTCAACAGTGACCGCTGGAAACGGCCGGATTTCCTTGCTCGAGGATTTCCTTCCTATCGCCTCTTCCATTGACATTTGCCTAGCGTAGGCATAGACCTGCCAGATCTCCAAGTCCGAGAGCTTCTGCGCGATCATGACCGTTCCCCGGCGGCCCCACTTCACAGTGGAGAAGAACGACCAGTCGGTCAAGTTGCCGAGAGCTGCAAGAAGGTTGGGGCCGGTTCGACCGCGAAGATTCTCCCCATGGCATCCTCCACATTCCCTGCCATAGAAACGAGCCCCGGCTTCTGCCGAATGGCGGTCATTGAAAAGGGTACTAATGCTTGCGTTGACGTTGGGCATTTCGGAAAGCTCTCCCAGATAGACGGGGCTGCCCGGCCGCATCCATCGCAACAGCGTGAGAAAAGGAATCTCGGGAATCTTGCCCGTCAATTTCTCTTTCAAAATGATAAATCGCCAGGCCACGCCCTTGGATATGAGCGCTGCAGAGCCCAACGCTAGAACAGCAACGGTGGCCCCGATTGTGAGAATCAGCAGTAAGCGTTTGATGGATTTCATGATCAGGTCAGGAATATGCGACCAGCCTTTTGTCAACCTCTCCGCCCAACGTCGCCTCCGGCCAGGGGATTCGAATCCAAAGGCCCCGGAGCAACATACCAGAGCTGCGGGCACACCCGCCTTCCACCGGGCCTCCCTTGTGCTCTCACCGGCAACCATGTCGAAATCCGCGAAACATCATCAACTGGCCTGTAGCTTCTTGAAGCGCTTCTCAAGCGCAGCCTCCGTAGTTGCGGTCCTCGCGCTGAGGCTGGATGTTGCCCCATTGACAGGCTGCAGCCACGCGACTGTAGGAGCTTTGGACACTACGCATCGAGGATCAACTTCCTCGAATAGAAAGCCTCGGCAAATCTTCCGGGGGAATTTGCTTCAAGTCCTCGAATACGCATCAAACCCTGGAACACATCGGGAGTAAACCAGTGCTTGCCGCGCTGCGTCTTGAAGCAAGACATCAGGTACTGAATCTTGCGATCACAAATCTTCCTGTCAAAAGGCACAAAACAGTTGGGGGAGCCAAGATCGCCGTCATATTTGGGGATTTCGTATTCGAGAATCTGATGATTCCGGAAGGTATTCCAGGTCAATTCACAAAGGACGCGGTGGTCTTGGTGCAAGTCCTGGCGGAAGTGCGTGAAGATCAGGTCGGGGTCGATCAGCCGCTTGAGGCCCTCAAAGCATTCCTTGATTTCGCTCCACTGCGTGGGGAAAAAGCTGTCGCGAAAATCGTGGATGATGAATTCGCTGGCCGGCACGCCTTTCAAGAAGAGGCGCGCGCTGTTGCGGGCTTCGCACCTGCGGATTTCGTTTCCGCTGAAGACGACCCAGATCACGCGGAGTTGCTTGTGGCTGCGGAAAAGGCGAAGAAGAGTGCCGCCACAGCCAATCTCAATATCGTCGCAGTGGGCGCCGAGACACAAAACGTTGTAGCGTCCGCTGATTTTTTCTCCCAAAACGAGTGGAAGCAATCTACACCGTCCGGAGGGCCATCACCGCATGCTGAACCGCGTCATCGGGCCTAGGCCGTCTTCACCAGTGAAACTTTGCCGTTCCCTTGCGCCAGAGAGGTAGACTTCCACATCTCCCACGGGGCATTGCCGCGGGCATAGAGTTCGTCGAGGTGCTGCTTGTCCTTGAAGGTATCCATGCTGGCCCAGAAACCATCGTATTGGTAGCCGATGAGCTGGTTGATGCGAATGAGCCTCTGGAACGGCTCGCGCACCAATTCCTCGCCATCCTGGAGGTAATCGAAGATTTCCCTCCTGAAGATGAAATAGCCGCCATTCATCCGAATATCGCTCTGGCTCATCTCGCGGATGTTTGAGACGAGATTGTCTTCGCCGACGGAAACGAGGTGGTAGCTCAGTTTCGGCTTGACGCACACAAAGCTGGCGATCTTCCCCTGGGCGCGAAATTGTTCCAACTGGGACGGCAGAGGCAGGTCGGAAAGCCCGTCCGTATAGTTAGCCAGAAATTCGTCTTCGCCTTTCAGATATTTTCCCACGGCTTTGAGACGCTGGCCGATATTGGAGTTCGTGCCGGTATCGGCAAAGGTGATCCGCCAATCATTAGTGTCGCTATTGAGCAACTCGACCTTGGCTCCGCCTTTGGTGAGAACGAAGTCATTGGAGGCGCACTCGTTGTAGTTCAAGAAGTAGTCCTTGATGACGTCAGCCCTGTAACCAAGGCACAGAATGAAATCCTTGTGGCCGAAGTGAGCATAATACTTCATCACGTGCCACAGCAGGGGGCGGTATCCGATGGGTACCATGGGCTTGGGGATATTCTCAGAGTACTCCCGCAGCCGCATTCCCAGTCCGCCACAGAACAGAACTACCTTCATAAAGCCTTCTCCTTAACGGCCGATAGATTGGACGCGCGCCGCAGGAGCAAAATAGTGGTTCTGCTCGGTGCGGAGCTTGTCCACCAGGCGTCCTTCGGGAAGAACAACATCCGCGTAACTAAGGATTTCATCTTTGGGGACATCGCGTTCCAAACGGCAGCCCTCAGCCAGACCCATGGGCAGCATGTCCATCTTCTGGCAGACTTCGGAATTCTCGATCAGGCCGTAGGTCGTAAAACCGCCGATTCCGTCCAGGACTTCGCCCGCCTTGAGATCGCGCTTGGCGGCCGTGATTACGTCGCAGACCGGCGCGCCGAGCGGCGTAACCGTGGCGTCGTGGAACAGAACGGCGCGCGCGACACTCGAGGGCAGTTGGAGCGGAGGTAGGTGGTAGGGCGTATAGAAACAATAAAACGGCCCGGCACCCATTTTGAACAGATCCAGATAGAACTTCTTGGTGGGATGCTCGGAATAGCCCAACACCCAAGCCCCGGTGCGCGGCTCTGCGCCCAGAACGTAGTCCACCAAGCCGCCGTTCAGGAGTTGGTCTACGGGGAAAAGCGTGGCGGCTTCACGGACATCCGCGCAACTTGGACCGTACATCCCGCGTTTTCCGACGTGGAAACCCGTGGCGTTGGCCAGAATGGCGCATTCCAGGGAAAGCTTGGTGCCGTCGGCGAAGGAAGTGACCATACGCGCCGACTGGTTGTACTTAGCGGCGAAGGCCTTTTGTGTTTCCGGAGTCCGATAGTGGTCAATTAGACCCTTGATGTTGCCAGCGGCGACTGGCTGATAGCCCATAGTCTTCACAAAGCGGTAGAGATTCATGGCCACGCCGGGTTCGTCACCGTCGGTATCGGTGAGAACGACGCCGGCGCGGTCCGCGTAGACTTTCAGAATTGGTCCGAGCGTGGCGTCGAGCTCCGCATTCATGAGGATGACATGCTTGCCGTGTTCGGTGGCCTTCAGCGTAACCTGAGCGCCGAACTCCACCTGACCCGTGACTTCGATGATGGCCTCAATGCCATCCGCTTCGCAGACCAGCATGGCGTCTTCGGTGACGGCATGCCGGCCACTGGCGACCGCTCGTTCCAGCTCCTCGCGGGTCTCTGCGGTCACGATGGAGTCGAACCCCGCCTCCCGATAAGCCCTGCGAGCGCCCTCCAGAGAACGATTGGCAATGGCCACCAAGTCCATGCCCGGGACTCCGGTGAGAATATTAAGAGCAATCGCGCGCCCCATGAAGCCGGCACCCACCATGGCCACGCGAACGGGGTTACCCGCCTTCTTACGCTTCTCTAGTGCTTGATCCACCATGATCATGCTGCATTCTCCTGTGAAGCTCTCGCTCGTTTCTGTGCGCCGGGCGATACATAAGCCCGGTTGGCAACGGCTCACTGCCGAAGCGGCTTATCCTTTGTGGTCTGGCCAGCCCTCGTCCACCGGTGAAATCACTGCGACAGGAAGCGCCCACTGGATTCCGAACGCCGGGTCATTGTGGCGGACACCTCGCGCCGACTCCGGAGCATAGAACTGCGAAACCTGATAGATGATCTCCGTAGTTTCGGTCAGTGTCTGATAGCCGTGGCCGAATCCTTCGGGAACATAGAGCATCTTGTGATTCTCTTCGGTCAGCTCAACGCTCACCCATTGCTTGTAAGTTGGGGAGGCAGGCCGGAGGTCGAGAATGACGTCGTAGATTGCGCCCTTTGTGCACCGGACGAGCTTGGCCTCCTGATGCGGAGGATCCTGGAAGTGCATGCCGCGGAGCGTGCCCTTGCGCTTGTTGTAGGCGATGTTGCACTGAACGACGCGGGGATTGAGGCCGTGTGCTTCAAATTCATGCTTACAAAATGTGCGCGCAAAAAAACCGCGATGGTCCTCCCTGCGCTCTGGTTCCAGAACGAATGCACCCTTCAGCTTTGTCTCCGCAAAAATCAATCCATCCTCCTTGGTCCGCGGTGCCATTAAACCTTGGCATCTGCGAGCGGCTGCGAGACCGCATCGTTCCACCGCAGCGTGGTATCGAGGCGGCCTGTGCCAAGCAGATGCTTGATATGGTCAATGCGCTTGTAACGGATGCCTTCGAAATCTTCGACGTGGAGACCAACCTTCTTATAGGCGTCGAAAAGCTGTCTCGCGCCGCGGCGGGCATCCCATTCAGGCTGAAATTCAGGCAACAAAGTTTGTATGCGACTGAAATCAACCTTGTAGCAGCGCTTGTCAGGGCCCGCGTCTCCAGCGAAATCGATCTTGCAGTCCGGCACGGTCCCTTCGACAATCCGCGCGATATCGCGAATCTGATAGTTTTCGTCGGTGCGACCGACATTGAACGCCTGGTTGTGAACGCGTTCGCGCGAGGCGTGAACAACGGCGATGAAGGCTCGCGAAATATCTTCAATGTGGACGAAAGGACGCCAGGGAGTGCCGTCGCTCTTCAGATAGACGCGCCCCGTGGTGATGGCCCAGGCCACGAGGTTGTTGATTACCAGGTCAAAGCGCAAACGGGGAGAGACGCCGTAGGCGGTGGCATTGCGCATGTATGTCGGGCTGAATGAGGAGTCTGCCAGCTCGGCCAATTCCTTTTCCACGAGAACCTTGGAATGCGCGTAAGGAGTGACGGGATTAAATTCCGCGCTTTCGTCTAGAATGGCATCCCCAGCGGCGCCGTACATGCTGCAGGAGGAAGAAAAGAGAAAGCGGGAGACGCCTGCTTGCTTGGCCAGGCGCGCCAGACGCACCGAGGCAAGATGGTTGATTTCGTAAGTTAATCCGGGATTCAGATTGCCCAGCGGGTCGTTGGAAAGTCCTGCCAAGTGGATGACCGCGTCGAAACCGTCCAAGTCCGCGAGTTCGAGATCGCGAATGTCCTTCTGGATGCCAGGAAAGGATGCGGGCTCTTCACCAAAGGTGCAGTGACGAAAGAGATCGCTGTCGAGCCCCACGACAGTGTGTCCGACCGAGGAAAGCATCGGGGCCATGACCGCGCCGATATAACCCCTATGTCCTGTGACAAGTATGCGCATCGTTGCTCCCGAACCCTACTTCACACCGATTAAGCCAAATACCGTGTCATACTGCTCCTGAAGAGCCTTGCGGAGGGGCGCCATGCGCTCCGACATTCCTCTTCGGATTGCAGGGGCATTGACTTCCATTGCGCGAAATCGCTCAATCAGGTCTTCAACGTTGAAGTCGTTGATGCTCAGGGCATAGTCGGCCAGCCCCACTTGTGCGAGTATGGCGCGGCTTTTTTCGTGATAGGCCACGCCGAGAACCGGCTTGTTCAGCATCAAAGAGATCAAAATGCCGTGATAACGGTTTGCGACTACCAAGTCCGCCCTCGAGATTTCAGAAACAAGGTCTTCCAAGTTCTGAATCGCGTGGCTGGGCAAGAGATGAGGCGAATCCGCAGCACCGTTCATGGCGCTGCGAATGTCTGTAATCGTCAGAACGTCGGACCGTATCTGCGTTGGAAAAAAGAGAACGGAGTGGCCGTTCTTGACCAACCACTCTGTGAACCGGGCGAACTTGTTCACGTAGTCTTGATAGCGCTCCGGATCCGATGTTGCCCAATAGCGGCCGTCGAAGAAGGGCACCGGATTCGTTCCAACAACGATACGCTTGGTGATCGTCGGGGCTGGCCTGGGAGCGGGAAGTTGCAGGCTATACACCAAATCTGGAAACACCGGATGATTCCCCTTAATGCCCATCCCCTTCATCAAACGACTCGATATGGCATCGCGATACGATCGATAGCTCACTCCGTTCAAGATGCGCTTAAAAAATAACTTACTGAGCGGCGACTTAATCGGACCTGCGCCGACACTCAGGATCGCCACTTTTGTGCCGGAAATCTTCGACAGGAGCGTCCACTTATAAAGTGTAAAAGGAAATCCCCATGCGCCGCCGTAACCATCACTGAGTTGCTGGGAGCCGGCGACAAGCAGGAGTTCTACGCCCCTCAGCCGGCGGTAGGAATCGAGCAGAAACTTCGGCTCGGCGAGGACGGCGACCACCGCCTGCGTGAAACGATATAGGGCATGCACTACGCTCCGAAGCCCGGGGATTGTTTTGATAAAAGCCTTAATTCTTCCAGTCGCGCCAGCGTTTGTTGACAACTTTGAGGGACGGCTGGTTGGGGATGGCGCCCCCGTAAGAATCTTTTCGCGACGGCGAATTGGGAAGCATCGGATTCCATGACGCTCGCGCGTATCATCGGGATTGATAGTGAAGCCGATGACCTCAGCATCAGACACTCGCAAGCGGACGTTTTGAATGACTGCAGAGAAAAGAGCCTCATCGCCAAGATTCTTTGTGCCACCGTGGCTGAAAACGCCAATCTTTCTGCTCGACTCAACGAATGCCATCAAGAAGTTTCTCCAAGAATCCTGAATCCGCTCAAGCGAGGCTCTCAGCCTATCTTTTGTGCCAGAAAAATCATCTGCCAGCCCAGTCCCGCCTTTTCCTTGAGCTCGTCGATCTTTTCTTGGGGGATGATCCACCGAGCGGCGGCATTGAGCTTATAAGAATTCACTAGGCGAAGGATTCCGCGCGTCCCATGAGGAATAATTGTGAGAGCCTTCAAAACCCTGAAGTGCGGAGCCAGCATTTTCTTTAGCTGCGCTCGGCTAAGCTCAAGCCTGATGTGCTGCGGTGGCTGCACGTTCCAGCCCACGTCGCCGAGTCGATCCATCACGAACTTGTTGCCAGTCGTTACGATGAAGTAGCCGCCCATCTTGAGGACTTCACTAGCGAGATCCACGTACTTAGTCTGATCTTCGACGTGGGCGATGACTTCTTGTGAGATCACGATGTCGAAGAAGTTCCTTTGCAGAGCTGCTTCGTAGAGATTTCCCGCGAAATAAGCGATGTCTGGGCAGCGAGCTTGTGCTGCGGCGATCCCTTCCTTCGATAGATCAATCCCGTGCGCCTCGCCGAAATCGGCCAAACGCTCTGTGAACCAGCCGAAGCCGCAACCCAAGTCGAGGATCCTAGGGTGCTTCAATGAAAGGCCCTGAACGAGCCCGAGGATTTCTTGCGCCCGCCTCTCGGTCCAGTCATTTTGAACCTTGCGTTCCTGCCTATGTTGCCAATGCCAATCCCAGAACCTTCGCTGGTCCTCAATTGACGGAAGCACTTGTTTGGGTGCCATCATGTCCTTTTTCTTTTGCTGATTCTTCACCCGTGTGTCTTCCTCGTTCCTGTGCCGCAACCGGGCGAGGCTATAGGCTTCCGAGCAATTTACACCAACACCCCAAGTCAAGGAGAGCACGGCAAGTGCCAAATAGGGTGCTCTAAATGCATGCTTATCTCATTGTGTTTACAGAGGTTAGCTCCATTTTGGCCCGTTTGCCGTGGGACAACTTCCAACTAGACGATTCAGCGATTTTCCCAATTGTGGCACTGCCTTACACCTGCCCAAGAAGACCAGATCCACCCGCCAGCCTAGGAAACTCATCGTGTCAAGCTTGCATTTAACTTCGGATGTAGTCATATAAAGAAAGAACGCGATCTTCGTCGGTAGACCTGGGATTCAGTCGAGGTAGATGCGACGAACGCGCGTTCCGATCGAACAGAGAACATCCTGGACTACAGTCCCTAAGGTGAAGCTGAGATCTGCGGCGGTTTGCGAAAGCTGCCCATCAGTGCCACAGATTGTCGCGATGTCCCCCACGGTGGCTCCGGCGACGTCGGTCACATCGATAGTAGCCGTGTCCATGGAGATACTCCCGATGATCGGGGTGAACTGGCCTCGTACGATGACGCCTCCCCGGCTACGGAGTTCGCGCCTCAGACCATCTGCATAGCCGGCAGCAATCACTGCGATGCGCGATGGCTTAGTGGCGACGAACTTCGCATTGTAACCTACACCCTCTCCCGGTTCGAGATTGCGAATTGCAACGAGGCGCGTCCGCAAGCTAAGTGCTGGTTCCAAGGATAAACTTAGCTCGAACTCTTTCTGGCGACTCGTTGGACAGTAGTTTGGCAAGTACCCGTAAATTGCTGCGCCAGGCCGCACCATGCCAGCCCACGAACTGGGACGTGAGGCAAGCGCGCCGCTATTTGCCATGTGTATCAAGCCGGGCGAGAGTCCCAGGGTGTTCATCCGAGATAATGCACGTGTGAAGCCTTTCTCTTGCCTATCTGTTTCATCCGAATCAAGAACTTCTGAGGACGCGAAATGAGTGAATGTTCCTTTAAGTTTCAAGTGCGGGCAGTTGGCCATAGCATGAGCAAAGCAATCCACATCTTTCAACGCGATGCCAAGGCGATTCATACCAGTGTTGATCTTTAGATGAAAACCGAAACGGCGATGAGTACGGTGGCGAGCATTTGCAACGGCGTGTTCGAGTAAAGGAAGCTGATCGCAGTTCGTAACTGCCGGTGTGAGCCCAAGATCTACAAGGAGTTTTTCTTCGCCGGGCCAGTAACCACCCAAAACCAGGATCGGTCGCCGGATGCCGGCATCACGAAGCTCCGCGCCCTCGCTGACAGATGCAACTCCGAACCAATCTGCGCCTGCCCTCGCAAGAGCCTTGACAATGGGGACAGCGCCGTGCCCGTACGCGTTGGCCTTCACAACAGCCAACACCATGCGCGGCTGTTGGCCAGGAGTACAGTTGGAGTTAATTAGGCATCGGACGGCAGCAAAATTGCGCTGAACCGCCTTGAGGTCAATTTCGGCCCAAAGCGGTCTTCCAGAAAGGTTGATCGCCCTCTTCATTTGCGGTCTCAGGGTCTGTGCTGCAATTCGCATTCCATGGTTTCGTCGATAAGGCCTGGTCTTTAGGCTTATATAATTGAAAAATAAAGACTTATTATACAGCCACCATCTCTCAATTGCGCGAATTCGTAAAGTGGTAAATGATTTCCCGTAGTGTCGAAGCTAGCTCAGAGATTTAGCAGAAAGTAGTCATTTGCCCTAAGTTCTTACTTAGCCGCATGAAAACCAGCTAGACCAGACTATTCAAGGCAAGACAAATTTACCCCCACATGTTTCCCAATATCGGTTGTAGACTGAGGCTGCTTCGAGCACATACGCATAATCGTGCAATCTCCAGCGATACGCGAGTCGCGCCAAATGCAGGAAAGGCTTGCGCAGCAGCGGGGTAGGAAAATCCTCGCCCTTAAGGAGAGCTCTGGACTTCTGGAGGAGTTCCCGTCTGAAATGCTGTTGCAAGAACTGACGCTGTTTGTCGCTCCACTGAGAGACCAGACCTGAAGGGCGAGGCAAAGGACACGGCTCATGACCGGGGTAGGATTGCCAAGGAACCGAACTGACGGGGACGGGAAACAGTTTCAGCCACTTATTGTAGAAGCGATGGAACAGACACAGATCCAACGGTACGGAAGTCATAAACGAGAGAAAGTCACTGTCGTAAAAGGGCTCAACATAATCTATTTGAGAAACGTCGATCCTTTCGTATTGGTTTGCGAGGTGGCGCCTCTGGTCGTTGAGCAAAAGGAAGAGGTACAAATTACGACCTGGATCCTCGCAATGTAAATTTGCGATTTCTTGACGCACTCCTTGCTCAAGGACGGATGAAACTGCAGCCAACGCGTCAGGCTTCAAGAGCCTACAAACGACATGCTTGCTCTCTTCCTGAAGGAATTGGTGGATTGCTCCATCCAAATTTCCACGCCGGAGTAACTCGACGGTGTTTGCTTTCATATAAACATGCCCCATTCCGACACTTCCTCCGTCGCCGGACCAGATTAGACGAGGACGTTCCGGTGGCCATTGCTTTCTTTTCTCATCAATGTCCCAAACTTCCGATACATGCCGAAAGAAATCAGGATGCGAAATCATCATCTCTTCTTCTTGATGAAGAGTGCCCATCTGGCGTGCGAACTCCCCGCCGAAGACTCGATCCTGTGTATTAGGAAAAGAACAGTTAAGGGTATGTATCCTTTGGGCTTGCCCGCACACTGCAGCAACGACACAGCGCGAATCCATACCTCCACTCAGGAATGAAGTTATCACTCGGTTCCCGTGGAGCCGTTTCTTAACGGAAATCAAGAATCGTTCATGAGCTTCCTGGAGCAGCTCGGATTCTGGCTTCCGCGAGACCGGAATCGCATCCCATCGCCAGTATTGTTGACAGGCATGATTGGATTCCTCAACGCGAACGACCTCCGCCGCTCTGATCGTCCGTATGTTCTCGTAAGGGCTGCGTGCACCCAGCGGAAAACCAAAACAGGTAATTTCAGTGACTGCGCGGAAATCCATGACCTTGGGAACAAAGGGCATCGCTTCCAGAATGCGCAAAGCGCTGGAAAATACGATCCAGGAATCATTGGTCCAGTAGTAGAGCGGTCGAAGCCCCAACTTATCTGTGATTAGAAAAAGAGTTGCCGTCTTCGGCCTGTAGTAAACACCCGCGAAGATTCCTTGAACCTGTTTCAGGACCTCCCAATTATCGCCGTCCCAAGCGCGGTGAAGACATTCCAAGTCGCGGGCGCGACTCGCTCCGCAACCCTGGTCATTCGACGAAAGCAACGGTTCGCCTGCGAGCATTGCCACGGTGCCTGACGGGTCACGTCGGAATGCAGGGTCAATGAAAGCTCCGAAATCCAATTTGAGTAAGAAGGACCGATCGTCACCGCATTTTGTGATCTGCCCATCGGAGCGGCGGGAAATAGCCTTTTGTAAGGCATCGCACCAATCCGGAGGGACACGAGTTCCAGGTCTTCGACTGACTATCCCCGCGAGAACACTCATTTTGTCTTATGCCTCTCCCTGAGGCGCAACCCAATTCCGCATGGAGTGAAGCATTCCTCGACCTTCATGCAGCCCTTCTGGATTACGCTGATAGATTCAATTGCACCGATCAATTCCCTCCCAGCGTTGCCGCGGGCCGAGCGAACCATTTTGTCCGAGCTCTGAGTTGCTCCATGATGTCCTTCTGGAAGCTGAAGGCCACTGTGACAACATAGATAGGGAGAATGGCAAACATCTGCAGAAAAAAACCGATGAGCCGGCTTGCCGGCCAATATCGATCCGTTAGGAAGCAAGCGATGGCAAAAGGGACGACGGCAAGTGCCGGCCTCAGCCAGCTTTGCAGCAAGTGTTGCTTGACGGAAACGCACACAATCTTGCAAATGTAGGCCGGCCACAGGAACAAATGAACGAATAGGCTGGGAATCACAGTGCCAATTGCAACTCCATATATGCCGATTCGCCTGGCAAGTAAGACGCTGAGGCAAAAATTCAAGGCGGCCTCACCCGCAGCCCAATACGTACATCGCCGATGCTTCGCCAAACCGAGTGTAATATTGATGCTCGCCGAGTTTGCCACCGTGAAAAACTGTGAAAGCAACAAAATCTGCAGCACGCGGCCGGAAATCAACCCGTACTGTTCTCCCATCCAGAGACGAATGAAGGTTTCTCCGCGAAACAAAAGAGCCACCTGAATCGGCCAAGCGACAAGGATGGCAACACGGGTTCCTTGTCTTAACAGCCAGCGCAGCTTCTCGTGCTCCCCAGAAGCTTCGTAATTGCTTGCCAGAGGCATAAACGTCACAGTAAGTGAGGCCACGATAGTACGGAGATATTCGATCAGAGAACCGCCAATCGAAAAGAACGTCACCGCCGCTACAGATACGAAAGCACCCACAACGAGATTATCTGTATAGTAAATCACCTGTCCAAAGATATGTTGCAGGAACACCCAGACACTATAACCAGCAAAGTCCTGCAAGAGTCTCTTGCCCGGGTATCGGAAGGATAGTGCAAGTTCGGGGTAGCTTCGGAAACAGACCCACATCTGGGTCAAGTTCGCGGCAAGGACGACAGTCAATTCCCAAAGGGCCAATGCCAGGATGCCGTGACCGCCGACGAGCAACCAGACGACACCCGCAGAGCGAAGTATTGTCTGCCCGATGGAAACTCCACTGATCAAATCAAAACGGTGCAATGCTGCGAGAACCCCGCCAAAAACGCCAAAGTAAAGGGTTACGGCGAAGCTCAGCCCGCTGAATAAAATTGCCCAGCGCGCTGCAGCCTGCAATTCGGGGGGGATATGAAACAAACGGTTAATTACAAAAGAAAGTATCAGACTCAAGAAGATGACGCTGAGGCAGATCCACTGGCGAAGCCAGAGAGCTCCAGACGTAGCTACACTCGATTCAGCATGGTTGCCCAGTGCATGATGGCGAGATACAAAACGGATGACGGCGCCGCGCAAGCCCAAATCGAGCAAGCCAATGTAGGACGTTGTCGCAACAACAAGCGTCCAGACACCATAAGCAACCACGCCCAGGTGGTGAACGACGAATGGTGACAGTACAAAGGCTACTCCAAAATTTATCGCAAGTGCGGTCCAATTGGAAAAAACCCCTCGCGCTGTGCCTCTACCCTTGTTGTTCATCTCGCCTTCTCAAGATCCCGGCCACAACCTTTGTGGGGAGTGGACTCACCATCCACAATCGCGGACACACCGCCCAGGGAGCAGCGGAGAGAGCATCCATCCGCCGTTTAGCAAACTCACGTGGTTTGAAAGCCGCATTTCGCATCATGACTTCGTATGAGAGCTAGATCCGACTGGCGAGTACGCTCAACGGACAGAATTCAAAGTCGCGCATAAGATTCCGGAACTTTGCACAGGCATTCCGCAGCCCCAAGTAATGGCGCAGACGAGAGGTTAGCTTACCTGTCATTCTCGGTTGTTCGGGGTCTAACTCCCAAGGGTGGAGATAAACACAAACGGGCCGATTTTCGCAAGTATTGAGGAAGCGGATGCCCCAACGAGTGTACTTATAAGGGAGAAGGCGGAAGTATGCGCCGCCTCCGAAGGGAGACCGTTGACCTGCCAGCTCTAGAGTCGTCATAGGATACACTACAATCGAGCCATGGGGAGTTTGGAATCTGTGCGGGTCGCGCGAGAAGCCGGGCATCCCATAAGCTGGATGCTTCACAGGGAAGATACTGGAATCATAGGTGAAACCGAGTTCGGCCAGGATCCCAAGGGCCCAGAGCGAATCTTGCGTGATAGAAAAACTGGGGGCACGATAACCACGCACCGGAGTCCCGCTACAATCCTCCAGCAGCCGCTTTGCCTGCAGAGTGTCCTCACGGAAATCATCCGGCGTCATTTCGAACACGATGCGATGGCGCAAACTATGGCACGCAATTTCGTGTCCGCGGTCAGCAACCAGCCGGACAATCCGCGGATGGCGCTGGGCCACACAACCAAGCGTGAAGAAGGTGGCCTTGCAACCTGCCTCATCGAGTAGATCGAGGAGAAGAGATGTATTGCGCTCAACACGGCTCGGCTGAGAATTCCAAGTACTAGGAGCGATGCTGTCTCGGAATGCGCTGACGTGGTAATAGTCCTCCAGGTCAATTGTTAGGGCATTCTGCATAGTGTGTTTCATCATAAGTTTGTCCCGGCATGAGCCGGGCACACGTACCCGAAAGGCAATCTGGTCAGAGGTTTGGCTGCAAGTTCACTTCCATGGCTTAAGGGTACCACCTCAAGGGACATTTCGTAAGTGACTGATAATGCGTGTGTTATGACGCAGCAACAAGAACGGGCAATGTTTCACAACGATTCAAGGAACCGAATCTATCGAACTTATGGAAGAATCTTCCCGTGGAGGGAACTTCGACAGAGGAGCTTCTGGGGCCCCCATTGCGAATCCTGACCTTTACAGCCTTGTTTCCGAATTCGGTGGACCCCAGTTACGGGATTTTCGTCTACCAGCGAACAGTGCACCTTGCGGAGCGTCCAGGGAACGAAGTGGTTGTAGTTTCGCCCATGCCTTATTTTCCGCGGTGGATAAAAACCAAGCGGTGGCGGACGGCGAGCGAGTTGCCTGCCCGAGAAACCTTCGGCAAGTTAGCCGTGCATCACCCAAGATACTTATTATTGCCCAAGATCTCGATGCCGCTGCACGCAGTCTCTATGTTCCTAGGGAGCTTGCCACGCTGCGCGGAACTTAACAGACAGGCTAGGTTCGACTGCATCGACGCACACTTCGTGTACCCTGACGGACTAGCAGCGGTTTTACTTGGGAAAGTTCTGGGCGTGCCAGTGACGCTCTCAGCACGCGGAACGGACATCAATCTATTTCCGTCATTCACGCTGATCCGGCCGATGATTCGCTGGACTCTCAAGCAAGCTGCAAACGTGATTGCCGTATCCGCGGCGCTGAAGAAAGAGATTGTGGAACTAGGAATGGACCCTGGCAGGATTCACGTGATTCCAAACGGTGTGGATGCAACGCGCTTTCGGGTAATCCCTAAGGAGGAAGCGCGACGGAAGCTAAGTTTGCCGGAAGAGGGAGAACTTCTTGTCTCGGTAGGTTCACTAATTCCCTCCAAAGGGCATCAACTGCTGATTCGCGCAATCCGACAAGTTGCCCGAAACCATCCACACTTGCGTCTCTATATTCTTGGTGAAGGAACATTCCGCGCCAAACTGGAAAGTCTCGTAGCAGAACTGGGGCTCTCGGACTTCGTTCAAGTGCTCAACAAAAGGCCGAACGAAGAATTACCTTTGTGGTTTAGCGCCGCCGACGCGAGTTGCCTGGCGAGCGAGAGAGAGGGTTGGCCCAACGTCGTTACAGAATCTCTCGCTTGCGGGACTCCGGTTGTGGGCACGCGCGTCGGGGGCATACCCGAAATACTTCATTCGCCGGAATTTGGAATCCTCGTCGATCAAACGGTCGAAAGTATAGCTGCTGGTATTGAGCGGGCGCTCTTGGAGAAATGGAACCACGAAGCGATATCACTACACATACGTGCGCGTACCTGGGAAAGAGTGGCCGCCGAAGTAGAGGAGATTCTTAGTGCTCAGGTCCGGAATCGGGACACGCACCTCGCTGGGTAACCAAAAGTAGATAGCTTGAATCCTGGGCGTCCCTCCAACTCGTTTCCCTTATTCTTCTGGGACCTTCACCCTTCGGGCCCACAAGAGGATTCGATACACACAAATCTTGATCAATTCGGTGAATACCGTTTTTCGGGACGCAGGATTCCGCCACAAAGAAAACGGCTTGCACTGAGAGTCCTTGCAGGGAGTCGCCATCCTCCTAACTCGTGTGTGTACGGGCAACAGTTCGCGGCAGCACATGTTCACGCGGTACAGGTGGCGCGGGCTGCTCACCACGATCAGTGAATGGATCTCTGGACGCGCCCGGAGGATTTTCCCGAGCTCCGCGATCTCCGACCAAGTCCCGAGGCGCCCCGCAGTTACGAGTTTGGCAAACACCTCTTTCTCTTCAAATAGTACAAAGAAGTGTCTCTTGGGCGGCGGAATCGCCTCAGCTATCACCATCAGGCTGATGGGAATCGGAATATCAAGGCGTGAAAAATTTCGGATTTCGAATCGCCCGACGGAAAGCAGGATTCTCTGAGCCCGCCTCTGATGAAAAAGCTGAAGTCCGTAGATTTTTCGCGCTTCCTGCCCAGCCAATACAAAGATGAGGTCTGCGTCAGGAACGTTATCGTGAATTTCGGATGGCGGCGCTGTAGACATTCTCATATCGGCGGGCAAGTGCCTTCCAATCTTTCTCCTGGGCAACCTTCTGCCTTGCTTGTTCACCCAGCATCCGGCGCAAGTCCGGCTTTTTCAAGAGGCGAGAAGCTTGGCGACAGAAATCCTGAGTGTTGCCTGGTTCGAAAAGGATGCCGGTCTTTTCAGACTCGACCAGTTCACGGATTCCCCCAACACTGCTTCCAAGGACGGCTTTTCCGAGGGCCATCGCTTCGAGGGGCTTCAGCGGCGTCACCATCTCCGTGATACGGACACTCCTCCTCGGATAAACCAGTATATCCATCACTGAATAATACCGTTCTATTTGATTGTTTGGCACACTGCCCAAGAATGAAATGTATCCCGCAGATTCAGTCTGATGAATGGCCTTTCGAACTTCCGGAGCCTCCACTCCATCCCCTACGATCAACAATTTGAAGTGGGGATCGGTTCGGTGGAGCTCTGCGACGGCGCGAACGAGCCAAGCAACACCCTCCCATGGAAACAATGTGCCGATGAAGCCCAGAGTGGGAATTCCGTTCTCTCCGAGGTCGGCCTCGAGCGCGGCGTCCCGTGGCCGCGGGGTGAATCGGGTGATGTCTACTCCATTCGGGACATGGTACAGCTTTCCGGCATGGACTTTCCGTTCCACGAGATCCTGCAGGACCGTTTGAGCGATGCCCACGACCGAATCGGCACGCCGAACAACAAATGTCTCCAGGTTGCGTCCCAGTCGATACCGGAGCAACTTCCACAGGGACTTGTCATGGTCCAGGTCGGCGTCCTCCCAAAAAGAACGAATCTCATACACGAAAGGCAAATTGCGCGAACGCGAGGCCTGCCAAGCCGCGATACCGCAGAGAGCCGGTGAGTGAGCATGGATAAGATCGAACGGCTCGCTCTCGAGTAAAGCGTCGATCCGCTTCCGCAGAAGACGCACGACAGCCATTTCGCGGAAAACTGGCCAGCGGCGAAGAATCACACGCTTGGAAAGACCACCACCAATGCAAGTGCGCCAGTATCGGATCCCATCGAGAATGGTGTCGGAGGCCGATAGGTCATCTTGCTGATGCAAGGGACTCGTCACCACCGCAGGTTGCATGCCGATTTGCGCTTGTGCCGTTACTATGCCCGCGCTTCGTTGGGCGTATCCATCGAGCACCGGCAGAGAATGGTCGAGCACATGTAGAACGCGGAAGGACACGGTTCAAGACTCTTTGCTCGCCGAACGCACGGCCAAGTGCTGCCTCCCTTGCGATTCCTGGCGGATGGTCTGCCATGTGGGGGAGAGTGAACCTCGGAGGAATTTGATGATCCCAAGCAAGGAAGCCAAGTTGACAAGGCAAAAGTAATAAGGCAGATAGAGGATCTTCGGAGGTTTCCTGCGAGATTCGCACGCCCAACCAGCCATGGCCAGCGCATAGAATCCCGCTTGAAGCAGAACCGCAAAGCGATAGAAGAGAAGTTGCCACAAGCAAATGCTCGTCAACAAGGCGACAAACAAGAATAGGGGGACAAACCATCTAAGAACTTTGTGAGACATCAGAGCAAACCAATGGCGTGGCTGGATCCAAGGAAGGAGAACAAGGGGAGCGCGCCACACAGCATTCAAGCTGCGGCTGATAATCCGCACCTTGCGGTTGAACTCTTTTTGGAAACTATCGCCAGCCTCTTCGTAGCAGACGGCGCTGCGGTCGTACACCCCTCGAAAACCTCGAACGATGATCTGAAGCGGATTCAGGAGATCGTTAATATCAGTCGCACGCAACAGAGTGAAGAGTTCGTAACGGATGGCGTATATTGCGCCATCGCCGCCGACTACTGAGCCGAAGGCAGATTCCTTCTCTTTCAGCCAGGTTTCCAATCTCCAGTAAAGACCTTCCGATTCGGCAGAAGCGGGCAGGGCGAGACCCTCTTTATAGGCGCAATTGCCGACAACGTACCCTACCGATCGATCGGAAAAGTGACGCACGAGGTTCCGAATGGAGTCGGGCCGATAGATCGAGTTGGCATCGGAGAAGACCAGAATCTCACCGGTGGCACTTTGGACACCCAGGTTGAGGCCAACACTCTTTCCGAGCCGCTCGGCTTGCCTCACCAAGCGAATACCTGCGGCGGAATATTGCCTGACGACTTCGTCTGTGCCGTCGTCGGAACAATCCGAAATCACGATAATCTCCAAACGGTCAGAGGGGTAATCCAGAGCAAGGGCGTTGTCAAGTTTCTCGGCGATGACGCCCTTTTCATTGTAAGCAGATATCAGCAGCGAGATGCGTGGGAAGCCAGTGTTATCCGAAGGACTCTTTGAACCCCTCTTGCGAGCGAATAGGGCAAGGACCAACGGGTAGCCAGTGTATACGTACAGAATCAGTGCCGTCGAGAGCCAGAACAGGATTTCGAAGACCTTTGCTTTCATGACGAACTCATCTGGCTCGGGATGTGACCGCGTCACCGAGCCTGGGACAATCTGAAAACCAGAGCCACGTGATGGCGTTTAGTTCTTTGGCTCAACTATATTCGCAGTTTTCGCGGCCTGAACAGAAAGCGCCGGTTTACCAACTGCGACTCTCAACGCGCCATCCGCAGGGTCCCGGAAGCTGATGTACAGGTCGTCATTTCGGCCCATAGTCATCGAACTTTCAAAGAACCAGAGTCCGACCGGCGGTTTGACTACCTGAGTGTGCCATCGCTCTCCGTCCCACCACGCATGTTTCAAACCTAGATAGCTCTCATAGCTAATGTGAGGGTTCCCGTTGTGGTCGAGAACTTGCGTGGAGCAGAAGGTTCTCCAGCCATATTGAAGCATCGGAGGAAGCTTCTCGATCACTTCCTTCACCCACTTAGTACCGTCGAAACGCACATACTTGAGGGAGTAAAGGTCCTGGTGGCTAATGCGCGGATATCCCTTGGAGTCCAGGACAAGCGAAGCACCCAGGCCGCGGGGGCCTGCGCCATAATCAGGAGTATCGAGGGTGGTCCGAACCCATTCTTTTCCGTCAAAGTACGCGTATTTCAGCTCGTTACCCGTGAAGGAACTGTAAGCGATATGGGGAAGGTTGTTCTGATCGAGGAACAGAGAATTCCACTTTCCGGACTCGGTGCCCGCTTCAACGGTGCGAGCCTTCCATACGCCTTCCTCAAGAGCCGCATAGCGCAGAATGAAAGAACCCTCCAGGTACCAGCTTATCTGAGGACGGTCATCCGTTGTGTACTTTATCGAACAGTGGTAGGCAATCAGGCCAGTCCCCGAGTCCACTGTTTGCAAAGACCATTTCTTGCCATCCCAATGAGCATATTTCATGTAGCCAGGTGTGTAACAGATACCCGGATTGCCGTTCGAATCTAGAGTTATCCCGGTGGAAAAAGAACCAAGCTGTTGATCCAAGGTCATTTTATACCAACGGGAATCGGCCGCGGATCGGAAGGCGTACTGAAGCCCTCCAGCAGAATTGTAGGCAAGATGTAGATTCCCATCCTTATCGGCGATAATCGAAGTTTGCTGCGCATTCGCACCACTCGTGTCCACGTCTTCGACAGCCCATCTCCACGTCTGTGCCAAACCGGTCCCGGGGCACAAGAGCAGAATGCAGAAAGCGAACCAAGAAATCCCCGCCCGATTCAGCCGAGGAAGCCGCGCGCGTTCAAACATTGCTTTTCTCCTTCTCTGTCCGTCCGAAGATGTAGCCTAGTCACGCCGGAACAGTCATCTCTTCGGCCGTAGGTGCGGATGATTCCTCTTCTCTCAGAATCCTGTGCAGGGCAGCTTCACGGCGCTCCTTGGCATAAAGCATTTTCAGAACGATGGTGAGTCCTACCATCTGGTAGATCACGTCCAGATAAACTACCCCCAGAAACGCCCCACTGACCATGAACGCCAAAAACGCTGTTTCAATCATATAACTGTAGTTAATCAGCCAGTGCGCTGTGGGAATCCGGCGCGCGGCGCGGCGCGCGTGAACAATTGTCCACAAGCAAGAACCCATGAGGACGAGGAAGAGTCCTACACCAACGAAGCCATGGTCCCCGAGAAGCTGAAAATAAATACTGTGAGGACCGGAATTTGGCGCGTCGTCCGGCAGAGGCCGTGGCTGGTAGCGCTTATAAACATCCACGTTCGGTACGGCGTCGAAAGACCCCCCCATTGGATAATCCTGCGCGAGCCTCCAAGCTACCGTCCATGAAACGAGCCGCATATCCGCCGAGCCATCCAAGTTTCCATGGACGAAATTGCCCATGCGATCCATCCATGTGGGAGGAGCAAAAGAAAAGACTAAGAGACTGGTAACAGCAAGTAGGCCCACTCCGAGAACCTTGTGGCGGCTTCTCAGGCTGATCGCCGTAATGACAACGGCCAGACCCAGCAAACCGCCGCGGGAATAGGACAAGAGGACGGAAACAATGGTTGCCGCAAAGAGAATACGGAGCATGATTCTAACCCATTTCCTGGGCTCGTCGCGCACTAGGAAAAAAAGGAGAGGCAAGGCCATGTTGAGTGCCAGCCCATACGCATTATTCTCCATCAGGAATGAATCGGGTGGGCCCTGAACACGCGCATTGCCTTCCGTGCGAAATCCAAATAGGGCGCTCTTCAAGGCCAGCATCCCGAGACTACCAGCGGTTACAAGGAGGACATTACGGAATCGTTCTTTCGAGTTGATGATGAGAATCATCACGAAGGTCATTACCAGAATTTTGCTGATATGATTCATTTCGTATTGCGCGTCTGTCATGTTCCCAGCGAACAGAGGAATTCCTTGGGCATGAATATAGGTGACAGTGAACCAGCCCCAGAGGGCTAGCAGGAGCAAGCTCTCCGAGGTCAAAAGAGCGCGCATCGATTTCTTTGCGGGAATCGCACCCAACAGGGTGGGCACGGCGATGGCCATGGCAACTGGAAAAGTATAGGCGTAGCTCCAAGTAAATCGATGGGGATTGAAATACGTAACCCAAAACCATAACAAAATGCCGATATAGGGGCGCACCAAACAGATGGGGATCGATCCCAAGATTATCACCATGACAACTAGATCGCGCACGTCGTTCCCCTACAATTTTCGCATTTCGATTTCTGGGTGCCCGAGCAACTCGCTCCGACGAAGAAAGGAGCACACATCTACCGGGGACTCCAAGAACAGCCTGCTTACACTGAAAGCAAAATTCGCCAACGAAGAATCTTCGCCAATCTGCAAGCGCCGCAACTGGAACCTGTCTGTGCCCGTTGTGTTGAACCCCTCTGTTGTCGTTACGGCCGAACGATAACCGGAGCGTGTGAGAAACTCCGTAGCAGCCAGGCTGCCATCCTCGGGTTTGCCAAATGGGTATGCGAAATCATCTATTGGGGCGCCGAGCCCGCGCTCGAAAAACTGCTTTGACGCAACAAGCTCCTCTTCCAAGGCTTGGGGACCGAGCTGACTCACAACCGGATGGGACATCGTATGCGATCCGAAGAACACTCCAGCACGATGCATCGTTCGCACTTGGCTCCAATCGAGCATGCGTCCTTCGAGCTCTTCCAGAGGCAAAGGGATTTGCTGCTCAAACGCAGCGCACCACTTTTGCCGATGAGTATCTGGTATCTTCCGAAGATAGCTCACTATTTCCCAGGCCGCTGCAGCCTGCACTGAAAAAGAGAAGATTTTGAACTTCCTCGGACGTTCTAGTTCAATCTCGAACGACTCTCCGGCCACGGCTTTCAGAGCAAGGAATATCTTGTCGTACCAAGGAACTTCCCCCGTTTCCATGCATCGGCCGATAAGGTAAATGGTCGCAGGAATCTGGTATTTCTGCAGTACCGGAAAAGCATGGGTGTAAAGGTCTCGATATCCGTCGTCAAAGGTGACGGCGAGAGTCGGCTCCACTGCGGCCCCATCCTGCAATTCGCGACAGAGCTGTCCGAGCGGAACGACCCTGTAGTGCTTCGTGACATAGCGCATCTGGGCTTCAAAGACCTTCGGCTCAAGGCGCGAAAACAGAGGGACACCCTCCGTGCCGACTCTGTGATAGCAAAGAATGCCAAACTTAGATCCAGCGCTCTTGCGTAAGCGTGGCAGGCGAGATCCCGCCACAGAACAGAATTCGTACGATCTCGCTAGCTGCTTTGCTGCATGCAATAACCCGAGGCGGTGCAGCCCGTGGCCAAACATCTGTCGGAACTTCTGCCTGAATCCACCCCGTTGGGGAACGTTGCATCGGCCGATGCTTTCACTCGTCGCCAAGGAATCGGTGGGGGGCTTAGTTAGCATGAACAATGTCCCGACTCCTTTCCACATGCTGGCGATGCCACAGCTCAAGTGCGACTAAATACCACACAATTTCGCCGTAGAAATTCGGCTGTTTTTTATGCAAGTCCATGAGCCCTAGAAGGAAGCTAGGGCGAAAATACCCACGCTGGCGAGTGCGTGGGTCGTGCATCAGATCCTGTATAAGTTCCCTCATGCGCGGATCCTGGAGCAGCCATTGCGCAAGCGGAACGCCGAAGCCATGCTTTTTCTTGTGCAACACCCTCTCAGGGAGAATGCCTTTCATAGCCTCCTTGAAGATGTACCTCTTCTGAAACCCTTTGAGTTTGAGCGACACAGGAATGCGACCAGAGAATTCGGCCAGCCTGTCATCGAGCAACGGGTAGCGGACGTTGACACCGGCGAGCTCGGCCGTGCCGGAAACCTTTCGTAGGTCGTTGTCTGCGAGCGTCATCTTCAAATCAAGGTACAAGAGACGATTCAGCTCGCTCGTTGCCCGCGCCTTCTGGAAATGTTCCTCTGGAATCGCAAGCCAATTATCCGGGCCGACCTGCTGGAGGAACCCGTCCTCGAAGATCTCCTCCGGGGGGAAGCTGAGGAAGAAACCGTAAGACAAGATGCGCCTAGGATTGGGGATATTTGCGCGGTGAACGTACTTGCGCGGAAGACTCAACTTACCCGCGTCCGGAGGCAGCAACGCGGCGAGCGGTTCTATAATACCGTGTCGGAGCCATATGGGAAGCAGGTGATATAACGCGAAACGCTTGTCGGTCGCATAGCGCTCATTGCCGCCAAAAAGCTCATCGCCGCCGTCGCCAGCGAGCAAGGTTGTGACACCGTTCTCACGCGCGAGCACCGCACAGTAAAAGGAGCCAATCGCCGAAGAATTGGCGAAAGGCTCGTCGTAATACTCAATTATCTTGTCGAGCGCATCCGAAGCATTTCGCGGCGTAAGAAACACTTCGTGATGCCTTGTCTGAAAAGCGGCAGCCGTCGTGCGCGCAAACTCAATTTCGTTGAAGCCAGCCTCCTCAAAGGCAACGGAATATGATTGTGCCGGGTGGTGTTTTTCGCTAGCGAACGCCACTACAGAACTACTATCGGTTCCTCCGCTCAAGTAGCAGCCGGTCGTGGCTTGCTCGCAGCCTTCTAGATGCCGGCCAACAGCGGCGCGTATTTCCTCGCGCAGTTCCTGGGACCAATGCGCAACGTTGAGGTCTTCGGTTTCCGGGTATTGGAGGTCCCAATACTTCTGCTCCAGAACTTTGCCCGCTTCATACATAATCCATGTCCCAGGACGAAGCTTTTCCATGCCGCGGTCGATCGCCAAAGGCGCGGGCACTGCCGAGAACAGAAGGAACTGCAGGATTGCGGTCGGATTTACTTCGACGGGCCCATGCTGTGCTGCCCGAATAGACCCGGCACACGAGGCAAACAGCAGGCGTTCACCTTCACGACGCCAATATAGGCTCTTCATGCCTATGCGGTCGATTGCCAGAACGAGTCGCTGGCTTCTTCGATCCCAAAGTGCAATCGAAAAGGCACCGCGCAGCATCTTCAAGAAGTCCAAGCCTTGCTTAAGGTAAAGCCGGGCAATCAATTCCGACACCGGAACACTGTGAATCTCACCGATTGGGACAGATAGTGTGTCCGCCAGCTCTTTGAAACCCAAAATGTCCGCATCGGCAGCGACAAAAATGTCGTTTACGACAGAACACTGCTGAAAGCTCCAAAGCCGGCTCACGCCGAGGGCAACTGAGCAATCACCTCGCGCTTCACGCTCCGATTCTCCGCGCGTGGTCAGCACATCGAGCATCGGGGCAAGAACACCGGCGCTTAGCTCATGCCCTGGTTCGCAAATTCCGCAGATCCCGCTCATATCATCCTAACTAACAGCCGCAAAACATCTGGTTCCACTTGCGGAACATCAAGGTGGCCCAAAGAAGCGCCGACCTGTCATAGTAGCCCTTCTGATGCTGGTCCCAAATCTTTCTCAAGAAACGTCGGTCAAGAATTCCGTCACTGGTTTCCACAATTACCTGGTATGCCATTTCTTTCAGCTCGCGCTTGAACCAGACATCGAGAGGAATTGCGAATCCCTGTTTCGGTCGATAAAGAATTTCCGCGGGGAGGACTGGCTCAAGCGCTTTCTTCAGAATATACTTCCCCATGCCGTTGCGCAGTTTGAGACCGCTCGGAATCGATGCAACGCATTCCAAAAACTTATGGTCAAGCATCGGGGCACGCACTTCGAGCGAGACGGCCATGCTAGCGCGGTCCACCTTCGTCAGAATGTCATCCGTGAGATACGTTTTAATGTCCACGTACTGAATCTTTGACAGTAAATCGTCAGTGTCCGCACGGTCGTAGTAGTGGCGGAAGACCTCCAATGAATCGTACCCGCCGAGACGCTTCTGAAAATCGGAGGTAAATAGGCGCGCTTTATCGTCCGGGCGGAAATACGAGATCGAATTGAAATAGCCTTCCAGTGGCGACCGTGACAGGCTTTGAAACGTAGCCTTCGCGCGGAAGACGCGTGGCGCCCAAGCCAATGGGGGATACCAGCGGCCGAGAGGACCGAAGATCTTGCGCCGCAGCATTGCGGGGACATGATTGCGCAGACGGTTCTCGTAGTAATCCAACTTATGCCGGCGATATCCTGCAAAACTCTCATCACCGCCGTCGCCACCAAGTGCCACGGTAACGTAGCGGCGCGCAATCTTCGAGACATAGAAGGTCGGAATCGCAGAAGAGTCTGCGAATGGCTCGTCATAATGCCAAGCGAGCTTGTCCACAATCTCGATCGCGTCAGGCTGTACGGTCTCCTCGTGATGGTCCGTCGAAAATAGCTGCGAAACCTGGCGAGCGAATTCTGCCTCGTTATACTTCTTCTCTTCAAAGCCGATCGAGCACGTGGTAACGGCGCGCTTCATCAGGTGGCTCATCATTGCTACCACAGCAGAGGAATCGATTCCGCCACTCAAGAAGGCGCCTAGTGGCACATCGCTCATCAGCCGGACCCGCGTCGCTTCACAAAGCTGGTGACACAACAACTCACTCCATTCCGCTTCGCTACGCTGCTCGGTCTTGGCAAAGGAAAGATCCCAGTAGCATGTTTCGCGAATACCACTCGCTGACGCGACGAGATAGTGACCGGGCATCACTTTCCGGACGTCCCGATAGATTGTTTTTGGAGCAGGAATGTACCCGAACGAAAAGTAGTCGGACAGTGCATGCTCATCCATTTGCCGCGAGAGCAAGTCTCCGGCGAGGAGTGCCTTGAGCTCCGAGCCGAAGAGGATTCGCTTGCTGTCGGCTGCGTAGAATAGCGGCTTCTTTCCTACGCGGTCGCGGACCAAGACCAGCTTGCGGTTGCGGGAATCCCATAGCGCGATCGAGAACATTCCCCGGAGTTTCGCAAAGCATTCTTCGGCGTAATCTTCGTAAAGGTGAACGATTGCCTCGGTGTCGGATTTGGTTGTAAATTTGTGACCCCGCTTGAGCAATTCGGCGCGTAGCTCAGGGTAGTTGTAGATTTCTCCGTTCAGCAAGACCCAGATCGTGCCATCTTCGTTTGACATCGGCTGGTGCCCGCCAGCAAGGTCAATGATGCTTAACCGCCGGTGGCCCAAACCAATTCCAGGACCTACGAAGACGCCTCCGTCGTCTGGGCCACGGTGGATCATGGTCTGGTTCATGCGGTGAACGACTTCGGCTGGAGCATCGGTCCGCCGCCCGTATTCGAAGATTCCGCAGATGCCGCACATAGAATATCGTCACCCGTCCAGTTACTCTATTTCACCGATGTCAGGATGCCGCGACTGACAGCGGCATCGATATACAGACTGTAGTACTTCCCAATCATGACATCGAGACTAAATTCAGCTACTGCCCGTTTTCGTGCTGCCTCACCCATTGCATGCCTTGCTTCGGGGTCCGCTGCAAGCCGGGTAATGCGCTCCGCCAATTCAAGATCATCTCCGGAGGCGAAGAGGAATCCGGATTGGCCATCGGCAACTACTTCTGGATTTCCTCCTACACGCGTAGCGATAGCGGGTAAACCGCACGACATCGCTTCGAGGAGCGTGTTTGACATCCCCTCTCCGCGGGATGACAAAACAAAAATGTCCATTGCGTTCAAGAGTTCCGTGACGCAATCTGATGCACCTGCAAATATCACTCGGCCGCGAAGTGCGGAGGATTCCCACGCCTCACGCTTGAGTGATTCGACGACCGACCCGTTCCCAACCAGCAGCGCGTGCAGATTGATGCCACTTTCGACGAGGCGCCTCATGGCCCTCAGCATCGTGCTGTAGTCTTTGATTGGAACCATGCGCCCCACGCTTCCAATAAGAATGGCGTCCCGTGGAACGCCGAGATCACGCCGCACGCGATCGTGCGTCTCTGTAGAAGGAACGAAACGATGGGTGTCCACGCCATTGTGGATTATCCGAATACGATCGGGCCGCATCCAACCCTGTTTAGAATGGTAGTCGCGGAGCTCTTGTGTAACGGTGAAGACTCTGTCGACCATTGCATAGGACATCCGCCTGAAGATCCTCTGGCGGCGAGGAATCCCTGCCAGATTCTCAAGCTCGTAGCCGTGCTCGCTGTGGATCACGACGGGAACGCCCGCCATACGTGCAGCCAGAACTGCTTCCAGTCCACCCCAGTTTCGTGTATGAACGATGTGTGGCTTGTATTGTCGAAAGATCTTTCTCAGGCGAAATAGAGGGAATTGCAATCCCTCCCGTGCGCTTCCCGCGACATGAAGAATGGTCCCGAGATTATGGTTCCGCACGAAATCCGGATCCGACGTACGCGTCGCACAGAGACGATGCTCGAAGGGCTTGCTTCGCAGGCCTTCCATCAGCTTCAGAACGCCAAACTCGGTGCCACCACACCCTAAGTAGTTCACAACATGCATCACGCGCAAAGACCACCCCGGTTCTGCGGGTGAAGTTAGGCCGCCACTCTCTAAATGTGGCACCTCGAGTTGGAGTTGCGTTCGCATCGTTTGCATCGTCACACGGCCAGGAAGAAAGTTCGAATCACGTGGCTCTGATGTCTGCCAAAATTGTCAGGAACCACGCGGCACCGTGTGGGAATCAACAATCGCCATCGTCGCCTGCCTTCTTACGGGCAGCGAGCCGCAAGTGGTCCGAAGCTGCTTGGAGTGGGGCTGCCTCAAACCGTTCGAATAGCCAAGCCTCATCGGCCTCGAGGTGGCTGGCTAAGAGTTTCCTCTGCGCGATGGTGGGGTCGCGGTAGCCATGAATGATCTTACTGAGAACTGTCTCATCAATGCCCACGGCTTTGGCCAATTGATTCTGATGGCTTCCTCGACGGAAGATCTGCAGTTTTAAATTGGGAAACATATCAGCTCTGCGCCATCTTCCTTTAAACCTAGGCTTCGAACCTCATCTCTAGACACACCAAGAGTAAGATTCATTTCTCCCCGGCAACTACTCCGGAATGCTGGTAGCGGTATTCGTTTGCGCTGTGTTCGACCCCGTTGTAAACCACGCCCAGAAGTTTTTTTGAATCGATCTGGCTAGTGGACTTCTCAAGAAGGTCCCGCTTCGTGTGGAGCGCACGGACTACCATCAGGACGCCGTCGCAAGCAGCAGTCATGAGTTCGACATCGGCTAGATTCAGAACAGGGGGCGAGTCCACGATGACCAAATTGAACGAATCGCTGCTCCACGCAATCAAATCTTGCCAGCCCTGGCCCGCGAAGAGTTCTGCCGAGGGCTTCGAAGCAGAACCGCTGCTAATTACATAAAGATTCGGAATATCGGTGCCGAGAACAGCATTCTCGGGTTCGCACTTTCCCGCCAGAACGTCCGAGAGACCGGGGCCAGAGAGTGATCCGAGTTTTTGGCTCAAGCCACGGCTGCGAATGTCACCGTCAATCAAGAGCACGCGCATTTCATGAAGCTGTGCGCAGCACGCCGCCAAATTCAGGGAAGTAAACGTCTTGCCCTCACCCTGCGATGCACTTGTGATGATCACCGATCTTAGACCTAGATCCGAGCGCAAGCGCAGAAGTCGAGTGCGAAGTGCACGATAAGATTCCAGGACTGACTCGACTGAATCACTCCCCTTAAACTGCGCTTGCAGCAGGCCGGTGAGAGGGTTGTCGATTCTCGCGCACTCGTCTAGCCGGGTCGTCCCCAAGTCAACGGAAGGACCCACCGGAGACAACGCCGCTTTCACCAATTCCTGAAAGCCTGTTTGCTTCGATCCTTCTTCCTGAAGCGTGGTATTGCGCACTTTCAGAGTTTCATTGAAAAACTTGCTCATTGGTTGGCTCCCCGCGCGACCGCGCGATTCCGCTTCATGGATTCGATCAGTATGTCCACAGCGGACTTTTGTCCCACAGCGACACTCGAAGCGGCTTCCGAGGGTGCAGCCTTGCGTTCCGGAATCGGCACGGATTGCACGAGCCCGAGAGAGACACTCACTTCCTCCACCATGTCTGCTTGGATTGTCGGGCGTTGTGTACGGAATCCCAACGAGAGACATCCTTCGCAAACGAGGTTGATCAAACGAGGTACCCCACCAGAGTGGTGATGGACCGCTTCTATGGCCGGCATTGAGAACGGTGAGTTCCCCTCCAATCGGGCTGCTTGGAGTCGTTCGGTAACATACAGGCGTGTTTCCTTTTGGCTGAGTGGCCGAAGATGGGCGCGAGCTGCGATTCGCTGCTTCAGCGCACTCAACGCCGGTCCGTTCATCACGTCCAGCAGTTCCGGCTGGCCGCTTAAGACAATCTGGAGCAGCTTCTCATGGTGCATGTCGGCATTGCCCAGCAGGCGAATTTCCTCGAGCAATTCGGTACTCAGCAAGTGCGCTTCGTCAATGAAGAGTACTGCCGTCCCTCCGCGGCGCTGCGTGTCCAGCAGCATCTGGTGCAGGGCCATCAATCGACGCGGCTTGCTCTGGGAAGGGCACTTCACCTCAAACTCTTCAAGCATCATCTCCAAGAACTCGTCCCGCGTGAGCACGGGGTTAAACAACAGCGCACTCTTGACCGGCATCTTCCTGTCGGAGAACAACTGCAAGGCCGTGTGGACAATGGTGGTCTTCCCGGTCCCGATCGCCCCCGTGATCATCACCAGACCCTTCCGGTAGAAAATGCCTTCCAACACGGCGGTGAGCGCGAACTGGTGAGGCTCCGATAGATGCAAGTAACGCGGGTCCGGGGTTAGGCGAAATGGCTCGTCCCTAAGTTGAAAGAAAGACAGGTACACTTAGAAAATCCTTCCTGAAAGGAATGAAAGGACGGAGCCAAGGGCAGCCGAGCCAAGGACGGTCCCGGCCAACATTCCACCTGCACGCAAAAGCCTCGCGCGGCGCTCCCCATCAGACATGATTTGCGGGATGCCACTCAACACTGGCTTGCCAAGAATCCGCATGGCTTCATTTTCCGATCGGACTGATTCATCGTTCGTCTCGGCAATTGCAGCCAGGACTATGCCGCCCAACAGGCCTCCGACTAGTCCCGCCAAACTTAGCAGCAGCCGGTTTGGGGCTGAGGGTCTTTCAGGGGTAACGGCAGCGTCAAGAATCTCAAACTTTTCTCCCTTTTGATGTACTTCCAGCGCGTGGGAGATTTCCGCGGCCTTCTCCTTGTCCAACAACCCCGTATACTGAGTCTTCAGGATTTCGTAGTCTTGCTGCAACCGTCCAATCTGCTGTTCAAAAACTGGAATCTGTTCAAGTTTGGATTCGTGAAAGTCCATCCGCGACTGCAGAGGCTGAATGAGCTTCGTCTGTTGTTGGATCTCCTCGTCCAGTTTTTCGATCTGTGCTTCCAAGACGGGATTCCTCGGCTTCTGCTTGGGTGTCGTCACCACCGCTCCCTGATCAGTATCCGCAGCGCTGCTCTGTCCTTCTTCAGCAGCCTTGGCTCTTAGCTGATCGATTTCGTTCTGCGTCTTCCGGATATCCGGATGGCCGGGCCCATAGCGCGATTTAAGCTGCGAGAGCTTTACTTCCAGTTTTTGAATTTCCGCTTGGTAGCCCCCTCCGCCTGTAGCAGTCGCGACGCCGTCCACATCCACAGTGGGCGCAGCCGCCCCGGACAGTATCATGGACTGCAACATCGCCTTATCGCGCTGGTCCTGCTGGATCTTGTCCTGGATGCCCTGCACTTGGGTGCGCAAGTTCGCAAGAGCCTCCAAGTGATAAGGTTTCGACTCGGGCATTTCCAGAATGTTGTGCGATTTTATTGCGCGGAGTTGCGCATCCTTTTCATCCAATTGACGCTTGGTCTCCTGCAGCTGATCCTGCAGAAACTGCGTGGTGTCTTCCGCTTGATCGACTCGCGCTCTAACGTTTTCTTCGATGAACATCTGGGCGAGTTGGTTCGCCATACGCGCCACTACTTCCCGCTTCGGGCCGTGGTACTCGATACGGAAGGCGCTCATCTTGCCCGCACCCGGACTCACAACCTCCACAACAATAGACTTCTGGACCGAATGTACGACTTGCGCTTCGGTTTTCTTTTCGCTGGGATCCGGATAGAGCCCCTCAGATTCGACCAACTTTTTCAGCCTCGTGGGGGATAGAACCTGCTGTTGCAGCGTTGTGAGGCGTCCCGCGATGTCCCCCGTGCTCATGGTAGGCACATACTTATCCGGAACTTGGGCGGAGTCCACGAGAATAACCGTCTCGGCGCTGTACATATCCGGAAGCCGCTTTGCATAGATGGTTATGGCACTGAAGACCCCAACACTGGTCAGGATGATCCACAATTTTCTCCGGCGAGCGATCTCCAGATACATGCCGAAGTTTGTCTCGCCCACCAGAGAATCAACTGCGCGCACTTGACTAAGAGGGTTTTCAACCAAAGTAAGGGGCCTCCGCGGACTTGCCAATAAAATGTTGAACAATCCTTTTAGTGCACGTTCCTTGCCAGAGCATCTGCCTACGAATATGAATCTGTAGCACTTATCCCTTTTGAACTCAATGAATTAACACTTGTTGCGTTCCTCTTTGATTTGAGGAATCCGACCGCCATACCTGCCGTGGGAAATCAATTCCCCAGTTCTGCCCTGGACTCGCTGTGAATCGCAGCCTCTGCCTTTGCCCTTGCGGGGAACGGCGTCGCTCACAGTTTGTTCAATCACGAACGCTTCAGCGGGATCAACTGGACGGAAGCAGCATTGCCTTACTCCGGAAAAAGGAGGCGCAACCCATACGAAGGAATGATCTTGCATGACCGAGTCAGTGCTTGGCGGCGGGAGCAGGCTCCCATCGTATCCCCATTACGAATGTGTTTCGATCGCCGGAAAGGAGCAGCGGGTTCGAAGACTTCTGGAAAAAACGCCTATATGAGCCGAAGAGGGAAAAACCCATGGGAAGCTGATATGTCATCGTCGAAAGGCCATACTTGCCAACGTCTCGCGGCGCGGGTCCGATTGTTCGGAAATACCCAATGCCGTTGGTCCAGGCTAATTGGCGTGAGATTCGATATCCATAGGAAATGTCTGAATGCTCTGCCTGGCGGCTGTCGATGTAATTGGTCAGCGTGGCGCCTCGAAAGTACGCAATGGCTACGTCAGAATTCCCGAAAGTTTTCAGCAAGTTAAGTGAGCCGGCCACACCCCAAGCCGCTCCACCAAATCCAGGAGCCTTTGCAGACTGGACCCCAAGTTGTCCGCTAATTCTCAAACTAGGTGAGAATTGTTCCGAATAGAATAATCCTGAAGTTTGGAACAAGCCATTCGTAGACACGGGTATCACTGGGTGCAAGAACTCCACCGATTCGACGAACCCGATGTTGCTCCGTTGTGATAGGGCGTAGGTTAGGGTAACCGTATTGAAGGAATCATGGAGAATGAAGAGGTTTTTAGCATTTTCGATATCTGAATAGACATAAGTGGAAACAGCACTTAATAAGATTCTGGAACCCAACTTATAGTCAACTGCTGCGGAAAGCGAGTTTCTCAAAAGCGTGCCGTTGGGTTCAAGAAGATAAGACTGAACCAGACCGCCGGTTTGTTTGTCGATTAGCAGTAAATCATCGGGAAAGAGCTGCCTGGTTCGGTGCCAGCCAAAATCATCTTTCAATGTCAGAGTGAGCCGCGGGGAGAGTGTGAAGACAGTTCCAAGAGATAGATCGCTGGTCGGGTCCGCATTCCCGCCTAATCGGCCGTTGAGGATGGCGAGAACGGGCGTGTACTGAAAAACAAAACGGCTCTTTCTAAAAACCTTGGCAAACGTGATGTTCGCGCGAAGCATGTTCAAACGAGCGATATCAGAAGATCCACCGCCCGAAGGGAAGAACTGATCGTAGATGGCGACGTAGTCGAGGCCGTCAATCGAGATGGGACCCCAATGCAGAGGTGCGACCGAACCGACCCATGGCACTGCCTTCCCCGCGGCTCGAATTCGTGAGTCCACCGGATAGGCGGGAGTTGGCACCACTTGGACTGTATCGCTTCCTGTCTGGGTATTGGCAGTCTGAATGGCTGGACTGGGTTTGTCCTGCTGATCCGGACTAGAAGGCTTGGACGAGGATTCTTCCTGCGCGACTGTGGCAAATGAAGCTGCTAGAAACATTGCCACGAGCCAACTCAGCCGTAACTTCCACTTCTTTGCGATCCTCATTTCTCTATTCCCCTCGTCTCAGTCTGGAGCGTGCCGAGGCTCTCCTGTTCGCTCTAAGGCACGACGACCATGTCACCGGAAAGCAATTCGGGATTCACACCCTTGCCGGAAAGCGCTTTCTTGTAGTTGAAGGGTAAGCGCACCTGTTTCCCATTTTCGCTGCGGAGAACGTAAATCGACTTCTCCTTGGCAAAGGGGGTGAGCCCTCCTGCCTCGGCGAGCAACTCCATCACCGTCTTATGGCCGCCGAGTGGATAGACTCCCTGCTTCGCTACGTTGCCGAAAAGAAATACCTTCCGACTCTTGATAGCTTTGACACTCACAGTGACCTGTGGATCGTTGACGAACGGCTTCATCTTCTCGGTCAAGAGGACTTGCATTTCTTCACTCGTTAATCCCACCACTTGGACGTCGTTAAGCAGCGGCAGAGTGATCATCCCATCCGGACGAACTGCAACCCCTTGCGAAAGTTCTGGTTCATGCCAGACAGAAATCACCAGCTCATCATCTACCCCCACACGATATCCTTCGGGTAGCTTGATGGCTGCTGGCCCTCCGATTGGGGCGGCACTGCCTTTGGCTGCGGCATGCTCATCTTTGTTGGTGTTCGAGGCGACATACTCTTTTTTGTTTTTGTTTGATGAATCAGGGCTCTGGGCACTGTGCATCGAGGCGGCTCCCGAAAGCCCCAACAACACTACAAGCGCTAAATGTAAAAGAAACTGCTTTGACACTACCGCCTCCCGCAGAGAGAACTTTGAGCAAGATTCTAGACATGAGAAGCAATATGGATGCCAGTAAAGACTAAGTCTAACTCATTGATCATCAAAGAGTTAATTCTCGTTTCCAGTGAAATTGAGCCGTTATTGGAAACAATATGCTTAAATATGGAAAAACCCTTCATGCGCGTGGGATTCGACCCTTGTAGCTCACCTCAAAGGTTATCTAGCCTCAACCAGCGGGCGGGAGCGTGATTAAAGCAAAATGTCAAACATTTTGAACGGTAGGGCCCATGGCAGCGGGTATAAGCCACCATCTCTGGCATTTGACAATCGTTCAAGAATTTAGGCCCGTTCTCTAGTAGGCGGCGACCCGGATAGACCTTCATGCAACTTAACTCATGGAAGTAGGTCACACTCGCCGACGCTAACGTCCTTATCGCGATGGTCTTACGCTGCCCGGGGGCGGAGAGGGCGCCTGCGATGATTCAAATCTCCCCAGAATCCGGAAACACCACAAGAATACAATGTAGGAAAAAACCCAAGAACCCAGGAGCAGCTTGTCCAATAGGTTCACCCGCCATCTGTCCGCTTTGTCAAGCTCAGGGCGACTCGCCATGGGGAAGTGTCATCCTCACACAAATGAAGCAGTATTTGTATCAATGTCTATTTGGCACCCCTACCTGAAAGCATGACCTTCAGAGTTTCAAGCAACACGGCGAGATCCAACATGATCGAGAGGTGTTTAATATAAAATAGATCATATTCGAGTTTCGTCTTCGTCTCCTCGACACTCGCACCGTACTGAAACTTGATTTGCGCCCATCCAGTGATGCCAGGCCTAACCGAATGGCGCAGCCCGTAATAGGGAATCTGCTCTTCGAGCAGGGACACGAATTCCGGTCTCTCTGGCCGCGGACCGACTATGCTCATCTCGCCGCGAAGGACGTTGATAACCTGTGGCAATTCGTCAATCCGGAATTTGCGGATCCATGCTCCGACGCGAGTGATACGATGATCCCCGTCGGCAGCCCATTGAGGACCCGCTTCTTCGGCGTTCTTGTACATCGACCGAAACTTTAGCATTTGGAAGCACCGTCCCCGGAGTCCGGTACGCCGCTGCCGGAACAGGATCGGAAATCCAGACTCCAGCCAGATGGCCAGTGCGACACCTGCGAACAGAGGCAGGCAGAGAATAAACGCGACTAACGAGATGACGACATCGCTTATACGCTTAGTCCAAGTGAGGAGAGCGGACTTACGAAATCCATCGGACAGAATTAACCAACTTGGCGAAAGATGCTCAAGAATGATGCGGCCGCTCATCCGCTCATAAAAGCTATGCGCATCCTCGACGCGCACACCTGCAAACTTCAGATGCAAGAGTTGGCGTACTGGCATGCGCCCCCGGCGCTCCATCAGGGAAATCACGACATGGTCAATCCTTTCTTGACAAACGATGGATTCCACATCTGCGATTGCGCCGATGATTCCTGGATTTACCAGTGATTTCCCTATGTTTTCACCCTTCTCGTCGAGGAACCCTACGACCTTCAACTGGAGTTCGGGGCGCGCCAGAATGCCCCTTGCAAGGGAAATGCCGGTTGGTCCTGTTCCCATAATGAGCATTCGTTCAGACCCACCCAGAGTATGACCGCGCTCCGCTAACAGCAATCGCCAACCGAGCGTCAGCGTCAGGATCAAGGGGGTAGCCAATGCGGCGATGCCTCGGCCAAATCCGAGGTCTGGTGCGATGTAGTAGCCGACCGCCAACGCCAAACACGCCACGCCGTAGGCCTGGAATAGACGAACGAGGATTTCGCTGTGCCTCCGCATCAAACGGAAGTCGTATAGGTCGTAGAAGTAAAGAGCCACAATACAAACCAAAATTGCAAAGAGCAATCGGAATAAAGTTTGCCAAGAGGCTAGGTAGGATAAAACCGCGCCGTAGTCCTCGACCGCAAACCGGGCAATCGCTGCTATCAGAAGCCCAGTTGCGATAAGGACGCAGTCCGTTGCCACGAGCAATAGCAACGGAGTGGGAACTTTTTGGCCGCCGATTCTCAGCATCTAGATACCTTCTAGGGGTCCACGATCTTCATCAGAAGATCGGTCTCTGGAAATCGGCACGCGGACTAAATCCCATTGTCGAGAGTCACGAGAGAGCCGCAGAATAATCACCCGGCCGTGTTGCCGCGATGCACTTAGACGTGACCCTGAGTTGCACTTCGCGGACCAAATTATTTGATGGAGGAATTCTAGAATCTGACTTCAGTCCTAACCTCTTGAATTCAGGACGGTTCGAGGACTAGATTGGCAGTATTTTGAAGGTCTACACGACCGCGAGAGGCTCGATTGAACCACGAATGCGTTCATGTCTCGAATCGCTGCAAATCAATTCAAGACCAGCTAAACGTCAGGGAGCCTAGCTTTAAACCTAGTTTTCAGTCGGTCTCTTGACTGGCATTAAAGGCCATGTTATCAGTATTATGGGAGAGGGCTTTGTCCCACGGAAGATGTCCAGGAGTTCCCAAGATTCAAAGAGGTGAACCAAGAAAAGATTTTCCTACTATAGGCAGCCATAGTTACGGCTGGTGGGAGGCGAGCCCGGGGATCAACCTGCGACGTGCGGTCCGACTCCCATATTCCAAACAATCTGCGACGTTTACGATAGAAAAAGAGACCTCGAAAACCGGGCGTCTGGCCCCGCTCTTGCTCTGCAATAGCCTGGAAATGCTACGTGGGAGATTTCAAGCGGAGCACCTGATCTTTTTTCGAATTTCAAGGGTTACCTTGCGGACTTCAAACTCCTCATGAGAGCTGCGGGAGAGACGCTGGGGCTCGAAAAAACTTTTCTTCGTCGCAAGGGCGCCGGGCAATCTCGGGCCGATCGGTGGTCTCAGAAGTGTCTGTCCGAATACGAAGAGCAAACTTGGTGTCTGACCGGGCGGCCCTGATTGAAATGTTCCGTCGTCATCTTACACCGAAGTCCGACGCACGAAGGTTTGAGTGGCTGTATTGCGATTCCCCGCACGGCGTGGGGCGCGCTTGGGTGGCCTGCGGTGATTCGAACGATGAAATCGCAGGCGCCGCGGCGGCGTTTCCCCGAAAATTGTATTACCAAGGTGATGAAAGGATCGGTTTTGTGCTCGGCGACTTTTGCATGAATGAGAAGTACAGGAGCTTGGGACCTGCATTGCAGTTGCAGCGCGCGTGCCTCGAAGGTACCGAGGAATCTCCGTTCGAATTTAGCTACGATTTTCCCAGTCAGAGCATGATGGCCGTCTACAAACGGCTCGGCGTGAAACAAGCAGGAACCCTCGTGCGCTGGGGCAAGCCATTGCGAGCCGAAAAGAAGTTGGAACGCGTGACCGGCTCGAAATCGCTCGCCCGAGGGTTGGGTGCGATCGCAAACGGTGTGCTGGCGCGCCGTGGATGGAAAGGGGGGAACGCGTGCGACCTGGTGGTTCACCGAAGCCCCTGCGGCGAAGAATTCACAGCACTTGACATGCATCTTCGCGCGACTCCTGGAATACACACATTGCGGAGTGCGGACTATCTGAACTGGCGCTTCCTAGCACACCCTCTCATCAAGCATGAAATTCTGACTGCGCGGCGAAGGGGTGCACTGATTGGCTACGCCGTGTACACGCAGGATGCCGAGGATACAACGATTGTGGATATATGCTCGGTGGAGGAGCCGGCCGTGATTGCTCGATTGCTCGCCGGGGCAGTAGACCGGCTGGGCCGGCTCGGTGCGGCGACTGTTAGCTTACACGCCGGAGATGCACATCCGTGGAACACCCTTTTCGAACGCGCCGGCTTTCGCCGACGCGACTCATCGCCAATTGTCGCCTATACACGCGCCGGGGCAACAGTTTCAGGTGTGGATTTTCAGCAAAATTGGTACGTGATGCGCGGTGATAGAGACAGTTAAATTTATCGGGAGCGACCGTGGCCTTAGCGCAATCGATCGAAGAGCAGATTCAGGAATTTGTCCTAAGGTACTTCCCACTCACGCGGAAAAATGGAGTTAGGGCAGAGGAGAAATGGCTCGAAACCGGAATGCTGGATTCGCTCGGGATTCTTGACTTGGTTCACTTTCTTGAAGAGGAACTTTCCATTCGAGTCACCGACGATGAGCTGGTTCCGGAGAATTTCGAATCCTTTGCCGCAGTGGTCAAATTTGCGTGCAAGAAAGCGGCTTTACGCCTCAAGGCTCAAGGAAACCTGTGCACCTAACCATTGAATCTAAGAATACAAATTCATTCGTCCCCGGCTGCCTGCCCGCCCAAGCAAAGATTTACGAACGGCTTGAGGACCTGTCCGGGAAATACGAATCTCTGTTTGCTGAGAACGCCCAACGCAGCTTTTTCTTCAGCAAGCCATGGTTTCAGAATCTTGTTGACACGGCGTTGGACCCCGGTGATGTGGTCCGGATTTTTGCCCTTGAACTTGGAGACACCCCTGGAACACCGGCTGCGGCTCTTGTGACGCGGTATCACTCTTCTCATGGACAAAACTATCGGCTGCGGAAGTTATCGAGTCTCTCGAACTTTTATACGTCCCTTTACGCTCCATTGCGTTCAGGCTCTTCCTATTCTCCATCCCACCTAGGGGTGCTGGCTACCGCGATTTCATCGGACAGCCTTGCATGGGATGCAGTGGATCTGAAATGGCTCGATCACGATGCGCCGGTTTTTTCCGAACTCCAGAGCGCCTTCCGAGAAGCCGGCCTCGTCGTCCAAACTTATTTCTGCGCCTCGGGCCAGCACTGGAAGCGTACCAGCGCATCTACGCCTCCAGTTGGAAAGTTCCAGAGCCGTATCCAGAGTTCGTCCCCGGATTAGTTCGGACATGTGCAGAACAAGGCTGGCTGCGCTTGGGACTGGTGTACGTTGACCAGGAACCGGCAGCCGCACAAATCTGGATCATCCACAATTGTACGGCATCAATCTATAAGGTCGCCTACGACAAGCGTTTCGCCGACTTATCGGTGGGATCGTTTCTTACAACACGCATGATGGAGTATGCCCTCGATGTGGATAAAGTGCGCGAGGTGGACTATCTCACTGGCGACGAGAAGTACAAACAAGACTGGATGTCGCACCGGCGAGAACGCTGGGGCATTTTGGCCATGAATCCTCGGACCGTCCGAGGCGCGCTGGCGATCTTGCGGCACATTGGCGGGCGCGCCGTCAAACGCGCTGTACAATCGGCCATCAAGCGGCCCTTGAGATTGCAGAATGCTCACGCGCGCATTAAGAACGGTGGGTAGGGAGCTAACGAAGTCACGTCCGATTTGTTGAGAAAAAAGCGAATGGACTTTTTGATCTGGCACCTGTTACGAGACAGCTTCCGGCGGACGCCGGAGAAAGATGCGCTGGTCCATGGCGATCAGCGTCTGAGTTACCGCGATGTTTTCTGGCGGACTACGGGACTCGCGACGGGCCTGCGCTCAGCCGGCATGAGGCGTGGCGACCGCGTAGGTATTTATCTTGAGGCATCAGTACCGCAAGTGATCTCGATTTTCGGAGTTTCACAGGGCGATGGCGTATTTGTCCCAATCAACGCGCTGCTGCATGCCGAGCAGGTGATGCACATTGCCTGCGACTGTAGCATGAAGTGTTTGGTCACCACGCCTTCAAAACTAGTGGCGCTCGCTGAAGTTTTGCCGCTAATCCCTTCACTCGAGTTTTTGGTTGTCGCAGGTGAAGACGAAATGCCGAATCTGAAGCTTCCTGCGTTTCGGTTTGGGGAGCTTTGTGAGACCGAGTCGCCGGCGGTTTGGCGCGAGGCAAGCATCGAAAAAGATCTCGCGGCCATCCTGTACACCTCAGGCTCGACGGGCAAGCCAAAAGGGGTGATGCTGAGTCACGCGAACATCGTCGCCGGTAGCCGAATTGTCTCAATGTATCTGGGGATCACGGACGCAGAGCGAATCCTGGCAGTGCTTCCCTTCAGCTTTGATGCCGGCATGAACCAGCTCATGACCGCATTTGAAAGGGGCGGCACACTGGTGCTCATCAACTTCGTATTTGCGCGCGAGATCGTACAAACATTATTGAAAGAACGGATCACGGGTCTGGCGGGCGTGCCGACACTGTGGAGTCTATTGGCTTTCCGTTCTACGTACCTTTCCCCCGAGGAACTGGACCGGCGGCCCACATCCATGGGGAAGGCAATTCCAGACACCGAGATCCTCGTATTGAACGAACAGGGGCAACTCTGCAAGCCGGGTGAAATCGGGGAGTTGGTCCACCGCGGGCCGACAGTTTCTCTCGGATACTGGAATCGTCCGGAAGATACGGCGCGCGCCTTGCGCCCCAATCCGTTGCTGCCACGGGAGATGGGTGACTGTGAGAAGGTCTGTTACTCCGGCGATCTGGTGAAGACGGACGAGGATGGTTTTCTGTACTTCATAGGTCGCCGCGACACCATGATCAAGTCATCCGGTTTTCGAATCAGCCCGACAGAGGTTGAGGAAGTGTTATTCCAGACCGGCAAACTACGCGGTGCCGCAGTAATCGGAGTCCCGGACGATGTGCTAGGGCAAACGATAAAAGCGTTCGTGGTGCCGCGCGACGGCGAACCGATCGCCACCGAGGCACTGCAGGCGCATTGCGCAGAGAAAATGCCGCGGTACATGGTGCCCAGGACCATCGAGGTGCTGGGCGAGATGCCGAAAACGAGCAGCGGCAAAGTGGACTATCCGGCGCTGCGGCGCCGCGAAGGACTGTGATGAGCGACCCGGCCATAACTTTGGCTGAAAAATACTTCGGCGTCTTGCGCGGGGAACTGGCGGCAGGGGGGATTCCCGTCAGTGCTCTGGCAGAGACGTATGGAACACCGGCGTTTATCTATGACCGGAAAGTGCTCGATCTGAAACTCGACGCTCTGCGCGAGGCCTTACCCTGCGGGTTCAAGATTTGTTACTCGGTGAAAGCGAATCCAAACAAGACGATCCTCAGGCACTTTCTCTCGCGGGGTTGCGGCTTGGAAATCGCTTCGGGGGGTGAATTCTATCACGCGCTGCAAGCAGGCTGCGAACCCTCTCGGATGCTCTTTGCGGGGCCGGGGAAAACTGCGGCTGAAATCGAGCTTGTGCTGTCGCACGGCATTGGCGAAATCCATCTCGAATCTGTAACGGAAGCCAAACGGATAGGTTCAATCAGCCGCCGCCTTGGCGTGGTCGCAAATGTCGCTATCCGCGTCAACCCTGCCGGGGAGGCAGAAGGTGGTGCGATGAGGATGGGCGGACGTGCGTCACCGTTCGGCGTGGATGAAGAGATTTTCGAGCAGGTGTTCGATGTCGTACGAGAAGAAAACACACTCGCGTTTCGGGGGATTCACCTCTTTGCGGGCTCTCAGATTCTCGATGCAAATGTGCTCATCAACCAGTATCGCCACGGAATCGAAATCGCCCGGCGCGCGGCCATTCATTGCGGACGACCATTGTACGCTCTCGATTTCGGTGGTGGCTGGGGCATCCCATATTTTGGGCACGAGAAAGAACTCGACCTCCAACAGTTACGTACTGATCTTGGAGTACTCTTTGCTGAACTCCAATCTGATGCAGCGTTTAGCGGGACGCGCTTCCTCGTCGAACCGGGCCGATTCCTGGTGGGTGAAGCGGGAATCTATCTCGCCCGGGTGAACGATATTAAGGTTTCACGCGGAAAGAAATTCCTCATTCTTGACGGCGGGATGAACCATCACCTAGCGGCCTCGGGTAATCTCGGCCAGACAATCAAGCGGAACTACCCAGTGGCGCTGCTCAACAAATTCAATGCGCCGCGCGAAGAAACCGTGGACGTCGTCGGGCCGCTTTGCACGCCCCTCGACACTCTCGCGAGAGGTGTGACCCTCCCGCGCGCGGAGATTGGCGATTTGTTTGGAATATTTCAGTCCGGCGCGTATGCCCGCTCAGCCAGTCCTCTTGGGTTCCTGAGCCACGCCGCGCCCCCCGAGATTCTCGTGGATGCGGGAAATCATGAATTGATCCGGCGGCGCGGGGAGCCCGAAGATCACTTGGCCGACGCGATGGGCACGTTCACCTCGGCAATCTTACCGGCCTGACTTGCGAGAGTCTTGGAGGGCAGCTTCTTGAGTGCACTGACTCTGCGGGAATTCAAGGACTTTGAAGCCCTTGGCGCGCTTCGCGGCGAGTGGAACGACCTCGTCTACAATGAGCAGTTGGGGCCTTCACAGAGTTTTGAGTGGCTCTCTACGCTCTGGAGTTTGCACAGCGCCGATCAGGAACTTCTGGTTCTCGTCGTTTCCGATGAGCTGGGACTCACGGGAATCGTTCCTTTGATCCTCGAGACACAGCAAAGAAAGGGCATCCGAGCGCGCGTGCTCAAACTGCTCAGCAGTCTTCACTCGCTTCATGGAACACCCTTTCTGCTCTCCCGGCGCAAGCAGGAAACCATGGGCGCCGCACTGGACCACTTGCAGCAACGCGGGGAGGACTGGGCGCTCTGGTTTACCGCCTATCAAGTTGGCACTGATCAGGAGGCACCTCTCTTCTCCTCGCTTCGCGATCGCGGATACGCATTCTCCACCACCCTGGACGTGCGCTCACCCTATCAGCGCCTGGAAGAGACTTGGGACGAAAAACTCAAGACTCTTCAGCCGCGCTTCCGTACTGCCCTGCGCTCTCGGGAAAAACGTTTGCGAGAAAGGGGGAAGGTTGAGCTGCGATTTCTCGACTCTCCCACCGATTGGCAGCAAGGCCTCTCGGCCATCCGTGAAATTGAGGAGGATAGCTGGAAGGTAGAAACAAACACGGCAATCACCGCCCAGGACTTTCAATGGAAGTTCTACAGCCTCTATGCCCCGATTGCGGCTAAGAAGCAAACCCTCCGCATCCCTGTCCTGTACTTGGATGGCGAGCCCATTGCCTACGACTACGCGCTGTTTGAGAACGGCATCTATTACCTCCTAAAAACCAGCTATAAGAACAAGTGGCACGATTCCCATCCAGGTTTTGTGCTCAGAAAAATGCTCGTGGAATGGGCCTACGCGCAGCGGGCTCGCGAAATTGATTACTTGGGCAAAGACGAAGACTGGAAGATGAAATGGACTTCTTCCTTGCGCGAGCACAGGGGTTGCTACATCTACAGCCGCACTCTGGCTGCCCGCTATCTCTATGGTTTGCATCGGCTCCGAACGCTCCTGAAGCGAGAAGGGTGACCCATTAGAAGCTCAAGCCAGCCCGAACTTTTGTCCGCTGCGGACGCAGGCATCCCTGCTGCTGCCGCCCGTGCTCCCGTTCGCGAAGCGGCCGCAAGCGGGAATTCCGCGGGACGCGTGCTGTTAATTGCCTTTCACTATCCACCATGCGGGATCAGCAGCGGCCTGCAAAGAACGCTCTGTTTTTCGCGGGACCTCTGCCACTACGGATGGGCCCCATCGGTTCTTACCGTCCACACGCGCGCCTATCCGGCGCAAAGGTCCGACCAACTGGCACAAGTTCCGCCGGAAGTGCCCGTGCGCAGGGCATTTGCTCTCGACACCACCCGGCATCTCGGTTTCCGCGGTCGATATCTCGGCTGGATGGCGCTCCCGGACCCTTGGATCACCTGGCTTATCGGCGCCATCCCTGCGGGCCTAAGGATGATCCGCAAGCACAAGTCGCAAGTCCTGTGGTCCACTTACCCCATGGCTACGGCCCATTTGGTTGGCTTGGCCCTGCATTGGCTGACGGGAATTCCTTGGGTTGCCGATTTCCGCGACCCCATGACGGAGATTGACCCCATCACGCACGAACGATTCCCCGTGGATCCGCGGCTTTGGAACGTACGTCGTTGGATTGAGGCACAGACCCTGAAATATTCCGCGCGCGCGGTGTTTGTGACGCCCGGCTCTTTGCGCCTCCACCAGGCTCGTTACCCCCGTTATGCAAAAGGCATGACCGTCATCGCCAACGGCTATGACGAAGCGAACTTCGCCGAGGCCGAGCAGCTCAATCGGGATTCTCCGGCAAAGCCCGGCCCTCTTTTGCTCCTCCATAGTGGAGTGCTCTATCCCGGGCCGGACCGCGATCCCACCGCCTTTTTTGACGCGCTTTCCAAGTTGCGCAAGGAAGGCAAGGTCAGCCGCGGCACGTTGCGCGTTCGTTTGCGCGCGAGCGGGTACGAAGACTACTACGGCGAGCGCCTCCGCCAGTTCGGAGTTGACGACATGGTTTCGCTCGAACCGGCAATTCCCTACCAGGCGGCTTTGGCGGAGATGCTCGCCGCAGACGGCTTGCTTGTTTTTCAGGGAGCCACGTCGAATCCCGCCGTGCCCGCCAAACTCTACGAATACTTGCGCGCGCGCCGGCCCATCTTTGCGCTCGTCGACAGCGGGGGAGAAACCGCAAGCGTGCTTCGGCAAGCGGGAGTTGGCGCGAGCGTTGGCTCAGGGGTTGGCTCCATTGTTCCGCTCGATCGGAGCGACACCATCGCCGAAGGATTGCAGCAATTCTTGTCTCAGGTTCGAGAGGGATCAGCTCCTCTGCCGGATCCCCAGGAAGTTGAGCGGCATTCCCGCGAGCACAAAGCAAGAGAACTCGGGAGTCTCCTGAATCAGGTCTTACACGATGTGGCGACAAACGGAAATGCCGTGGCTGCCACCGAGCGGAACCGCTGATGTGCGGGATCTATGGGTACATAGGCTCCCGGGCGGCGGACCTGCAGCCTGAGGAACTGCTTGCCCGCATGGGCAACGCCGTTGAGCACCGGGGGCCCGACGATTGTGGGCACTATTGCGGCCGTGGCGTCGGCCTGGGTATGCGACGGCTCAGCATCATCGACCTTGCCGGCGGCCATCAACCCATCTCCAATGAGGACGAGACCGTTTGGCTCGTTCTGAACGGTGAGATTTACAACTTCAAGCCGCTGCGCGCGGAGCTCGAGCAAAAAGGTCATCACTTCCGCACACGCACCGACACGGAAGTTATTGTCCATCTCTACGAAGAACATGGCCCCGCATTTTTGAAGCGTCTCCGCGGGATGTTCGGCTTGGCCCTGTGGGATGTCAAGCGCGAGCGCCTCATTCTTGGGCGCGATCGCATCGGGGAGAAACCCCTTTACACCCGAAACGAGCCCGGCCGGCTTCTGTTTGCCTCGGAGCTGAAATCCATTCTGCAGGCGGAAGACGTTCCGCGGCGTCTGAATCTGGCTGCCCTTCAGGAGTACTTGGCCCTGGGTTATGTTCCGGCCCCTCTGACCATGCTCGAGGGAATCGAGAAGATTCTGCCCGGACACTATCTCATCGTCGAGAAAGGGCGCGTCGCGGATCACGAATACTGGGATGTCCCGCTGGGACAGGTCGAGGCCCGATCGGAAGAAGAATGGATCGAATGTATCCGCGAGAAACTCCTCGAGACCGTGAAAACCCAGCTTGTCAGTGATGTTCCTCTCGGAGCGTTTCTGAGCGGCGGGATCGATTCGAGCACCATCGTCGCGGCCATGTCGCGCCTTACCGGACAGCCCGTCAAGACGTACTCCATCGGCTACGAAGGGGAACACAGTTATTACAACGAACTATCTTATGCAAGCCTCGTTGCCAAGGCGTTTGAGACGCATCATCACGAAATCATCGTCCGGCCCCAGGTCAGCGAGCTTCTGCCGAAGCTTGTGTGGCATCTCGACGAGCCCATTGCCGACTCGGCTTGCTTGACAACGTACCTGGTCTCCCGGCTGGCGCGAGAGAGCGTCACCGTCATTCTCTCGGGTGTCGGAGGCGATGAGCTTTTCGGCGGCTATCGGCGCTATCTCGGCAATAGCGTTCGGCGATGGTACAACCTGTTGCCCGGTCCGGTGCGGAAGGCTTGGCTCCCCTACCTCTTCCGGCATGTTCCCCAGGACCGAGGTACGGCCTGGAAGGATTACGCGCGCTTCGCCGCGGCGTTTGTGAAGACCGCCGGGCAGGACCCCGCGTCCCGCTACATGAGCTATGTCACGCTGCTCTCGCCGCAGGCCCAGGACGCGCTGTTGTGTGCGCAGCCTGAAGCCGCGAATCAACGTGGCGCTGCCGCCGCGGCCGCGCTTCAAGAATACTTTTCCCGCTGCGGCGGTTTCGATGACTTGCGCCGGATTATCTATGTGGACTTGAAAACTTCGCTCCCGGACGATCTCCTGGCGTTGACCGACCGCATGAGTATGGCGGCTTCGATCGAGTGCCGCGCGCCGCTGGTGGATTTCGAATTGCTTGAGCTGGCCAGCCGCATGCCTTCCTCCCTGAAAGTGCGCGGGCTCACGATGAAGTACCTTTTGAAGAAGGCTGTCGCGCCGTGGCTCCCCCCTGCGGTTGTCGAACGCAAGAAACGTGGTTTCGGAGCCCCCGTGGGCGCATGGATTCGCAACGATCTGAAACCTCTGATCCGTGAGTATCTCTCGGAAGAGCAGGTTCGTCGAAGGGGACTGTTCCACTGGCCCGCCATCGAACGGATGATCAGCGATCATCAGCAACAGCGCAGCGACCAGACCGATCATCTCTTCGCGCTGCTCACTCTTGAAATGTGGTGTCGAATTTATCTGGACGGTCAGGACTGGAGGACGTCGCTGGCGAGCGTCCCCGAGCACACCTCTGTTGAGAACTCCTGACCCCTGTGGGGAAGAATGAGAGTTGTCATGTGTTATTATCTCTTACACGGTTCGCCCGAGGATTTTTCGCTCAGGTATCCCCGAAGAATGAATGAATCTGTATCTGCGTGATGCTATGCCTCCCGTAATCACGGAATCCCGGCCTCTGCTGTCTTGCACAGGCCTTTTTGGTGGAAGGGCCTGCTTCGCGAATTCCATTAGGCACGACAGGAGCCCTCGTTAATGGAAGAAACGCCCCACGATGCAAGGCGCATGACCCCGCCTGCCAACCCATTCCGCGCACGGGAGTGGGTGCATGTGGCGGGACTCGTTTTCGTCACCGCGCTTCTGCGGGTGGCGTTCCTGGCAGGACCCGTTGGCTCCGATGACTCGCGCTATATGGCTGCCGCGTGGAAGCTCGCGCATGGCCAGCCGCCAGGCGTGGCCGACGTTGCCTATGTTCGAGGTGCGTGGATCATTTGGCTCGCGGGCTGGACTTGGCTTGGAAAGAGTGGCGCTGCGGTCATGGCCAGCCAGGTTGTCGTAAGCATTGGCCTCGTCCTGACCCTTTACTGGCTCGGGCGAAAACTGACGGGGGACTCGTTGGCCGCACTTCTGGGCGCACTGTGCTGGGCGCTCTTCCCGGTGGAGTTGACCTACGCCGGTATGGTCCTTCCCGATCAGTTGGGGGTGTTGCTGGCAATCCTTGCCGCTGGCATTGCGCTGTCCGCATTCCGCGCACCAGCCGGCCAGACGCAATGGCTTCAGCTCATCTCCGCGGGCGTCCTTTGCGGATTGGCTGTATCTGTGAAGGAACCTTATGTCTTTGTGCCCGTAATCCTGGGCTTGTGGGCACTCTCTGAAATCCGGCCGCTTCGAGTCGGACTCGAGCGCGCCTTCATCTTCGGCGCCATCTCCGTGGCCACCTTCGCTCTCGAGTATCTATTCTTTCGGCTATGGACCGGCGACTGGATGTATCGGCACCATGTGTTAAATGTGATGTATGGGCCAGGAGGAAAAATCGCATCGGAAGAACATGTTTCGTGGCGATCCCTCGTTTACTATCCCCACGAGGTCATCTTCAATGCTGCCATTAGCGGCCTCTTTGGTTGGCTTTTGCTTATTGCCACGATCTACGCGCTGCGGAAAGTCAAAGAAAGCAAATTCATTGCCCTCTGGAGCATCGTGTTTTTTCTCTTCTTGCAGTACGGTTCCACCACTCTCACTCGCTACCAGCCGTTGCCCAGGCAGCCTCGTTACATTCAGCCGATGCTCATTCTTTTGTTCATTCCTCTCGGCCGCTGGTTGGCAGACCTGGCCGCCAGCCCTTCCTTTGGCTGCATCGGAACAGCGCTTCTCCTGATCGCCGTATCCTTGCAGGGGATCATGGCGGTTGAAGCAGAATCTTCAACGGGTTTGTACTTTGCCAATCTGCCGCGCGCGGTCGAGCGCACCCTCGCTATGCGAGGAAACGAGTTGGGCTGCAACGTCGCCATGCCCCTGGCCGTCGATACCCACCTTGCACCTCAACTGCGCGACCTAACACAGTGTTGGCCCAAGATTGATCTCAGCCGTGGTTTCATTCCTTCGGATTTCGAGCAGCTCCGCGATCGCAAAGTCGCGATTCTAATTCCAAATGACTTGGCACGGCTTTCCGCCACTCGTGAGAACTATCCAGCCCTGAAAGCCTGGCTCGACCAGCATGCGCGCAGCGTCCCCATCGAGGATGGCGAGACATTCCTCGACAGGCTCTATCTTGCGAGCGGGGTGAAGATTCTCCGCCGCAACGCTAAGATGGTCGCCATCGCGAATCTTTATTTCTTTTCAGACCCCGCCGTGGTGCGTCTTGATTCGCATGCCTCAATCTCTGGATGCGCCTGGCCTTGTTCCTCGTAGGGACTCCCATGAATTCCAATGGCCTCCTACGACACGACGCATCGGCGGACTGGCTAAGCCAGTTCTCTATTGCTGTCGTGATTCCGTGCTACAACGTTGAACGGGAGATCGAATCCGTCTTGCGGTCGATGCCTCCTTATATCCGCCACATCATCGTTGTGAACGACGCGAGTCCCGACCGATCGCGCGAGATCGTGGAAAAAGCCGCCGCGGACGATCCGCGAATCATCCTCCTGAACCATGAAGCGAATCTGGGCGTGGGCGGCGCAATGATTACTGGCTTCCGCAAAGCTCTGCAACTGGGTGTCCAGCTTGTCGTGAAAATCGATGGCGACGGCCAGATGAGCGTTGCTGATATTCCCGGCTTGCTCGTGCCCTTGATCCGCGGCGAAGCCGACTATTGCAAAGGAAACCGCTTCCGCGACTTTCAAGCCCTTCGCCGAATGCCCTGGGTCCGTCGTGCGGGGAACATGGCCCTCAGTTTCTTGGTCAAGGCCGCCACCGGCTACTGGAGTTGCTTTGACCCTACAAATGGTTTCATCGGCATCCGCGGAAACGTCCTTGCGCAGCTTCCTCTTGAGAAGGTCCATCGAACCTACTTCTTTGAGACCTCCATGCTCAGCCAGTTGTACATGATCGACGCAGTCGTCCGTGACATCAGCCTTCCCGCGCGATACCACACGGAGATCTCCAATCTTTCCATCGGGAAAGTCCTGCGCGAATTTCCCTTCCGCCTTCTCGCGTGTTTCTGGCGACGCATGATCCTGAAGAACTATATTTACGATTTCAAAATGGAATCCGTCCTCATGCTGTGCGGCGTCCCCATGCTGATGGCCGGTTTGCTCTACGGCGGCATAAATTGGATTCGCTATTCCCGAAGCGGCAGAGGCGCCCCGACAGGCACGGTGGTTATCCCGGCGATGATGATCATTCTCGGGTTTCAGATCTTGCTCTCGGTGGTTGGAGCGGACTTGCAGGCAGTGCCGCGTGAACCGATTTGTGGAGGCCCGCTTTCCGGGCAAGAAACACCATCCCCGGCGTCGCGGGAAGCATTAGCCTCCGGGAAAGCCAGCAAGTAACCCTCCCAGAGGCAAGTGTACGGGTGGCTTAGAGACAGCACACGACCTGGTACCGTCCGCATGCCCGCCGCCCCCAAACGCGTGAATAAAATCGGACGGATCGTCCCTATCCCACGCACTCGATCACCGCGGGCGCCTTTCAGCGTGTACGGAAGTCCGCATCGCTGCTCGCACTGCCCGCCTTCGTCAACCGCAGCACATAGGCATTCTGTTTGGCATCGTTCACCAATGCGAACACTCCCAGCTCGGAAAAGTACCGGAACCGCCCGTGAGTCCCGTTCCGTTGAGGCTCCCCTGGGCCATTAGGATAGCTCACTGACTTACAACTCTTCCTGTGCGCCTCGAACAGATAGACGATGTCCCCGCCCGTCCAAATCACTATTCGGTCTTGGATGGAATCGTACGCCGCGCCGGGATAGGTCGCACTCGGTACCGAGCCGCAGTCCGTTACCTCCCATCTCCTCGGATTGTAACCCCTATCTCTGCCCGAAATGTCTACGGCTCGAACCCCACCGCCGTTATCCGGATTGCCTCCGATGAGAAAGAACAGCTTCCGTTTCGGGTCTATCACCGCCGTCATCCCCGTGGAGGTTAAGTTGCCCGAGGACAAAAGCGTATACGTGTTCTTGCCCGGATTGTAGTACCCGAATTGCCCATACGACTCGTTGCTCACGTACACGTTCCCTGTATTCGGGTCGTAGTCGGTCCCCGCCAATCCCCCTCCATAAAATGGAGCCGTTCCAGTCGGATTCAGCTGTGTCCACCGCAGGTTTGACAGGTTCAGCTTCCATGTCGCCCTCGACCCGCCACCACAGGTCGCCAATGATCCTGTTACGCTCACCATCTCGTCTGAGTTCGGGAGGTAGGAGAGGTTCCCATAGGTGTGCCGAGAATTGGGCGCCTCCTCCCCCAGTCCCTCGGGGCACCCGCGGGCCACGGGTATCGTTGGATCATTCAACCGCTGCATCTGAAGCGAATTCAGATCGAAGGCGTACAATTCATTTCCCATGTAGTCCGTGTGCCCTCCGCCCCAAATCACCAGGCGATTCCGTTTTGTGTCCGCGATGCCGCCGCTCCATGCGGCGATCACGTTACGGCAGGCATCGCTGAAATCGTAGCCCGAATTGCCGAAATTATTCTGCGGACACACCGACTGCAGCCGAGTGTTCGGTATCTCGTGCCAGCCCAGTTCCGCCGCGATCTGATTGCCGGTGGGGGTGAGACCTCTTGCCGAACTGCTTGCCGTTGGCCACGAATCAAAGGACATCGAATACGCGCATACCGCCAAGCCACTGGTCAGCAGGAGTAAACACCTAGCCAGGATTCTTAGACGCATCAACAACCCATGTTGCCATATCCATTTGTCCGCGGCAATTGACGGAAACCGCGGGATCTGTGTTCGGGGTGAAACTCTAGGCGGCGAAATGTCACTCCGTGGTTGACTACGGCAAGGGTTAGGTACAAATTATCGGTCGGCTGGAGTTGCGAGAGGGCGACAATTTTGCTGACCACCGGAGGCCTAAGGGCCATCTCCTCGATTCTTTCGCCGTGGGTTCCCGGCGTATTCCTTTTCCTCCTTGCTGCCGGCCAGATAGCCGGAGTGCTGCCGGTAAGAGTCACGCTCTTGGCGAGCGGGATCTTGTTCGGCCTATTCGCCTGGCGCGCGATTCCTCTGCTCCATACAACTGCTCAGCGCATGCTCCTCTTTGGACTTTTTGCTGTCTCACTGTTGCTCCAGGCCCTCCCCGAGTTCCCCAGCCTAAGTCGCGTCTCACTCTACGAGTTTGGGTGGCGTGCAAGCCTCGTGATGTGTGGATGGAGTTTTGTTCTCTCGCTGCTGGCTTTGCCCGCTCGGCCTGAACCCAACCTTGCTGACGCCCCCTGGGCCCGGCGCTGTTTTCCTCTGCTTCTTGCAGGAACGTTTTGCGAGCTGGTTGGAACACATTTTGCTATCCGCGGCCGGTACGCGGCGATAAGTGACGAAGTGCTTTATCTGCTGCAAAGCAAGCTGTTTTTCACAAGCGGCTTTGGCAGGCCGATGGACTCGGCCCTCGCGCCATTCTTCCTTACCTACAGCGGCTTTCTGCAGCACGGCCGTTTTACGACTCAGTACCCGCCCGGTTGGCCACTTCTCTTAGCTGCATTCAACGAAGTCGGGTTGCGGTGGTTTGCGCCGAGCGTGATGGGAATTCTGGCCGTCGTTTTTACTTATCTTCTCGGCAAGGAACTCCGCTCGCACGCCATTGGCCTGTTTGCAGCAAGTTTTCTCGCAACCTCTTTCATGTTCGTCTACGTCTCGTCAATTTATATGTCGCATGCCGCGACGCTGGCCCTTACGGCTGCAGGCGCTTGGCTGCTGGTGTTGGCGGAGGGGCGCTCTCGCTTCCGGTATCTCCTTTGGGCGCTGTCGGGTTTCGTCCTTGGGGTATCCACTATGACGCGGCCGCTGACGGGAGCAGTCATGGCCGTTTCCTTGTGGGGTTGGATCCTCTTGCGCGGCAAGGTTCGCGGATTCGACCGATCTCGGATGACACTTGCGCTTGCACTGGGTGCCATCCTCCCTCTCGGACTCCTGCTGTATTACAACAAGACCGTGACCGGAAAATCGCTCCTCTTTGGCTACCATGTGGCTCACGACGGCCTGCAGGATCTAGGGTTTGGCAAGCGTGGGTTACTCTTCTATGGGCCGGACGGCACTCCGAGGACGCAAGTTCGTGAGTTCACGGGCTTGGTGGCCGCGCGCAATTTCTCGCGCGTGTTGCGGGACGCCACGATCCGGTTCACTCCGGCGTTTCTGCTTGCGCCATTGGTCTTTGTCGGCCTCCTCCATAAGTTCAAATTCCCATGGGCTACCGTCGGCGTCTTTTTGCTGCTGCCGCTGACCCACTACTTTTACTACTACGTTGATTTGCGCTTTTATCTAGAGCTACTGCCTTTTCTTTTCGTGGGTTTGGCGCTGCTCCTCGCCGAGCTGGCGCAGCAGAATGCCCGGGTGGCGCGCGTTCTTATCGGCTTCTTGCTGATCGGGAATGTCTTTTTCGCCGCAGAGGGAGTGCGCGAAGAGCGCCAATTATTCCGCTCTCGCTATCGTCCCTATCTCGAAGCCGTCAATGACCTGCATCGCGAGAAAGGCAAGCTCCTGGTCTTCGTTAAGGAACAGTCGGAGGTCCCCGCTTTACTCGCGATTCTATCCTGGTTCAACGTGGATAGCTTCCCGGGCGACGTGATCGTTGCGCGGGATCTCGGGCCGCGCAACGTGACACTGATGGTGCGGTGGCCCGATTACTGTCCTGTCCGCATATCCGATCAGGGATTCCTCGGCGCGTCACAGCACCCGGCTCTCCTGGCACTCCCGCACCAGGATCTTCCGCCTGCTCACTAACTTGCCTGCAAGTTGATGTTGGGGCAGGAGGTTCCCTCTCCTGCGCCGTCCCTGTTCAGTTGTTGGGGGCCACGATTGGCTGTGTCGAGACGATCAGCTCGTCGTACCATGTGTAAGCTGTGAGGGGAGCCGATTTGCTCAGGCCAGTCATATACGTCAACAACGAAAGGTTATCGAACACTTCGTTGGGGCAGGGAGCAGTGCCGTTGCAATGGATGGTGAAGTTCTTCGTGACGTTAATCCATTTTACGTACGGCCGCCCGTTTATCGCGTACCAAGCCTCGATGGTGCTGTTGGGCTGCTCGTAATTCCCCACATGAACCTTGTAGTGCATCGTAATCCAGGTGTCCGTCGGAAAAGCCCAGCACTTGGTGTATTTACCGTAATCGCAGAAGTAGTTGCCCTGTTGCGACAGGTACGGCGGGTTGGACGGCGTCCACGTCTGGCCGTCCAGCAATGTCGTCATCGTCGACGCGCCGCAATCCTTATACATCCAAAGATAGTTGGGAAGCCCCTGGTGCTGAACCAGCGTCAATTCCGTGCCCGCGCAGCTCTGCTGGTCCATATGGAAGATGCTAACCTTCCAATCACTATCCCAATACGCCAGATTCGACACCATCTCGGGAGAAAATCGCACAGCATACTGCACATAAAAAGTAGAGTTTTCGCCGAAGCGGGCGCCGAGGCCATCATTCGTGTTGGGAATATACTCCGCCGCGATGTTTGCAGCTGCGTAGCCTGCGTCAAGCTGAAACCGTAGAGAACCTACTCCCGACTCTTTGACAGCCGTGTCTATTGCTCCACGATATTGTCCGTCTGAACGGGCTCTTAGATTGCCATTCTTGCGGTCAACATCCATCCGTACGACATCAGCGTTTCCATAGGTTCCCATCGTATCGAATCCCACGCACTTAGTTACACTGGGCGCATTACAGCGCGCAGCGAAGTCGGCATCGGCGGCATTGAGTGGAGGGGTTAATCCGACGCCCGCGACGGAAAAATCGGCTTGCTCAACCACTCGGCCAGTTGGCGCTTTGGAGCAGCTGGCCGAGCAAAAGCTTGTCAAAATCACCCAGCTGAAGATTGCTATCCGGACCGCTACACTAAGCGCTAGTTGTTCGGGCCGGCGATAGGCTAGGTTGAAACGATCAGTTCCTTGTACCATGTGTAAGCCGTCGGATTGTTGATCGTCAGGCCCTCGTTCGTCATGTAAGGGGTCGGCGTCAGATGATTATAATCATTCCCAGGAGTGCTAGTGTACAGGATGAAGTGCGGACGTGTTAATCTATTCTTTGTACGGCTGCCCATCAATAGCCGCCCACGCTTTGATCATGTTGCTAGCTGCCCCCTAAGTTCCAATTGTCATTTGATAGGAGAACGTAATCCACTTATTTGCGATGCAACAGAAGCAATCTGGAACCCCCTACCGAATCGCTCGTCCTTTAGCGCGCGTGCCCGACGCATAGCGAGCAGGAGAAGTTAGCGGGGCTGGCCGACCTGCACCAAAATTACGTGGGTGGAGTAGAACGTGGCGAGAGAAACGTCAGCCTAATCAACATCGTGAAGTTAGCGCATTGTTTGAAGGTGCAGCTCACCTAGCCAGTCAAACCTACTCGCCAATGGTGACCCAGTTTTTGCGATGCAGTCTTGCGACTTCAGGGTAATGGTCAACCCGGTACCCCCGACCCACAGTTTGCGCTAAAAGGTTTTAGAACTTCCGGTAATTAACAAAAACATGGACGTTTCCGCAGCAACGGAGGCAAAACGCACGAATCCAATCTATTGAAAAAAAAGACGTTAGTTCAGCTTCCCGCGTATATGAGTTCTGGAGGTTCAATTGCTGCAATCTGGTGCGGGGTAATGCAGACGATTTACCAGAACAACTAGGAGGAAATGATGCGGCTGTATCTACGGTTGTCGGCGGTTGCGATTCTTGCTGTTCTTATTCTTGCGTTGAGCGTGCCAGCCAGAGCCCAACTGTCCGGGGCGATTTTCACGACAGATGTCAACGGAAGTGAAGTCAACGCGAACATCTATCCTTCCAAGGATGCCGTTTATTTGACTGGCGGGCCGCCGAGGGGGGCACCGCAGACTGCCGCGGGCTTACCTGACGGCACTTATGTGTTTCAGGTGACCGATCCCTCCGGCAAACACCTGCTTTCGACCGACCCGGCTAAGTGTCGGCAGTTCACGGTCGCCAATGGAATAATCACCGGCGTGGTGAACGTCGGTGGCTGCCAACATGCAACCGGCACGGACCTCGATGAGCCCGGTGCCGTAACGGTGCAGCTTATACCCTACTTGAACACGCCCAATAACGGCGGCGAGTACAAGGCTTGGGCCACACCGGTGGCGAACTACCTGGATGGTTGCAACACCCTCGGTGTATCGGACGGCCTCGACACCGTGGATTGCGGAGACACGGGCGGCGATGTTCACGGTTTCATTCCCTCACACTCGAAGACCGACAATTTCAAAGTGAACAGCATCACACCCCGTGAAATCGATACGCACTTCGGGGATAGCTCGAACAACCAGATTGCAGGGATATGTGAAACCTGGATCGATACCCTTGGTGTCAACAATCCGCGCTGCACCGAGTTTTTCAGCGGCGTGCCTCTGTCACACGTGGAAAGCCCTGAGAACGGGGTTCACCAGATCGTGATTTACAATCAACCCGGCTGCACGGTCACGCAAGTGACGCTCTTCTCTCCGAACAAGCCCACGCAATACTTCACGATCACGGGGACGCAAACCATCGTAGACGTTAACGTCCCGCAGAGCGTGAAGACAGGCCAGTGGACGATTTATGTGACGTGCATCTGATGGCACCTGCTGTAACGTAATCAATGTGGATCGGGTCAGGCTCAATCCGTCGAACCTGACCCTTTTCTCTTAATTGTCGCGCCCCCGCCACATCGGCTCAACATTGGGCAGACAAGCCTTGATGGCAGTGTCCCATCGTACCTTTGAAACGCTTGGCGGATATCTTCGGGTAGAGGCCGGAATGCGGCCACACTGCGGGGACGAAATCCGAAGGAGAATCAAAACCCACACAGCGAAGAACTCCGGGTGACTGGCAGCGCTTCTGAAAATCCAGGTAATTCGGGTCGCTAGCGTCCGGCGTGCCCCGAACGGGCAGTGTCGAGCTGTCAAGTGTGGCCTGCAAGCCGGATCTGCAACGATCGCCACCGACGGAAAAATCGGCTTGCTCAACCACTCGGCCAGTTGGCGCTTTGGAGCAGCTGGCCGAGCAAAAGCTTGTCAAGATCACCCAGCTGAAAATTGCTATCCGGACCGCTACACCAAGCCCTAGTTGTTCGGGGCGGCGATAGGCTGGGTTGAAACTATCAGTTCGTCGTACCAAGTGTAAGCCGTGAGGGGAGCCGATTGGGTCAGCCCGGTCATATAGTTCAGCAGCGAGAGGTTGTTAAATACCTCGGTAGGACAAGGTGTATTGCCGTTGCATCCGATGTCGAAATTACTCAAAATATTAAGCCATTTCACATAAGGCTGGCCGTTTATCGCGTACCATGATTCAAAAGTGCTGTTGTTCTGGCCGGGAACGCCATAGTGAACCTTGTAATAGAACGTGATCCAAGTGTTCGTCGGAAAGCTCCAGCAGTTGCTATAAACGCCGTAGTCGCAGAAGTAGGCGCCCTGTTGCGACAGGTACGGCGGGTTGGAGGGCGTCCAGGTCTGCCCATCCGGCAAGGTCGTAAACGTCGAAGCTCCGCAATCCTTATACATCCAGAGATAATTAGACAATCCTTGATGATTAACTAGCGTGAGTTCCTTGGCGGCGCAACTTGCTTGGTCTTCGTGAATGATGGCAACTTTCCAGTTGCTATCCCAATAGGCCAAGTTCGACTTCATTTCTGGAGAAAATCGCACGGCATACTGCACATAAAAAGTAGAATTTTCACCAAAACTGCCGCCGAGACCGTCATTCGTGTTAGGAATATACTCTCCCGCGATGTTTGCAGCCGCGTAGCCTGCGTCAAGCTGAAAACGTAGAGAACCTATTCCCGACTTTTTGACAGCCGTATCTATTGTTCCACGATATTGTCCGTCTGAACGAGGTCTTAGGTTGCCGTTGTTGGGATCAACATCCATCCGTACAACATCAGCGTTTCCAAAAGTTCCCATCGTGTCGAATGCCACGCACTTAGTCACACCGGGCGCCCCACAGCGCGCAGCGAAATCGGCCTCGGCGGCATTATTTGGCGGAGGGGTTAATCGTAAGGCAAACGCATTTTGGCCCGCGTCGTTCACCAACGCGAAGATGTTTGGCCCGGGAAAGTACCGGAAGCGCCCGTAAGTTCCGAGCGATTGCTGCGCTCCCGGACCGTTTGCGTAGGTAACGGACGTACAGGAATCCGTATCCATGTTGTAGAGATAAACCGTGTTTCCGCCTGCCCAGCCAACGATGCGGTCCTGTACAGAGTCATAAGCAACCCCCGGAGCCTGAGCACTAGCGAATGTGCAGTTCGTGCCGCTTTTTCTATTCAGATTGTAAGTCGGGTCGTTGCCAGAGATGTCGAAATAATCAGTTTCGCCCCCGCCAAATATGTAGAACCTCTTACGCTTTGGGTCCACAACTGCTGTATTTTCTTGATTGGTAGTGTTGCTATTCGATAGTGCCGTCCACAGATTACTGGCGAAATTGTATTTGGCGAACTGCCCATAGCCTTCTGTGAAAGCGTACATATTCTTCGTGTTGGGGTCGTAATCAGACGCTCCTGCCCCGCCATTTCCGTGCGGATAGCCGCTCTGAGAACCTGCGCCACTCGCGGGGACTTTGTTTGTCCATGTCACATTGCCTAAGTTTAATGCCCAAGTGGTCTCTGTAGTACAACCCGTCGGGTTCATCGACCCAGCCCACCCTACCATCGCATCATTATCAGGAAAATAGGTTAAAGCGTCATAGGTATGCCGGGAGGGCGGGGTCCCATCCGGCAATACCTCCACGCAGCTGCTCGATGGAGTGCTCGGGTTATTTAGGCGATTGATCGTTAGGGCGTTGAGGTCTAGTGCGTATACCTCGTTTCCGCTGTAGTCAGTGTGACCGCCACCCCAAACGATAAGGCGGTTTCTCAGTGTATCAGCAGCCCCTCCGCTCCAAGGTATGACCACGTTTGCGCAGTTAAGACCCGGCGGACAAACGTTAGCCATTTGCGTGTTCGGGATCTGGTACCAACCAAGCGCGGACGGGATTCCTCCACCACCCGATGCCTGTGTTGTTGCCGAGGCGCCCGCAGATTGCACCGAAGTATTGCCGGCTGCGTCGAAAGCTGACACGTTATACGTGTAGTTGGTTGAGGCGGTAAGCCCGGCGTCTTGGTACGAGGTGCTGGGTGCCGTGCCGATCTTCACTCCGCCCCGGAAGATGTTGTAACCCGTCACGCCGACGTTGTCCGTCGAAGCCGTCCACGCCAGATTGATCTGCGAAGAAGAAATGGCCGTGACTGTCAGGCCCGCGGGTACCGTCGGTGGAGTTGTGTCCGCCTGGACCGTGAAGCTGACGCCGTTGCTGGCCGCACCGCCAACCGTCACCACCACGTTGCCCGTCGTCGCTCCGCTCGGCACCGCTGCCGTTATGCTCGCCGCGCTCCAGCTCGTCGCGGCCGCCGCTGTCCCGTTGAATTTTAGCGTGCTCGTTCCCTGCGTTGCGCCAAAATTCGCGCCCGCGATCGTCACCGGTGTGCCCACTAATCCCGTCGTCGGATTCAAGCTCGTGATGCTCGGCGTCGGAACTGGCACCGTGAAGTTCACCCCGTTGCTGGCCACGCCGCCTACCGTCACGACAACATTACCCGTCGTCGCTCCTGCTGGCACTGGCACAACAATGCTCGTCGCACTCCAACTTGTCGCCGCTGCCGCAACCCCTCTGAATGTGACGGTGCTCGTTCCCTGAGTGGTCCCAAAGTTTGCGCCGCTGATCGTCACCGACACGCCCACCAACCCAGAAGTGGGGCTCAAGCTCGTAATGCTTGGTGCGGGAACCGTAACTGTAAAGGTCACGCCGTTGCTCGCCACCCCGCCCACCGTTACGACCACGTTGCCCGTCGTCGCTCCTGCCGGAACCGGCACGGCGATGCTTGTAGCGCTCCAACTCGTGGGTG